>OJKJ01000072.1_pt1 | contig 85987 bp, 85 predicted proteins | sample 1596491 | NCBI WGS metagenome assembly OJKJ01 (sample SAMEA4350160, study PRJEB24818) | metagenome | biome: human; feature: gut; material: faeces | place: Denmark | collected 2013-09
ATAAGAAGGAGCTGGTGAGTATGTATTCGGAGGCACTTAGAATTCTGGATCAGAATACGGTGGAATTGATGGTGGAGTTGCAGCAGGAGGAGATTAAGGCGCTGAGGGAGAAGAACCTTCGGCAGGAAGAGGAAAACCTTAGGCAGAGGGAGGAAATGCGCCGGCAGGAAGAACGCTATCAAAAAGAACTCCTTCGCCTGCAGAAACTCCTCGATCAGAAGAACAACTAGAGACGTATTTTCCCGGGTACCCATCGCCTCGGATCAGCCATGCGATATCCGCGAAGTGATCGAGGCTTACCCCGAGTTTACAGAGCTTTACCGGGAGGTATTTGACTTCCGGTATCATAAGAAGGAGCTGGTGAGTATGTATTCGGAGGCGTTAAGAATTCTGGATCAGAGTACGGTGGAATTGATGGTGGAGTTGCAGCAGGAGGAGATTAAGGCGTTGAGGGAGAAGAACATTCGGCAGGAGGAGGAAAACCTTAGGCAGAGGGAGGAAATGCGCCGGCAAGGGGAAGAAATGCGCCGGCAGGAAGAACGCTATCAAAAAGAACTCTTTCGCCTGCAGAAACTTCTCGCCCAACAAAACAGTTAAAAAGCGTGCGGATCCGTAAAGCATACGGGTCCGCATTTTCACCCTTACAGCCACTTAAAACCATAAAATCCCCCCTATCCTCCCTGCGTCCAGACCAATGGTTGTGTAAATACCATAACATGATATAATGATTACGGAAATCTATCTCTCATCGATAGCCTGCGTCTGCCGACAATATATAATAGAAAACAGCGCCAACCATCTATCAAACAGCCACCATTTATCCATCTCACCGTGCCGCCCGGCACAGGCGGAGAGAAAAGGAGAAGAATATGATCGATACAGAACAAATCAAAATCGGCCCCATACCGGCCATCATCTGGGGCCCGCCCTCTCAACATATGGTCCTTGCAGTTCACGGAAACATGTCCCACAAAGCCGACACCGTGATCGAACTGCTGGCCGGTAAGGCGATTGCCCGAGGATACCAGGTGCTGAGCTTTGACCTGCCGGAACACGGGGACCGGAAAACGGACCCTACACCCTGCAAGGCAGCAGAGTGCGTCCGGGATCTGGAAACCGTGATGGAGTACGCCTGTGCCCGCTGGAAACACATCGGCCTGTTTGGCTGCAGCATGGGCGCTTATTTCAGCCTCCTGGCCTATCGGGACTGCAATTTGGAGCAATGCCTGTTCCTGTCACCGGTGGTAGATATGGAGCGCCTGATCGAATCCATGATGTCCTGGTCCAATGTGACGCCGGACCAGCTGAGAGAGCAGGGAGAGATTCGCTCCTGCGTGGGACAAATACTTTACTGGGATTACTACTGCTACGTGAAAGCCCATCCCATCAACCGCTGGACTCCGCCCACCCGCATTCTGTACGGGGAGCAGGATAATCTCTGCGAACGGGAGACTGTGGAACGGTTCGCACTGCGTTTTTCCTGCGGCCTGGAGATTGTACCCGGCGGAGAACACTTCTTCCACACAGAGGAGCAGCTGGCCGCATATCGGGACTGGCTGGACCGGTCATTTCAATAGCCATCAAACATAAAAATAAAAGGGAGTAACACAATGAATCAGTTTATGATTAATTATTTAGAAAAAATTGTAAATATACCCAGCCCCTCCGGTTTTACCGGCCGGCTGATGGAGGTACTGGGAGACGACGCCCGGGACATGGGCTATGAGGTATCCTACACCAGCAGGGGCGCGCTGATGATCCGTGTACCCGGGCGTACCGGGGCCAGGCTTTGTCTGGCGGCCCATGGCGATACCCTGGGCGCGGTGGTGCGCTCCATCAACCCCGACGGCACGCTGCGGATTGTGCCCGTGGGCGGTTATACCATGGAGAGCGTGGAGGGCGAATACTGTACCGTCCACACCCGGGACGGCAGGACCTATCCGGGAACTGCGCTGACCAAAGCCCCTTCCGTCCATGTGTTTGACGATGCCAGGTCCCTGAAGCGGGAGGAAGAGAACATGCTGATCCGTCTGGACGAGATGGTATTTTCCAGGGAGGATGTGAAGGCACTGGGGATTCAGAACGGAGATTACATTTCCTGGGATCCAAGATTTCAGGCTCTGGAGAACGGTCTGATCCGCTCCCGGCATCTGGACGACAAGGCCAGTGTGGCCGTGCTGTTTGCACTGTTAAAGGACATGAAGGAACGGGAAATGATTCCGGCTCAGGAGCTGCTGATCCTGATCACCAATTTCGAGGAGGTGGGATTCGGGGCCAGCTATCTGCCTGAAGGAATTCCGGAGCTTCTGGTGGTGGACATGGGCGCGGTGGGCGACGACTTAGACGGCCGGGAGGACCGCGTGTCCATTGTGGTCAAAGACTCCCAGGGACCCTTTGACTACAACATGACCACCCGCCTGATCGGCATCGCCGGGGAACGGAATCTGGACTACGCGGTGGATGTGTTCCGCCATTACGGTTCTGACGCAGCCGCGGCCATCCGGGGCGGTGCGAATGTTCGCTGCGCTCTGATCGGCCAGGGCGTCCAGGCGTCCCACCACATGGAGCGCACCCATGTGAAAGGCATGGAGAATACACTGGAACTGATCAAAGGGTATATCGGCCTGTAGGGACGCGGTCATTGGAATCGGAAGGTCATAAAACGGCAGGGAATGGAAGCTTAGCAACCCGCTTCCATTCCCTGCCGTATTCGCTTAAATCTACATCAACACACCCTTACATACTCTCGCTTGGTTCCGCACCCCAGGTGATTTTCTCCCTGCGATCCCCAATGGAATCAAACTGTGCGCACACCTCATGGGAGGGAGCTGCGGTAGCCAGAGAGACCGCCACGATGGACACGCTGGCGACGATAAATGCAGGAAGCAGCTCGTAAATGTTCCAGGCGCCGCCCAGGGGACGTACGCCGTATTTCCAGACAAATACCATCACGCCGCCGGAGATCATGCCCGCCAGAGCGCCCTGAAGATTGCTGCGTTTCCAGAACAGAGCGAAGAGCATCACCGGTCCGAACGCGGCGCCGAAACCGGCCCAGGCAAAGGACACGATGGTGAATACGGAGCTGTCCGGGTTCCAGGCCAGCAGAATCGCCACCAGGGCGATGCCGGTTACCGTGAGCCGGGCAGCCATCATGGAAGCCTTGGCACTCATCTTGATTCCCAGGAAATCCTGAAGCAGGTTCTGGGACACACCGGATGCTGCGGTCAGCAGCTGAGAGTCCGCGGTGGACATGGTGCAGGCCAGAATTCCCGCCAGTACGACGCCTGCGATAACGGAGGTCAGGAATCCATTGCGGCTCAGCAGATCCGCCAGACGGATGATGACGGTCTCGGACTCCGAGCTGGAGGCGAAGAGCGGAATGCTGCCGGTCTTGGACACGCTGTAGCCGATCATGCCGATCAGAATCGCCACGAACATGGAGATCACCACCCAGATGGAAGCGATGCGCCGGGAAACCTTCAGCTTATCTTCATTTTCAATGGCCATGAACCGCAGAAGAATGTGAGGCATGCCAAAATATCCCAGACCCCAGGCCATGGTTGAGAAAATGGTGATGAGGCCGTAGGAGGTGGAGCCGCCGGTTGCCATATCGTGGAGCTGCGTCATACTCAGGTATCCGGCCATGGATTTGGCATTGTTCATGACCACATCCCAGCCGCCGGCGGTGTGAATCCCGAAGAACACGATGATCACCAGCGCGATGCTCATCACAATGCTCTGGATCAGGTCCGTGGTGGATACGGCGAGGAAACCGCCCATCACGGTATACCCTACGATTACCACAGCGCCTGCGATCATAGCCAGATGATAATCCACGCCGAAGAGGCTGTTAAACAGCGTCCCCACCGCCTTGAAGCCGGAAGCTGTATAGGGAATAAAGAAAATGAGAATCACAATCGCTGCGATGCACATCAGAATATTTTTCTTATCCTCATAGCGCCGGGAGAAAAAGTCCGGTATGGTAATGGCCCCGCAGGCCACCGAGTAGCGGCGCAGCCGTTTGGCTACGATCAGCCAGTTTAAGTAAGTGCCGACCGCCAGACCGATGGCGGTCCAGCCTGCGTCCGCGATACCGCTCAAATAAGCCACGCCCGGCAGTCCCATCAGCAGCCAGCTGCTCATGTCGGAGGCCTCCGCGCTCATGGCGGTCACCAGAGGACCCAGCTTGCGTCCGCCCAGATAAAACTCATCCGCGGACCCTCCGGCTCCCTTTTTGCTAAAATAAAACCCTACATATACCATGGCCGCCAGGTAAACCACAATGGCGGCCAGAATCCCAATCTGTGCTGCTGTCATATCCCATTCCCTCCTGCTTCAAACATAATGGGGCCATTATAGCATGTGAGAAAATAGAACGCAATACAGAACGAAGTATAGACTAAATACTATACGAATATATGGATGTATGCAATAAAACAACGATTCTAAGAGAAAAATAGACCGTACGAATTTTGAAAAATATTTTTGGACAAAAAATATCCGTTAAAATTTTTAACACCTGGAAGGGATGAGGGGGTCAGGGCAGAAAGCTGCTGAGGAATCCCGGAAGCACCTGCGCGCTGTAGTGCCCCAGGGAGTATTCGCCGCCGCACAGGCACCAGTCGTACATCAGGGCGCGCTCACAGAGCGCGTAGCGCTTGACCATCTCGCTGACGCTGAGCCGGGTGGTGAGCTGGCCGCGCTCCTGGCCGCCGGAGATGATTTTCCGCAGCAGTTTGTAGTAGATCCGGTCCCGGTCCAGCAGATGTTTTTCACCGTTTGTGATCAGCTGGGTGGAGAGCAGCCGCGTCAGCAGTTCGATGGAAATGCTGTTCTCGATCATGCCGAACAGCTCCCGGTTGAGAAACAGCAGCGTATCCATGGCAGTCATATCCGGGTCCAGCTGTTCAATCAGCTCCTCGTACTTTTCATCGAACAGGGTGCTGAGGGTGGAGAGCAGCGCGTCTTTTCCATCGAAATAGTGATAGAAGGACCCCTTGGAGGTTCTGGACAGATCGATGATCTCCTCCACCGTGGTGTCCTCATAACCCTGCTCGTAAAACAGCTTCCAGGCGGCGTTTACGATTCGTCCTCTGGTGTTGCGCGCATTTTTCTTTGCCATGTCCGTCTCCTTCTTTTTATTCCATTCCCCTCACGACCTTACCCTTGCGGATCACCGCCGGGATCTCCCTCATGTCCCTCAGTCCGTCCCGTCCCACTGTGATCTGAAGGATCATCGTCTCATCGGTTCCCGGCGGAATCTGTTTGTCGAAAATAAAGTTTCCAAGGCTGTAATAAATATAACGCCCCTCATAGACCTCCGGTTCCTGAAGCACATGGGGGTGGGCGCCCACCACGAAATCAGCGCCAAAGTCCACGGCTTTTTTGGCGATCAGCTCCTGCATTTCACTCTTGTAGCGCTGAAATTCGATTCCCCAGTGGAAATACACAATTAAAAAATCACAGTCCACGGAGGCGATATCCTCCTCCAATCCGGAAAAATCCAAGGTGCTGATATACTGCACCGTAGGTTTGTCCGCGTTGAAAAAATACCCCTCCGGCGGCAGGGCGCTGTAGGCCAGAAGCCCCACCCGGATTCCGTTTTTCTCGAAAATATACGGCCTTTTCGAGGCGGCATTCTCCGAGGCCCCCACATAGTCCAGCCCGTTTGCCTCCAGATGGGTTATGGTATCGAAAAGCCCCGGGCTGGTGTAGTCCATGGTGTGGTTGTTGGCCAGATTCAGGCAGTCAAACCCGGCCCGCTTTAAAGCAGATGCATTTTCTGCATCTGCCTTAAACAGAAAGCGCTTCGCCTTGTTGGCGGCATTTTCATAATCGGTGATGGGGCATTCCAGATTTCCCACGGTCAGGTCGTCCTGCAGAAACAGATCCCGCACGTCCTCGTAGGGATAATCATAACCAAATTCTTCCAGATAACGTTGGACACCCCGGGAGAGCATAATATCCCCTACAAAGGAGATGGTGATCTCATCCGGTTGTGACCGAAACCAGACAAGCGCCCCGATCATCAGCGCAACCGGCACGGACAAAAGCAGGTAAAAGCGCCTGTGCCTTAACATCCCGTGGAGTACGGCTCATCCGGCACGGGCACCTCCCCGCCGCCTGTCTCGTCCATGTACGAATGGACGAAAGCGGGCCTCTGGGGCGGATTCTGCCTGATCATATCCTGCCACGTCTCGTCCGTCAGCCGTTCACCCGACAAGAATTCGAAAAAGTCAAACACGGCGCCTCTGGTGAGGTAAATCTTTCCGTTTTGGGGGACTGCCACATAGATTTCCGCGGCATTTCCCACACCGGCCTCCAGGTAGCTTCCGCCGCTGGTGTGCACATCGGCGATCACAGCCATGTTCTTATCCGTGTCCGATTCCACCAGATACCAGTTGCCGGCCTCCGCGATGGAGCTACTCATAAATTCCAGCGTTCCGCCGTAAGTCACCAGAGAAGAGTGTTCCTCCGGGCTTAAATCCTCCCCGTTTAACTCTTTCTGGGCGCATTTTTTCAGGAAATCCAGCGTATCCTCGAAGTCCAGCATCTTGTACTTCAAACTGTCGCTCAGCAGTCCACGCTGCTCCAGACTTTCCCTGGTGACCTTTGTCAGCCACAGCAGCCGGTTGAAAAATTCAGGGTTGGGCTCCACGTAACCCAGCACCTCCGGCGGCTCGTTTCCGCCGCACTCCGCCGCGGACTGTTTGCCGTACAGGATGGTGTCATGGCGTATTTCCGCCCAGCTTCCCAGGGCGGTGGACAGGGATTTGTCCTCCCAGGCGGTGTTTTTCATAAAGGTGGGGTATGCGCCGTCCACCCGTTTCACCAGACTCTTCAGGCAGTACAGCCAGCCGTTGTACAGGTTGTTGGTCTGCTGCGGGATGGTCTGGGAGTCAAATTTGATCCTCAGCTGGTCAAAATTGTTTTGATATCCGCTCCATTGCTGTCTGGGCTGGTAAAATTCGTCTAAAATCTCATCCGCCCGCTCCGAGCCAAACACAGCGAACACATCCAGGCCCGTGGGAACCGGCCGGTCGTAGGGTTCCGAGAGCTTTTGCAGAATCTCTGAATCCGGGATATAGCGCTGTCCCATAAAGCGCATCTGGAGTTTGGTTTCCGCCTCCGGCACCTTCAGTACAATGTCGGGCGACCTCATCTGATCCACTTCCCGGTAGAAATCATCCAGCTTATCCGGTATTTCGTTGAGATCGGGGGTGTCGGAATATACTTTTTTTACAGCCAGGGCAACCTCATAGGGGGTGATGTCGTCGGACTCGCCCACGAAAAAGCTGGTGGTGCTGTAGATATTTTCCCAGAGCGAGACGCCGTCCTGCGCAGGCGCGCGGCACAGGGAAATAGCGGTCACGATGGCTCTCACGGCAGATTCCTCATCCCGCGCGTTTAACCCGTCGTAAAACGGCATGGGCACCAGCCCGTACCAGCTCATGGCCCGGAAAAATTTCCCCAGCTCCTCGCTGCGGGTATAATGCCCCCTCACGGTAAACAAAGAGTAGTCCAGTTCATATCCGAACAGCGGCGAGACAGCCTTTCCTGCTGCATTCTCAATCAGGCGATACTCCTGGCGGGCCAGATTGGCAGTTTCAGGCGGAAGATCCGCGGGCAGCTCCTTGCCCAGGGCCAGGTTTGCAACGCTGAAATAACCCAGCATTTTCAGGACCGCGTCCTTCACCTCTTCGTTCTGCACGACCTGGTAATCCGCCGACAGCTGTCCGATCATGCTGCTGTTGAGCCGGATCAGGTCGTCGTACAAAAATTCCGTCTCCAGATTGCGCAGGGAGTAATCGTAGAAAATGTGGTAGAGCTGCAGCACGGAGTCCGTGGTCACGAATCCGGGGATTTTTTTGTACGTGTTATCTTCATATACATAGAACAGCTGCTCCGAATCCGTGGGAGACACCACAAATCCGTTTTTGGCGATCAAATCCCGCTGGGCCTGGGTCAGGTTGGCGAACTGGTCCAGGTTCTCAATATTGGACAGGTCGGCGTTCAGCGTGTACTGAGGGGCGTTGGGGGTAATGGACAGGGGCGTGTACGCATCGGCCGTGACTGTAAACCCGGGCTTGAAATCCAGGTTCATAAGACCCGAATTGCCGCCGTTCGCCGGATTGCCGCTATTCGTGCCGCCGTCATGTGCACCGCCGTCCGCCGTACCGCTGTCTGCCGTATCACCCGCAGCCGCGCCGCCTGCTGCGCCGCTGTCAGCGGTTTCATCTCCCGGCGTATTGGCCGTCCCGCCGTCCGATTCCGCATTCTTGTCCTTTGCTTTGTCCGCGCTGGTCACCCAGGCTTCCTCCGAAACGTCCTGTCCGCCGGAAGACCGTCCGTTATTGCCGCAGCCGGCCGCCGACAGGGCGGATCCAAGAATCGCAAGTGTCAGTGCGGATGCCAGTAATTTCCGTTTCAACATACATTCCCTCCCTACTGTTCGGCTGTGAGCGTGTCGCCCTCCAGCCGCAGACTGTGTTGTGTTCCTTCTATATTTACCAGTATCTCGTCCTGCCGGGTGTTCGCGTTATTTAAAAACACGACCTCGCCCTGGTATTCATCGGAAATTGCCCGTACCTCAAAGCCGAACCCCTTCCAGTCGTACAGCGCCAGCAGCCGATTGCCGCTCTGTACCGATTCAATGGAAAGAATCTCGTCCACGCCGTCCCCGTCCAAATCAAAGAGCCGGTAATCGTCAAAGGGCCGGGCCAGCCTGGAGCCCAGCCAGACCGGCTGCAGACGGCCGTCCTGCAATGCGTAGAAAAACGGACGTTTTGCGGGAACCGGATGGAATTTGGCGGTTTTATAAACGCACACACCGATTTCCACCCGGCCGTCCCCGTCGATATCCCCGGCCATCACCTTAAGGGGCTTGATGGAGGCCAGGTCAAAGACGGCTTCCGGTTCGCCCTGTACCACAGGCCTGTTTTTCCAGATTTTGTAAGAATCGTACACGGCCAGCGTATCCCCGTATTCCTCCCCCGTATCCAGCCGCAGGTCCGCGCTGGCGGCGGTGATCAGCAGCAGCTCCTCCCGGGAATCCCCGTCAATGTCGCATACATACCAGGAGACAATATTGGGCTTAGGGGGGCGGGAGAACAAAAGGGCCGCGCCTGCGGCCAGTAACAATATGGTTAGGTATAAAATGCGTTTCCTGGTTTTCAATTTCTGCGCTTCCTTTGCCGGGGATCAGTTTGACGCTGCGACCAGCCGCCTTTCTGTCAGATACCATAATTATAAACGACAGGGCGGATAACCACAAGCATAATTGGAAGATGCAGGGAGAACGCGGCCGCGTCCGGGTTACTGCTTACAGTAATATCCCGTCTCCGGTTATAGCAGCCATGCATGAATTGTATACCCGTTTTCCCAATCCCCCATTGATTTTATTAAAGGATGCGCTTATAATTGGTAAAAATACATTTATAACCTACAGGAATGGAGGATACGATTATGGAGAAGAAAGACCTGGACTGGGGGAATATCGGCTTTACCTACATGCCCACGGACAAGCGCTATGTGGCTGACTATAAAGACGGAGAGTGGGGCGAGGGCCGTCTGACCGCAGACCCCATGGTGGTGATCAACGAGTGTGCGGGCATTCTTCAGTATTGCCAGGAGATCTTTGAGGGACTTAAGGCCTACACCACGGAGGACGGCAGCATTGTCACCTTCCGCCCGGACCTGAACGCGGAGCGCATGATGGATTCCGCGGTGCGCCTGGAGATGCCTCCGTTCCCGAAGGAGAGATTCCTGGAGGCAGTGGACGCGGTGGTCCGCGAGAACGCGGCCTGGGTTCCGCCCTACGGCAGCGGGGCTACCCTGTATCTGCGCCCCTACATGTTCGCCACCGGCCCGGTGATCGGCGTCAAGCCTTCCATGGAATACCAGTTCCGCCTGTTCGCAACCCCGGTTGGCCCCTATTTCAAGGGCGGCGCAAAGCCCCTGACCATCTGTGTCAGCGACTTTGACCGCGCGGCTCCCAACGGCACCGGACACGTGAAGGCCGGTTTAAACTACGCCATGAGCCTGCACGCCTCCGTAACCGCCCACGCGGCCGGTTATGATGAGAACATGTTCCTGGATCCCGGAACCAGAACCTTTGTGGAGGAAACCGGCGGAGCCAACTTCCTGTTTGTCACTGGGGACGGCGAGGTGGTAACACCCAAGTCCGATTCCATTCTGCCCTCTATCACCAGGCGCTCCCTGGTCTATGTGGCGGAGCATTACCTGGGCCTGAAGGTGACCCAAAGACCGGTGAAGCTTGCGGAGCTGAAGGATTTCGCAGAGTGCGGCCTGTGCGGCACCGCAGCGGTGATCTCCCCGGTGGGCAAGGTGGTGGACCACGGCCAGGAGATCTGCTTCCCCAGCGGTATGGAGGAGATGGGACCGGTTACCAAGAAACTGTACGACACGCTTACCGGAATCCAGATGGGAGAGATCGAGGCTCCCGAGGGCTGGATCCGCAAGATTGTATAATTGATGAAGTCAAATACAGGCTGTACCGAAAAAGCTGCAGGGAGCCACGCCGTTTCCTGCGGCTTTCTGCGTGATAAAGCGGCGGCACAGCGGTTGAACCTATAAAATGAAAAGAATGGAGAACGGAACATGAGAAGAAAAGCATGCGGACTGCTGGTTCTTATGCTGGCAGTCGCCAGCGTGACAGCCTGCAAGACAGGCAAGGAGACGGCGGAGGAAAATATCGCCTGGGAGACGAAGGACAGCGCGGATGCGCAGGAGAATGAGGCCGGGGAAGCTGAAGTGGGAGCGGCCGGCGAAACAGACGGCGGAGCAGGGACCAGTTCCGGCGCACCGGACGGCGCCTCCCAAGCCGGAACCGGCATTTCCCAAACTGGCGAATCCCAGCCCGCTTCCCAAGACAACACAGCCGCAGCCCACGGTTTGGACGGTGGAGACGGCTCCGCCGCGCCCGCCCCAGACCATCAAAATCCCCCTCTTTCCGCTGCCGGGCAAAGCGCCATGATGAAGAAATACCAGGAGGTACTTAGCGGTGTTTTCTACGATCAGGTATACCCCGACGGCAGCAGCTGCGATTACGACAATTACAGCAGCATCACGATCAACCAGTTTGCCGTATACGACGTGGACGGGGACGGGCAGGACGAGCTGATCATTCAATTTAGCACCAGCAGCATGGCCGGAATGACGGAGAGCGTGTACCGCTACAATGCCGCCGCGGACTCCGTGGAGCTGGAACTCAGCGAGTTTCCGGGCGCGGTGTATTACGACAACGGTCTGGCGCTTGTGGGCTGGTCCCACAACCAGGGGCTGGCGGGAGACTTCTGGCCCTACAATGTCTACCAGTACAATCCGGAGACGGATGAATACGAGGCTGTTTTCAGCGTGGACGCCTGGGACCGGGAGCTGGCGGACACGGATTACGACGGGAATCCGTACCCCGCAGACGTGGATGTGAACAACGATGGGATTGTTTTCTATATCATGCCGGGCGGCAGCTACGACACGGATCATCCGGTGAGCCTGCGGGAATACAAATCGTGGTACGACTCCATTCTGGGCGGAGCTTCCGAGCTTGAGGTGCCCTTCCAGGACCTCACGGAGGACAACATCCGTGGAGTACAGTGAGGGACACGCGTGAAAAACCGGCCGACGCCTTTGTGGCGCGGCCGGTTTTACATTGTGTGGAATGATAATGTTACATTCCTGCGAACTTATTCTTAACCTTCTGAATCTTTTCCTGCTCTGCCTGCTCCATGGTATACCAACCCTTGGCGGACATCTTCTTATAAATATCGTCCTGCATGCACAGGCTGTCGTTCAACGCCTGGTCAAAGGTCTGGTGTACATTCTGGGTTGAGGACTCGATGGTGCCGTGCATATAAAGGTCGCACACACCCTTGGTGGTCAGGAGAAGGTTCTCCATAATGCATTTGTCGTCCATTTTGCCGCCTCCTTAAACGAGATTGTAGAAATTGTCAAAGATCTGCTTGTGCTGCTGGCTGATCTTCTCAACGCAGGACTTCAATTCCGCGTCCTGCAGGTTCTGGATTGCTTCCTGGCACTGTGTCTTTAAAAACGTCTCGTGGCCCAGGGCATCTTCAATATAACTCAATTCTTTGGGACTCATATTTATCACCTCCAAAATTAGTATGGGCCGCAGTCGCGTTTTTTATGAAAATGCAATCTGCATATTCATGGCAGCCCGGAATATATTGATAGTAATTGTGAATACTTGATTGCGGAGGTTTAAAATCAATGAAAAACGGATGGATGGGGAAAATGCTTCGGGCGGCTCTTGTTTTCACCTGCGCGGCAGCGCTTGTGGGCTTGTGCGGCTGTTCGGCGTCAAAGGACGATGGAAAAAAGGTGAAGGATCTGGAATTTGCGGTGGTCGGGGAGCCGGAGATTCCCCAGGAGTTAAAGCAGATTATAGCGCAGAAACAGACCGCGCCCTTCAAGCTTACATACAGTGACGACAAGAACCTGTATATTGCCGTGGGTTACGGCGAACAGGCCACCGGCGGTTACAGCATCAGCGTGAACGAGCTGTATCTGACGGAAAATTCCATTGTCATCGACACGGAGTTAAAGGGACCGGAGAAAGGGGAAAATCCGGGGGCCGACAAATCCTATCCCTACATCGTGGTCCGCACGGAATACCTGGAGAACCCGGTGGTATTCCAATAAGCCAATAGTTCAGACATCCGATGTGAAAATTGACACGGAAATCCGCTTACAAGCGAGCTTGACGCAGCTTCCCGCGCCAATTTTCCCGCCAACCGTTCAGACGGCTATCTTCTTGACCCCAAAAGATGGTCAAGAAGCATCGGATGTCCATCCGATGTAAAAATTGACACGGAAATCTGCTTACAAGCGAGCTTGACGCAGCTTCCCGCGCCAATTTTCCCGCCGTCTGAACGGTTATGTAAATTTTCCTTTTTAATCTTCATCGCATATGCTATACTAGGGAACAAATCACCTGTCGTCAGCTACAGGGCTGATGACCAAGTCTGTCAAGCATATGCGTAAAAGGTTAGGGAGGCGGCATCATGATAGTTAAGGACATCTGGCTGGATATCAAGGCGGTCCAGGAACGGGACCCGGCGGCCCGCAGCGCGCTGGAGGTATTTTTGCTCTACCAGGGCATTCACGCGCTGATCTGGCACCGGTTCGCCCATTGGTTCTGGCGCCATAAAATGTATTTTATCGCCCGGCTGATCTCACAGATCGCCCGGTTTTTCACCTTGATCGAGATCCACCCCGGCGCGCAGCTGGGACGCGGGATTCTCATCGACCACGGCTGCGGGGTCGTGATCGGGGAGACGGCGGTGGTGGGGGACAACTGCACCATCTACCAGGGGGTCACCCTGGGCGGCGTGGGCACCCAGAAGGGCAAGCGCCATCCCACCCTTGGGAACAACGTGATGGTGGGCGCGGGAGCCAAGATTCTGGGGGCCTTCGAGGTGGGGGATAACTGCTCCATCGCGGCCAACGCGGTGCTCTTAAAGCCTCTGGAGGACAACGTGACCGCAGTCGGTATCCCCGCAAGACCGGTGAAAAAGGACGGCGTCACCATTCCCAAGGTGAAAAAGAGCGCCACCATCGAGGAATACAAAGCCTTAAAGGAGCAGGTACAGCACATGGAGGCGCAGATCAGGCGCCTGGAAGCCCTGCTGGCTGAGAAAGAAAAGGAAGAGACCAACCCATGATAAAAGAACCTTACGTTGCCATAGAGCGGAGCATCATCAAGCAGTTCCGCAAAGAAATCTGGCGGCCCTTTGTTAAGGGGCTCCAGGCATATGAGATGATTGCAGACGGCGACCGCATTGCCGTCTGTATTTCCGGTGGCAAGGACTCTATGCTGTTAGCCAAATGCATGCAGGAGCTAAAGCGCCACTCCAAGACAAACTTTGAGCTGGAATTCATCGTCATGGACCCGGGCTACAATCCGGCCAACCGCAGGCTCATCGAGGAAAACGCGGCCCTGATGAACATCCCGGTGCAGATCTTCGAGTCCGACATATTTGACGCTGTGGTGGACGTGGACCAGTCCCCCTGCTATCTGTGCGCCCGCATGCGCCGGGGCTACCTCTACGACCGGGCCAGGTCTTTGGGCTGCAACAAGATCGCCCTGGGCCACCACTACGACGACGTGATCGAGACCATTCTCATGAGTATGCTCTATGGCGGTCAGGTCAACACCATGATGCCCAAGCTGCACAGCACCAATTTCCCGGGAATGGAGCTGATCCGCCCCCTGTACTTTGTGAAGGAGGGGGATATACTGGCCTGGAAGGACTACAACGGGCTGCATTTCCTGCAGTGCGCCTGCCGCTTCACCGAGCAGATCGCCCGGGACATGGAGGCGCGGGGCGCGGCGAAGGACTCCGCCGACGTGGTGCACACCTCCAAGCGCCAGGAGATCAAGGAGCTGATTAAGACCCTGAAGGAGACCAACCCCTTCGTGGAGGCCAACATCATGAAAAGCGTGGAGAACGTCAACCTGGACGCCTGTATCGGATACGTCAGCGGCGGCAGACGCCACCATTTCCTGGACGAATATGACAAGCGATAAATCCGTCCGCCCCATACGCATAAATCACCTGCCCTTCGCATAGATATTTCTAAAGGACTATGAGAAACGGCAGGTGTTTTTATGGAATTAATAAAAAAGCAGATACATATGAACCAGTTCAAGGGGACCGTGACCACTCAGATTACGCTGGATGACGATTTCATTGTGCCGGACACCATGGACGACATGGCCCAGGTGATGCTGGACACCGGGGAGATCCAGATTGAATCCGTAAAAAACCAGGGGGAAAAGGTGGCGGTGAAGGGCAAGCTGGAATTCCAGGTGCTGTACCGCAAGGAGGGCGGCGGGCTTCAGACCCTGGGCGGAAGCATCCCCTTCGATGAGACCATCAACGCGCCGGATCTGGAGGAAAAGGATTACGTCGGGTTAAACTGGATGCTGGAGGACTTGAACGCGGAGATGATCAATTCTCGCAAGCTGGGCGTTCAGGCCATCATCACCCTGCAGGTGCGCATCGAGACGCTGCGGGACGTGGAGGCAGCGGTGGATGTGGACATGGGAAATGGGGGCTTCGCGGCCCAGACTCCCGGGGAAACGGCGGGTCCGGCTCAGATCGAGACCTTAAAGCGCACGGTCAATGTGGCCGCCATCGCCGTCCGGCGAAAGGACACCTACCGGATGAAGGAGGAGATTTCCCTGACCGGCGGCAAGCCCAACATCGGCCGCCTGCTGTGGCGGGAAATGAAGCTGCGGGACGTGACCACCAAGCCCCTGGACGGGAAATTACATATTGACGGGGATTTGAACGTGTTCGCTATCTACCAGGCGGAGGACGAAAACATGCCGATGCAGTGGCTGGAGGAGACGCTTCCCTTCTCGGGCGACCTGGATTTGAGCGATGCGGTGGAGGAGATGGTTCCCATGGTCACCGTGCGCCTGGCCCACAAGGACCTGGAGCCGAAGCCGGACTACGACGGGGAGATGCGGGAGCTGGACGTGGACGCGGTGCTGGAGCTGGACATCAAGCTGTACCAGGAGCAGGACGTGGAGCTGTTAAGCGACATGTATTCCACCAGCCGGGAGGTGGAGCTGACCAGGTCCCAGGCCTGTTTCGACCAGATGCTGACCAAGAACGTCTGCAAATGCAAGGTCAGCGAGAAGCTGGAGCTGTCCGGGGCCGAGCGCATTTTACAGATCTGCCACAACGAGGGCACGATCAAGCTGGACGACGTGGAGATCGGGGAGGACAATATCCAGATCGACGGCGTTCTGGAGGTGAGCCTTTTGTATCTGACCAGCGACGACGAATCGCCGGTGCAGGCGGCGGTGGAGCAGGTGCCCTTCCACTGTACCGCGGAGGCCAGAGGGGTTACAAAGGACAGCGTGTACCAGCTCAACACCGGTTTGGAGCAGCTGACCGCCGTGATGATGGGCGGCGAGATGGTGGAGATCAAGGCGGTGCTGGCCCTGGATTTCCTGGTGCTGCAGCCGGTCTGCGAGCCGGTGATCACCGGGGCCCAGGTGAATCCCATGGATATGCAGAAACTGCAGGAGCTTCCGGGCATCGTGGGCTACATCGTGCAGCCTGACGACACGCTGTGGAACATTGCTAAGAAATTCCACACCACGGTGGGAAACATCATTTCCACCAACGAGCTGGCGGACGACAAGGTGAAGGGCGGCATGCGCCTGCTGCTGGTCAAGGAGATCGCCCAGCCGTGAGAAAACAGGGCATATTAGGAGGCGGAGAGCCATGGGAATACCGGTGGCTCCCCGTTTTTTCTTGCCCGCAGCCGCCGGTAAACCGCCCGCGGCCTCCGCGGTCCCTCAAAGCGCGGTTGCTGTTCACTTCGTGCCCAGTCACGCGCTGCGCGATGCACAGAAACGGCAAAACGCCGTTTCGCGCCGCAGCCCTCGGGTTTTCTGTGACTTCCGCTGCGCTCCACTCACAAAAAACACCTCGCGGGATATTGCCTGTGAACCGTAGCAAAGCGCTGTCCAACGGGAAAAGCTGTTTGCATTCGCGGGCATTTAATGTTAAATTATTGGTAGATTCAAAAGCCGGTTTTGCCGCAATCCCTGCGGAGTCCGGCATCCCACGCAGCAGCCGGGTATCCGGGCGTTTTGCCCGCCGCCGCTGCGGGTATAAAATGGGTCCGGGCCGGCAAACGGGCGGTGCGGACATACAATAAGGAGGATGGAACATGAAAATCGTAGTGCTGGAACCCCTCGGCGTGAGCGGGGCGTATGTGGACAAGCTGGCGGAGGGCCTGAGAGCGGCCGGACATGAACTGATATACTGGGACACAAAGGTGACGGACACCCCGTCCCTCATTGAGCGGGGGCGGGACGCGGACATCCTGGTGGTGGCCAACATGCCCTTAAAGGGCGAGGTCATCGAGGGCTGCCCCAGGGTCAAATACATCGCGGTGGCCTTCACAGGCGTGGACCACGTGGACCTTTCCGCCTGCAGGGCGCGGGGAATCGCGGTGAGCAACGCGGCCGGATATTCCACAAACGCGGTGGCGGAGCTGGTGTTCGGCCTGGCCATCGGCCTGTACCGCAGCATCCCGGCCTGCGATCAAAGAGCGCGCACCGGAGGTACCAAGGATGGCCTGGTGGGGCCTGAGCTTCACGGAAAAACCATGGGCATCGTGGGCACCGGGGCCATCGGCCGCCGGGTGGCCGCCATTGCGTCGGCGTTCGGCTGTAAGCTTCTGGCCTACAGCCGCACGGAGCGGGAGGAGATGAAGGCCCTGGGCGCGGAGTATGTGACTCTGGAGGAGCTGATGGAGCGAAGCGACATCGTCTCCCTTCACGTGCCGGTGACCGACGGCACCAGAGGGCTGATCGGGCGGGAGCTGTTGGCGAAAATGAAGAAGAGCGCCATTCTGATCAACACGGCCAGGGGGCCGGTGGTGGACAACGCCGCCCTGGCGGAGGCCCTGGAGAACGGTTCCATCGCGGGAGCGGGAATCGACGTGTTCGACATGGAGCCGCCCATCCCCGGGGATTATCCGCTGCTCACGGCGCCCCACACCATCCTGACGCCCCACGTGGCCTTCGCCACGGACGAGGCTATGGAAATCCGGGCGGATATCACCATTTCCAACATCGAGCACTGGATTGCCGGGGATCAGATCAATGTGATACTTTCCGGGAATTAAATGGAGAGTCCGATGATACGGTATCTGGGGCCGGAGGAAAAGCCGCTCTGCCGCCCGCTCTGGGAGGAAGCTTTTCCCGAGGACACACGGGAATTTCTGGACAATTATTTTGAGCGTAAAATGAAGGAGAACCGGGTTCTGGCCGCTCTGGACGGGGAGAGCGGCGGCGTTCTCTCCATGATCCATTTAAATCCCTATGAGCTGGTGGCCGGGGACCAGCGGTTTAAGGCCGACTACCTGGTGGCTTGCGCCACGGCCCGCAGGGTGCGGGGCCAGGGGTACAACCGGGAGCTGGTCAACCGGCTTTTGGCGGATCTGTACCGGGAAGGCGCGCCGGTGACCTTTCTCGCGCCAGCAATCCCGGAGCGCTACCGGAAGGCCGGGTTCGAGTATGTGTCTCTCCCGCCGGAAGCCCAGCTGCGGCGGGAGACGCCGGTGACGGCCAGACCGTTGCCGCGGGGGGATGCGGAGCTGTACGCGGATGTGGCGCTGTGGATGAACCGCTGGCTGGGAGAGCGCTTTCAGGTCTATGCCCACCGGGACGCCGCGTATGTGGAGAATCTGGTTATGGAGCTGGCCAGCGATGACGGCGTGCTGGAACAGCTGTTTCTGGGGGATGAGAGGATCGGGCTGCGTGCGTTTTGGGGGCGGACCAAGCGGGAGCAGCGCCTGCTCTACTGCGCGGACAGCAGCCTCACCGGGGAGTACCCGTGCTCCGGCCCCGGAATCATGGCACGGGTGGTCAACGCACCGGCATTTTTGAGCGGCTTTGGCGTAAACGGGGACTGTCCCTGCCAGGAGATGGAGGTTCCGCTGGTGATAAGGGATCCGCAGATTAAGGAGAACAACGGTCTGTTTTGCTGGCGCTTAAATGCAAACGGTTCCACGCTGGGACGCCCCGGGGCGTGGGGAGACGTGGGGAAGGATGGCGCCGGACTTCTCGTCTCCTCCGAAGCGCTGGCGCTGACGCCCGGCCAGCTTGCGGCGTGGCTCTGGGGATACCGTACCTTGGAGGAGCTGGAGCCGGACAGTGGAATTCCCTACTGGTGTGGATTTGTGCGCACCTTAAAGGGCGTATTTCTCGACGAGGTGGTCTGACGGGCCCGTCCCGCGCGAGGTGGAAGGAGTGTAATCAGATGGATGAAAAACTGGAAACATTGAGACAATGGATCGCAGAGAGCCATAACATTGTATTTTTCGGCGGCGCGGGCGTGTCCACGGAGAGCGGGATTCCGGATTTCCGCAGCGTGGACGGCCTTTACAACCAGCAGTACGCCTACCCGCCGGAGACCATCATCAGCCACAGCTTTTATGTGCGTTATCCGGAAGAATTTTACCGCTTCTACAAGGACCGCATGCTGTTTGCGGACGCAAAACCCAACGCGGCCCACCGGGCGCTTGCAAAGCTGGAGGCGGACGGCAGGCTGAAGGCCGTAATCACCCAGAACATCGACGGCCTGCACCAGATGGCCGGGAGCCGGGAGGTGTTGGAGCTGCACGGCAGCGTCCACCGCAACTACTGCACACGCTGCGGGAAATTTTACAGCCTGGACGACGTGATCCGCAGCGAGGGAGTGCCCCGCTGCGACTGCGGCGGCACGGTCAAGCCGGACGTGGTGCTCTATGAGGAAGGGCTGGACAGCAATACGCTGGAAAAATCCGTCCGCTACATCCGCCAGGCGGATATGCTGATCATCGGGGGCACCTCCCTGGTGGTATACCCGGCTGCGGGCCTGATCGACTATTACCGCGGCAGCAAATTGGTGCTGATCAACAAGGACGCTACTGCCCGGGATTCCCAGGCGGACCTGGTCATTAACGGCAGGATCGGGGAGGTCCTGGGAGCGGTCACCGGCGTTCAATAAAATTCCAAGAAAGCAGGTAAACGATATGTATACAGCAGCAGAAAACCGGTACGACACCATGAAATACCGCCGCTGCGGCAGGAGCGGAGTGCTCCTCCCGGCGATTTCCCTGGGCCTCTGGCAGAATTTCGGCCTGGAAAAGCCCCTGGAAGAACAGCGGCAGATTCTTTGCAGGGCCTTTGACCTGGGCATCACCCATTTTGACCTGGCTAACAATTACGGACATCCGGCCAGGGGGAAGGCGGAGGAGAATTTCGGAGCCATTTTAAAGTCGGATCTCATGCCTTACCGGGATGAACTCTTCATCTCCACCAAGGCGGGATACGATTTCTGGCCCGGCCCCTACGGCAACTGGGGCTCCCGGAAATACCTGATCGCCAGCCTGGATTCCAGCTTAAAACGCATGGGGCTGGATTATGTGGACGTATTTTACCACCACCGCCCGGACCCGGAGACGCCGCTTGAGGAAACCATGGGCGCGCTGTCGGATATCGTGCGTCAGGGGAAGGCGCTGTACGTGGGCATTTCCAACTACCAGGCCGACGAGGCGTCCAGGGCCATCGCCATTTTAAAGGCCAACGGCACGCCCTGTCTGATCCACCAGCCCCGGTACAATATGTTCGAGCGCTGGGTGGAGGACGGCCTTCTGGGCGTTCTGGACCGGGGCGGCGTGGGCTGCATCTGTTTCAGCCCTCTGGCCCAGGGCGCGCTCACCGGCCGCTATCTGAACGGAATTCCGGAGGGTTCCCGGGCGTCCAGGGCGGGCACCACCATCGGCGGGCGGTATCTGACGGAGGACAAGCTGGAAAAGATCCGGGCGTTAAACGGGATCGCGGCGGACCGGGGGCAGAGCCTGGCGCAGATGGCGCTCTGCTGGGTGCTCAGGCGTAAGGAGGTAACCTCGGTCCTGATCGGAGCCAGCAGCACGGCCCAGCTGGAGGACAACGTGATGTCCTTAAACCGGATGGAATTTACTGCGGACGAGCTGCAGGCCATTGAGAATATCCTGAAATGACAGAAAAGGGAGCGGACAAGTTATGAATGAAAAGCCGAATTACGAGGTGGGCGATATCGTCAAACTGAAAAAACCCCATCCCTGCGGCAGCAGCCAGTGGGAGATTCTGCGGGTGGGCGCGGACTTCCGCCTCAGCTGCATGGGCTGCGGGCACCAGATCATGGTGCCCCGCAAGCTGGTGGAGAAGAATACCAGGGGGCTGACTAAAAAGGGCGCGGCGGCTGAAAAGAACGGCGAAAACCTCGAAAAATAACGTAAAAACCCGTAAAAACCCGAAAAAACCGCTTGCTTTTGTCCGGCAAATTTGGTACAATAATACTCCGTGACATATTATATCCTTGCTCCCGTAACTGAAAGCGGGGGCCAGAGACCATAAGGAGGTAAAGCAAGATGAACAAGTATGAATTAACCGTTGTTCTGAATGTGAAGCTGGAAGACGAAGAGCGCGCAGCAGCACTGGAAAAGGTAAAGGGTTACATTACCCGTTTCGGTGGTACCGTGACCAACGTAGATGAGTGGGGTAAGAAGAGACTTGCATATGAGATCCAGAAGATGCACGAAGCTTACTACTACTTCATTCAGTTTGAGTCCGATTCTGTATGCCCGAACGAAGTTGAAGCACACATTCGTATTATGGAACCAGTGATCAGATACTTATGCGTGAGAGTGGACGCATAATCTCAGCCGCATAAGAAGTTAAAAAGGAAGAGTGATCGTATGAACAGAGTTATCTTAATGGGAAGATTGACCAGAGACCCGGAAGTCAGATATTCGCAGGGCGAGCGCTCCATGGCGATTGCCCGCTACACTCTTGCGGTAGACCGCAGAGGGCGCAGAAACCAGGACAACGGAGAGCAGTCGGCCGATTTCATCAACTGTGTGGCCTTTGACCGCGCGGGCGAGTTCGCCGAGAAGTATTTCCGTCAGGGCATGAGAGTATTGGTGTCCGGAAGACTCCAGACAGGTAGCTATGTTAACAAAGACGGTCAGAAAGTATACACCACCGAGGTTATCCTGGACGACCAGGAGTTCGCCGACAGCAAGGGCGCATCCTCTGAGATGGGCGGCGGCTATACACAGTCCGCTCCGGCCCAGAGACCGGCCCCTGCCAGCGCGATTGGTGATGGGTTTATGAACATTCCGGATGGAGTGGAGGACGAGGGCCTTCCGTTTAACTAGGATGTTCCACTGTTAAATCATAAAGGAGGACAACACCAATGGCATTTAATAAATCAGACAGACCGGATGGAGCTAAGATGAGAAGACCGGGCGGAATGCGCAGAAGAAAAAAAGTTTGCGTTTTCTGCGGTGACAAGAACGGCACCATCGATTACAAGGATGTAAATAAGTTAAAAAGATATGTATCCGAGAGAGGTAAAATTCTTCCCAGAAGAATTACCGGCAACTGTGCAAAGCACCAGAGAGCCCTGACCGTAGCCATCAAGCGCGCGCGTCACATCGCTCTGATGCCCTACACCTGCGACTAGGAGCCTTATTTTATAAGGGTTTCCGGGTTTTGAGTAGGGGTTTTACTCAAAAGTTTACTCAAAATGCGTAAATAAAAAATATGATTTTATGAATGACCTTATATGAGAATATAGGGTCATTTTTTTGTGGATAAAACTTTGATTGAAAGTGAATTACGGAATTACGGTTTTAGTTAGGGTGAAAATTAGGAGTATATGGATATGGAAAAAGGATCGTTACAAGGGGATTCAAGAGAAAAAGGTATGCGACAACAACCATAAAAAGATATATATGTTTCTGGCTAATCGCACTATTTTATTTTGTGCGTATATTTTGTACAATACCTCATCATGAAAGAAAGGGGTGAGGAAATGGACGGTTTGGCAGTGTTTTTAATTGTAGCAATTACGATTGCTTTAGTATTTATCATCGCCACATCTACAGTATTCATGATTGTTTTTTATAAGTTATATGGATACATAAAGGTATTTCTGGAAACAAAGGATTGATTAAAAAATCGCAATAGGCTGGCAGTCTTAGGATTGTCAGCCTTTTTGTTGTTTATAAGATTGTTTACTTGTGTATTTCGCACACTTGGGTTTCAGAGTCCGGCACATGCCCTAATCCATGTCTTGATATCCCGGCTATTACGTCAATGGATTATGGTATAGGTCAGCGTTAGAATTATAAATGTAAGGAAGTTAAAGAAAAAATAAAACAAATTGAAAAGGAGAAAATAACATGGAGAGAAAATTTAATTCAATGACTGAAGAAGGAAAAGCACTGGTGATGGAGTTCATGGCAACCGTTAATGGTGAGGTTGAAAGAAAAGAGATCGTTGCTTATGTCAAGGAGCACATCAGTGACAAAGAGAAACTTTCGGATGGAACGATGGCAGGAATTGTCAAGTCCTTAACCATCAGCGGTGAGCTGGTTGTGGTAAGCCGGGCCAGATACAAACAGGGCGTAAAGTTGGAAAACCTGTCCGTGAAGGAAAAGGTGTTAACCTTATTTGAAAATTTTCAGAGAGACCTCAACAAGGCAGCCACAATCAGAGTGATTGATCTGACTAAAGAAGATATTGATTTTTGTCAGAGAGTCAGTGAAATCAGTAACTATATTGAAAGCCAGTTATGGAAATTGGAAGAAGGTGCAGAGGTATCGGAACAGGAAACGTCAAAGAAGGTGGAGCCTGTTAAGGCTACAGAAAAGGTAGAGCCTGCTAAGGCCACAGGAAAGGTGGAAGCTGTTAAGGCCACCACGAAAGAAAACAAGGCCATCCCCGTATAGGGGGTGGTTCTTTAATTAAGGATTACACCAATAATTTAAAAATGAAGATGGTTTAAAGGGAGGGACTGTCCTGTAAAGGGATAGTCTTTTTTTTGTTAGAAAGACATCCAGTATTTCACAAAAGTATGCTTGAGTGGAATAGTCCATAAAAGGGCTGGTGTAAGTTTATTTAGATTAAGATGGTTAGTTATTAGACGTCCTTAATAATGTGTCATGTTTATTAGACCTCTTTTGGTTTGAAAAGAAAAATCAAAGGAGGTCTATTTTATGGACAAATATTATGGATATCATAGGACAAGTACAGAGGAGCAACATTTAGATAGGGGGATTGCAGAAATTCAATCCTACTGCCAAAATAACGGCATACAGCTCAAAGAGTTGTTTTTAGACCAACATACTGGCAAGAGTTTTGATCGTCCAGAATATAAGGTGTTAAAGCGTGTTCTGGACGATGGGGATACTTTAATCATCACAGAGGTGGATAGGCTGGGAAGGAATAAGGCCGATACCATGAAAGAATTAAGATGGTTTCAAGAGCATGGTATTCGTTTGCTTATTTTAGAGATTCCAACTACGCTTATGGATATTTCTAAGATGGACAACGAGTTGGCCCAGCTTATGCTTTCAACCATTAATAATATGATGATTGAATTATACGTCAGCATGGCTGAAGCAGAAATGCATAAGAAGGAGAAACGCCAGCGTGAGGGTCTGGAGGAACTCAGAAAAAAGGGAGAATGGGACAAGATGGGCAGACCAAGAAAAATGTCCCAGGTAGTTTTTGATTACCATTATGAACGTGTGGTTAATGGGGAAATTTCGCCATTTAAGCTTATGAAAGAATTAGGCTTGACGAAATCTACTTATTATAATTATAAGAAGGCCTATGACAGTGCAGGTGATTGGATTAAACAGTTTGAAATTGAATAAAGTGGTTTATCACTACAAAATAATAGTGAAATACCTCATAGTCAGTTATGGGGTATTTTTTTGTGGAATTGCGATATGAAAATTTGTATGGTTGAGAATGTAGAGTGGATTTTATGGAGATGGGTTCCAAAACAACCAGAATGGATTTCCAGGGATTTTGAGGTTTGGATTGAGGGATTGTGAGGGTTAAAGGTAAAAATTGATTTATGAGGATTCTGGAAGGTTGAAAAATTGTGAGAAATTGGTAATATGTGTTTTTGATTTGGGGTTGTGGGATTATCAAAATTGGCAGAAACGCAGTATTATCAATAGGAATATACATTAATTACGCTATCTTTACTGAATATTATTATATACTGGCTTTATTAATGGTTATGGGTTTATAAACTAAGCCCATGAATTTGTAATTAAGCTTTATAATAGATAATATTACAGATAATTGAAAGAGTATACAGATTAAGAAGTTTGGTGTTTGATAGAAAGGTTTTTCTTGATAACATTATGGATAGAAAAGACAATTAAGGATGTAAAAAGCAATAGATATGTTTATTTACATATGAAAACTTTTTCAACTAATAGAAATAAAAAATACAGTAATATCAATTTTTACAGATAAAGGGATTTTTTGACTTATATCCTTCTATCTGGACATTTAATATATATTGAGGATTAGGAATGTAGACATGATTATGAGTAAAGAAAGTAACCAAAGAAAAAAGAGTGTGTGATACCACCATTTGAAATATACTTTATAGGAACAGTATAGGGATTATAAGGAGCATAAAGGTAATAGGCCTTGTGCTCCTTATTTTATTATGACAAATAGATTGTGTTTAGTTGAACAAATAAAAATATCTATTATGGCAATAGGAAACTTGAGGCCATTAATAATAGAAAAATAAATCATAATTAGGGGTTGATTCACGTTGGTATTTCTGGTATCATTCCAAACCCAATTTAAAGGAAAGGAGGGCAAGGGAATGGACAAAGAAAGCATTAAATCCCATGTTGATGATAATATGGTTGATTTATTATTAACCTATGGTCTACTTAAATCAATCATAGAAATATTTTCTGAAGCGGTTAGTTATGATAACAAGCTGGAAAATAAGTATGTCAACATGATAAAAGTGTTGCAAATGCTGGTTGATGATGTGGAGCCATGCATTAAGGATTTGTCTGGGAACTTAAAGGAGCTGTTAATTACAGAAGAAGTTTAAAGGAGGTATGGTACATTGACAATTAAAGATGATCTAATCATGGAGTTACAGGACAACATCTTAGAAGTACAAAAGCACTTCCAGGCATTACGTGACATAGTGAATGTATTACAGTATGGTTTTGATGTTGTGGAAGATGGGAATATGAGCTTTGCAGTTTCTAGTTTATGGGTGATTGAAGAACAGTTAAAACTCATAGATGGAAAGATGGCGGTAGGTGTGAACACAATGGATACCATTATTAAACAGTCTAATCAGAATGTTTAATGGTATCCATATTTAGTTAATTCTTTATGTTCTTTTCCCTTAATGACTTGATAATGGTTGCAACAGCCTTTGCGTCATTAGGGGATAGACCTTCAAGGCTTATATGATTGCTTGATTTGCGCCCCAGCAGGTAATCAGTGGACACATTAAAAATATCGCATAATTTTAGTAATTTAGGAACTACAGGTATTCTCTCACCACGTTCCCACGAAGAAATCAAAGCACTTGTAACACCTAAAGCACCAGCAAGTTCACCTTGGCTTAAATGATGGTTCTTGCGTAATTGGGAAATACGGTTGCCCAGGCCTTCAATCATAAATTAACCTCCAATTAACATATTTTATTTATTCTACAGTTATAATGTAAAATTTAGGTTGAAAATTATAAACGCATAGTTTATAGTAAGGACATAAGGTAATTTGTTATTCACATCATAAAAGACAAGGAAATAAAAAATCAAAAGTGAGGTAAAGGAAGGTATGAAGAAGAAAGGCGTACTAAAAAAGGTAACAGCACTATCAATGGCATTAGGAATATGTTTATCCAGTAGCATTATTTCTTATGCAAACCCCAGTATGGCTATTGATTATTCTGTAGCGGTCACGAATACAGGGGAAAGCAGAACTTACATGGATAGTTTAATCGGTATCACCTATCAGACAACCATTAATGAAGTTTCAGATATTAATGCAACATTTAAAATTAATAAAGCTGGCACTTCACAAATAAATGTTTTATCTGAAATTGAGTATGGGTATTTAGATGGTGACACATTTGTTCGTACCTATACCAATGATGGAATTTATAAATCAAACCAATCAAATGAGGGAAACATGGACAACTCCTATCCTATCTTTCATGTGGAGCAGGTACAGAAAGACTTGCAGGCCGGAATTACTGATAGGGTTTATGTGGTTGTAGTTGATGGTCTTAATCCTTATGATTGGACAGACAATTTCTTTGCATACACATTTAGATTGACAGGTGCTAATTCACCAGCACAGCAGACAGAGGGATGGGTACAAGATTCCACAGGCTGGTGGTGGAGAAATGCGGACGGATCATACCCAATGAACACATGGAAAGAAATCGACGGAAAGCAATATTATTTTGGAAGTGATGGATATATGCTTTCTAATACATACACACCAGATGGTTATTTTACTGGTTTAGATGGAGCATGGATTCAGCCAGCTGTAAATGAGCCAGTAAATAACAATAATACAGATGATACCTTAACCCCAGAGCAAATAGCAGCAGACGAAGAATTCCAAAGGCAACTAGAAGAAGCAAGTAAAAATGGTGGGAAATCATATGATGTAGGAGCCAATGGAGGCCATGCCGGTAGGCCATTACAAGGCGAAATCAACATAGGCGGTGGATATTAATGGTACAGGCTCTATTTTAACCAAAAATATTTTAAGAATATAAAGGAGAACAATAGTATGAAAAAGGCAATGAAAAAATTAGTAACATTATTAATGGTGGCTTGTTTAATGGTTGCAAACTGTATCACTGCATTTGCAGGTGAGTGGAAGAAAGACACAGAATACGGTGGTTATTTTTGGTGGTATCAAAGAGATGACGGTTCATATCCTGTAGATTGCTGGGAAAACATTGATGGAAAATACTATCATTTTGATTTTGATGGCTATTTAGAGACAGACTGTATAACAGCAGATGGGTACCACGTAGACGAAAATGGTGAATGGTTGCAGGACATACCCCAGATGAGCCAGGAGGAAATGGACGAGTATTATAAGTCATTGTATAAAGAAGTGCTCATTGATTTGTATGAATACGGCTTTGTATCAAGTGAAGAAGAATTTGAATATTATGTAAACTTATATTTCCCAGACCCAGTAGAAGCTGAATTTGTTATGAATGAAATTAGAAGCAATTATTCTATGGGTTCAGCAGAATATTAAATAGTGATACCAGGGAGCAGTTACAACTGCTCCCAATATTCTAAGAGTATAGGCATATGAGAAAGTTATGAAAAAGGAGCAATTAATTATGAGAACATCAATAAGAAAATTAGCAATATTAATGATCGCATTATGTTTATCAGTTTCATCTTCCATAATTTCATTTGCAGGAGAATGGAAACAAGATAGCAAGGGGTACTGGTATGTAAATGATGATGGAACTTTTGTTGTGAATGATTGGAAACAGATTGATAATAATTGGTATCATTTTGGTAGTGATGGATATATGCAGCATAGCGGAGTGCTTAGTTTAGATGGAAAAAAATATGTTCTAATGTCATCGGGAGCGTTAGAAACCAACAGAAATTATGGCTTTGGTTCTAGTGATGAAAACGGTATTTTTACATTTATCGATATTTTTACAATAGAACAAGAGGAAAATCTATATGCAACATATTGTGAACAATTTGGTATTGATATGAGTGCGTTATTTAATGGGCTTGGGCATAATCGAGAATATACAATAAATTGTTCTAATGTTAATTTTCCAAAAGATAGTGAAGGAGGTGTTCAGTTCCGTCTTGTAGTTGAACTTATTAAGGAAGCCATTAATTTTAATGTTTGGTTTGCAGGAGTTCATGGGTTTGATTACTCTTATACCTATAAATATGATAAAGAAGCCAATAGCTTTACTATGACATTCAAAATATCAGATAACGCGCCAACCTCAGCTCCCTCAATCATAATGTATTAGCTTTAGCACAAGGAATTGAAGGTAGTAAAAGAAACACAGATGAATAATTGAGAGTAGTCTAATTAGGCTACTCTTCTATTTTGGGGGACAATATGAGGGCGGTTATAAAATCTACAATGTTGACATTGCTCTTTTGTTTATTAGGTTCCATAACATCATTTGCTGGCGAATGGGTACAAGATGAAATAGGATGGCTCTATATAAACAATGATAGCAATTATTTAGTAAATGAGTGGCAGGAAGTTGACGGCAGGCATTATTATTTTGGTTCTGATGGATATATGTTATCTAACCAGATTACACCTGATGAATATTGGATAGGAGCTGATGGGTATTGGATTAATGACAGCGGTATCAATCAAGAAGTTATGGCTGAAAAAAGTATGAATAGCTCACTTCTAGTATTTGATAAGTTTAGCCATCAAATGGAACTATGGGTAAATGGTGAAAAAATTTATAATTGTCTGGGGATTGCAGGAGCATTAATGGGTGACAAGGAAATAGAGGGGGATTACAAAACCCCAGTAGGTGAATTTTATGTGTGTGTTAAAAATGCCAACAGCAACTATCATAAAGCATTAGGCCTATCATATCCCAACCTAGAGGACGCTGAACGAGGAATATCACAAGGTTTAATTTCAGTCGCGCAATATGGAAAAATAGTCAATGCAGTACAAAGTGGTGGTAAGCCTGATTGGTATACCCCATTAGGTGGCGAAATTATGATACATGGAGCCAGAGGGGTAACGGACGGAACTAGGGGATGTATTGGTATACGAGATTCTGACATTGATTACATATGGAATTTTGTGGATGTTGGAACAAAAGTTATTATACAGGATAATTAAGGAGGGTAACATGAGAAAAGCAATTCAGAAATTGGCATTAATTGTAATGGTTTTATGTTTATCAGTCTCTTTTGTATCATTTGCAGAAGTGACTTCGATAAATAAATATGCAGTAGATAAGCAAAGTGGATATGCACCATATCGTGATGGTACATTAGGTCTTTATGGTTATGTTAATACATTTAACAACAATGAAATTGTGATACCAGCAAGATATTATGAAGCAAATGCTTTTTTCAATGGATATGCAATAGTCAGATTAACAGAACATTCAGTTGATGAACATGCTAAAAATATTTTTGCATTCATTGATGGTGCTGGCAATGAAGTGTTTAGAGACGAATATATTTATTATAACAAATATGGCGATCCTGTTACTGTGCAGCCAAGTTTTTATATTTTTATTAATGACCCATACGGGTATGCATACTATAGCATTTTACAATCAGATATAGGTTTAATTTATAGAGGATTGAAATATGATGGAACAATGGTTCAAAGAATACTTGATGAAGTTCCACCTATTACTAACTCTGATGGACTTCAAGGATATGCAAAATTAGGCGATTTTGTGAATGGTTCAGCTAACGTGTATGCACCTATAGAGGATAATTCAGTAACGGGAGACTTTGGTGAGGTTTTGAACAAATATAGAGTGGTAGGAAGTTTAACATCAGATGGGGTATTTTCCACAGAAATAAATCCAGAATCAAAGTTTGAAAAAGAAAATTCAAATCTAGCCTATTATACAGCTTCAGATTCAGCATATGAAAAATTAAATGCGGCCAAAGCAAAACCAACCGAAGGCTGGGTACAAACTGAAACAGGATGGTGGTGGAGAAATGCAGATGGTTCATATCCAGTGAACACATGGCAAGAAATCGGAGGTAAATACTATTATTTTGATGGGAACGGTTATATGCTCTCAAATACAATTACCCCAGATGGTTATACTGTAGGTTCAGATGGGGCATGGATTAAATCAGACAATTCAGAATCACAAGAACTTGAAATTCCAGAAGGAGTAACAGAACAGGAATGGCGGGAATGGTTAGAGTTAGAGAAGTTAATAGAAGAACGAGGCAAACATCAAACAGATACAGATGTAGGAGCCAATGGAGGCCATGCAGGTAAGCCATTACAAGGCAAAATCAACATAGGCGGATGAAAACATAATTATGAGTATAGCCATTCAGTTGGTTATACTCATTTTTATTTGTGGAAGAAAAAAATGTTTAATTGCTGGGACTCATAATAAATATTGAGTTTCTACTTTGAAAAATAAGTAACCAATACCTTCAGATAAAAAATGTAATACAGTATATGTCCCACCAGACATAAGGAACTTTTAAAAATCAGATTAAAGTGAGTTAGTAGAAAAAATATTTCAATCCACATTCCAGAAAGAACGATCTAAGCTGAATGGAATTTTCAGAACATAAAGAATTAAAACCATATAGGCGTAAGGTAAAAATTGCGATAGCTTCACAAGTCAAAAAATTGGTGAAGATTTTGATATTTGGGTGTAGGTGGAAGTGATTAGGAGTTTATGAGAATATAGATAATTGTGATTTTTAAATCTGATACGTTTAAACAGCTAGTATACGAATGGCTTTGCAGTAGGAATAAATTTCAGAACATAGTTATAGGCCCGGGTGGAAAAATTGGTGAAAATAAAGTTTATAACTCTTTTACAGCGAGTGTGCGAGTAGGTGAGCGATGGCAATAGAATGTATTTACACTAGGGAATGGTTGAAGGCCATTACAGGAATAAATAGCCATAGGTATCATTTAACAAAGAGAAACAGATATTTTTTAATAACTTAATTGTAACAAGTTTATAAATGGTTATGCTGTAGATTCTTCTATCATGGCAGTTGAACGAATCAGACAGGTAGGTTCAATAAAAAATAAGGATTTAGTTTAAAGTGAAATACATTTTTACAACAAGTTTGCGATCTGGTTTGCATTACCTTGATTTTGGCATGGATTGTTTAAGGGGGTATGGATTGATTCATTTTTTTAAGCATATGTGCGCTAGCAGATTAGGCGCGGATTATATGCTTATTTTTTAGGCGGTATGACAATGCACCAATATCATGCAAATAAACTACAGTGGGCAGTGAGGTGGGAAAATCTATTTTAAGAAGATTTAAAATCAAGATTTTCTATTTTAAGAGGTTTTAAAATCAAATCTTTCAGTGCTGGAAAAAGTGGGAGAAAAATCCCCCAAAATAAAAATTAAAATGAAAAGGTGATTTTTTCTGAAAAAAACGGGGTGAAAAGGTTGGGAGATAGGTGAGGATGAGAGAGAGTAGTCCTTCAATATTTATTTTAAGGGGTTTTAAAATCAAAAAATCAAGATAATTCTGATGGTAGGATTTTATCCAGTCAAAGCGGAAAAGTTATGGAAATCTGAAATTTTGACAGGATATAATTTTATGGTTCTGTAAATCAAATATAGAGAAAGGCCTCTGTTTTGGGAAATATAGGAAGGATAGTTGGCATGATGATAAGCGTATATTACCATAGGAATTATGCATGGATAATGAAGTAAAATTTAGAATTGAAAAATCTGATGGACTATAAGGCAACTGGTTTGAGAAATACAGGGACATTCCTGAAAAATAATGGAAGGATTGTCTGTATTATGATTGCAAAAGTTTATATAGGAAATCGTTAATTATAACGTTCGCAGGTGGGAAGATAATTTTATTTTTGGAAGGAGATGTTTGGGTGGGCAGGCAGAACAAGGAGGTTGGCCCTCATAAGCCAGAATATTCATACGGTAAAGAGATAGGTGCAACGATTAAAAACAGTTGTGCCTACATTTATGTGAGAAAAAGCAGGAATCCTTTAGCGAAACTTTTGATATCACAAGTGGTTCCACTAGAGGAAAATAAGCAGTTTATTGTAATGGTTGTACAGAGATACTTTTTATATGCGAAAGGAGATCAGAAGTTGGAACTTAAATTGAGCAGATTTTTGGATGTTAAGTTAAACAATGGAATTGCCAATATCATTGATAAACGTGATGGACAGGTAATAGCCATGCTGAAATATAATATACATATGCCAGCCATGGAAACCATGGCATTTATCAATGCTGTCATGCAGGATTATGAAAAATACATGAGACTGATGGCGAAGCGGTTTAACGGATAAAGTGGGTTTGGTTTGTCAAGAGTGTAAGATTTTCACGCATAGGGAGTGCTGTTTATGCAGTGCTCCTTATTTTTGTGCATAAAAATCAATTTTATAATAGTCATAGCGTCTGGAAAGGGGATTAGGGCATATGAAAAATGAATGTCCACATCCGTGAACCAAAGCAGGACGTCGGTTATATGAAAAAGACGTTGGAACGCGGTTTCACATTGTTAAAGGGAAGATAGCATTATTTATTGACTGATGATTAAAATTTTTGATGGTTATGTTAAAAAAATGATGTACGACCATAAAGCGGTTAAAAGACAGATTGTAAAGGAATTAGTAAGCGTCCACATCATGGAGGGCATATACACGTCTGAATTACATCAAGGTAATGCACGGAACGCTTGCCTGTAGTAAGTCCTGTAATTCTTTTTTTAATCAATTTTTCTGGAAGGAGAAACAGGATATGACAGACGAGAAATCAGGAAGAAATTGGGAACAGAAGCGGTATGAGGATACATTAACTCAAGTGTATACCAGCCAAGACGAGCAGGAGACTATTTTTAAGGCTGTACGATTACGTGATTACCAGGATAAGGAAGAAGTGCGCCTTTGTATAGCCAAAGATGACAGATTGGTAAAGGCCTTACAGACACCGCTTTCCAAGTTGGGCGAGAAAATCAATGAGGTCATTAATTACGGGGTGGTAGTGTCTTATGTTGACAGGGCCAGCTTAATCAAAGAAGTTTATCGGCTGTACCAGGGAATCCCGGTGATTGATAAGGTTGAGGGATTAGGGTGGCAGTACAGTGCTGACGGAGAAGTGAAAGCCTTTGCGGGCAGTGAGTTTATTGGCATTGATGGGAAAGACAAAGTAGCCGATATAGAGGCAGGACTTCCTATTAAAAAGGGTATGGATAACATGGAGACCATCAATTCTTATATGAATAAGAATGTGGTGCGTGAGATTGTTATGCTTTATAATCTGACCGCACCAGTAGCTGGGATGTTGAAGCAGTGCTTCATTTTATCTTTACATGGCAAAAGTTCCACAGGTAAAACAACCCTTGCTAAGCTTGCGGCAAGTCAGACATGCAGCCCAGAGTATGACAGGCTATGTAAGACGCTGAATACTACGGATAATGCGTCAGAGAAAGGGTTAGAGGGCATAAAGGGGCTAGGGGTTCTTCTGGACGATACCTCGCTAACCAATAAAGGGTTTGACTGGGACAGGTTTTTATACCGGTTAAGCACTGGCAGAACAAAAGAACGGCTTAATAGGGATTGCCAGGTTATGGAGGCCAGGCGTTTTTACTCTACCATTGTTTTGACAACGGAAATGTCTATATTGTCAAAAGTGGACCCAAACAGGGAGGGGAATAATGGGCGGATCATTGAGATTCCTGTAAAAGAAGGAATTGCATTTGATGATGATGTAGAGTGTAGGGGAATGGAGCTGTATTACAGGAAGAATTATGGTAATGCACTTCCAACCCTTGTAAAAAAAATAATAGGATTGGGGTGTGCGGAAGTTAAAGACATGGTTTATTCAGAGGAACTTGACTTGCGGAAGGCATACGCGGAGCAGGATGTTGTTGTGAAGCGTCATTTCCTTGAGATTGCAGCCTTGCGTGTCACGGCCCGGATGGCAAACCAATATTTGGGCTATCAGTTCCATATTGAGGACATTACAGCTTTCTTAATTGAGAATATAGCAGTGTCCTTAATTGATACACGGGAAATGCAACCGGCAGACAGAGTGTACACTGTACTGTACCCCGAGTTGGTGAATGTGGCTGGAGTATCAAAGGAAATTGATGGAAAGGTGTATCGCTATATAGAGGGGAAGGTATTTAAAAACCTTGTAGATACACATTGCAAGGGAATTTCCTGTAAGGAAGCGAAAAACATTCTATGGGAGAGGAACCTGTTATTGAAGATAGGCAATACTTTTTCAATCGTAAAGAATGTGGGGAATGGGGAAGAGCTTCGTGGCTACTGGTTGATTTGTGAGGGGGAGAAGTAACATGGAGCAGATTTCGGTAGCTGCATATATGGGGGCAAAATGTCGGCTGGCCCAGATACTTGTGGCAATGATGGTTTACATGAAAGCCAATCGGTATGTGGATTTGTTTGGCGGATTGGGTAATTTATTTATTCAGAAGCCAGTACATGAGATTGAAGTTTACAATGATCTTGATTCTGATTTGTGTTGCCTGTTTAAGCAGTTAAGTACAGGAGATGGTCGTTCAGCACTGGTAAAGAGAATACTTGACTTCTCATACAGCGCAGAGGTTCATGATAAGGCGCAGGAGATTTTAAGAAGCGGTTTAATCAAAAGCGGAATCAGTGAACTGGAATATGCAACTTATGTATGGTATGACCTGCTTACATCCATGAATGGAAATAAGACAGGTGCATTCCGGGGTATCAATGACAAAATAGACGAAAACAAAGTCAAAAACAGGATATTACATAAGCTGGATATGTTGGAACGGTTTGAGGGGGTACAGGTAACAAACAGAAATGCACTGGACGTTATAAAAGAGGACATACAGAATAAGGAACTTGCAGACAGGACAATGTATTTTCTCGACAGTCCATATTTTGAAAATAATGCCGGGTACAGCCATAATATGGTATTCAGTAAAGAGCATGAAGAATATTGTGATCTCGTCGGAAGGCTGGGCGGCTATAAAATGGTTTGTGGTTATGATAATCCTGTTTATCAGAAGATACTAGTTGAAAAATATGGGTTTTATAAGTATCTGGTGAAAGAAGTGGCAAAGACAATGCGCATAGGTGGAGGTGACGAACTAAGGGCGCGTGAAGATGAATTTGTATGGCTTAGCTATCCTTTGAAAGGGGCTTACCAATTATAGGAATTTATATGATAGGGGAGGGTGCCGCAGGGCATTCTCCCTATATTTTTGAGCAATGGAATTATCAGAATATTCTCATGGTTTTATTGTACAAATAGCAAAGGATAATTATATTGAAAATTGTTTGAAAGATAGAATTTTTATGTGAAACAGTGCTTCATGCAAAGCAATCCCTTAAATACTCTGGGAATGTGTTCTATGCTGCTTAACAATTATTAAGACGTGTATTTTGGGAGAGGATAAATATCTGATAATTTAACACATTACATTTAAGACAGAGGTACAGCACTTAGAGCATTATTTTATTACTGGCGTAACCATTATTCAGCAGACAATGGAGGCGGTGGTAGTAAGATGAATAAAACCCAGGCGAGGGCTTGCGAGCAGGAAAAGCTGTTAGTGACACTTGATGAATTGGCAGGAATTTTATCATGTGGACTTGAGACGGCAAAGAAGATTGGAGAATACAGTGAAGCCAGATTTGAGATGGGGCGGAGGGTTCTCTGGAATGTGGCTAAGGTGAAAGCATACATAGACAGGGAATCATATTAATGTATGCGGGCAACGCTGTTAGTTTTGCATAGTTTAATGGAAGAAATTCCAGCGTTTCGTCCACAGGCAGGGTAATAGCATTGCGTTACAATGAATTATAGGAAGGAGAAAAACAATGGCAAGAGGTAGAAAAGTAGAGACAGGCGTAAAGAGAGACAATAAAGGACGGATACTGCCTAAGGGCATTAGCCAAAGGAAAGACGGGCGATATATTTGGCGGTATACATATAACGGAGTAACATTCAAGCCAGTTTATAGCTGGGATTTGCAGGAATTAAAAAGATATGCCGAGGAAGAAAGAGTGAAAATTGCAAAAGGCTGTCATATTGAACCGAGTAACATTACCTTGAATGAGTACTTTTATTATTGTCAAGAAACTTATAAGAAAGACAAATTAAAAGAGCGTTCATATAAAAATAATAATGACTATTGGGGATGGTATGTGAGGGATTATATCGGCAAGAAGCGTTTGCAAAGTATAAAACCGGATGATTTAATCAGACATTACCATTGGTTGCAAAACCGGGAGGATAAACCAATTAGTTATAGTACCACTGTACGGGTGAATAGTATGATTAATGAGGTGTTTGAAAGGGCTGTTAAAAGGGATCTATTGATGAAGAATCCTGCTTATAAAGTTCTTGAAGATGTCTCACCAATTAAAATGGGAAAGAAAAAAATAGCATTGACAGAGGAGCAACAGGCACGATTTATGGAATTTGTTTCTTGTCATAGGTTTTATAAATATCATAAAAACCTGTTTACCTATTTATTCGGAACAGGCTGTCGGGTAGGAGAGGCATGTGCATTATGTTTTCAGGACATAAATTTTGATGATAATTATATTACCATTTACAAAACCTTGTACTTTTTTAAGGGAGATGAAAATGTAAAAGGAGAGAAGCGGATTGGTTCAACTAAAACAGAAAATTCAACCAGAACGCTACCTATGTTATCAGATGTTAGAACAGCACTTATGGAACAGATGGAGTTACAGAAAGCCGCAAAGCAAAAATGTTGTGAATCAGTCAAATCAGTTCATGACGTTAAAGATGTTGTACCGTTGGAGGATCACTATAATAATTTTGTGTTTTTGAACAATAATGATACTCCATATACCCCAGATTATGTGACAGGGATAATTAAGAAAATCATTAAGTCATATAATAAAGCGGAAAATATAAATGCAGAAAAGGAAAATAGAAAACCAATATTAATGCCAGATTTTAGTTCCCATAATACACGGCACACATTTGCTACAAGATGTAAAGAACTGAAATTGCCAAAAGATAACATCAGCCGTTGGCTAGGCCATAAAACAGAAGGGAATAATACAACAGATATTTATATCCATACTGAAAATTGGAAAGACATAAAGGATGATGTTGAAACGCTGAATAAAATGATCATTAAATAAAATCATATGAACCTGCATAGTCAAATATGCAGGTTCTTTTATAAGGAATTTTACTCATATTTTTTTCTACCCTTATACATTTACTCAAAAAATTACTCACTTTGGATTGATTTAAGACGGTTTCAGACGGAGCGTGACGGAATGAAAAAAGGGTGGAAAGCCTTGTAAAATGGGGCATTACGGAGTGAGACGGAGCGTGACGGAGTGGTTAAGAATCAGCTCGCTCTGATGCCCTACACCTGCGATTAATTTACGCGGGCAGCGCTGTAAGCGGAATACAGATTTTATGGACGGGTTCGTCGCGAATATGCGGCGGGCCCGTTTTTTGTGCAAAAAAATGAAAATTCCACGCTCTTTTTAAAACCTGCCCGTCTCCGCCTGGTACTATATGACAGAGGAGGCGGGATGGGAGATGATCGATGAAGAATGTTTAAGGGAAATAAACGACGGGTTGTTCGGCCTTTGGGACAGCCTGGACCGCCTGCGGGGCCGCCATTCTGCGGTTGCTGCTGCGATATTTACAGGAACTGGAAAATGATATGCGCCGTCACGCCTGCCAGATCGAAGGGCTGGAGGCGGCGGCCGGGACAAAGGGGGTGAATTTCAGGCAAAAAAATAGGATAAGCCTTATCCTACTTTTTGTTCGCCATCACTTGGATCAGATTGGAGAGGGCGTTGATCTCCTCGGCGGACAACCCTGAGGTGTCCAGGGCAGCATCTGCAGGTACTAAACCATAGCAGTGTAACGATTTATATCAATCAAATAAGGAGGATTTAAAGATGAGAGTAAGTAAGAGAATTGCGGCGCTGGTTCTGGCGGCCGGACTGGCGGTGGCGGGAAGCATGACGGCTTTCGCGCAGGAGTTTACCGTGCATTTTGAGGGGATTTTTTCCAGCGGGCTGGAGGACACGGGGACAACCATGTCTTCCGAGTATGAGAATCCCTTCAGCGGCACCCTCTACAACCTGTACGATGAAAATACCACAATCACCATGGACCAGTCCAGGACTTACGGAATGTCCGGCAACCCGTCGATCTACTGGGGATATCTGGACGGCGGCCGGTTCGTGATGGTGGATTCCTTCGAGAAGGAAGACTTTATGGGATATCCCATGTATGTGGGCATCCAGGCCGATAAGGCCTATCCGGTGATCAACCCGGAACAGCTGGCCAAAGACAAGGCCGACGGCTCGGCCTACTCAAAGACCTATGTGCTGCTGATCGACGGAGTTGAATCCACTTCCTATTCCAATGTGTGCCTTGGATATTTCTTCAAGCTGAAGCAGGGCAGCGCGGCAGCCGGAACCGCGGAATGGAAGCAGGACGCCGCAGGCTGGTGGTGGGACAACGGCGACGGCACATACCCTGTAAACCAGTGGAAGGAGATCAGCGGTAAGTTCTATTATTTCGGTTCCGACGGCTACATGCTCCACGACACCACAACTCCGGACGGATACACCGTGGACGGAAACGGTGTGTGGGTAGAAAACTGAGACGGCTGTCGTTTGGATCGGACTGTCGCGGCACATTCCGCCCTGGGCTATGAAAATGCCATTTTTTCCAGTAAATAAATGGAAAATGAATGAAAAATCTCCCAGAATTGTCCATGACACTGGGGGATTTTTCCATGTCCGCGACATTGACAAAAAATGCCGATGGCCGTATAATCCACAAGGAAACCGAAAACGGATCGAAAAAAGGGAGGAATTGCAATGGCAAGACCAAAGAGAACCATGGCCGCTGCGGCCAAGGCTGTAGAGGTAAAGGAAGAAGTGAAGGAAGTGGTCAGGGAGGCGACGAAGGCTCCTGCGGCCAAGGCTGAGGCGAAAGCCGCAGATCAGGCCCAGGAAAAAACCGCGGCCAAGGCTGACGCGATCGGGAACGTGAAAGCAGCTCCCAAGGCTGAGATCGAGAAAACCGTAGTGGTAGAGTTCGGCGGCAAGCAGATCAAAGCCAAAGACGTGCTGGCTCAGGCCGAGAAGGCTTACGCAGAGTCTCACCCGGAAACCGAAATCAAGACCGTGGAGCTTTACATCTCTCCGGAGCAGAACGCGGCTTACTACGTGGTGAACGGAGAGGCTTCCGACGATTTTAAGATCGAGCTGTAATTCAGACCGGACCTGAGGCGGCCCCAGGCTGCGAGAGGTCCGGCAAACCATAATAAAAGAGGGAAAACGGCGCTCAGACCGTTTTCCCTCTTTCAATATTAAAGTTCGTTCAAGACCAATATAAGTCTCAGGATGTTCACGCGTACTGATACACCTGTGTGTACCGCTTCCGGTAATACAGCGACAGCAAGGTGCTGCCCAGCTCCGCGATGGGGATCGCCAGCCACACGCCGTCCACGCCCAGCAGGGCGGGGAGAATCAAAAGGCTGGTGATGATCAGCCCGAAGGTCCGCACAAAGGAGATGACGGCGGAGACTTTTCCATTTCCCAGCGCCGTAAACAGGGCGGAGGAAAAGATGTTCAGCCCGGAGAACAAAAAGCCCATGGCAAAGACTGAGAATCCGTGGCTGGCCAGCTGCCAGACCATAGTGCCCCGGCGGGCGAACACCGTCACCACGGCGTCCCCGGCGAACTGCGCGAACAAAAACACCGTCACGGAGGCAGCCACCGTGAAGATCATGGCGGTCTTGTAGACCTGCTTTAGCTGTGCATGATTCCGGCTGCCGTGGTTAAAGCTGACCACCGGTGAGATTCCCTGGGAGAAGCCCATAAACAGCGCGTTCAGCAGAAACTCCGAATACTGGATAATGGTGATGGCCGCCACGCCGTCCTCCCCTGCGAACCGCATCATGGTCAGGTTGAACAGGAAGGTGATGATGCCAGCGGAGAGGTTGGTGACCATCTCCGAGGAACCGTTTAAGCAGGTCTCTCCCAGCTCGGCGCCGGACATGCGCGGGCGGACAAACCAGAGGGATCTCTTCGCAGAGGCAAAATAGATCAGCCCGAACAGCGCCGGGATCATATATCCGGTAACCGTGGCGATGGCGGCCCCGGCGATGCCCATCCCCATGGGTACGATCAGTATATAGTCCAGCACCGCATTGGTGATTCCGGCCGCGACGGTGAGAAACAACCCGATTCCCGGCCGCCCCTCCGTCACAAAATACATCTGAAACAGAATCTGAAGCATCAGCGCGGGCGCGAAGCCCAGCTGCCAGCGCAGGTAGGTGACGCAGTCGGCCAGAAGCACGTCGCTGGCGCCCAGCATGCGGGATAGGGGCGCTGCGAACAGCGTGCCCAGAACCGCCAGGACCAGACCGATGACCACGTTCAGAAAAATCACGGCGGTAAAGGTCTGCCTGGCCTCCTCCGGTTTTCCCTCGCCCATCTTGCGCGCCACGATGGCGCTGCTGCCGGTGGACAGCATGATCGCCAGTCCCAGCACGATGTTGACCGCCGGATAAACGATATTGATGGAGGACAGCGCGTTGGTGCTGACGAAACGCGAGACGAACATGCCGTCCACAATGGTATAGAGGGACATAAACACCATCATAATGGTGGTGGGCAGTGCAAATACCAGCAGCGACCCGAAGGTAAACTTTTTCGACAATGAATAACTCATAAAAAACACTCCTATATTTCTTGCATATTTCAGCCGCATTCATTATGATAGACTATAGGGTAACCCGATAGTCAAGAGGAGATTTAAAAAAATATGGAACAGAGAAATGAACTCTATTTTACAACCGGCGAATTTGCGGAGATTCTGGGGGTGAAAAAACACACCCTGTTTCACTACGACGAGATCGGCCTGTTTTCACCGGCGGTGAAAGAGGAAAACGGATACCGGTATTATTTTGTGTGGCAGATGGACGCCTTTGAAGTGATCCGGGCGCTGCAGCGCCTTGGCATGCCCCTGGGTGAGATCAAGGCCTACATGCAGGAGCGTTCCCCCGGGCTTTTTTTGAAAATGATGGACCAGCAGGAGCGCCAGATCGACCAGGAGATCAAGCGGCTGCGGTCCATGAAGCAGTTTATCCGCCATGAGAAACAGAATGTGCAGGAGGCGCTGGACGTGCGCCTGGACGAACCCTATCTCGTCCGCCGGGAGGAGTGCTGGCTCCTGCTGTCGGACGTGAAGGGACGGGAGGAGCGCAAGCTGGCCGAGGAGATCGCCCAGCACGTGCGCCTGCGGGAACAGTACCGGGTGACCCAGAGCGCCGTGGGGACCATCTGCCTGGGTCAGGACCTGGATCAGGGGAAATACAACCGGTATGTGTGTGTTTACTCCAGAATCACCCGGCCCGTGGCGGGCCTTAAGACGCTGCGGAAAAGAGCCGGCCAATACGTGGAGGTCTGTTACCGCGGTTATGAGGACAGCATGGAAAAGCCTTATCATCTGATCCGGGAGTACGCAGATCGCCAGGGCCTGCTGCTGGGCCGGGAGTGGTACGAGGACTTTCTGCTGGACGAGCTGACCGTCAAGGGTTACGGGGATTATATCGTCAAGGTGGCGGTGGAGGCGCTGTAGACAGTGTACCCGGCTTGCGGGGATTTTACCGGAAAGATTGTCCCAGGGGAAAAAATACGGAAATGTGGGCGGAAAACCCCATGAAAACGCGGCCCAAAGAGGGATCGGCCGGAATTTGACTTGCGGTCATGGTGGAATTTGCATATAATAGAAACGTATGTGAACCGGTACCGGCGGATGGGCAGCCCACAGAATCCATATAATATGGAAGGAACGGCCTGACGCCCGTTAACCGCCCCTGGTCCCATCCGTCTTTAAAATAGGAATTGACATTTGTCCCATCCAATGATATAAATAAAACCACACTAAGCTACTATGAATAGTGTGGTTAAACGCTTTAAGATACTGAATAAGCTGGCGCCTTCAGAGGAATCCTAAGGGAAACAGCCGGCTCAGAGCGGATGGAACGTCAGATCCGTGCGGGAGAGCAGAATGGCCTCCCGGCGGGGAACCGGTCCAAGCTGGTAGGAGCCCGTGCCCTCGCTGTCCATGTGTGAAATGGGAACCAGGCGGTTGGCCCCACGGGGCTGATCGGGGATGATCCCGATGCCCTCGCGGACGAGGTCCTCGATATCCCGGCCCTCCTCGTAGTACCCGTCGAACACCAAAAGGCGGTCCGATTCCCCGATACCCGTGACCAGAACGTAGTGACCGCACTCGTAGATCACACGGATCACGGCCGCGCCGCCCTGGCGCAGAACGCTCAGCACGGGGCTGTCCGCTCCCAGGTGGACCTGGTCGGCTTCCAGAAACTGGGTTTTGATGGGGAAATGAACGGATTCCCCGTAGCCATTGATCCAGGAGCTGATAAAGCGCATGGCTGCTGCGGAGGTGCCGCGGCGGCAGGGATGGCCCTGCCCGTCAAAGCCGTCCAGGCAGTAGGCCATGATACGGCGGATCATCTCGGGGGGAATTTCCTCCCGGTCGAACAGAAAGGACAGCGCGTTCGTCAGGGACGTGGGTCCGCAGTCGAACTCGGTTTTCTGATAGGAAAAAGGGACTTTCATGGGCGCGCACCTCATTTTTCGGAGTAATGATGTTATGAACTATACAACTACAGCAGACCTTTGTCAAGAAGATGGGGTCATGTGGGCAAACAAGCAGGAGGAATAATTATGAAGATGAACCGTGGAATCGCGAAGCGGGCGCTGGGATTGGGACTGGCCATTGTGATGGCGTTGTCCGTGACGGCGTGCGGCAAGAAACAGTCCGGTGAGCCCGGAGCAGCGGGCGGACAGCAGGAGCAGTCCGGCGGCGGCCAGCAGGCGCAGGCGGCCGGAGGCGAGAAGATCGTCAACGTAGGCGTCACCGACACCTTAAATACCTTAAATCCCCTTCTGATGGACGGCGGGGAGATCAACAAATACGCCACCGGCCTGATGTTCCTGCCCCTGATGGAGCTGGATTCGGATTTACAGTTTGAGGGTATGCTGGCGGACTCCATCACCGCGGAGGACGAGCACAATTTCCTGGTGCATATCGACGAGTCGGCAACCTGGTCCGACGGCAAGCCGGTGACGGCGGACGACGTGATTTACACCGCCCTGAGGTTGACCAGCCCGGTGATCGGCAACCCGGCCATGATGTACTACGTCTTTGTGGGCGTCGGCGACGAGGGCTATACGGAGAAGGGCGCGGACCACGTGGAGGGTATCACGAAGGTGGACGACAAAACCGTGCGCTTCACCACCAAGGACCCCATGTCCCTGGTGACCTTCCAGAACTCCTACGCCCGCTACTTAATGACGCTGCCCAAGCACGTGATCGAGGGCATCGCGGAGGAGGACTTAAAGTCCAACGAGTGGTTCAACCATCCCGACGTGGTGAGCGGACCTTTCCGTGTGACGGATTTTGACAAGGACCACTACATTTCCTATGAAGCCAACAAGGACTACTGGAAGAGCGCTCCCAAGATCGACCGCCTGAACATCAAGATCGTGGAAGGCAGCCAGCTCTACGCGGGCTTAAAATCCGGGGAGATCGACGTCACCCAGAATACCATGAGCGCCATTCCCATGGAGGACTATGAGAGCATCGAGGCTCTGGAAAATGTAACCCCGGTGTACGGCGACCCGGTGACCAACCAGTCCGTGTTCATCCAGACCGCCAATGTGCCGGACTCCAGAGTGCGCCAGGCCATGCTCTGCGCCATCGACCGGAACCGCATCCTGGACCAGCTGATGAAGGGCCACGGCGAGGTGATCGACGGATTCCTCTCCAGCGCCAGCCCCTACTTTGACGTCTCCATCACCCCGGTGTCCTACGATCCCGAGCGGGCCAAGGCCCTGTTGGCCGAGGCCGGGTGGGATTCGGGCAAAACCCTTAAGTTCTATGTGAACTCCGGCGACAGCACCTTTATCAACGCCGCTTCCGTGATTGCGGCCCAGTGGGCCGAGGTGGGAATCAAGGCGGATATCCAGACCGTGGACTTCGCCACCCTGATGGCAACCGCCACCTCGCGGGATTACGACGTGCTGGCCGTTCAGTACACCTACGCGCCGGTGGACCCCTATGCGGATATCAACTGGCTGATCAATATGGAAGACAGCTGGACCAGCTATGTGAACGCGGACGTCAACGACGCCCTGTCCAAGGTCCAGGTGACCAACGACACCGCCGAGACCGCAAAGCTTTACTCCATCGTGGACAAAAAGGTGCAGGAGGACGTTCCCATGTTCTCCGCCTACGTGATCAGCTCCCTGGGAGCGGTGAACAAGCGCCTGACCGGAGTGCAGCCCTCAGTCTACGGGTTCTTCAACCACGTGGAGCAGTGGGATGTAAAATGATCCCGGCGGCCGGCTGCGACAAACGAACAAGGTAGCGAACCTGTACTCCCGGAAAGCGCCCCCTGCGGACGCTTTCTGGGTGTCCTTGTTTGAAGGTAATGACTGAAACTCAGAAAGGAAACAACATGTCCCATATCCTGGAAGTAGAAGGACTCACAACTGTATTTGACGGTGACGGCGGCCAGATGACCAGCGCCGACGGCATCAGCTTTTATGTGGATCCCGGAGAGATCGTCTGTATTGTGGGCGAGTCCGGCTGCGGAAAGAGCGTCACCTCCCTGTCCCTCATGAGCCTGCTGGGCCGGGGCGGCAAGGTGAGAGCCGGAAAGGCCCTGTTTGAGGGCCGGGATCTGCTGAGTATGTCGGAGAAGGAGCTGGACAAGATCCGCGGCGACGCCGTGACCATGATTTTCCAGGACCCGCTGACCTCCTTAAACCCCGTGTTCACTATCGGGCGGCAGATCACGGAGAGCATCCGCGTCCACATGCATCTGGACAAGGAGGCGGCGTTTAAGCGGGCCGTCTCCCTGCTGGAGAAGGTGGGGATGCCGGACGCCGCCTCAGTGATGAAAAAATACCCCCATCTGCTCTCCGGCGGCCAGCGCCAGCGGGTGATGATCGCCATGGCCTTATCCTGCAGGCCCAGACTTCTGATCGCGGACGAGCCGACCACGGCCCTGGACGTGACCATTCAGGCGCAGATCATGCAGCTCCTGAAGGAACTGCAAAAGGATCTGGGGATGGCGGTGATCCTGATCACCCACGACATCGGGCTGGTGGCGCAGATGGCGGACCGGGTGCTGGTGATGTACGCGGGACAGATCATCGAGCAGGCCCCGGTGCTGAGGCTGTTCGACGAGCCGGGCCATCCCTACACCCAGGCGCTGCTGCGCTCCGTGCCCTCCATTCCGCGTTTTAGCGGAAGCAGGGAGGAGGTTTTGGCGGCCCAGGAGGCGGACGGAAAACGGCTGGAATCCATTCAGGGCGTGGTGCCCGAGCACTACGACCGGATCACGGGCTGCCGCTTTGCAGACCGCTGCCCCTACGAGGAGGAACGCTGCCACGAACCCCAGGAGGAGGTGGCCTGCGGCCCGGCCCATGTGGCGCGGTGCTGGAAAACCGCCCGTTTGGAACAAACGGACGGAATGACCCAGGAGAAGGAGGGATAAGGGATGAATACGGAACAGAACCATGGGGACGGAGCCGGGATCAGGCCGGACCGTCCCGTCGATCCCGCCTCCCGGACGCCTATCCTGACTGTGGAGCGGCTGAAAAAATATTATCCGGTCAAGGGAGGCGTGATCACCCACAAGATCGGCGACGTGCGCGCGGTGGACGGCGTCAGCTTTACGGTATACCAGGGGGAGACCCTGGGGCTGGTGGGCGAATCCGGCTGCGGAAAATCCACCCTGGGCCGGCAGATCGTGGCCCTGGAGCGGCCCACCGCCGGGAAGATCCTCTACCGCGGCGTGGACCTGGCCTCCATGAACCGCAGGGAGATGGCGGGAATCCGAACGGAGCTGCAGATGGTATTTCAGGACTCCTACTCCTCCTTAAACCCGCGCAAGCACATCTATGAAATCCTCTCGGAGCCGATGCTCTACCACGGCCTGGCAACGAAGGACAATCTGGACGCGGAGCTGAAACGGCTTTTGGACATGGTGGGCCTGCCCGCCCACTCCCTGGGGCGTTATCCCCACGAATTCTCCGGCGGCCAGCGCCAGCGCATCGGCATCGCCAGGGCGCTGTCCCTGCGGCCGAAGCTTATGGTCTGCGACGAGCCGGTCAGCGCCCTGGACGTGTCCATCCAGGCGCAGATTTTAAATCTGCTGCGGGATTTGCAGAAGGAGCTGGATCTGACCTGCATTTTTATCGGCCACGGTCTGGGCGCGGTGAACTACGTCAGCGACCGCATCGCGGTCATGTATCTGGGCAAGATCGTGGAATTGGCCGACGCCAGGGAGCTGTTCGCCGATCCCATTCACCCCTACTCAAAGGCGCTGTTTAGGGCGGTGCCCATCCCGGACCCCAGAGCCAGGGAGACGGAGATTCCGGTGCTCCAGGGGGAGATCGCCAGCAACACCCGCCCGCCGTCGGGCTGCCGCTTCCATCCGCGCTGTCCCTACGCCAGGCAGGAATGCTCTGAGATCGAGCCGGAGCTGAAACCGGCCTTTGCGGGCAGCGGCCATCTGGTGGCCTGCCCGGTGCTGGCCGGGGAAGAGAACGAAAAAGGAGGCGGTCCTACCTATGGGTAAATACATTTTAAAACGCATTCTGATCGCCATCCCCACGCTGATCGGAATCACCATCATCGACTACGCCATCATGTGTATGGCGGGAAATCCCCTGGAGATGCTTCAGGGCGCCCGGATTTCCCAGGCGGCCATCGAAGCCCAGAAGGCCGCGCTGGGGCTGGACCAGCCCTTCTATATCCAGTATTTCGTGTGGCTGTCCAATCTGCTCCAGGGCAACATGGGCTATTCCGTCAAGACCTACCAGTCCGTCAGCGCCATGATCGGAAGCCATCTGGGGCCGACCCTGCTGCTTATGGGCGTGTCCCTGATCGTCAGCCTGCTGATGGCGGTGCCCGCTGGGATTTACAGCGCCATCCACCAGTATTCCAAAGGGGATTACACGGTGGTGACCCTTTCCTTCTTCGGAAGCAGCATCCCGGGCTTTTTCCTCTCCCTGCTGCTGGTGTATCTGTTCACCGTCAAGCTGGGCTGGCTGCCCTCCGGCGGCATGACCACCCTTGGCTCCTCCGGGGGCGCGGCGGATATCGCGGCCCACATGGTGATGCCGGTGATCGTGCTGTCCGTGTCCATGGCGGGCACCAACATCCGCTACATCCGAAGCGCGGTATTGGAAATCCTGCAGCAGGACTACCTGCGCACGGCCAGGGCTAAGGGCCTGGGACGCCGCCGGGTGGTGAACCAGCACGCCCTGCGCAACGCCATGGTGCCCATCGTAACGGTGATCGGCATGGAGATTCCCGTGCTGTTCGGCGGCGCTGTGATCGTGGAACAGCTGTTTTCCTGGCCCGGCCTGGGGCTAATGACCATGAGCGCCATCATGAGCCGGGATTACCCGGTGATCATGGGCGTGTGCCTGTTGTCCGCGGTGGTGGTGCTGGCGGGCAATCTGATTACGGATATTCTGTACGCGGTGGTGAATCCCACCATCCAGTATCAATAGGAGCGGCCCATGAAGAGACAAACGGATATTACAAATGAAAGCTATTTACAGACGGTCTGGCGGCGCTTCAAACACCACCATCTGGGCGTCGCCAGCCTGATCCTGCTGACCGTGATCTGCCTGGCCGCCGTGCTGGCCCCGCTCATCGCGCCCCACGACCCGGACGCCATCGTAGGCCCCTTCAGCGAGGCGCCCAGCCTGCGGTTCTGGCTGGGCACGGACCAGATCGGCCGCGACATGTTGAGCCGCCTGCTCTACGCCACCCGCATTTCCCTTCTGGTGGGCCTTATGGCCACCGCCATCTCCACCGCCGTGGGCGTGGTGCTGGGGCTTTTAGCCGGGTATTTCGGAGGATGGCTGGACATGCTGATCATGCGCTTCACCGACATGGTGATGTCGTTTCCCTACATTCTCCTGGTGCTGGTGGCGGCCGCCATCTTTGAGCCTGGGCTGTGGAGCATCATCCTGATCCTGGGTTTTGTGGACTGGCCCGGAATCGCCCGCCTGGTGCGGGGAAATGTGCTCAGCCTGCGGGAAACCAACTTTGTCAAGGGCGACATCGTGGCGGGAATGCCCCTGCGGCACATTCTGTTCTCGGAGATTCTGCCCAACACCGTGGCCCCCATTCTGGTCTACGCCACCTCGGTCATGGCTCTGTCCATGCTGGACGAGGCGTCCTTAAGCTTTTTGGGAATGGGCGTGCAGCCCCCCACGGCCAGTCTGGGCAACATGCTCAACAGCGCCCAGTCCCTGACCGTGCTCACCAGGCAGCCCTGGCTGTGGATACCGCCGGGCCTGCTGATCGTGATCCTGGTGGTGGCCATCAACTTTGTGGGCGACGCCCTGCGGGATGCGGTGGACCCAACGGCCACCCTGCGGCGGTAGGTCGAAACAGCCCGGGCCCCCGTTTCCCCGCCGTCTGCACTGCCACAAGAAACGAGGTATTTGCCATGAGATACATTGAGAAAAAACACGTCATTCACACCTTTTCCCCGGAGCATCCCCCGGTCAGCCGGGCGCGGTCCGGGGAGACCGTAACCTTTGAGACCTACGACTGCTACAAGGGCCAGCTGCTGCCAGGGGACACCACCTTTGCGGACCTGGACCGGAGCCTGGAAAATCCCGCCACCGGTCCCCTGTTCGTGGAGGAAGCAGCGCCGGGGGATGTGCTGCGGGTGGATATCCTGGACATTTCCCTGGACCCGGTGGGGATTCTGGACATGGGGCCCGCCAGCGGCGCGTTGAAGGGCAAAGTTTCCGCCACCGTGATCCGCCGCGTGCCGGTTCAGGACAACCGGATCCATTACCGGAACCTGGAGATTCCGGCCAGACCCATGGTGGGCGTGATCGGCGTAGCGCCGGAGAGCGGAGCCGTCAGTACGATGACGCCCATGAATCACGGCGGAAATATGGACTGCACCCGCATCGAGGCCGGCTGCTCTTTATACCTGCCCGTGAAGGCGCCCGGAGCCCTGCTCGCCATGGGCGATCTGCACGCCATTATGGGGGATGGTGAGGTGGGAAACTGCGGCGTGGAGATCGGGGGCCGGGTCACCGTGCGGGTACACGTTCTCAAAGGGCTGGCCCTGGAATACCCCATGATCCGCAATTCGCAGAAATGGATCACCGTCGCGTACGGCGAAACGCTGGATGAAGCCGGGGACAAAGCGGTTCTGCAGATGTTTTCCTTCCTGACGGAGCACGCGGGGGCGGACCCGGTGGACGCGGGCATGTACCTTGACATGCTGGGAGACCTGGCGGTCTGCCAGATCGTCAATCCGATGAAAACCATGCGCCTGGAGCTGCCCCGTTTGGTTACGGAGGCGGAGGGCTTTACCGGCTTTGCCCAGGAGGACGGCCTATGACCATACACCAGATCGAGTGTTTTCTGGAGGTGGCGCGCACGCTGAACTTCACCGAGGCGGCCGGTCACCTCTACATTTCCCAGCAGGGGCTGAGCCGCCAGATTTCTTCCCTGGAGAGAGAGCTGGAGATGCGGCTGTTTGAGCGGACCACCCGGGAGGTGCGCCTGACCCGCAGCGGGGAGATTCTGATGTGGAAATGGCAGAATATCCCAACTCTGATCCGGGAGTCGGTGGACATGGCCCGGGAGGACAACAAGCGGGAGAAGGACCGCATTCACGTGGCGATTCTGAAGATGAACGGCGTGATGGACGTGGTGGGCCGGATTCTGGCGGAGTACAGCGACCAATTCCCGCAGACGGAGTTCCAGCTCAAGGAGTACAGCGACATGAAAGACCTGGCCGGGATCAACGCGCCGGATCTGATCATTACCCTGAGCAACGGGTTCGACTACACCAAGATCAAGGACAAGTTCAACTGGGCGGAACTGCACAGCTTTCCCCTGTACTATGTGTTTTCCAAAAAAAATCCAATGGCCGGTCTGGATCGCCTCAGCAGCGCCCAGCTTCAGCAGCAGACGCTTCTGGCCGTGTTCCGGTACGAGGAGTCCGGCCTGGGGATGAAAATCCTGGAGTTTCTGGGAAATCTGGGATATCTTCCCAAAAAGGTGCGGTACTTCGACAATACGGACAGCCTGGAGCTGGCCCTGAACGCCAACGAGGGCATTCACATCGGCTACCGGGAATATTACCACGATTTCGGGGACCGGCTGGCCATGTACCCGATTCCCACCCCGGAAAATCAGGCCGAGGCCAAGGTGATGGCGCTGTGGCGGGTGGAGGACGAGGAAAAATTAAAAAATCTGGTTTCCTATCTGAATTCCATTGATCTGCGCAGGCAGGAATAAAAACAAAAAGATGGGCAATTAACATCATATAGTTGTTAATTGTCCGTTTTTTGATGTTAGACAATAAAGGCATATATGTCTAAAATACAAATGGTTGGTTTGTAACGAAATGGGGGAGAGCTGTTGTATGGCAACGGTTGGTTCCCCTTGTTTTTTTAAGGCATTTTAAGGAATACAAAGCAGAAAGGAAAGAGGAGAAGATGAAAAAAGGAGTAAAACGTGCAATTTGGGCGGTTGTGATCGTGGTCATAGCCGTATTCCTGTTTTTGCGCCTGACAAAGAAAACGGAGTTCGCAGAGGCTACGGCGGACCCGGTGGTGACGGTTGAGAAGCCGCATATGGGCGATGTGCGCCTGACGACCCAGCTGATCGGCACCATTGAGCCTGCGGACGTGGTATATATTTTCCCCAAGGCCGGCGGCGATATCACCGCGGTGAACATCAAGGCCGGGGATACGGTGACGGCGGGACAGGTGCTGGTGGAGATCGACACCAAGCAGGTGGACGCGGTCAGAACCTCCATGGAGGCGGCCAAGGTGTCCGCGGAGAGCGCGCAGAACGTGTTGAACCGCATGACCCCCCTGTATCAGGCCGGTTACATATCCGCCCAGGACTACGACGGCTACAAGGCCCAGGCGGACGCTGCCAGACTTCAGTATGAGGCGGCTCAGATCAATTATAACAATCAGATGGAATTCAGCAATATCACCAGCCCCATAAACGGCCGGGTGGAGCAGTGCAACGTGGAGCTTCACGACACCGTAGGCCAGTCCACGCAGCTGTGCATCATCGCGGGGGAGAGCGGCAAGGTGGTCTCCTTCTATACCACTGAGAAGGTGAAAAACAATCTGAACCCCGGCGATCCCGTGGTCCTCAACAAGGACGGCGTGGACTACGACGGAACGATCACCGAGGTCAGCAACATGGCGGACGCCGGCGTGGGACTGTTCAAGGTGAAGGCCTCCGTGGAGGACAACAACACCATGACGCCGGGAACGGACGTGGAGCTTCAGGTACCCAAGGATTCCGCGCTGAACGTTATGCTGGTGCCCACTCACAGCGTGTACTACCGCGGCGGGGACGCATTTGTCTATACCTATGATGCCGGTGAGAGCGTGATCCGCGAGGTGCCGGTGGAAGTGGGAATCTTTGATACTGAGAATATTGTGATCAAGTCCGGCCTGACCATGGACGATCAGGTACTTACCACCTGGACTTCCGAGCTGAAGGACGGCTACAAGGTGTCGCTGGCGGACAGCGAGGCGGCTGCCGAGGCGAACCAGGCAGAAGCTGCGGCTGAGTAAGGAGGGCGTAAAACTATGGGTTTAACAAAACTAGTCCTGAAACGGCCGGTGACCACGGTACTGATGATCCTGTGCCTGGTGGTGTTCGGTCTTCAGGCCTTCATGTCATCGCCTCTTGAGCTGATGCCGGAAATGAACATGTCCATGATCGTTGTGATGACGCCCTATCCCGGCGCCAGCCCCGAGGACGTGAACGAACTGGTCACCAAGACGGTGGAGGGTCAGGTGGGAACCTTAAGCGGTCTGGACACCGTTTCCTCCATGTCCCGTGAGAACGTGTCCATCACCATGCTGGAATACAAGTACGGCACGGATATGGATAAGGCTTACGATGATCTGAAAAAGCAGATGGATCTGGCGAAGGTCAGCATGCCGGACGAGGTGGAAGACCCCATCATGCTGGAACTGAACGCCAACCTGATGGCCAATATGATCCTGGCGGTCAGCAAGGACAACACCGATAACCTCTATAACTATGTAAACGACGACGTTGTGCCGGAGCTGGAGAAGCTGAACTCCGTGGCCGAGGTATCCATCAACGGCGGCAGCAAGGAGTATATTCGCGTGGAGCTGCTCCCGGAGAAGATGAACCAGTACGGCGTGAGCATGAATTCCATTGCCACGGATATCGGCAGCGCCGACCTGGCTTACCCCGCAGGCAATGCCGATATGGGTGACCAGCAGCTGGCCGTTTCCACGGACCAGAAGTTCGACACCCTGGAGAGCCTTCAGGACATCCCCCTGACGGTATCCGGAAAGAATACGATCTATCTCGGCGATGTGGCGAACATCTATCTGGGTGAGGACGATACCAGCAGTATCGCCCGCTACAACGGCCAGGACACCATCGCGGTGTCCGTGACCAAACAGCAGGATGCGGCCTCCCTGACCCTGTCCTCGGACGTTCACGATGTGGTCGACGAGCTGACGGCAGCGGATCCGGACCTGAACATTACGGTGGTTATGGACACCAAGGACAACATCATGTCCTCCCTGACCTCCGTGTTCCAGACCATGATCGCCGCCATCGTGATTTCCATGGTGATTATCTGGATGTTTTTCGGCGATATCAAGGCATCTCTGATTGTCGGAAGCTCCATCCCGGTATCCATCCTGGCCTCCTTTGTGCTGATGAACCTCATGGGCTTCTCCCTGAACGTGATCACCCTAAGCGCCCTGGTGCTGGGCGTCGGCATGATGGTGGATAACTCCACGGTTGTGCTGGAGAGCTGTTTCAGAGCCACCACGGACACGGGCTTCCGGGAGTTTTCCAAGGCGGCCCTAAACGGTACGGGCGTGGTGTACCAGTCGGTTGTGGGTTCCACGCTGACCACCTGCGTGGTGTTCCTGCCCCTGGCAATGCTGAGCGGTATGACCGGCGAGATGTTCCGGCCGCTGGGCTTCACCATCGTGTTCTGTATGGTGGCGTCCCTGATCTCGGCCATCACCGTGGTTCCGCTGTGTTATATGAACTACAAGCCCGTGGAGAAGAAGACGGCTCCCCTGTCCCGACCTGTGGAGAAGATGCAGGAGCAGTACCGCAGGACCATGCGCAGGCTGCTGCGCCACAAAGGGCTGGTCATGCTTGCTTCCGTGGCCCTTCTGGCCCTGTCCATTGTGCTGGCCCTTAACCTGAGAACCGAGCTGATGGGCGAGGACGACATGGGTCAGATCACCGTGACGGTGGAGACGAAGCCGGGCCTGCAGATGGAGATCGTGGAGGGCATTTTAAACCGCGCTGAGGCGGTTGTGAGCGCCGACCCCAATGTGGAGGATTACCTGACCCAGACGGGCGGCGGCGGTCTTGGAGGCAGCATGAGCTCCAACCCCACGGTGACGGCCTACCTGAGAAAAGACCGGGATATGGAAACGGACGACGTGGTAAAGCTCTGGAGAAAAGAGCTGGAAACGATTCCCAACTGTAACATCACGGTCAGCGCCAACTCCACCATCGGCTCCATGATGGGAACCAGCGATACCTACCAGGTGATTTTACAGAGCACCAACTACGACTCGCTTAAGGCGGACAGCGACCGGATTGTGGCGGCGTTGGATGCACGCCCTGAAGTGACCAAGGTTCATTCCGATCTGGAGAACGCCGCTCCGGTGGTGAAGGTGCGCGTCAACCCCATCAAGGCCAAGGCGGCAGGGTTGTCCGCAGCGCAGATCGGCGGCACCTTAAACAGCATGTTAAGCGGCGTGAGCCCCGCATCTCTGGAGATCGACGGCCGCGACGTGGATATTAAAGTAGAATATGATAAAGACCGGTATAAGACTCTTTCCCAGGTTCAGAATATTGTGCTTCAGACCCCTACCGGCGGCGCGGTTGCGCTGACGGACGTGGCGGACCTGGTGTTTGAGGACAGCCCGTCCACAATCCGGCGTCAGGATAAGCAGTACCGCGTGACCATCACCGGCACTTATACCGACAAGGCGACGGAGACTACGGAGAAACAGCTTCAGACAGAGGTTGTGGCGCCGCAGCTGACCCAGGGCGTTTCCATTGCGATGAACAGCATGCAGAAATCCATGCAGAAGGAGTTCACCAACCTGGGCAAAGCCATTGCCATGGCGATTTTCCTGGTATTCGTCGTGATGGCGTGCCAGTTCGAGTCGCCGAAGTTCTCGATCATGGTTATGACCACCGTGCCCTTCTGTCTGATCGGCGCCTTCGGTCTGCTGTGGATCGTGGACAGCGCCATCAGCATGACCTCCCTGCTGGGCTTCCTGATGTTGGTGGGTACGGTTGTTAACAACGGTATCCTGTACGTGGATACGGTGAACCAGTACCGTCAGACCATGGATATGGAGACGGCGATGATCGAGGCGGGAGCCACCCGTCTGCGCCCCATCCTGATGACCACCCTGACCACGGTGCTGTCCATGCTGCCCATGGCGCTTGCGCTGGGCGATTCGGGCGAGACCACCCAGGGTCTGGCTCTGGTAAATATCGGCGGCCTGACCGCCTCCACCATTCTGGCGCTGCTCATGCTGCCCGCTTACTACAGCGTGATGAACCGCGGCGGAAAACAGAGTCTGATGGCGGATTAAGTCAAATTTTAATAGAGGGACCAGATGCGTGCCGCACCCGGCCCCTCTTTCTTTTAAAAAGTATGTCAAAAAATAGACAAACAAAAACTTTTTGTCTATCTAAAAAATATTTATGAAATAATTAGAAATTGCATTGAAAATAAAATGACGATGAGGTATAATCTATTCATATTGTACAAAAAATAAGAGAATCCTGAAAAATATGAAGAATTTGTTCGCTGCCTTATGGCAGGGGGTTCTTTTGAGAGAGGAGGATGGAGTTGGCCCAGGAGATCATTGACGCAATCCGTCAGGCGGAACAGGCGGCGGAACAGCGGGAAGCCCAGGCGGGGCAGCAGGCGGAAGAGATTATTGCGGAAGCAAGGTCGGGTGCGGCTGCGCAGAAGAGCGAGCTGATTCGCCAGGCCCGGGAAAAAGCCGTACAGACGGAAAACGCCGCCAAGGCCCAGGCGGACCGTATTATGGCGGACGCCGAACAGGCGGAAGGCGCTGAGCTTGAGTCACTGCGAAGCGCGGTAACAGAGAAGTCAGATCAGGCAGTAAAAGCGGTATTGGCTGAACTGCTGTAGAAAGGAGGCGCGTAAGATTGGCAGTAGTGCCTATGAAGAAAGTGCTGATCTGTGGCCTCAAAAAGGACCGCAAACAGATCCTGGAGCTGTTGCAGCGCCAGGGAGCTGTGGAGATCAGTAACGTGCTGGAGGAAGACAGCATATTCAGAAAGACTGACGTTTCCTCTTCCAAGACAGTATTCGAGCGCAACGCCGCCGTGGCGGAGCAGGCATTGTCCGTGCTCGCGGAGTATGCGCCTGAGAAGAAGGGGCTTTTGGCCGGCTTCGAGGGGCGCGAGACGCTGTCAGTGGAGGAGTACGAGTCCAGCGCAGGCAAGCATGACGAGATTATGAAGACCGCCTATCGCTTGCAGGAACTGGAGAAGGAGATTGCCGAGAACAAGGGCATGATCCCCAAACTGGAGCAGCAGATCGATGCTCTGGAACCGTGGAAAAATTTCGATCTCCCGCTGGATTACCGGGGGACGAGGCAGACCGCCGCGTTTATCGGCTCGCTGGCCGGGGACATCACCCTGGAGAAGGTGCACGAGCTTTTGGGGCAGTACGCGCCCCAGGTGGAATCCGTGGATGTCACGGGAATCGGCGGAACCGCGGAACAGATCTGTCTGTTCATCGTCTGCCACCGGGCGGACGCGGATGCGGTGGAGGATGCGCTCCACAAGATGAATTTTTCCAGGCCGCCCCTGTCCCATGAGGTTCCGGCTAAGAAGCAGAAGGAGCTGGAGGAAAAGATCCGCCAGGTGAACGCTGCGGTGGAGAAGGCCAAAGCCGAGGTGGTCGGGCTTGCCGGCCAGGCGGAGCAGATCCGTTTTGTCATGGACTATTACACCATGCGTGCCGAGAAGTACGGCGTGCTTGGCGGTTTGGTCCAGTCCAGGCGCGTATTTCTTGTCACGGGGTACATTTCCGTGCCGGAAGCGCCAAAGCTTCAAAAGGCCCTGGAGTCGCGTTTCGACGTGGTGGTGGAACTCACCGAGCCGTCCGATCAGGACGACGTGCCGGTGATCCTGCACAACAACAAGTTCGTCGAGCCGGTGGAGAGCGTGGTGGAGAGCTACAGCCTGCCGGGCAAAGGCGAGATGGATCCGTCCGGCGCCGTGGCCATGTTCTACTATGTATTGTTTGGCCTGATGCTCTCGGATGCGGCCTACGGCCTCATCATGATCATCGGCTGTACCTATTGTCTGAAAAAAATCAAAAACCTTGAACCCGGATTCCGGAAGATGTTAAAGATGTTTCTCTACTGCGGCATCTCCACTACCTTCTGGGGCTTCATGTTCGGCAGCTTCTTCGGAGACGCGGTGAACGTAATCGCCACCACCTTCTTCGGACGGCCGGATATCCGGCTGGCGCCGATCTGGTTTGAGCCGGTGAGCCTGCCCATGAAGATGCTGGTGTTCGCCTTTGCACTTGGTATCCTGCACCTGTTCACAGGCCTTGGAATCAAGCTGTACAGCTGTGTGAAGGGCGGCAGCGTGACGGATGCGCTTTACGATGCAGGATTCTGGTACATGCTGGTGGGCGGAGCGATCCTCTATCTGCTGACAATGCCCATGTTTACCGATATGCTGGGACTGAGCTTTGTGGTTCCCGCGGCTGTAGGCAACGTATGCGCCGTGCTGGCGGTGATCGGCGCGGTGGGGATTATTCTCACCAGCGGCAGAGAGTCCAAAAACTGGTTCAAGCGCATCTTAAAGGGGCTTTACGGCGTTTACGGCGTAACCTCTTACCTGAGCGACATCCTGTCCTACTCCAGACTGCTGGCGTTGGGACTGGCGACCAGTGTTATCTCCACAGTGTTTAACAAGATGGGAAGCATGCTCGGAGGAAATATTTTCGGAGCGATTGTATTTATCCTGGTGTTCTTAATAGGCCACAGCCTGAACCTGGCGATCAACGCCCTGGGCGCCTACGTGCACACCAACCGTCTGCAGTTTGTAGAGTTTTTTGGAAAGTTTTATGAGGGCGGCGGAAGGAAATTTGAGCCTTTTGCCATTCACACGAAATATTATAAAGTCAAGGAGGACATTTAACTATGGGAAATCTCGGAATTGTATTTGCACTTACAGGGGCAGCGCTGGCAGCACTTTTAGCGGGAATTGGTTCTGCAATCGGAGTGGGTATCGCGGGTGAGGCCGCCGCGGGCGTTATCACGGAAGACCCCAACAAGTTCAGTAAAGTTCTGGTTCTGCAGCTTCTACCCGGTACGCAGGGTATTTACGGCCTGCTGATCGGTTTCATCACCCTGACTCAGATCGGTATCATGGGCGGCGATCCCAACGTTTCCGTAGCCAAGGGTCTGTTATATCTGGCAGCCTGCCTTCCCATGGCGTTTGTGGGCCTGTGGTCCGCGATGAAGCAGGGCAAGGCCTCCGTGGCAAGTATCGGCCTGGTCGCAAAGCGTCCGGAGCAGTTCGGTAAAGCCATGATCTTCCCGGCCATGGTTGAGACCTACGCCATCCTGGCTCTTCTGATCTCCATCCTGTCCATCTTCGGCATCGGCGGACTGGCAATTTAAGTCTACAGTCGGCGGAAGAATGAACATAACGGGAAAGGAGAACAACGCATGGCGGGATTAGACAAGATTATCGCCCGGATTCAGGCAGAGTCTGAGGAAGCGGCGGCCCGTACTCTGGAGGCGGCGAAGGCCGAGGCGGAAACGATTCTCCAGAACGCCAGGGAGGAAGCGGCCGCAGAGTGCGCTGCCATCGGCAGAAAAGCGGAACAGGCCGCGGCCAATATCCTGGATCGGGGCCATTCTGCGGCGGAGCTGAAAAAGCGGCAGAGAATCCTGGCCGAGAAACAGGTATTGATAGGCAGAATTATCGGTGAAGCAAAACAGCAACTGAAAAATATGCCCCAGGAGGCGTATTTTGAAAATATCGTGAAGCTGGCGGTGAAGGCAAGCCAGAACGGCAAGGGGACCATCCTGTTCTCAAAGGCCGATCTGGACCGCCTTCCGGAGAATTTCGCGGACACCTTAAACGCAGCGCTGGTTGCGGGCGGAAAAGAGGGAGCGGCGTTGACTGTCTCCAGCGAGACGCGGGACATTGACGGCGGCTTCGTGCTCACATACGGCGGCATCGAGGAGAACTGCTCCTTCGACGCGCTGTTTGATTCCGCGCACGAGATGCTGCAGGATAAGGTTCAGGAGATTCTGTTCGGCACGGTTTAGCGGGAGGTTTATGAATGGCAAAAGATCAATATGTTTATGCGGTGGCCCGCATCCGTTCCAAAGAGCTCTCCCTGCTTTCCGGTTCAGTCATTGAGCAGCTCCTGGGGGCGAAGGGGTACGACGAGTGCCTTCAGCTTCTCCGGGAAAAGAACTGGGGCGACAGCGACGCCGAGGACGCCGGGGCCATCCTGGCGGCGGAGCGTGAGAAGACCTGGCAGCTCATCGGCGAGCTGGTGAAGGACCTCTCTGTGTTCGACGTGTTCCTGTACGCCAATGATTACCACAATCTGAAAGCGGCGATCAAGGAGGCCCGGATGGACAGCGAGTATCCGGGGATCTATATCGACCAGGGGACCGTGGATGTGAAGCGCATCCGGGAAGCCGTCCGCACCAGGGATTTCGCAGCGCTTCCGGAAGCCATGGCAGAGCCTGCGAAGGAGGCCTACGAGGTGCTGCTTCAGACCGGCGACGGACAGCTCTGCGATATCATCATCGACCGGGCGGCTTTAAACGCCATCTACCAGGCGGGCAAGGCCGTGGGGGACGAGTGCCTGAAGCTCTACGGTGAGCTGACGGTGGCCTCCGCTGATATCAAGACGGCGGTGCGCGCTGCGCGTACCGGCAAGGACAAAGCATTTTTGGCGCGGGCTCTGGCCCCCTGCGACACGCTGGACGTGAGCCGTCTGGCCCAGGCAGCGGTGGAGGGCGTGGACGCCATCTGCGCATATCTGGAACTCACGCCCTACGCGGAGGCGGTGGAGGAGCTTCATAAGTCGCCCTCGGCCTTCGAGCGGTGGTGTGACAACCTGCTGATCCGAAAGATCCGCCCCCAGAGATTCAATCCCTTCGGGCTGGGACCTCTGGCAGCGTATATTCTGGCGAGGGACAACGAAATCAAGACAGTACGGATCGTGCTTTCCGGCAAGCTTAACCACCTTCCGGAAGAATCCATCCGGGAAAGGGTAAGGGAGATGTATGTATAAGATTGCAGTTATGGGCGACCGCGACAGCATCTACGGATTTGCGGCCCTTGGCCTTGAGCCGTTTCCCTTCACTGATCCGGCGGAGGCGGGAAAGAAAATGAGGCAGCTGGCCGAGAGCGGTTACGCGGTGATCTACATCACCGAGGCCCTGGCGGCCCAGCTGGGAGCGGAGATCGAGCGCTACCGGGAGGCGGATCTCCCGGCCATCATCCTTATCCCGGGCGTGTCCGGCAATACGGGCCAGGGTATTATGGCGGTGAAGAAATCCGTGGAGCAGGCGGTAGGTTCGGATATTATATTCAACAACTAGTGGAGGTAGAAAATGAGCAAAGGCGTGATTAAAAAAGTAGCCGGTCCGCTGGTTATCGCTGAAGGCATGCGCGACGCCAACATGTTCGACGTGGTGCGCGTGAGCGAGCAGCGGCTGATTGGCGAAATTATAGAGATTCACGGTGACAAGGCTTCCGTCCAGGTATACGAGGAGACGTCCGGCCTGGGCCCGGGCGAGCCCGTAGAGTCCACGGGCGTTCCCATGAGCGTGGAACTGGGCCCCGGCCTGATCGGAAGTATTTACGACGGAATCCAGCGTCCCCTGGACGCCATCATGGAGGTGACCGGCGGCAATCTGTTGAACCGCGGCGTTGAGGTTCCTTCCTTAAAGAGAGACAAGAAGTGGGAGTTTGTGCCCACCGCCCAGGTCGGCGACAAGGTGACCGGCGGCGACATCATCGGTACGGTCCAGGAGACTGACGTGGTGCAGCAGAAGATCATGATCCCCGTGGGCGTTGCAGGCACCATCACCTATATCAGCGCCGGCGAGTACACGGTGACCGCCACGGTTGCGGTGGTGACCGACGACCGGGGCGAGGAGCATCCCATCGGCCTCATGCAGAAGTGGCCGGTGCGCCGCGGGCGTCCCTACAAGACCAAGCTGTCCCCGGATATGCCTCTGGTAACCGGACAGCGCGTCATCGACACATTGTTCCCCATCGCCAAGGGCGGCGTTGCGGCGGTTCCCGGCCCCTTCGGTTCCGGTAAGACCGTGGTGCAGCACCAGCTGGCAAAATGGGCGGATGCGGATATCGTGGTATACATCGGCTGCGGCGAGCGCGGAAACGAGATGACCGACGTTCTGAACGAGTTCCCGGAGCTGAAGGATCCCAAGACCGGAAAGAGCCTGATGGAGCGGACGGTGCTGATCGCCAACACCTCTGACATGCCCGTGGCGGCCCGTGAGGCTTCCATCTATACCGGTATCACCATCGCAGAGTATTTCCGCGACATGGGTTATTCCGTGGCCCTGATGGCCGACTCCACCTCCCGCTGGGCCGAGGCTCTGCGTGAGATGAGCGGACGTCTGGAGGAGATGCCCGGCGAGGAGGGCTACCCCGCGTACCTGGGTTCCCGTCTGGCGCAGTTCTACGAGCGCGCCGGCCGCGTGATCTCCATGGGCAGCGAGGGCAGAGAGGGCGCGCTGTCCGTAATCGGAGCCGTGTCCCCCGCAGGCGGAGATATTTCCGAGCCTGTAACCCAGGCCACCCTGCGAATCGTAAAAGTATTCTGGAGCCTGGACTCCAACCTGGCCTACAAGCGCCATTTCCCGGCGGTGAACTGGCTGACCAGCTATTCCCTGTACGTGGACACCATGGAGAAATGGTTCAACGCCGAGGTGGAGAGCGACTGGACCGAGCTGCGCGGACGCCTGATGCTGTTGCTTCAGGAAGAGGCAGAGCTGGATGAGATCGTGAAGCTGGTTGGTATGGACGCCCTGTCCGCACCCGACCGCCTGAAGCTGGAGGCGGCCCGCTCCATCCGCGAGGACTTCCTGCATCAGGACGCCTTCCACGAGGTGGACACTTTCACATCCTTAAAGAAACAGCACATGATGATGATGCTGGTGCTGGCATACTACGATCAGGCAGGCGAGGCTCTGAACAAGGGCGTGAACATCGAGCGCCTGGTGAACCTGCCGGTCCGCGAGACCATCGGACGTTTCAAATACACCCCCGAGGGCGAGCTGGACAAAGCCTACGACAACATTCTCGACACGCTGCGCATTGAGATCGGCGACGAGCTGAGCAGAAAGGAGGACTTCTAATGCCTAAAGAATACAGGACAATCGAAGAGGTTGCCGGTCCCCTTATGCTGGTACGCGGCGTTCAGGGCGTAACCTACGATGAATTGGGAGAAATCGAGCTGGCAAGCGGTGAGAAGCGCCGCTGTAAAGTTCTGGAAATTGACGGTGGAAACGCGCTGGTACAGCTGTTCGAATCCTCCACCGGTATCAACCTGGATTCCAGTAAGGTCCGTTTCCTGGGCCGTACCATGGAGCTGGGCGTATCCGAGGATATGTTGAGCCGTATCTTCGACGGACTGGGCCGTCCCATCGACGGAGGCCCCGACATCCTGCCGGAGAAGCGTATGGACATCAACGGCCTGCCCATGAACCCGGCGGCCAGAAACTACCCCCAGGAGTTCATCCAGACCGGCGTCTCCGCCATCGACGGACTGAACACCCTGGTAAGAGGACAGAAGCTGCCGATCTTCTCGGCGTCCGGTCTGCCCCACGCCAACCTGGCGGCGCAGATCGCCCGTCAGGCTAAGGTGCGCGGCACCAGCGATCCCTTCGCCGTGGTGTTCGCCGCCATGGGTATCACCTTCGAGGAAGCCAACTTCTTCATGGAGAGCTTCAAGGAGACGGGCGCTATCGACCGAAGCGTCATGTTCATCAACCTGGCAAACGACCCCGCCGTAGAGCGTATCGCCACCCCGCGTATGGCTCTGACCGCGGCCGAGTACCTGGCCTTTGAGAAGAACATGCACGTGCTGGTGATTCTGACCGATATCACCAACTATGCCGACGCACTGCGCGAGGTATCCGCAGCCCGAAAAGAGGTTCCGGGACGCCGCGGTTACCCCGGCTACATGTACACCGACCTGGCCTCCTTATACGAGCGCGCAGGCCGTCAGAAGGGCAAGAACGGTTCCATCACCATGATCCCGATCCTGTCCATGCCCGAGGACGACAAGACCCATCCCATCCCCGACCTGACCGGCTACATCACCGAGGGCCAGATCATCCTGAGCCGCGAGCTGTACCGCAAGGGCGTGACCCCGCCCATCGACGTGCTGCCCAGCCTGTCCCGTCTGAAGGATAAGGGTATCGGCGAGGGCAAGACCAGAGCGGACCACGCTAACGTGATGAACCAGCTGTTCGCGGCTTACGCAAGAGGTAAGGACGCCAAGGAGCTGATGGTCATTCTGGGCGAGGCGGCTCTGACCGATATGGATAAGCTGTACGCCAAGTTCGCCGACGCCTTTGAGAAGGAGTACGTGTCCCAGGGCTACTACGCGAACCGCGACATTGAGGAGACCATGGAGATTGGTTGGAAATTGCTGCGTATTCTGCCGAGAACCGAGCTTAAGCGTATCAAGGACACCTATCTGGATCTGTACTACGACGAGAAGTAACCGGTGAACTCGTAACGAAAGGAAGTTGACAGAGTATGGCTGCAAAACATGTGAACCCTACGCGTATGGAGCTTACGCGCCTGAAGAAAAAGCTGACCACAGCCGTGCGCGGCCATAAGCTTTTGAAGGATAAGCGGGATGAGCTGATGCGTCAGTTCCTGGAGCTGGTGCGGGAGAACAAGGCGCTGCGGGAGAAGGTGGAGGCCGGCATCGCGGCTGCGAACCAGAACTTTGTTCTGGCCCGCTCCGGCATGACGGACGAGGCCCTAAACGTAGCCCTGATGGCCCCCAAGCAGGAGGTCTATCTGGAGTCCGAGACCAGAAACGTCATGAGCGTGGAGATCCCGGTGTTCCACTACAAGACCAGGACCTCGGATGCCAACGACATCTACTCCTACGGATTTGCGTTTACTTCCAGCGATCTGGACGACGCGGTGAAGAGCCTGGCGGACCTTCTGCCGGATATGCTGCGCCTGGCGGAGATTGAAAAGTCCTGCCAGCTGATGGCCGCCGAGATCGAGAAGACCAGACGCCGTGTAAACGCGCTGGAGCACGTCATGATCCCGGAGACCCGGGAGAACATCCGCTACATCACCATGAAGCTGGACGAGAACGAGCGAAGCTCCCAGGTCCGCCTGATGAAGGTCAAGGACATGATGCTGGAGGAAGCCCACCATTACAGCGCCAGAGAAGTGGTGCCTGTGGTGGAGGAAGTGTAGAGATAAAGAGAAATTTAAAAAACGCCGTTCCGGCCCTGCGATATCAGTGGGGCGGAGCGGCGTTTTTGTCGCTTTATATTCCCAGAGAGCCGTTTTTAAAATACTGCCGCGCCATGTCGAGCAGCTTCCCGGCCGCCAACGGCAGGTAGGCCTCCGGGGGCCGGGCGGCGCAGATGGAGTAGAAGATATCCTCGTCGTTTTCCAGGTAAAAATATTTCTCGCTGGGGCTGGTGGTCCTGGGAATCAGCATGCATTCCGGGATAATGGCGAAGCCCATTCCGGCCTTGGAGCAGCGGCGGACCATCTCCACGCCGTAGCCGGACAGCTGTTTTAAATGCACCTGGGCGCCGGAGCGGGAGAGAATCTCCTTGATCATGTGGTACAGCGGGTTGGAGGGGCTGAATTCCAGCAGGGTCTCGCCCTCAAGCTGCTTTAAGGACAGGGTGGGGAAGCGCTCCCCGGGCTTTTGAATCCCCTGGCTTTCCAGCGGGTGGCCGGGAGGCGCGGAGAGCACCAGCCTGCATTTTAAGACCATGGATTTCTCAAATTTGGAGGAGATGGCCTCCGGAAGGCCGATGATAAAATCCAGGGAACCCAGGGAGAGCATATTTTCCAGCTCCAGGTCGGTCTGCTGGGTCACGTGGACGTCCACCCCGGGATATTCCCCGTTGAAGGTGGGGAGAATTTCGCTCAAAAAGGAACCGTTCAGGTAGTAGGGCACCCCGATCTGCAGGCGTCCGGTCTGAAGGTTGTTTACGTCGGAGATGAAATGCTCCAGCTTCCGGTAGCTGCCCAGAATTTCCTTGGCCTGAATCAGGAACTGTTCGCCGATGAAGGTGGGCACAAGTCCCGCGTTGGTGCGGGTAAAAAGGGTTGCGTTCAGCTCCGCCTCCACCTTCTTTAGGGCCTGGCTCAGAGAGGGCTGGGAGATGTAGAGGCGCTGGGCGGCCTTGGTGATATTGTTCTCTTCGGCAATCGCAATCATGTACTGGAAATCTCTTATTGTCATAATAAACCCCTTGCTTTACAAAAGGAATCTGTTTTCCGTTCAGGTGACTCATAATTCTTAATAAGTCTATCATAAAAATCGCCTATCATCCACACATGTTTTAAGTATTGGTAAAAATAATGCAAAATTATTATAATTGTCCTATCAACAGTAAGACAAAAAACGACAAGGCGCCGGTCGTTTTTTGAAATGCAGCAACTACAATGGAGGAGTATACATATGGGTGAGAAAAAGCAAGGTTCTCTGAGCAAGACAGCCATCATATCTTATGGATTCGGCGGAGCGGCGACAACGCTGATCATGGCGTTTAAAAACAGGTTCGCCATGAACTTTATGACCGATATCGCGGGGGTGTCCGCGGCGGTTATCGGCACATGGATGATGCTGATTACGATTTTTGACGCGATCAACGATCCGATCATCGGGGGTATGGCGGACCGGACCAATACCAAATGGGGAAAATACCGTCCCTGGATGATATTCGGCTCCGTGGCCCTGGCGGTTGTGATCGTGATGCAGTTTACCAACCCCAATCTGGGAAATGCCAACCTGATCTATTTTATCATCGTCATGGTCCTGTTCTCCATCACCTTCACCTCCGTCCAGGTGTCCTGGCAGGCGTTGAACTCCGTGATGGCAACGGATCCCAATGAGAGAAACCGGCTCCTGGCCTCCAGGCAGTTCCTGGGGCTGGTGGCTTCCAACGCCATTGGTATTTTCACGATTCCCGTGGTTACCTATTTCGGAGGCGGAGCGAAAGGATGGCAGATTATCACGATCATCTTTGCGCTGGTAGCCATGTCCTCCATGTGGTTTGCGGCCTGGGGCGCCAGAACAAAGGATTACAAGGATTCCATTCCTAATCCCCAGAAAATGAGCTTCAGGGGCAACCTCAAACTGATCCTGAACAACAAGGCCGCGGTGCTTGGCGGACTTTCCCTGGCAGGCTTCCAGCTGGCGCGAAACGTGCTGAGCGCGGCGGATATGTACTACTACAAATATGTGGCCGAGGACGTGAGCATCATCGCAGCGGCGGCCAGCTTCACACTGATTCTCAACTTTGCCTGCGTGCCCTTTATGCCCAAGATCGTGCGCATGTTCGGTAAGAAGAAAGCGGCGGCAATCGGCCTGCTGGTCCACATGTTCCGCCCCATCGTCACCATGTTCCTGGGCACGGGAATGTCCAGAAATATCATTATTATGGCGGTGGTCATGACCTTCCTGGGAAATATGATCTCCAACTTCGCCCTGCTGGCAATGATACCCGACTGTACCGATTACACGGAATACAAATACGGCACAAACTGCGCGGCCCTGATCAATTCAGCCATGACCTTCCTTCAGAAGTTCGGCCAGGCGTTTTCCACCTTCATCGTGGGTCTGGTGCTCAGCGGGGCGGGTTACGCGGCGGACGCGACCATCAGCGGCCAGGTGGTGGACGCCATTATGGCAAACATCACGTTTATCCCCATGATCATCACGGCGGTTACCCTGGTGTTCCTGTATTTCTATCCGATTACAGAAGCTTACGGGCGTAAGATGAGAGAAGAACTGACGGTCAGACGGCAGCAGAAGAAAGCATAAGAGGTGATAAAAATGACGGTAAAACAGCTGATTGAAAAGAACCATGATTATATTCTGGAAATGCGCCGGGAGTTCCACCGGCATCCCGAGCTCTCCTGCCAGGAGGAGCGGACCTCCAGGCGGATTTGTGAAGAACTGGAAAAAATGGGGATTTTCCACACGGTGGTGGGAAACCGCAACGTGGTGGGAATCATCAACCCCGGAGCACCTGGAAAGCGCATCGCCATCCGTGGCGACATTGACGCCCTGCCCATAACGGAGGAGACCGGACTTCCCTTCGCCTCCGAGAACCCTGGCGTGATGCACGCCTGCGGCCACGACGGCCACGCGGCCATTCTCCTGGGCATCGGAAAGAGCCTTCAGGAGATTGCGGGGCAGTTAAACGGAAGCGTGTTCCTGTGCTTCCAGATCGCCGAGGAAATCGGCAAGGGCGCGGATGAGATCGTAGAGTATCTGAAGGCCAACGGAGGGGTGGACGAGGTGATCAGCACCCATCTGATGTCCTGGCTTCCGTTAGGCAGCGTGACCATACCCGACGGGCCGGTGGCCTCCGGCTTCTGCCTGTTCAACATCAAGGTGCAGGGAGTGGGCGGACATGGTTCCAGGCCCCACCTGGCCGTGAACCCGCTGATGCCGGCTGCGGAGATTCTGCTGAAGATCGCGGCCATTCCCGCCAACCGCCACAACACCTTCGACACCTGTGTGGTAAGCCCCTGCGCCATCAACGGGGGAAATAAATCCAATATCATTCCGGAGACAGCCACCATCATCGGCAGCATCCGCTCCTTCAAGTATGGGGATGCCCAGAAGATCATGGGCGTCATGAAGGAGATCGCGGAGCACACGGCCAGGTCCTACGGGGCCACGGCGGAGGTGACCGCGCCCAAGGGATTTGCGGCCCCGGCCATCAACAACGACGAGGTTGCGGCAAGGGGAAGAGCGCTGGCGCGGGAGATGGGCCTGGAGGTGATCACGCCGGAATATCCCAACATCGGATCGGACAACTACGCGGATTTCCTGGAAGCGTTTCCCGGCTTCTACTGTTTCATCGGATCCATGAAGGACGGGGAGAACATCACCAACAACCACCATCACCCCAAGTTTGACATCGACGAGAGCAGCCTGGACGCTTCGGCGGAGTTTATGGCGGAGTATGCGGTGCGCTTCCTGAAATAGGGACGCCCGCGGGAGGAACGAGGGCATGACGGAACAATTTGATCAGATTTATGACAGAAGAGGGTACAACTGCATCAAGTGGAGCAGGAATCCCTATGACCATCCCGATTTTATTCCCATGGGCATCGCGGACATGGACATTGCCACGCCGGATTTTGTGATCGACGGGATCCGGAAACGGCTGGACCACCCAATGCTTGGCTATTTCAGGCCCGACGAACGGTTTTTCCAGGCCATTCTGAGGTGGCAGAAAGAACAGTACGGGACAGCGGATCTGTCCCGGGAGGACGTCGCCGTCCAGACCTCGGTGCTGGGAGGCGTGGCGTCCGCCGTCAGGGCGTTCACCGAGCCGGGCGACGGGGTGTTGGTTCAGGCCCCCGGATATTTTAACTTTGCCCAGGTCATAAACGGGCTGGGGCGCAGGCTGGTGACGACAAGACTGGTCTGGGACGGGGAAATGTACAGGGTGGACTTGGAACAGATGGAGCGCCAGGCGGTGGAAAATCACGTGAAGGCTTTTCTGCTCTGCTCCCCTCACAATCCCACGGGCCGGGTCTGGAGCCGGGAAGAGCTTGAAGCCATGGCCGGAATCTGCCGCCGTCATGGAATCCCGGTGATTGCGGATGAGATTTGGGCGGACCTGGTGTTTGACAAAGCCCATATTCCCTTCCATTCGGTGTCGGAATGGGCTGCCCACAACACCATCTCCCTGTACGCGCCCACAAAGACCTTTAACATGGCGGGGATTACCGTCGCCTACAGCGTGGTGAAAAATCCGGAGCTCAGGGAGCGGTTTGAGAGGGAATGCCAGAGCAGCCATTACAACCTGCCCAATCTGCTGTCCGCCGAAGCGTTGACGGCGGCTTATGAGAGCGGGGCGGAGTGGAAGAAGGAGCTTTGCGCCTATCTGAAGAACAATACGGAGCTGGCGGCGGAATTTTTCCATCAGAATTACCCGGGAGTTATTGTCCCTGCACCTCAGGGGACCTATCTTTTGTGGCTGGACTTTCGCCCCATGGGGCTGGGATCGGACGAACTTTTGGAACGATTTGGAAAAGCCGGGTTATACTTTAACGACGGTCGCACCTGTATTGACTACGGCGACGGCTGTCTCAGGATGAACGCGGCCATGCCGCGGCCGAGGCTTCTGGAGGTGTTCCGGCGGATCGGGGAAGTATTATAAGGCGGTGACGGATGATGATAAATGAAAAACGGTTATTGGAACGGTTCCTGGAATACATTCAGATCGACAGCGAGTCCGGCGGGGAGGGAGCCTTCGCCGGCCGGCTGAAGGAAGAATTCGGAAAAATGGGAATTGCAGCAGCACAGGACCGGGCGGGCGAACACGCGGGGAACCTGTTTGTCTCCATCCCCGGAAACGAGGAGCAGGAGCCCCTGCTGTTTACCGCCCACATGGACACGGTGGTGCCGGGCAGAGGAATTTGCCCCAAAATCCAGGATGGTCTGATCTTCAGTGGGGGCGATACCATTCTGGGCGGGGACGACAAGTCCGGTATCGCGGCCGTTATGGAAGCGGTTCAGGTGATAACGGAGCGGGGGCTGGACCACCGGCCCATTGAAATTCTGTTTACGGTCCAGGAAGAAACCGGATTAAACGGCAGCAGGGGCGCGGATTTAAGCGCCGTGAGGTCCAGGTATTCCCTGGCGGTGGACGGCTGCGGCCCCATGGACGAGATCGTGACGGTGGGAGCCGGGCAGGCGAACATCGGAATCGAGATCACCGGGCGCGCGGCCCACGCCGGGAACAGCCCGGAGCAGGGCATCAGCGCCATCATGGCTGCGGCGGACGCGGTCTCCTCCATGCGTCTGCTGAAAATCGACGAAGAGACCACCGCAAACATCGGTTCCATCATGGCGGACAACCCCACGAATATCGTGTGCAGCCATGTGAAAATGTCGGCGGAGGTGCGCAGCCGGAGTAAGGAGAAGCTGGACCGCCAGGTCCGGCATATGAGGGACTGTGTTGAAAACGCCTGCAAAAAGCATGGGGCGGGTTTCCGGTTTGACACGACCTATCCCTATGCGTCGTTTCGGGTGGAGGACGAGGCGTTTCTGGGCCTTGTGCGGTCGGCCTACGAGCGAATGGGGGTGCAGTGCAAATGCGGCGCCACCATGGTGGGCAGCGATTCCAACATATTGAACGAGAAGGGAATCGTCTCCATTGTGGTTCCCACAGGCATGACCAATCCGCATGCCCTGACGGAGCAGATATCGGTGGAGGATTTGAAATTTACGGCCGGGCTGATGTTGGAGCTGATGGCGGTATCATAGTGGAGGTTGAGGTCAGATGCTTGTGAGCAGCTGGCCTTTTTAAATCTGCCTCCGCTTTACTTTCCGCCTCCCCGGTGTTAAAATGAAACCGGAACTGTGTCCGGCCGGGGAAAATGCCCGGCGGGCCTGGAATTGGTGAATGAGGAACACGAGAGATGGAGACAAAGCGCGTTAAAATTGAAGATACAGCCAGAATCCACGACAGGGAGTTATTGGAGGCGGCGGAGATACTGCGGGAGGGCGGACTGGTGGCTTTCCCCACGGAGACGGTGTACGGCCTGGGGGCCAACGCCCTGGACGAGGCGGCTGCCCGGAAGATCTATGAGGCCAAGGGGCGTCCCTCGGACAACCCGCTGATCGCCCATGTGGCGGACCCGGAGGACGTGGAGGCGCTGGTGGAGTACATACCGGAGAACGGGCGCAAGCTGATGGAGGCATTTTGGCCGGGCCCGCTGACCATGATCTTCCCCAAGAGTCCCGCCGTACCCTACGGCACCACCGGCGGCCTGGATACGGTGGCCATCCGCATGCCCAGCGACCCGGTGGCCAACCGCCTGATCGCCCTGGCCGGGGTGCCGGTGGCGGCCCCCAGCGCCAACACCTCCGGGCGTCCCAGCCCCACCACGGCGGACCACGTCTGGCAGGACATGAACGGGCGCATCGACATGATCATCGACGGCGGCCCCGTGGGCATCGGCGTGGAGTCCACCATTGTGGACGTGTCCTGCCGGATTCCCACCGTGCTGCGGCCCGGGGCCATCACCATGGAGATGCTGCGGGAGGTGCTGGGTGAGGTGAAGATTGACCCGGCTATCCTGGGCCCCATGGGCGCTGATATGAAGCCCAAGGCGCCGGGCATGAAGTACAAGCACTACGCGCCAAAGGCGGAGCTGACACTGGTGGAGCCGGCTGAAGGGCAGGGCGAGGACGCCGCGGCGGTGGAGCGCATGATCCTGCGGGTGAACGAGCTGGCCAAGGAGAAGCTGGCGGCCGGAAGCCGGGTGGGCATTATCTGCACCGACGAGTCCCGGGACCGCTATGAGGGCGGCCTGGTGCGCAGCATCGGAGCCCGGGCCAAAAAGGAGACCGTGGCCCACAATCTGTACGCGGTGCTGCGGGAATTTGATGATCTGAAGGTGGACTATATCTATTCTGAAAGCTTTTCCGAGGACCATCTGGGGCAGGCGATTATGAACCGGTTATCCAAGGCGGCGGGGTATCATATCGAGCGGGTGTGAGTTGGGAGATCCGCAGACAGGAACTTCACAAACAGGAGGCATTCATGGAAAAGCAGACGTTAGGCGAGATCACCGCCCAGAAGCTGGTGCGGATGATTCAGGAAAAGGGGTACGTGCCGGGCGATAAGCTGCCCACGGAGATGGAGCTGTCCGAGGTCCTGAGGGTTGGGCGCAACACCGTGCGGGAAGCACTGCGCATCCTCATGTCCCGGAACATCGTGACCATCCGCCAGGGATCCGGCACCTTCGTGTCGGAGAAGAACGGCATCCCCGACGATCCCCTGGGATTTACCATGATGGAGGATACCGGGAAGCTGACCCGGGACCTGTTGCAGGTGCGGGTGATCCTGGAGCCGCCCATCGCGGCCCTGGCGGCCCAGAACGCCACCGAAGAGGACCTGGCCCGGCTGGAGCAGATACTGGACGAGGTGGAGGCCCTGGTGCGGGAGCGGAAGGACTACGCGGAGAAGGACTCCCAGTTCCACGCCCAGATCGCCGCGTGCAGCCACAACACGGTGATGTCCAATCTGGTTCCGGTGATCACCGACGGCGTCCGGGTGTTCGCCAGCGCGGTTCGTGAGACGGAATATGACCAGACGCTGGTGTCCCACCGGGCCATTTTCGAGGCAATCCGGGACAAAAAGGCGGTGGAGGCCCAGCAGGCCATGTATTTCCACCTGATGTACAACCAGAACCGGTATTTGATGGAACAGAATAGTTGATAATTCATGGGATGAATATTGCGGTTCATCCCATTTTTTTATTGACGAATCCCGTTTGGTGTGGTAAAAATAAACTATATTCATGGGATGAATAAATGCCCATGTCTGGAACAAGCCGGAAAGCCACGAGAGATCAGGAGGGGCGGAGGAAATGGAACAACGGTATGATGTATTGATAATCGGCGGGGGTGTGGTCGGAAGCGCCATCGCCAGGGAAATGTCCAGGTATCAGCTGAAAATCGGCGTGCTGGAGAAGAACCTGGACGTCTGCTATGAGACCAGCGGGCGCAATTCCGCTGTGGTTCACGGCGGTTTTGCCTATGACACCGGGACGCTGAAGGCGAAGCTGTGCGTGGAGGGAAACCGGATGATGGATCAGTTGTCTGAAGAGCTGGATTTCCGGTTCCAGCGCTGCGGAAAGGTGCTGGTGGGCAACACGTACAAGGACATGGAGACCTTAAAGCGCACGCTGAAGCAGGGGGAGGCCAACGGAGCCAGGGGGCTGGTGATCATTGACAAGGAAAAGCTCCATGAGCTGGTTCCGGCGGTGGTGGGAGAGTTCGCCATGTTTTCGCCTTACAGCGGCATTTTAGACCCCTTCAACTACACCATCGCCCTGGCGGAGAACGCCCATGACAACGGAGTGGACTACTATCTGGACCACGAAGTGACGGCCATCGGCCGGGACGGGGAGGGCGTGTATCATCTGACCACCAGTCAGGGGATGTTTTCCGCCCGCTGGGTGGTCAACAGCGCAGGGCTGGGCTGCGGCAAAATTTCCGACATGCTGGGAATCAAGGGATACAAGGTGATCGGCTCCAAGGGCGATTATATCATCCTGGACAAACGCACCGGCCCCCTCCTTCCCATGCCCGTCTACCCGGTGCCCAGCAACACCTACATGGGCATCCATGTGACCAATACCACCGACGGCAACGTGATCATCGGGCCCAACGCGGAGACGGTGACGGACTTTACCTACTACGGCGTGCCCCAGGAGAACATGGATTATCTGGCGGACAGCGCCTCCGACCTGTGGCCCTGCATTCACAAATCGGACTACATACGCAATTACTCCGGCATTCTGCCCAAATGGGTGGACGATCAGGGCGTGATCCAGGATTTTAAGATCGAAATTCGGGACGACCTGGCTCCCCGGGCTATCAACCTGGTGGGCATCGAGTCCCCGGGCCTGACCGCGGCAGTGCCCATCGCCCGGTACGCCATCGGTCTGATGAAGGAGCGGGAGGAATTAAAGCCCAACCCGGACTTCAACCCGGTGCGCAGGGGAATCGTCCGTTTTGCGGAGCAGCCCTTAGAAGAGCAAGCCCGGCTGGTCGTAGAGAACCCGGATTACGGCGAAGTGGTCTGCCGCTGCGAGAAGGTGACCAAGGCGGAAATTCTCCAGGCCATCCACAATCCCCTGGGCGTGGACACCATGGTGGGGATCAAGTACAGGACCCGCTCCATGATGGGGCGCTGCCAGGGCGGTTACTGCCAGATGCGCATCGCAAAGATGATCGAGGAGGAGCTGGGAAAGGCTGAGACGGAGGTGCGCTACGCCAGAACCGGTTCCCGGATGTTCTTCGGCAAAGTCCGTGAGGAGGTGTTGTGATGGAGATTCGTAAGGAAAATGTAGATGTTGTCATCGTGGGAGGCGGCCCGGCGGGGCTGGCGGCCGCGGTCAGGCTGTACGAGCAGGGAATCAGGGATATTTTGATCCTGGAGCGGGAAACGCATCTGGGCGGGATTCTGCGCCAGTGTATCCACGACGGATTCGGCCTGACCCGTTTTAAGACCACCCTCAGCGGCCCGGAGTACGCACAGCGCTTTATCGACCAGGTGAAGGAGCTGGGGATTCCCTATGTGACGGACACCACGGTGCTGGAGGTGAGCCGCGGCAAGGTGGTGACCGCCGTTTCCTCCGGTGGGCTGGTGCAGTGGCAGGCCAAAGCCGTGATTCTGACCATGGGCTGCCGGGAGCGGACCCGCGGAGCCCTGGGCATTCCCGGGGAGCGGCCCACAGGGGTGTTCACCGCGGGGGTGGCCCAGGCATATATGAACCTGTACAACCGGATGCCCGCCAAAGAGGTGGTGATCCTGGGCTCCGGCGACATCGGCATGATCATGGCCAGGCGGTTGACGCTGGAAGGGGCCCACGTGCAGGCTGTATTTGAGATTCAGCCGTACCCCAGCGGGCTTCCCAGGAACATCGAGCAGTGCCTGAACGACTATGATATCCCCCTGTATCTGAGCCACACGGTGACGGAAATACATGGGAACTCCAGGCTGACGGGGGTGACGGTGTCCGCAGTGGACGAACACTTTAAACCCATCCCCGGAACGGAGCGGGAGTACCGGTGCGACACCCTGATCCTGTCCGTGGGCCTGATCCCGGAGAACGAGCTTTCCATAGACGCGGGCGTGGACCTGGACAGCCGCACCAGAGGCGCGGTGGTGGATGAATATTTCCAGACCGGAGTGGAGGGGATATTCGCCGCGGGGAATGTGCTCCACGTCCACGACCTGGTGGACTTCGTGTCCATGGAGGCGGAAGATCTGGCGGAGAGCGCCGCGGAATATGTGCAGCGGGGTCGTCTGCCGGAATGCCCGCTGGCGGTGCGCACGGACGGGAATATCAACCACACGGTGCCCCAGCGGGTCAGCGGAACCAGGGCGTTCAAGCTGTCCATGCGGGTGAACCGGCCCATGAAGGACTGCCGCGTGGTGGTGCGCCAGAACGGTGTGGAGCTTGCGTCAAAGAAAATGAAGAAGGCAATCCCGGCGGAGATGATCCAGCTGGCCGTAAAAGCGGACCGGATCGCGCAGAACGGGGATCTGGAGGTGAGCGTGGAATGTTGAGAGAGTTTACGTGTATTATCTGCCCCAACGGCTGTGAGATTACCGCCGGGGTGGAGGACAATCAGATCGTGTCCATCGAGGGCGCTCTTTGCCCCAAGGGCGAAGCCTACGTCAATCAGGAGCTGACCGATCCCCGGCGCAACATCGCCACATCGGTGCTGGTAAAGGGCGGCGAGCTGCCTCTGGCCAGCGTGCGCCTTACAAACCCCATTCCCAAGGCGAGGATATTCGACGCCATGGCCGAGATACGCGGCGTCGCGGTGGACGCGCCGGTGGAGGCCGGGACCGTGGTGATTAAGGGGATTCTGGGGCTGGACAGCGACGTGATTGTGACGAAAGGGGTGGGGAGGCGATAGCTTCCCGAATTATTGGATTTTTGAGTAATGGCCCGCAGGCTGCGCCAGCGGATCATTACATCCAGCAATCGCCCGCAGGCTGCGCCAGCGGCCCATTACATCCAAGTAAAACAGGCCGGAGCACGTTCTGATACGCGTCCGGTCTGTTTTTCTTATATTCCAAATTCTTCAAACAGTTGCTCCTGATACCCGGGATCAGAGGCGGAGCGGATGATGTCATCCGCACGCCCTGCCGCCGCCAGCCGGGTGATCAATGCGTTCACCCGCTCCTGGCCGTGATGGGTGCCCTGTACGACGCCCGCTTCCAAGCCCTCCTCATAGCTGATCTTCTTCTCACTGTTGATATGCAGTTCTTCGTCGTATTCCGATAAGATCATTTCTCTCACCTCCTCGCGGTGTTTCAACAGGAAGCTTTTTAAGATGTCATTCTGGATACAATCCTCCACGGCCTGATCCACCGCCGCTTCCAGGTGAAGGCCCTCATTCAGACGGCTGCGGACCGCGTTGATCAGAAAAGCGTACTCGTACAGTTTCCGGCAGCTCTTCATCATCTCTTCATTATGCCCAAAATTGATGTTGATCATGGTGGCGGTGCACTCCAGGCAGGGAACGCCTTCAGCCTGGGAGAACAAATCGGACAGCCGCAGCTCCATACGGTCCGGCTGATCCATAGTTCCGTTGTAAAACACGACAAACTCGGGAAATGGAAGGGACAGCGGCCGCCGGGAATAGAGATCCAGCTGGTGTTCCTTTATGTAACCCTGGTAAAGGCGGCTGAAATAGAACAGTCCCCGAAGCGGCATGTTCGGATTCCAGGTGCTTTGGGCCTCGTATAAGCTGAGATGCTGCCCGATCAGAAACGAGATATCGTTCTTCATGCCCAGATACAGAACATCCCCGATGGTCGTGATGATCAGGTCGTCGGGATTCTGATAATGGGAGCCGTTGAGGGCATTGTAGAGCGCCAGCAGTTCCTTCTTCTCACTGAATATCACCCGGAACAGGCTGTCCTTAAACTTGTGATTTACACGCACAACTACCATGTGCATTTCTCCTTTCATTGTACTATAAACAGAGTGGGATTGTAAATGGTTGCGGAGGAATGAATTCAGAAATGAATCATGAACCGGTTACCGTTCACAGGGAATATCCCGCGAGGCGTTTTTTGTGAGTGGAGCGCAGCGGAAGTCACAGAAAACCAGAGGATAGCGGCGCGAAACGGTGTTTTTTACCGTTTCTGTGCATCGCGAAGCGTGTTGCTGGGAACGGAGTGAACAGTAATCATGAATCACAGATGCCCTTACGGGCCTGGAACAGTTTCCGAAGCTCCCGGAACCTGTTTTAGAAAGATAAGAACAGGATAGCACAATCCGGTCAGCGGCGCAACATCAACTTTTCCTGTGATTGCCGTTTCACATGATATTGTTTTTTTCTTCAATATGTTCTATGATAAAAGGAAACAGTTCCGGCGGCGGGCCGGTGAGGCACGGATCTGCCGGGAGAGAATGCTTGAATTTATGGATTGAGGAGGAGAAGAAAATGACAGGAAAACGCACGGATTATATTACGTGGGACGAGTATTTTATGGGGGTGGCCATCCTGGCCGGGAAGCGGTCCAAGGATCCCAGCACCCAGGTGGGGGCCTGTATTGTGAGCCAGGACAATAAGATCCTGTCCATGGGATACAACGGATTCCCCAAGGGCTGTTCCGACGACGAATTTCCCTGGGAAAGGGAGAACGAGGCGGACGACCCCTACAACGCGAAGTATTTTTATTCCACCCACAGCGAGTTGAACGCGATTCTCAACTACCGGGGCGGAAGCCTGGAGGGAAGTAAGCTTTATGTAACCCTGTTCCCCTGCAACGAGTGCGCCAAGGCGATTATCCAGGCCGGAATCAAGACCATTGTGTACGGGCAGGACAAGTATGCGGACACTCCCGCGGTGCGGGCTTCCAAACGGATGCTGAACGCGGCGGGCGTGCGCTATTACCAGTATCAGTCCACCGGTCGCAAGATCGAGATTGAGGTGTAATCCCATGAAATTTCTTTTGGCGGCGGTGAACGCCAAATATATTCACTCCAACCTGGGGATTTACAGCCTCAAAGCCTGTGCGGACGCCCGTATGGCCGGGGGGCCGGTGGAGATCGAGTTGGCGGAGTACACCATCAACCATCAGCCGGAGCAGGTGCTCCAGGACATTTACCGCCGCAGGCCGGAGGCAGTGGGATTTTCCTGTTACATCTGGAATATCTCCTTTATCCGGGAGCTGATCGCCGACTTAGCTCTGGTGCTGCCTCAAACGGAGATTTGGCTGGGCGGCCCGGAGGTTTCTTTTGAATGCGAAAGACTGCTGCATTCCCTGCCCGCGGTTCGGGGCGTGATGAAAGGGGAGGGGGAGGAGACGTTTTGTTGGCTGGCGGCGGCCTATGGGGAGGCTGAGAGGCTGGGAGCGCTGTTGCAGGCGGAGAGTGGGATCCCAGGCCCGTCGGACGCCGAGCTCGCCGCCATCCCCAACCTGGCCTTCCGGCGACGCGACGGCGGCATTTTCCAGACGCCGGACGGGCCGCCGTCGGATATGGGTTTATTTCCATTTTCTTACAAACAACTGGGACTGGAGAATCTGGAGCATCGGATCATCTACTATGAGAGCAGCAGAGGCTGCCCTTTTTCCTGCTCCTACTGTCTATCCTCCGTGGACAAGGCGCTGCGTTTCCGGCCCATTTCCCTGGTAAAGCGGGAGCTGGACTGGTTTCTGGAGCGAAAGGTGCCCCAGGTGAAATTTGTGGACCGCACCTTTAACTGTAAGAAAAGCCACGCTCTCGCCATATGGAGGCATATCCAGGAGCATGACAACGGCGTGACCAATTTCCATTTTGAGATTGCCGCCGACCTGCTGGACGAGGAGGAGATGGAGCTGCTGGAGAAGATGCGCCCCGGCCTGGTGCAGCTGGAGATCGGCGTACAGTCCACCAACCCGCAAACGCTGCGGGAGATCCGCCGCCGCACGGATATCGGGGAGATTCGCCGGATTACGGCGCGTATCAACAGCTGGCACAAAATCCACCAACACCTGGATCTGATCGCGGGGCTGCCCTGGGAGGGAATCGAGTCGTTCCGAACGTCCTTCAACGAGGTGTACGGCATGGAGCCGGAGCAGCTGCAGCTGGGATTTTTGAAGGTGCTTAAAGGGTCTCATATGGCGGAGATGGCGGAATCCTACGGCCTGGTGTATTCACGCCGCCCGCCCTACGAGGTTTTGTCCACCAGATGGATTTCCTACGAGGAGCTGTTGGAGCTCAAGGGCGTGGAGGAGATGGTGGAGATCCATTACAACAGCCGTCAGTTTGTCCACACACTTGCGCTGCTGCAGGAGGAGTTTTCCACACCCTACGACATGTTTCTGCACATGGCCCGATTTTACCGGGAACAGGGGTATGCGGGGCTTAACCACAGCCGCGCCGCCCGCTATGAGATTCTGTGGAAAATGATCGGTTCCCTCACCGTGGACTGTGGACGGAGGGAGATTTACCGGGATGCGCTGGTTTTCGACCTGTATCTGCGGGAAAACGCCAAAAGCCGGCCGGAATTTGCACGGGACCAGAATCCTTTTAAGGAGCGGATGCGGGAATTTTACCGGGTGGAAGCGCAGGAACCCAGGTATCTTTCAGGATACCAGGGCTGCGACGGCCGCCAGCTTCAGCGGATGACCCACCTGGAGGGCATGGGAGACGGGACGCTGGTGCTCTTCGACTACCGGGACCGGGATCCCCTGGATTATAATGCCAGAACCTGGCGTCTGGATTTGGACGGAGCGGTAAAACGGTGAAAGAAACCGTGAAAAGGTCCATATAAAAGGTTGACATAAAGCCGAAAATGTGCTAAATAATAGAAGCCTATAACTGCGAAAAACCGTTATGGGCGCGGAATGAACACGCTGAGAAAGGAATATAGACCGGAATGGCAAGACGAGAGACAAAAGCGCAGCAGGCGGAGCGGATCCAGAAGATACTGGCGGCACTGGACCGGGAGTACGGCACGGAATACCGCTGTTATTTGAATCATGAGACCCCATGGCAGCTGTTGATCGCCGTGATTATGAGCGCCCAGTGCACGGACGCCCGGGTCAACATTGTCACCGCCGATCTGTTCCGCAAATACGACACCCTGGAGAAGTTTGCGAATGCCGATTTGAAGGAGCTGGAGCAGGATATTCACTCCACGGGCTTTTACCATATGAAGGCCAAAAACATCATCGCCTGCTGCCGGGACCTGGTGGACAAACACGGTGGCGAGGTGCCGCGGACCATTGAGGAGCTGACGGCACTGGCCGGTGTGGGCCGCAAGACCGCCAATGTGATCCGCGGAAATATCTACAACGAACCCAGCATCGTGGTGGACACCCACGTAAAGCGGATCTCCCGCAAGATGGGCCTGACCAAGTCCGAGGACCCGGTTAAAATTGAGCAGGATCTGATGAAGGCGCTGCCAAGGGATCACTGGATTCTCTGGAATATCCACATTATTACCCTGGGCCGCAGTATCTGCATCGCCCGACGCCCCAAGTGTGGGGAGTGCTTCCTGCGGGAGTTTTGTCCGGGGCGGGAGGACGAGGGGTAAAATGCCTGTTCAATAAAACGTCCGTCGGCCGCAACAGCGGCCCATTGCATTTAATAAAAAGACAGAGGTACAGCCTGATCGCCGGACGGTGATCCGCAGTACCTCTGTCTTTTTGTTCAATGCGATAGGCTGCAGCCTGCACCCCATCCCTACAACATCTTCTCCGCAATCGCCTGTGAGGTCTTTTGTTTATTGATCTCCGCGTCGCCGTTCATGCGCCGGAACAGCTCGGCGTAGAGAATGTCCACCATGTACATCTGGGAGGCGATGGCCGAGATGGAGCCGCCCTGCATGGGGCCTTCTCTGGCGCCGCACTGGAGCAGGATATCCGCGTAGGGCGCCGCCGGAGTCTTTAAAAAGCTGGTGATAAACACCGTGGTTCCGCCGGACTCCCGGACAGACTTGGCGATCTGGATGCAGTCCTTGGTCATGCCGGAGTTGCAGAAGATAATAGCCAGATCCCCGGGGCGCAGCAGCGTGGCGGAGGTCAGCTGCATGTGCGCATCGCTGGTGAAGGAGATATTGGGCATAAGCCGCAGGAACTTGTTCTGCATCTCCAGCGAGGTGATGGCGGAACCTCCGAAGCCGTATAAGTAAATCTGATTGGCGGAAATGATCTGGTCCACCGTCCGGCTCACGGCCTCAAAGTTTAAGTAATTGTAAGCGTGGTTCAGCGCAGCCGTGTATACGGACAGGATTTTCTGGGAAATTTCCCGGATGTCCCTGGAGTCCGCCACGTCCACATTGGCGTTGATGTCCAGCATCTCGCGGGAGTGGGTACTGAGTGCCAGCGACAGCTTGAAATCCTGATAACCGCCCAGCTTCAGGGAACGGCAGAAACGGAATACGGTGGTGTCGCCCACTCCGCAGCGCTCCGCCAGGTCGCTGATGGTCAGATCCAGAACCTCCTGGGGGTTTTCGAGCACAAAATCAGCCACTTTTTTTTCCAGTTTGGTGAAATGGCTGTAGGACGAGAGGATTTTGTCAATCAGGTTGACGTCCGCCATAGAGTACCTCCAAAAATATGTATGTCATGTCTACGATTCGATGGCCTGCACAAAGCGCTTGGTGATTTCCAGAGGTCTTGTGATAGCGCCTCCGATCACAGCCGCGTGTATTCCATCCATAGAGAGTATATCATGGAGCTGCTGCGGCGTCCAGATACCGCCCTCGGCAATCACGGGAATTCCCATGGTCTGCCCCAGACGGGCGATCAGATCCATGTCCGGTATCTCCATTCCGGCCGTCTCCCGGGTATATCCGCGCAGGGTAGTTCCCACGATGTCAAATCCCATGTCCCTGGCCGCGGCCGCGTCCTCGTAGGTGGAGCAGTCCGCCATGAAGAGCTGGCCGGGATATTTCCTGCGGATCGCGGCAAACAGTTCCGGCAGGGAAACACCGTCCGGCCGGGGCCGGCTGGTGGCGTCCAGGGCGATCACCTCCGTGCCGCAGGAGACCAGCGCATCCACTTCGCGTTCCGTGGGAGTGATGAAAACCGGGCAGTCCCCGTACACGTGCTTGATAATGCCGATCACCGGCAGATCCACGGTCTCCTTGATGGCCGTTATATCCTCCACCGTGTTTGCGCGGATTCCGGCCGCGCCTCCCAACATGGCCGCGTAGGCCATCCGGGACATAATATAGGAGCTGTGGAGCGGTTCCTGCTCCAAAGCCTGGCAGGATACAATCAGTTTTTTGTGAACCTGCTCAAGAAAGTTACTCATTTATTAGCACCTCCGAATTGAAATAATAAAATGTCGCATACGGGAAATGTATGGAAACCGACAAGGTCAGAGCCGCTGTCCTTATTATAAATTAACCAAAGAAAAAACACAAGAATAAAAGAAAAATTTATTTTTATATCCGATTTAGACATGAAATAAAAAATATTTTCGCTTTTCGTGTTGATTTTGCATAATCGGTATGCTAATATAAAAGCACGGGAAAGGTATGGCTGTGTTTTATCAAACAGAGCTGAACATAGTCAACTATGATAATCAAAAGGAGGAGTTATCAGTTATGAGGAAACGTTATTTAGCAGGGGTATTGGCAGCGGTTATGGCAATGGGGCTTACAGCATGCGGCGGCGGAAGCACGCCCACCACGGCGGAGACGAAGGCGGAAGCGAAAACTGAGGCAAAGGCGGAGTCCGCCGGGGAGCAGTCCGGTGAGGAGAGCAAGGAGGAAGCCAAGACCACCGGCGGAAAGCTGGTTGTGTATTCCCCCAACTCCGAAGGAATCATGAACAATGTAATTCCCGGCTTTGAGGAGAAATATGGCATCGAGGTGGAAGTGATTTCCGCGGGAGCCGGAGAACTGATCAAGCGCCTGAGTTCCGAGGCAAACGATCCCTACGCGGATATCGACTTCGGCGGCGTGAACTATGCCATTTACAAACAGAACCCGGATCTGTTCGAGGAGTATGTGTCTCCCAACGACAAGAACCTTCCGGAAGAATTCCAGAACACAACAGGTTTCTACACAAACTACACCATCAACGGCAGCTGCCTGCTGGTGAACCAGGACCTGATCGGAGATATCAAGATTGAGAGCTACGAAGACCTGCTGAACCCGGAGTTAAAGGGTAAGATCGCCACCTGCGACCCCGCCACCTCCTCCAGCGCATTTGCGCAGCTGACCAATATTCTGCTGGCCAAGGGCGGATACGACAGCGACGAGGCCTGGGATTTCGTGGGCAAGCTGATCGAGCAGTGGGACGGCAAGGTGCTGTCCGGTTCCAGCGCCGTGTACAAGGGCGTTGCGGACGGCGAGTATACCGTGGGTCTGACCTACGAGGATCCCTGCGCAACCCTGGTTGCGGACGGAGCGCCGGTTGAGATCGTATTCCCCAGCGAGGGCGCCGTATACCTGCCCAGCGGAGCCGCGATTATCAAGGGCGCCAAGAACATGGACAACGCCAAGCTGTTCATCGATTACCTGATTTCTGATGAAGTACAGCAGCAGTTTGGCGACAACTTAACCATCCGCCCCATTATCGCCTCCATCCCCAGCAAGACCCTTACCTCCATCAGCGAGATCCACACCATCACCGAGGATATCGCGTACATCGCAGAGCACAAGAACGAGATTGTGGAGCGCTACAAAGACTTATTTGCAAGCCTGCAGTAAGATAAACGGCAGAATTAGGTTCATCCGGCCCGCGCACTAACCGCGCGGCCTCAAAAAACGTGGAAAAGCAGGCACAATCCCACCGCCGCCGGCGTTTATCCGGGATTGTGCCGGTAACTGCCTGGGTTTCGGACAGTTGCCAATCAAGGCCTCTGGAGGAGATATAACATGAGTGTTGCAATCAAGATCAGCCACGCAGTCAAAAAATACGGTAACAACACGGTGATTCCGGATCTGTCGCTGGACATTCGGGAGGGCGAGTTTTTCACCCTCCTGGGCCCCTCCGGATGCGGAAAAACCACACTTCTGCGAATGATCGCCGGCTTTAACAGTATTGAAGGCGGGGATTTTTATTTTAATGAGAAACGGATCAACGACGTGGAGCCGAACAAGCGCAATATCGGCATGGTATTCCAGAACTACGCCATTTTCCCCCATCTGACCGTGCGCCAGAACGTGGGCTTCGGCCTGAAAAACCGCAAGTGCAGCAAGGAGGAGATGGAGAGCCGGACCGACGAGTACCTGAAGCTCATGCAGATCGAGGAGTACAAGGACCGCCTGCCGGAGCGGCTCTCAGGAGGACAGCAGCAGCGTGTGGCCCTGGCCCGGGCGCTGGTGATCCATCCGGACGTGCTGCTTATGGATGAGCCCCTCTCCAACCTGGACGCCAAGCTGCGGGTGGAGATGCGCTCCGCCATCAAGGACATCCAGAACCAGGTGGGCATCACCACGGTTTACGTGACCCACGACCAGGAGGAGGCCATGGCCGTTTCCGACCGCATCGCCGTGTTCGACCACGGTGTGATCCAGCAGATCGGAACGCCCCAGCAGCTGTACCAGCGGCCGAAGAACCTGTTCACGGCCACCTTCATCGGGCGCACCAATATCGTGGAGGGCACGCTGACCGTCGGGGAAAATGGAACCGGCAGCCTGGTGCTGGCCCGGACCTGCGGCGCGGACATCACCGGCCTCAAGGGGCTTGGAAAAGGCACATACCCTGTGAAGGTTTCCGTCCGCCCGGAGGAGTTTGTCATCCATGAGTCGGGGAAAGCCGGGGCGGTGGAGGCCGTGGTGGAGAGCAGCATTTTCCTGGGGCTGAACACCCATTACAATGTGCGCCTTGCAACGGGCGAGCGCGTGGACATTATTCAGGAGTCCACCATCGACCACATTATCAAGCCGCAGACAAAAATTTCTCTGACCGTGAAGCAGGAGAAGATCAATATTCTCTCCGAGGACGGCAGCCGCAATTACTTAGTGGGAGTGGAGGACGATGAAGAGTAAATTCAAACTGGACGTTTGGGGTTATATTACCATCGCACTGCTGGGCGCGTACGCGATTTTTCTGCTGTACCCCATGCTGAATCTGCTCCGGCGCTCCGTGTACGGCCCGGACGGCGTTTTCACGCTGGGCTATTTCAGCAAATTTTTCGGCAAGAAATACTATTTTGGAACCCTGTTAAACAGCCTGAAGGTGACCCTGTGCACCACCGTCACCACCCTGCTTCTGGGCGCGCCCCTGGCGTATTTCTTTACCATGTATAAGATTAGGGGCAATGGAGTGCTCAGAATCCTGATCATCCTGTCGTCCATGTCCGCGCCGTTTATCGGCGCATATTCCTGGATTCTTCTGATGGGCAGAAGCGGCGTTGTGACCACCTTCTTAAAGGACACCTTCAACATCCAGGGAATCAACATTTACGGTTTTGTGGGCATTCTGGTGGTGCTGACCCTGCAGCTTTACCCGCTGGTATTCCTGTACGTGTCCGGCGCCTTAAAAAACATCGACCAGTCCTTAATGGAAGCCAGCCTTAACCTGGGCTGTAGCGGCGTGAAGCGTTTCTTCAGCCTGATTATCCCGCTGGTCATGCCCACCATTCTGGCCAGCAGCCTGCTGGTATTCATGCGCGCCCTGGCGGATTTCGGCACGCCCATGCTGATCGGCGAGGGCTACCGGACCTTCCCGGTGCTCATTTACAATGAATTCATGGGCGAGGTCAGCGGCGACGACGGCTTTGCGGCCGCCATCAGTATCATCGCCATTATCATCACGGCGTTGATCTTCATGGCCCAGAAGCACGCCTCCAACAAGCTGGCATTTACCATGAACGCCCTTCACCCCATCGAGCCCAAGGAGCTCAAGGGCGTCCGGGGCGTGCTGATCCACCTGTATTCCTATCTTGTGGTCGGTCTCTCCATCGTGCCCCAGTGCTACGTGATTTACACCTCCTTCCTGAAAACGGAGGGCCTGGTGTTCAAGGACGGGTACTGGCTGGGCAGCTACCGCACGGCGTTTTCCAAGATGGGCAGTTCCATCGTCAATACCTTTGTGATCGCGGGCAGCGCGCTGGTGGTGATCATTCTCATGGCGGTACTGATCGCATACCTGGCGGTGCGCAGGCGCAACGCGGCCACCAATACCATGGACCTGATCTCCATGATGCCCTACATTATCCCCGGTTCCGTTATCGGAATCGCCATGTTGATCTGCTTTAACCGTCCGCCGCTCATCATCAGCGGAACCTTTTTGATCATGATCGTGGCCCTGGTCATCCGCAGGCTGCCCTACACCATAAGGTCCAGCGTGGCGATTTTACAGCAGATTCCCATCACCATCGAGGAAGCATCCATCAGCCTTGGCACCTCCAAGATGAAAACCTTCTTTGCCATCACAATTCCCATGATGGCCAACGGGATCGTGTCGGGAGCGATCTTGAGCTGGGTGACGATGATCACGGAGTTGTCCACGGCGATTATTCTGTATACGGGCAAGACGAAAACGTTGACGGTGTCCATTTATACGGAGGTAATCCGGGGGAACTATGGAGTCGCGGCGGCGCTTTCTACGGTGTTGACGTCGTTGACGGCGTTGTCGATATTGATCTTTATGAGGATTTCTAAGTCTAAGGATATTACCATGTGAATAAAATGATGTTTTGTCCCTGCAGTGGTTGTTTTGGGAGTGCCGGGTGTGGGGTTTTTTTAGAGGGGGGTGGGGTGGAAGGGGAACGCGGACGGGATAAGGTAGTTCCGGAAAAGAGGTGGGGGACGGGCAGGGAGGGTGGGCGATTTTCCGGGAGGGGAGATGGGGCTTAGCCTGGAGAGGACGCGGAGCAGGGGGGGGGGGAGGGCGCTCAACGCCCGAGCGAAAGGGAATACGGAGGGGCAGGGAGCAGGCCTGCGGCGGAGGTTTGCCCGTCCCCCCCCGGGG
>OJKJ01000073.1_pt1 | contig 85814 bp, 80 predicted proteins | sample 1596491 | NCBI WGS metagenome assembly OJKJ01 (sample SAMEA4350160, study PRJEB24818) | metagenome | biome: human; feature: gut; material: faeces | place: Denmark | collected 2013-09
AAATAACGAAATTTAGTTTGATGGCAATGGGGGGAATAATAGTATAATCATTAAAGACATTCCATCCAACAGTAAAATAGATATCGATTTGAACAAGGGAACGTCAGAAGTGGCCTTCATTAATCATAAAGTTAAGAAGGTTAATTTGCGTAATGTTAATGATGTGATGCTAATTGGACATAGCACGTCGACAGCAGAATTATTAGGTAATAAAGAATCTAACACATTAGATGCAGGAGCAATGATTGCATTTATTCAAGGTATGGAGGGGGATGATCAATTAATATTTGAATCAGGGATAGTCAATGGTGGAGAAGGTAATGATAGTTATTTTCTACGTCGTGTTGATTGGCACAATAATCAAGATAAATTAAATGATAATTTATTAGAATTATCAGCTGTAATTATTGAAAACACACAAGGCCAAAGCCGAGTAAATTTAGGGTATATGTTAAGCGAAATAAAGGATGCCAGTATTTCTGGTAATGATCTCATATTAACTATTGAAATGAAATCGGCAGAGCCAGAGACGAAAGTTTTAACACTGACTGTTACTTTAAAAAACATGTATAAAACAGATAGTAACGGTAGGGGAATATTTCATAGGTATCAATTATATACAAAGGACGGATTTGTATTAAATACTAAGCTAAACAATTTGGATTCAAGTGCTTCACACATTATAAGTGAAAATATTTTCAATATTACTTATCAGGGTGGCGCTAGCTCTACAATGAGTATTGATGAGAGTGAAAAAACAATTTCAGTTGATAATAAAATATATGGTCAACCTTTATGGGGAGATTTTAAATTTCATGTGTTAGCGAGCAAGTTAGAATATAAAGGAGAGAGTAATGATGACCACCTTTTAATGGTCAGTAGAAACAGTCATATCATGGTTACTAAAGGAAGAGATGTTTATCAAGTTAACCCAGATCAGATTTTTCAAGGTAAAATCATTTTTGACTTTTCAAATATTAAATCAGAAATGGAAAATGAGTTTGATATGACCATTTTATTACCTTATGAGAATGGATTTGATATCAAGGCACTGGGAACATCAATATTTTTATATGATAAATTCAGTAATGAAAAAATTGAAATTAGCTTCATTAATTTATCATATCCAATAAGTAAAGAAGTTTACATTAAAGACGGTCATGGAAATTTATTTAGGATAAAAATGGGGCAGGATTCTCATAACATTGAACCAATTGAATGTTTGGAATTACCCTCAGAAAATGATGATTACATAAAAATTCCTAAGGGATATAATTTTCGTTATCCTATTCTAGATGCAAACAATGGTGATGACCTAATTGAAGACAACAGCATGATAGGAAATATCATAAATTCAGGGGAAGGTAATGATATTATTATTACAAATGGAGGAGGGAATGTTTTGTATGGAGGTAGCGGTGATGATTATGTATATGGAGGTGAAAATAGTGATTTAATTCTATCCGACTTGGGTAATGACAAACTTGATGGGCAAGGAGGGGATGACCATTATTTAATCGATGGAAGTAAAGGGGTAGGTAATACAGAAATATTAGACCAAATTGGATTTAATAGCATTCATTTATTTAACTTTAAAGCACAGTATGCAGTCATAGACGAACGGGAAGAAACTTATCATCTTTATACATCGCAATCTAATTTACGCACAGTTAAGGTAAAAATGCCCCAAAATAATAAAAATAGCAATAATCAAGTTTATCATCATCAGCGGTTACCCTCCCATATGCCAGCCCATATTCATAATGATGGAATGGCACATTTAGTTCGCTACCTTGCTGAACAGCGTCAATATAAAAAAGAATTAACGCCAGAACAGATTTGGCATCCTATGGATGAGTTTAAAAATTTTTCTAACGAATTAAGCTTTTCATCAATTCTTGATACAAAGATAAAAAATATACATATTAGTGAAAATACGCCATTTAGGCGCTTGTTTATTCGAACAAAAGGACCAGAACAAAAAGTTTGGGATAGAAGTGGGGTCGGGCGGGTATTTAAAGCGCAAGCGGTAACTGGAGCCATTTCAATTCCAGATGGTATTTACGGACATAATGTTCTTTATGCATCAACAAGTGATACCAATTTATATGGTGGTGAAGGGAATGATGTCTTCATCTCTAATGGTTCAAATGGGCTGTTAACAGACGCTAGCGGAAAAAATAGTTTTATTATCAATGGCGAAATTGTAGGCTGGAATTCGTTGTATAGCCTTGGCGGTGAAAACACGATTTACCTCATTAATTTTAATAAGGACGTTATTCGAGAAGAACCTGACCACCGAAGTAATGCAACTCGATATATTTATACTTCAGAGCAGGGACGTAGTGTAAAAATATTTCAGTATCCGAATACGATAGCTCCCACTGTAGTTCATGTGCGGTCTTTAGAGGGGCAAAATGAGCATTCCACCCAACAAAAATTGAATCATTTAGTGGAGACGTTAGCGGCACTACGCCTACAAGACGAAGAAAAATGTATTGGTATTCAGGATATTGAACATTTGCAGAAGAATTGGGAGCCTGCCAACCTTGTTGATAATTATATGAAAAAAGCGAGTTAGATAGGAGGCGTAAACCACAAGGCTCCAAAATACAGAGAGTTTTGTGGTTTTTAAGTAATTATTTAGCCCAAATCATCTTTATCTACAGAGTGTTGTACTAAAATAGTGTAAAAATTAATGCTAGAATTTAACTATTAAATATAACAATTTTTAAATAAGTTATTTTTGTTGTAACGGGAGAGTGTAGAGCAATGAGACGTTTTATTAGTTTAGAGCTGCCTCCTGAACCCATAATTAACGGTCAGTGCGTAAGAAAACGCCTGAAAAATAGCATCTGTGATAATTGTGCCACCAGCTGTCCTGTGGGTGCGGTATCGTTTAGCCATATGGATGCAGAAATTAATAATGAATTATGTTTTCAATGTGGTAATTGTTTATTTGCTTGCCCTGTCGATGCCATCGAAAATATCAAACCCCATGAACGTAGTTATCAAGGGGAATTTTTGATAGTAAACCATGATGAGCCGATTGCTAATGCGGACGAACTGATTGTTTGGCACCGGCAATATGGCATTCGTGGTATGCAAATCGCTGAACCCTGGGTTGATAAATGGTTGCCAACGATTGCGGTATTAAATTTAAAACTCAAAACATTACAAGAACCTATTTGGCAATTACGTATTGTTCAGCCTGAACAAGTCGATAGCGGTCGTCGGATGATGCTATTTCGTCAAAAATTGGATTCAAAGCCGTTAGATAAGGGCCAGGTGAAAACAGGGTTAAATGCAAGAAAACAATTTTACCCTGAAGATAGCTGGTTTAAGGTCGAATTAGACACAGAAAAATGCATTCTTTGTGGTGCTTGTGCCAAGATGTGTGATGAGCATGCGATAGAAATTGAAAATAACCAATTTTTGATAGATGAAAAACGTTGTACTGGTTGTATGAGTTGCCAAGTCGTTTGTTTTCCTAAATCTATTCATGTACAAAGCTATACAGCTAAAAATAACGTGCCGAAAATCTTCCATTATTATGATGCGCAGTGTCATACCTGCCATTTACCTTTTTCTTCTTGGGAAGAAAATACCCATATTTGTCCAATTTGTGCACAGCATAAGAAACAAGGTTGGTTATAAGGATGACTAAGGCTCATTTTTAGAGCCTTAGTATGTTAATTTATTGATTTAAGTGATTAATTATCAATTTAGCGATTAGTGGATTAATCATTGGTGGCGTTTCATGGCCCATACCGTCAATAATCTCCAATTTTGCATTAGGAATATTGTCAGCAATGTCTTTTCCTGCAGCTAAAGGAAAGAGCGGATCAATTGAACCGTGAATAACCAATGCAGGGACGTTGATTTGCTGAATATAAGGACGCAGATCTCCGGTGACGGCAACAGCAACAATTTGGCGTTTTGTTCCTTCCGGTGAATGATTGCGTGTGAGTGACTGCAGTATATATTCACGATAATAATTTTCATCAAATGGGCCAAACGTTGAGCTGATCCGGCGATAAAACGCAAGCTGTCCTGATAAATACCCTTCTAAATCTTCTTTTGGGTTAGCACTTGGGCTCATCAGCATTTGCATAACATCGGGAGCGCTTTGTGGCAGTGCTGGGTTCCCTGTTGATGACATGATCGCGCAAAGAGAGAGTGTACGCTCAGGAAACTTTGCAGCCACTATTTGTGCTATCATTCCGCCCATGGAACGGCCGATAACGTGGGCTTTATCAATAGATAATGTATCCAAGAGGTGGATAATATCCTCAGCCATATCGAATAAAGTATAAGGAATAGGGAAAGGTTCACCTTTTTGCATTTTTTCAATCAATACCCCTAAATCAATAGGTGGGAACTCATTGATATGATGAGATAAACCCGCATCTCGATTATCTATACGTAACAGGTAAAAACCGGCATCTGCAATTTCCTGACAAAAATCGCTGGTCCAGCTAATGTTATGGCCACCTAAGCCAGGGATCAGAACAATAGTGGGGTTATCTGGTGTACCAAATGAATCGTAAAAAAGTGGAACTAAATTGGTTTTGGTCATTTTTCTTCCGGAATCGTTATTAATGAATAGTGCTATTTATATGCCGTAGTTTCGTTGTAATTGCGAGCCATAAAAATTGGCAATGATTACCTATGATATAATTGAAATATACCATGGCAATGCAATATAAGTCTGTTTTTCAGTCAATTCTGTAAAGCAATTAAAAATCATTGAGATATGATAGCTAGCAAGCAAATCGTTTGCTTGAGTAGAATAATTATTAATATATTTTTAGGTTTTATATGATTTACTTTATTTCAGATACCCATTTTTGCCATTCGAACATTATTAACCTATGTGATCGCCCGTTTAAAAGCACCAGTCACATGAATGATACATTAATTCATAACTGGAATGCGTATGTTACTGATCATGATGAGATTTACATACTAGGTGATTTTTTATACAAGGGTGGTGGTGCGGATGCCAATAAAATATTACGCCGTTTAGCGGGGAAAAAATATTTGATCCGCGGCAATCATGATAAATTTTTAGACGACCCTGAATTCGACCAATCGTTGTTTGAATGGGTTAAAAGCTATTATGAGTTGGAATATCAAAAACAGAAATTAGTGTTATTCCATTATCCAATATTAGAATGGCAAGGCTTCTTCCGTGATGCGATTCATTTATATGGACATGTTCATAATTCAGGTAAAGACCCTGAGCAGTTTAAGCGTTTAGCGGTATTAGGGCCCCGAGCCATTAATGTCGGCGTAGATGTGAATGATTTTTTCCCTATCAGTATTAAACAGATATTAAGAAAGGCAAATAGTTAACTTTCTTTTTTGGCATACAAATAAACTGAAGCCCTTGATATCCCTAAGTGCTGTGCCACCGTTTCCATGGATTTTTTTACATCTAACAGGCCTTCATTGCGTAGCACTTCAATTAAGTTTTTTCTTTCGTCCGCTTTCAATGTGCGTGGGGTTGCTGCTAAGGCTGCTGCATATTGGTCAATACGTATGCGAATCGCTTCGGTCCCATTAGGCTCAATATGCTCTTTTATTGGGCTATTTCCCACATCAATAAATTGCGATAACATACTTTGCATACTTCTAAATAACGTCATATCCAGATTTAAGCACAATGCTGCGATATATTTCCCTGACTCATCTTTAATACCAATCGAAGTACTTTTTACTGGGCGCCCATCGGAAAATTGGTTGGTATAATTGGCTATGATGTTCGGAAAATCTGCAGATTCAATTCTTGCATGGCCGAGTTCGGTAGTCGGCTCACCAACTTGGCGACCAGATAAGTTATTATGAATCGACAGGATTGAGTGCTCTGGATTTTTAAGGTCGTGTACAACAACCTCACAAAAAGGGGCGAATGTTTCACTAAGACCTTTTGCAATAATTTCAACTTGAGCCAGTAATGAATTATTTTTTTGATCTGACATGCAATTTCCCTTCATCTATCAAGCGTTAATCCCTAATTTTAACCTATTTTTCGTATTGCTAATAGATGAAGGGTGGTGATCATTATGAAACTAATTCTTTATAAAACTAGTTAACTACTTATGAAACTAATTGTGCAAAGTGCTGAATATCAACATTTCCACCGCTGACAATGATCCCCACGCGCTTACCTTGGAACTGTTCTTTGTGGGCAAGGGCAGCAGCATAGGACAAGCAACCTGTCGGCTCAACGATAATTTTCATGCGCTCTGCATAAAATTTCATGCGGTCAATTAGCTGTTCATCGGTTACAGTGAAAATATCATCAACCTTATTTTTGATAACTGCAAAAGTGTAGTTACCTAGATGTTGGGTTTGGGCACCGTCTGCGATAGTTTTTGGCGTGTCTATATGTACAATTTCCCCTCGACGAAATGATTGTTGTGCATCATTGCCCGCTAAAGGTTCAACCCCATAAATTTGGCAATTAGGCGATAATTCTCTGGTTGCAATGGCACACCCTGAGAGTAAACCTCCTCCACCTAAGCAAACGAATAGGGCATCTAATTCACCCACTTCTTCAATCAGTTCTTTGGCTGCTGTGCCTTGGCCAGAGATGATATCAGGGTGATCATAAGGTGGAATAATGGTTAACCCCTGTTGGGCTGCGAGTTGCTGGCAAAGTATTTCTCTATCTTCTTTATAACGATCAAAGCGGATAACGGTGGCTCCGTAACCTTGTGTAGCAGCCACTTTCACCGCAGGTGCATCGTTGGGCATGAGAATGGTGGCTGGAATGCGCAAAAGTTGCGCGGCTAAAGCGATACCTTGCGCATGGTTACCAGAAGAAAATGCAATAACGCCTGCTTTTTTCTGCTCGGGACTTAACAAGCTCAAGGCATTAAAGGCTCCACGAAATTTAAAAGCCCCCATACGCTGGAAGTTTTCGCATTTAAAAAACAGTTCACCCCCAAATTCTTTATTTGCGGTGGTTGATGTGAGAACAGGGGTTTTATGCACAAAACCCGCAATGCGTCGTGCAGCTGCTTCCACATCTTGATAAGTCGGTAATATTAATTCTGACATATATAACCCCAATGAATAATAATTAATTAAGCAGATACTGCAACGGCTTCAATTTCTAAGGCTGCACCAAAATGTAGTTCAGCAACACCTGCGACAGCACGGGCTGGGCGATGGTCACCTATCCAATTAGCATAAACTTGGTTAAATAACGGCCAATTTTCCATATCTGCGATATAAACTCGGACTTGAACCAACTGTGCTTTACTACAGTTAACGGCATCTAAACATGCTTGTAAATTATCAAGCACAAGCAAGGCTTGCTCTTGGAATGACACGTCAATCACCGCATTGCCGAGCTTATCAACGGGTAATTGTCCTGAGATAAAAACCAAACCATTGGCAGTAACACAGTGTGAATAATGCCCTTTGGGGGCAATGAGTGTCGGTGCATTCACACACTCAATCCGTTGACTCATATTTACCTCATTATGCATAAAATACCTTGATTGGATTTTTAGTCTAATATTAGATTATGTGTTTAGTCAACGCTTTTCTTCGCGAAATAAATTTGATGTAAATAACAACAAACTGTTATCAAAATTGCCATCAACATAATAAAAAGAAAAATAGAGATATAAGACAGTTAATTAAATTATTTACTGGGCAAAAGTTAATTATCAAGAGTAAATCTACTGGGATATTCCTATAGGCAGAATTTAAATTGGCAGGGCAGATTGAGCGATATATCTTAATTAAAAATGATTAAGAATAATCAAATTGTGACGATATCATTAAAATGATAAGAAGTTGCTATATAAATACTTTTAGGGATATCACATGGCGAAGTTCACATTTAATCTTCTTTCAATTTTTGGGAAAAAAGAATCACCTGTTGTAGAACAATATTTACAAGAAGCGCTTTTGCCTTTGTCAGTATTAGATGAAGCATTGCCTAAAACTGTTTTAGAGTATGTGCTAGATGGAAAATCGCCAGAAGTATTGGTTCTACTAAGCCAATTAGATAACGAAAAAGCGGTTATTTTACTCGATAAACCTGGCACCGTAGATTGGTGGTGGGGGGGAAATAACTTTAACTCGAGCCAATATAATAAATTAATTCGCCAAGGAGCAAACGCAAGGCATAAATTATATTCAAAAGTGGGTGATGGCATTACTGCATCACAGATAGCCCGTTTTGCTAAAGTGTTAGCGGCGGCATGCCAAGATATCAATATCAAAGTATTAACACCTGAATTACCGTCATGGATGAGTTATTTAATGGGCGATGCTTTTGCAAAAACCTATGATAATTCGCGAGATACTAAGTTAGAACATCGAAAACATTGGCATTTTGACCTATTAACGGAAATCATCGCAAAAGAAACTGATAAACCGGCTAACACTATTTTATATATTATTTTCGACCGTCATCATTTATCCGATTATCATTATGATAACTTAAATCGGCTATTTTCCATTCCAGGTTTCAAAGCGTATTTAATCGCAGAGCAAGCATTTATTAAGCATACATTAGCCAATCATTTATCCGCTGCTGGGCAAATTCAATTAATCAACACTTTGAAGAAAGATGTTGAGCTTTATACGCTTTTCGCAGATATATTAGTTGCTTTTGCTACTAGTTCTTTAAAAACAGTACGTGCGGCTGCGGAACCGACAATGGCAATTTTACCTGCGCAATCGGTCACACAACATTTAACAAAAATTCTAACAGAGGGAACACCAAAACAGCGTACCCAAGCTGCGGATTTATTTGCCCGTATAGGGGAACACCGTGAGATATTAGAAGCTGCACTAACAACTGAAACCAATAAAACGGTACTTAAAAGTATTGAAAGTGCGATTTCGAGATTCTCAGTCATGGATACTGCCAGCCAAGTTGAAGAGACTGAGTTACCTGAACTCGTTGAATTAGAAGATACACCACTGCCTGAAAGTGCAAAAGAAATTTTAGTTAATAATTTCAATGAAATGCTGCAAAAAGCAAAAGAAAATGCAGAAAATGAAATTGAAGAAAATAAGAAACAGAAGCACAGCTACAATTGGGCGCAACGCCATTACAAAGAATTCCAAAAACTCAATGCGCAAGCTTGTTGCAAAGTGATTGATAAACTGAATTCAGGTAAAGAAATTATTACTGACCATGAATATAGCGTGGTGAAATTTAAAGAACGTATTACTAACTTGCCTGAGTTTACGTTATTCCATGCATTACGTCTGATTAGCCATAACCGAACAAATGAAGAACATTTATCCCATTATCATCTTACTCGGGAAGTTCCACCAAGAATTCTTGGGCAAATAGAATTGCGCCAATTAGAAAAAACGTTAACACAATGTCATTTTAAAAACGCAACACGGTTGATTGCAGACCTTTGCTTACGCTCATATGCCAATGGGTTAGCCATTTTTAACCAGCCAGCACAAGTTTGGCCGTTTTTCATTCAACATCCAGATTTTATTGCAGAAGCATTGGGTTTAATCCCTCAACAAGAAACTCAGCGCTATTACCAAGAATATGATGCGGCGAGTGGAATTGATGTGCTTGCAATGTTGCCGACCATTCCTGCGCGATTTATTCCACGTATTATGGAGTTGGCCCTAGGGGAAAATAAAACCCATCGTCTGAGTGCGCAGAAACTACTAGAGACATTACCGAATATTCATCTTAATGCAGCAGAAGGGTTAGAATCAGGCAAACAAGAAATTCGTGTCACTGCCATTGAATGGCTGGCACGCTTAAATAATCCAGATTCATTAAAACCACTCTACGCCTTATTAAAGAAAGAAAAACGGGAAGTTGTGCGGGCGGCCTTATTAACCGCTTTGGAACAATTTGGGGAAGATATTTCTGGTTACCTTGCACCTAAAGTGTTATTAGCTGAAGCGCAAAAAGGGCTAAAAGCGAAAGCGCCTGCCAGTATGGCATGGTTTAACCTAGATTCTTTGCCGGCATTAACTTGGCAAAATAATAAACCCGTAGAAGCAGATATTATTCGCTGGTGGGTGATCCTAGCGGTTAAATTAAAAATGCCAGCAGGGAATGGGCTGCTACAACGTTATATTGGTTTGCTTTCGGTGGAGAGCCAAAAGAAACTAGGCAGTTTTATTTTAAATAGCTTTATCGGCCAAGATATTGCTGGGCCGTCATTAGAAATGGCAATGGCGGAAGCAGAACGTGATGCGCCAAAACGCTTAGCTAATTATCAAGATTGGGTGAAACGCTGGCCTGAATATTATAGTCAGTATGAAAACTATACTTTAGAACAGACATTTAATGAGATAAAAAATGAAGTTCTGCGCCGTTATTTAGGTTCCGCTATTAGTGATAAAGGAATGTTAGCCCTGATCTGTGGTATTGAAGGGCACCTTGCCGTGACCACATTGCGTAACTACATGCGTGATCACTACCAGCGCCGTGCACAAATTGAAGCCATGATTGATGCGGTTGCAACGAGTAATGACCCACTGATTATCCAACTATTATTGTCTCTTTCTCGTCGTTATCGTACCGCGTCAGTTCAGGAAAAAGCACGCGGGCTTGTTGCTCAAATTGCTGAACGTAATGGTTGGAGCGCAGATGAACTCGCAGATAGAACGATACCGACAGCCGGAATGGATGAAACAGGTATCTTGGCACTTGAATACGGTGACCGCACGTTTACCGCGAAACTGGACGCACAGCAAAAACTCGTTTTGTTTAATCCTGAAGGTAAAGAAATCAAAGCATTACCTGCTGCACGCAAAACAGACAATGAAGAATTAGCTAAAGAATCTAAAAAACTATTTACTGCGAGTAAAAAAGAGCTCAAGCAAGTGATTGAACTACAAACTGCACGTTTGTACGAAGCGATGTGTGCAGAGCGCCTTTGGACAACGGCAGACTGGCAGGAATATATTCAAGCACACCCAGTGATGCGTGGGCTTATCGAAAAATTAGTTTGGATAGAAACGAAAGACAACAACATTCTAAATGTATTTCGTCCATCAGACGATGGCAGTTTATTAAATTTAGATGACGATGAAATCACGTTATCCACTGATTCTTATATCAAATTAGCCCATGCTGCATTGGTCAGTGAAGATGAGCGAAAAGCGTGGATAACGCACTTTAAAGATTACAAAGTGAAATTTTTATTTTCACAAATGGAACATAAAGTCCCTGATCTGGATCTGAAATTAACTGAAATTGAAGATCGTAAAGGTTGGTTAACCGACACCTATACCTTGCGTGGCGTCTTGACAAAAATGGGTTACCAACGTGGGCAAGCGGAAGATGGTGGAAGCTTTACCCATTATGCAAAACATTTCGCTAGTTTAGGTTTTTATGTCTATATCGAGTTTAGTGGTAGCTATGTGCCAGAGGAAAATATCCCAGCCGTCTTATTTTCACTAAGCTTTGAAAAATCACAACAAAGCTCATGGAACCGCAGCTATATCGAGTTAAAAGATATCCCGCCTATTTTATTAGCTGAAAGCTATGCGGATTATTTAAAAGTTGCGGATGCGTGTGCAGGTTTTGACCCTGAGTGGGAAAAGAAAACACCTTGGTAAGCGGGTTTAACGTAGGATTTTGGAATGACTAAAAATAAAACAACACAAGGGAATGTTCTGCGTGAAAGCGCAGAAATTCGTTTTGCCGATGAATTGGCACGTTTAACCGAAGCGGATAAACAAAACCCGAAACCACAAGGGTGGCTGCGTTCCCCTCGTGCCGTTAAGCAATTTATTTTAGGTGATGAATCACTCAATATTTCTGCAAAGTTTTTCGGTGATGATGCTTTGGTTGACCGTGCAATTGTGACGTTATTAGGTAAACAAGGACTAATGTTAGTGGGGGAACCCGGGACGGCAAAATCCATGTTATCTGAATTATTAGCTGCTGCAATTAGTGGTGATTCAGGTTTAACCATTCAAGGAACCGCGGGCACAACAGAAGATCACATTAAGTACTCATGGAATTATGCATTGCTATTGGCGGAAGGCCCGACGGAAAAGGCTCTGGTGAGTTCGCCGTTATACCAAGGTATGCAAGAAGGTAAAATTGTGCGTTTTGAAGAGATCACACGATGCCCCCCTGAAATACAAGATGTGCTGGTTAGCTTGATGTCAGAAAAGCAAATGATGATCCCTGAAATGAAAGATAATGCACGGATCAGTGCGAAACAAGGCTTTAATTTAATTGGTACAGCGAACTTGCGTGATCGCGGTGTTCATGAGATGTCATCAGCACTAAAACGCCGATTTAATTTTGAAACGGTGCGGCCAATCCAAGACCCTGCATTTGAAATTGAACTGATTAATAAGCAATTAACCACAGAGTTAGCTGACCTGAACGGCCAAGTGACGATCCCAAGCAACGTGATCGAGCTGTTGGTTACTACATTTCAAGAATTGCGCTCAGGAAATACTAAAGATGGAGGCAATATTAAAACGCCAGACGCGGTTATGTCGACAGCCGAGGCCGTTAATATTGCTTATGCATGTGCGCTTGAAGCTCATTACTTAGGCGATGGTACGCTCAATGCAGGAGCAGTTGCACGGCAGCTCATCGGTGTGGTTTTAAAAGATAACCCTGATGATATTAAACGGATGCGTTATTACATTGATAATGTCGCGAGAGAAAGGGCAAAACATAGCCAAGACTGGAAAGCTTTTTTTGATGCATCGAGGGCATTTTGGCAATAAGTTTTCATAACAAGGGTAGAGCCGTTATGGTTCTACCCACTTATTGTCACGATGATTAAATCAGCAAAGGCCATTCAAGGCGAATAACCCTTAGGGAAATCAGCGGTGAGCTTGCTATCTATATCTTTACCAGAACGCATTGAAAATGCATTACACGACAGGCAACAACTTGAATCAGCCGGTATCTACTTTGCACCTATTCGGCATCATAGTCCCGCATGTGCATACAGCACGCTGTCTTTGATTGAACAAATCAAACCTGACTATGTTTTAATCGAGGGACCTGATAGTTTTAATGAACTACTGACGAGCTTATTACATCATGATACCCAGCCACCCGTCGCCATTATGGCGCAAACAGAATTAAAACCGACACAGACAGATGATAAAAGTGACGCTGTCACTCGCTCTGCCTATTTCCCATTCTGTGAGTATTCCCCTGAATGGCAGGCTTTACAAATAGGTCAGCAATACCAAGCCCAGCTACGTTTTATTGACTTACCATGGACAGCGCAAGTTAATGAAGACGAAGCTAATGATATGCAATCTCAAAGTTTGCAGAAAGAGCGTTACTTAGTACATAGCTTATTTATTAGCCAGCTTGCGAAGAAAAGTGGTTGCCGTGACCATGATGAATTATGGGAACAAATTTTTGAATTAAGAACGATTGAACAACTGGCAGATTGGCCTGCATTTTTTATGGACAGCTTTATATGGTGTGCATTGGCACGACTTGATTATGAACCCCAAGTCCTTGAGTCAGAAGGTTCTATACAGCGTGAGCAATATATGCAAGCACATATCCAAACCATTAAAGCCCAACATCCACAGGCTAAAATTGTGGTGGTAACGGGGGGCTTCCATACCCTTGCTCTTCTTGAAGGGTTGGAAGTGGCTCACAAACAACAATTTAAGCTTTCTGCGGCACAACAAAAAACGTTTATCCAACAGCAAAAACTGGGTGAACAAGACAAGGCTTGGTTCATTCGCTATAGCTATGACAAACTCGATGCATTAAATGGCTATGCATCAGGAATGCCGTCCCCTGCATTTTACCAACAATCATGGTTGTCATTGTTACAACAACGCCAAGCGCAGATGGCGGGAGATAACCAGCCTACGCAAGCTTATCGAAATCGTCTAGGTGTTGCCTATCTTTCTAAAGTTGCGCATGTTTTACGTGAAAAGCAATTTGAAGCTGCTCCTGGTTTTTTATCGGTTAAACTGGCCGCAGAGCAAAGCATTCGTCTTGCTGCCTTTCGTGGGCATGCCGGACCTGGGCGATATGATCTGTTAGATGGGTTACAAAGTGTTTTTATCAAAGGTAGCTTAGATGAAAGCCAAATTGAGCTTTGGCAGGAAATAAAAACCTGTTTCTCTGGCTTTTTACTCGGGAAAATCCCCAAAGGGACAGCAACGCCTCCGTTGGTCACTGAAACTTATGAAATAGCAAAAAGTTTTCGTTTCAAGCTTGATGACACCTTAAGTAAAGTGAGTCGCTTAGATGTCTATCGTAATCAACAACATCGTGCGCGTAGCCGATTCCTACATTTATTAGCATTTCTTGATATCCATTTTGCGAAGCATCTGTCTGGGCCAAACTTTTTGTCTGGTAACCAAATGGATTTATTGTTTGAAGAGTGGCAATACGCGTGGACGCCCAATGTTGAAGGGGAATTGATTGCCTTATCGGAACAAGGAACACAATTAAAAACTATCGCGCTAAACCGTTTGTTTGAAATGGAAAGAAACCTAGAACAGCAAGGCGTTAGTCGTTCAAGCCAAAGTGCGGTCGCATTACTTATGCAGGCTGCATTAATTGGGCTGCATCAACGGATGCCTGCATTGTTTTCTTTGTTGGATGGCTATATTCAACAGGATGCAAAGTTTGAATCCTTGATAGCTTGTGGTCATAAGCTTGTTCATCTGTGGCGAGGGCGCCAATTCTTTGATATTGAAGATAGTTTTGCTATCGAAGCACGTTTAGATGCCCTGTTGCAACAAGCGTTTTATTGTTTTGCACAAATTACACAAGGGGATGAACAGCAGCAGGAACACCATTTTTCAGCATTACTTGCTTGCCGTGAATTAATCACTTTTATGCCTGAAATTAATAAAAATCATGATTATAGCATCGATTTTTATCATGAATTAGACCGCTGTGAAGGGCAGTTAAACCATGCGCCTCTTTTAAAAGGTGCCGTGGATGCTTTGCGTTACCTTGGGGCGAAAATTGATGAAACCATCTTGATAGAGGAAATTAAACGCGCGTTCAGCACCGGTAGTGATCCCGAAATGGCAATTGGCTATTTTATTGGTGTGATGCGAACTGCACCCGAGTTAGTCTTACGCATACCATTACTCATTGATATGTTAAATCAGTTACTTAGTGAATGGGATGAAGGGCGTTTTATTCAGGTTTTACCTGATTTACGGTTTGCGTTTAGCCAGCTAACACCTAAACAAAATGCACAAATGGCACAATATGTGGCACAAGACTTAGCGATTGAGGCAAAAGAGCTCACATTGCACCAAACAGAATTTAATGAACAACAAATGATGCAAGTGATTCAACTCGAACAACAGTTACAAGGCCAGCTGCTTGAACTGGGGTTGCAAAATTGGCTTATTAGCACTCAGGAAGGCAAATAATGAGTCAGAAAAATGTCATATTAACCCCTGAACAGCTTAAATTGGCTAAGCGCTGGCGTTTAATACTTGGGCAATATGCCGATAATGCACTTGGTCAGGCCGTCTTTAGTGCTGAAGAGTTAAAAATAGAACGCTCTTTGGACTTTTTATATCGTCGGGAATACCAACGCCGAGGTTTAAAGCAAGAAGCTGGGCGCCATGGTTCCTTAGATGCTTCTCAATTAACGGCGGTTAATTGGTTAAACCAAGCGCGTAAATTGTTCCCCAATAGTACCTTTGAGCGAATGCAATCCCAAGCATTAGAACGTTATGAGATCAGTAGCTTATTAAAGGACCCACAAGCGCTAAATGCCATGGAGCCAACAAAATCTCTCGCAAAAGCGTTGTTAAGCCTACGCGGGAAGATGAACGAAGAAACCCGTGATGCTGTCAAAAATATTATACGCAAAGTGGTGGATGATATTTTGAGTCAAATGCGTAACCAATTTCGTCATGCATTAACAGGGCGGCGTAATCGTTTTCGACGCTCACTGGTCCCAAACAGCCGTAATTTTGATTGGCGAGGAACTATTGCTGCCAACTTAAAGAATTATGATAAACAAAATCAACGGTTAGTGATAAAAACGCCTCATTTTAATTCTCGTCAACAACAACACTTACCGTGGGATGTGATCCTGTGTGTGGACCAGAGTGGCTCAATGGCGAGCTCTATTATGTATGCGGCTGTATGCGCGAGTATATTAGCGGCATTACCGACAGTACGTGTATCTTTAGTGATTTTTGATACTCAAGTGGTTGATTTAAGCCATCTTGCTCATGATCCTGTTGAAGTGTTAATGACTGTGCAATTGGGGGGCGGAACGGATATCGCTAAAGCTATGCAATATTGCGAAAGTTTAATCCGCAACCCAAAACGTACCGTGATTAGCTTAATCAGTGATTTTGAAGAGGGTGGCGCACTGAATCATTTACTCAATTGCACACAACGCCTACATAGCCAACAAGTGAAGTTATTGGGTCTAGCGGCGTTGGATGATGAGGCACTGCCCGTTTATGATCCAGACATTGCCCAAAAACTCGCAGATAGAGGGATGCATGTTGCTGCATTAACACCGGAACATTTTGCACAATGGTTAGCAGAGGTCATGCAATGAGTTGGCAAAACAGTTACTTACAGTATGACGACGATGCATTAGCCGTATTTGCGAATGTGGGGTTACTTCGACGTGCACGTAAAGACGTTGAAAACCAAAAGGTTAACCCAACAGACTTAGACGCTGGAACATTCACGAGTGATGGGCAACGTGTTTCTTTAGATGCGCAAGGGATCCAAAAAGCTACTTGTGATTGCCCAGCAACGGGGTGTTGTAAACACATTTTAGCGGCCGTTTTGTGGGTACAATCGAATGCAACCACAGAAATTGATTCAGCGAAACCGATAGCCAGTGAAACGGTGCTAAGTGAGTTATTAGCATTGTTACCAGAAAGCCTAATCAAGCAAGCTTCTAAGCCTGATATGCGTTTAGCATTTAGATTTATACAGGAGTGGCAAGAAAAAGAATTAGTTTATGAAGCGCAATCGAACCAGTTAAAAATCATTCTACCAGAATATGATGAGCCAATTATTTATATGCGTGGTAGTGGTTTGCAGGGCATGATTTCATCACTACCCGAAAAACAAAAAAATGCGGTTCATCTTGCTATTATTGCAAAATTAATGCTTCAGCATGGCCAAGAGTGGCATTGGCCAGAGGAATTAACCGCAAGTCAAACTCATCAACAGGCGCTTAGCCAAGATGATAAAATAGTGATGAGTTCAATCGAACAATTCATTCAGGATATGTTACGACAAGGGCTATCGCATATTAGCCAAAGCAGTGCTAGCCAGTTACAATTACTGAATATGTCAGCGCGTGCGGAAGGGTTGCCTCGCTTAGCCAATTATATGAGACGCCTTAGCCAGCAAGTCAGGCGGTTAGCTGATAAGCACTTTACAATGGATGAAGGGCAAGTTTTACGGTTGATAGCTGAAATATCAGCTTATTTGCATCAATTATCAGTAGCAAATGAACATCAGCTTATTGAACTCAAAGGGTTGCAAAGGCGGCAGTATAGCGATCAACCCATAGAATTTGATTTATTGCCTATCGATGCAAATTGGTGGAAAACCGAAAGTGGTGCGATTGGTGCTACATTGAGTTTTTGGGATCGACAAAATAAAAAAATCATTCAATGCACGCAAGGTCGTAGTAATAGCCTTGACCCAACGTTTAATCGACAAAATGTTTGGCAAACACTGGCGTTATGGAAACATACCGCCGAGAGTTTGATGAAAACTCCCTTTAAATTGCATTCACCACGGTTATCAGAGGAGGGGAAATTATCAGTCAGTGGCGAAAGCTATGCCGTTAGCAGTCAAGAAAATGGGATAACAACCAATGATTACCTTAACATTAAAACTGAATTTGGTTATACCGATTGGCAGTTAGCAGCGAATGAGTTGCCAACACTCACACAAGACAACAGGTTTTCCCCCGTTTTATTGCATATTGATGACTATGAGCCGCTTTATTGGGATGAAACGGAACAATGTGTCTTATGGGCGGTGACTGACACACACAAAAATCGAGCATTTTTACGGTTAAATTGGCAAGGGAGTGATGACCATAAAATTGAAGAATTGCGTTTTATTACAAAACAGCAATGGCCAATCTGTGCTGTTACGGTGCAGGTAAATCATTCGCAAGAGGCGATTCAGTTAGTACCTAAAACGCTATGGTTAAAAAAGGAACACGGTATTGAGTTGTTTTACTTAGACTTTGAAAGTTCACCACGTAAGAAGCAACGTTCCGGTTTTTTTAATAAAATTATCGAATATATGGCGAAAAAACAGCAAAAAAGCCAAACTTTTGTGCCTGAATTAACGTTAGCTAGCCAACTTGTTCGGCCGATACTTTCAGTACTAGAAACGCAAGCGTGTACAGGAAGGCAATGTTTATCCCAAACTCAACAAAATGAAATCGCGTATGTCATTAGAACGCTTGAGGATTTAGGGGCTCTTTGGTTGGCTAATCAGTTTAAACCATTGATTACTTCCAGTGACTTACAACCCCAAGTAATATTACGGTTAGTCTATTTATGTGACCGTTTTGAAAGGTTACAAATGCCATTGCCTTTTCAATTCAATGAATAATACGAGGGGGAGATATTTCCCCCTTGTATTATTCTCAACACAGCGTGTTATTTTTCATTAGGCTCAAATGACGCTAAGAATGTTCGCAATAACTGATTCAATGCTTGTTGCTCTTGTGGTGACAATTTAGCAACGAGGCGAGCTTGGTTTTGTGTATGTACTTCAATAAGTTGGTTGATTAGCGTTAAGCCTTCAGTTGTTAATGAAACCAAAAAACCACGGCCATCATCCGGGTTGGTATGGCGGCTGACTAACCCCGCTTTTTCTAATTGGTCTATTCGGTTAGTCATTGTCCCCGATGTAACCATCAACGTTGAGAGCATTTCTCCTGGGCTTAGCGTATAGGGGGCTCCTGCACGGCGCAAAGTTGCAAGCACATCAAAACTTGAACGGTTAAGACCAAACTGAGCGAAGACCTTTTCCATTTCTCGAGTTAAGTGGTACGCGACATTACCCAACCGGCCAATTAATCCCATAGGGCTAATATCGAGGTCAGGGCGTTCTCTTTCCCACTGTTGAGTGATTTTATCTATTCTATCCATAGGTAAATAATGGCGGTTATTTATCTTGACGTCAAGGTAAAATGCACATATCTTGATGTCAAGATAAATTAAGAGAATAGAAATATGGGCCGTATAACAGTTTTAGGATTGACAGCATTGGCACCGATTGTATGGGGGAGCACATACTTAGTGACAACAGAAATGTTACCCGCAGGGATACCATTAACATTGGCGGTATTGCGCGCTTTACCAGCTGGGTTACTATTGATACTCGTGCTAAGAAAACTTCCCGAGGGTATTTGGTGGTTACGTGTGGTGATATTAGGTGTTTTAAATTTTTCTTTATTTTGGTGGTTACTGTTTATTGCTGCGTATCGCTTACCTGGTGGTGTAGCGGCAACGGTTGGCGCCGTACAGCCATTAATTGTACTATTTCTAAGCCGCTGGTTGTTAAATAATCGGTTATCAGCGGTATCCATTATCGCATCAATAGCGGGAGTATTCGGGGTAGCAATATTACTTTTAACACCGAATGCCGCCTTAGACCCTCTAGGCATTGTTGCAGGGTTAGCAGGCGCATTTTCAATGGCCGCAGGGACGGTTTTGAGTCGCCGCTGGCAGCCACCAGTGAGCGCTTTAACCTTTACTTCATGGCAATTAACTGCGGGAGGCTTAGTTTTATTACCATTTGCCATTGTGTTTGAGCCGGCTTTGCCACCGTTAAGTTCATTAAATTTAATCGGGTTGGGGTATCTAACGCTTATTGGTGGAGCATTGACTTACGCTTTATGGTTCCGTGGGCTTGCAATATTAGGCCCAAGTTCAGTTGCGTCACTGGGTTTCTTAAGCCCTGTGAGTGCAGTGGTTTTGGGGTGGTTTTATCTCAATCAACAACTTAGCACCTTGCAATTTATTGGTATGGTTGTCATTTTACTCAGTGTGTGGGCGAGCCAACGAGCGGAAACAAGAAAAGTCACTTTAGCTTATCAACGTTAAAGGTATTTTGATGGTTGCTTATTTGTTGTGCTAAGCAACCTTTTTTCCTGTGTTAATATCCATTAGAGTATTCACTTGGATTATAAAAAAGTGACTAGTGACTAATATGTTATTTCCTGATGAAGATAATATCGTACAAATTGCACCAGAGGCTTTTTTACTCAAAGGTTTTTTACTGGGGCAAAGTGATGCATTATTGCAGTCATTAAGCAACGTTATTACTGCTAATCCATTAAGGCATATGGCAACACCCAATGGTTATCAAATGTCGGCAGCAATGACTAACTGCGGCGACTGGGGTTGGGTGACAGATAAAAAGGGTTATCGTTACAGTCAGCGTGACCCTGTCACGAACCAGCCGTGGCAACCTATGCCTATTTCGTTTGTTCAATTGGCAACTTCAGCAGCGAGTACCGCTGGCTTCGAACATTTTATCCCTGATGCTTGCTTAATTAACCGGTATGCAGTTGGCGCTGCAATGTCATTGCACCAAGACAAAGACGAAGCCGATTTCACTCATCCAATTGTTTCTTTTTCTTTAGGGCTACCCACAATATTTGATTTTGGTGGGGCAACCCGTGATGCGCCTAAAATCGCTGTTTATTTAGAACATGGGGATGTCTTGGTATGGGGCGGTCGGTCACGGTTAAATTATCATGGAGTACGTCGTATTAAATCAGGTGTACACCCGTTGTTAGGGCCTTACCGCTATAACTTGACGTTTAGGCGTTCTCAACCTTAAATTCGCCTTTTACAATATTCCAATTTATCAATTAAATAGACCATGAATGACTTAATATTTCATCTCAGTAGATTAAATAATACTAATCGTTAAATTTAGTATTTATATAGAAAAAATATCATTGAATAATAAATTAGATGCACCTATAAATGATGGTTATAAATTAATATAACTAGGTATTGGTAGGTAAGTGAATGTATAGCTTTTTAAATGATTATAATGAAATAGCTCACCCTGCAGTTATGCAGACTTTAAATGATTTATCAGGGAAACGTTTCAAAGGTTATGGCACTGATGAGGTTTGTAGCAGGGTTGCAGCTCAAATTAGATTGAGAATTGGCCAACCTAGTGCTGATATTCATTTCTTTAATGGCGGTACAATTACTAATCTGACAACGATTTCCCACGTTTTACGACCTCACCAAGCGGTTATCACCGTAGATAGTGGGCATATCGCCGTTCATGAAACGGGGGCAATTGAAGCGACAGGACATAAAGTTATTACTGTTGACTCACCATCAGGAAAACTCGCACCAGAGCATATCATCAAGGTGCTGTCTGAACAAAATGATGAACATACTGTCCAGCCTAAGCTTGTTTATATCAGTAATTCAACCGAAATTGGCACTGTTTACCGTAAACAAGAGTTAGTTGCGCTACGCGAGGTTTGTGACGCTCATAACTTACTGTTATTTATGGATGGTGCTCGCTTGTCTTCTGGTTTAATGTCGAAATATAGTGATTTAACCATTGAAGATGTCGCGAAGTTGACCGATATTTTTTACATCGGTGGAACGAAAATAGGTGCATTAACTGGGGAGATTTTGGTGCTTGTAAACCCTGCATTGCAATCAGATTTCCGTTTTAGTATTAAGCAAAAAGGTGGGCTACAAGCAAAAGGTTGGCTGCTCGCCGCCCAGTTCGAACCACTGTTTAATGATGATTTGTATTTTAAATTGGGAAGTCATCTTAATGAGATGGCATCACAACTCGCTTCATTTTTTGCTGAAAAGGGATTCCAATTTCTTGCGCCCGTAGAGTCAAACCAAGTTTTCGTTATTTTCCCAAATGCACTGGCGAATAAATTATTAACACACTATCAGTTAAGCTTAATTTGTAAGCCAACACCGGAAACCACGTGTATTCGTTTTTGTACCTCGTGGTCAACAACTCAGCAAGATGTAGACAAATTAAAGCAGACTTTCCAAGCTTTACTTTAGGTAATTATCATCCCAGTAAATATTTCCGATATTTCGCCTATATTTATTGGGTTTTATTTATCATGATAGTGGCATATTGATGACGTTAATGAGCAATTTGCCATGCCTTGGACTTTTTCCCATCCTGCGGTTGTTTTTCCGATTAAACAAAGTCGATTTGGGCATTTTTTAAGCTTACCTGCCTTAATTTTAGGTAGCCTAAGCCCAGATCTATTTTATTCAATGATGTGGTACTCGGCAGCCACTACGGCTCATGACTTGATAGGCTGGTTATATACTGGCTTACCATTGTGTTTACTCATCACTATTTTTGTACAAAAAAGTGTTTTTTTTCTCCACTATGCAGTGCCATTTCCCATAGAAAACAGGAGGGTAGGCTCATTTCGACAATTCTGTATTGTCGTGCTTTCCTTTTATATCGGTGCTGCAAGCCATATTATCTGGGATGCTTTTACTCATCAGTCAGGGGCTTTTGTTCGGCACGCTGAATTTTTGCAGCTTGTCGTATTTAACATGACGGATAGCCAAGAAATTGCTATTTATAAATTACTGCAACACCTTGGCTCTTTATTGGGAGCGTTGTACTTGTTGATAAAATACACGCAGTACTACCGTCGGCAATCTGCAATTCAGCAGCAAGAGTATGCGAAAAAGTTAATGGCATTACTCAAGATTGCCATTGTTTCAGGATGTATTTCCTTACCATTTGCCTATAAATTAGCCATGAAAGGGGATGTGCTTAGTTTCAATCGCTTTGTATATTTAGAGCTAACACTGCTAGTTCCTGTTTTTTTTACAGCAAGTATATTGTTTGCACTGATAAAATATCAGCGCCAGCGAAAGGCCACGCAAAGTTAGCCTTTTGTGAGTAATAACCCTGATAGCATAATATCGATGGCAGCGATACTTTTCTTTAATCGCTGTTGACTATCACCTTGTGAAATCCAATATGCTGCTTCTGCGAGACCGCCATTAATTAAAAAAGCCAATGCATGGGTATCAATATCTTTAATAATGCCTTTTTTGGCAAGATCATAAAGTAAGCGTTCAATCTGTTCGGTACACTGTAAGTTTGATTTAGCTAAAAAATCGCCTAATACAGCTTTCGCGTCACGCAAAATAATTTGTTGGTATTCGGGCTCTAATGCCATTTCTAAGTAAGCATGACAGCGTTGACAGAAACTGTTCCATAAGTCTTCAGTATGGCGAGTAATTCCTTGTAACCGTGCGTTCATTTGTGAGTCGATTTGCTCAACAACGGCAGTAAATAAGCCTTGTTTGTCGCCAAAGTGGTGGTAAAGGGCACCGCGTGTGAGATTAACGCTTGCTGCAATTTCATCCATTGAAGTTTCTGCATAGCCAAGTCGGCTAAAGTGCTCTCGTGCTGTAGTTAGCAAATTTGCACGTGTTTCCGCCATTTGCGCTTGTGTTCTTCTTGCCATTAAAAACCTCTTACATACATGGCGTATAATTATTTACATTCAATGTGTATGATTATATCATAATTATACATACGCATCGTATGTATAATTAAATTTCATTTTGGAGTTCATATGATAGGTCGCTATCAGCAGTTATTTCAGGCAAAAGAAAACCAGCACTTTGTGATAGCAGGGTTATTGGCACGTTTAGCGTTACCAATGATGGGGATCGGGATCATTACCCTGTTAGCACAATTGAAAGGGAGCTATACCTTGGCAGGGCTTGTTTCTGCCACCTTTGTATTAACTTATGCGTTGCTATCTCCGCAAGTCTCCCGCTTAGTGGATAAATTTGGTCAATTTCGCGTCTTGCCGGTGGTAACTGCTGTCAGTGTACTCGGTGTTTTTATTATCATCATCACTACGTGGTTATCACTACCCGATATCGGCTTATTTATCGGGGCACTGTTAACGGGAGCAATGCCAAGTATGTCTGCCATGGTAAGGGCAAGGTGGACAGCACAGTATAAAGATCAGCCCGTATTACAAACGGCGTATTCATTAGAAACCGTATTTGATGATGCCACTTTTATTGTTGGCCCACCGTTATCTGTCGGGATCAGTGTTGCTTTATTTCCTCAAGCGGGTTTACTGGTTGCAGCGATTCTACTCGCTGTGGGGATGGCATTGTTTATTTCACAACGCAGCACTGAACCTAAAGTAGTTGTATCTGATCATCTTGTAATGCCGAATAAATCAATTATTTCAATGGTTGGATTGCAGTTATTGATTGTGTTGATGGTTGCTTTAGGTGTGATTGTTGGCAGTGTGGATATCTTGAGTGTCACTTTGGCTCAATTACAACAGCAACCGGCGATGGCCAGTTTAGTGTTATCGGCCTATGCAGTCGGTTCATGTGCAATGGGGATCGTATTTGGAGGGTTAACCTTTAACACACCTTTGCCACGCTTACTCTTCCTCAGCGGCTTAATGACGTTTCTTTCTATTGTACCAATGTGGTGGGTCGTAGGGGTTTATTCTTTATCTGTGGTGGTGTTTATTTCAGGGTTGTTCTTTGCACCGACGATGATCATTGCAATGACATTAGTTGAGAAAATTGTTCCGCAAAATAAATTAACAGAAGGAATGACCTGGTTACTTGCTGGGTTAAATATCGGTGTTGCAATTGGTGCAATGTTAACGGGTAAAATGGTGGATACCTACGGCCCTTACGCAGGTTACGCCGTTGCTATCTCTGGCGGTGTTTTAGTTTTAATTTCAACATGGTTGAGTTACTTACGCGATAAAACCCAACAAAAAGTAGCAGTTGAATGCGAAAATGGCTATTAAAAACAACGAAAAAATAAACCATGTAGTGATAAAATCATAAAAAATTATTTAATGAGGTAACCTAATGCACTCTCCAGTATTTCGAGCGGCCACACTCGGTGATGTTGACTCCTGTTATGCGATTGAAGTCGAATCCTATGAAGGGGATGAAGCGGCAACAAGAGAAAAAATAGCCACGCGTATCCAACAATATCCAGACGGTTTTTTATGTATGGAATTAGCTGGAGAAGTGGTTGGTTTTATTAATGCGGGTTGTGCATGGGAGGTTGTAATGTCTGATGAGGAATTTAAAGAACTCATTGGACATGACCCAAAAGCACCGAATGTCGTTATTATGTCAGTGGTCGTGCATCCCAAATATCAAGGTAAAGGTTATTCGTCCTTACTGATGAAAACATTTATTAATTCCATGAAGGAGAAGAATAAAGAAACAATTCATCTTATGTGCAAAGAACGCCATATTGACCTGTATAAGCACTTTGGCTACCAATATGTTAAACCGTCAGAATCCGATCATGGTGGAATGACGTGGCATGAAATGGTGATGAAATTGTAAAATGTATTTTCTTAAGCCTGTGATTTTGTTGTCTGGTATCATATCTCATTATATATAATCACTATTTGGGAAATCATAATGATAATTTGGGTAGATGCGGATGCATGTCCAAAAGTAATTAAAGAGGTTTTATACCGTGCAGCAGATAGAGAAAAAGTGCAAATAACATTTGTTGCAAACCAGCGTTTAACGGTACCTCCGTCACCTTTTTTAAAAACCTTACAGGTACCTGCAGGGTTTGATGTAGCTGATAATGAAATTGTGTTGCGAGCCCAAAAAGATGATTTAGTGATCACCGCAGATATCCCATTGGCCGCAGAGGTTATAGAAAAGGGCGCAAATGCATTAAACCCTCGAGGAGAACGCTATAGCGAAGCTACCATTCGTGAGCGCCTTAATATTCGTGATTTTATGGATACCATGAGAGCCAGTGGCATCCAAACGGGTGGACCTGCAAGTTTAAACCAGAAAGACAGGCAGCAATTTGCTAATGAATTAGATAAATGGTTGTTGCAACGTAAAAAATCATTAGCGTCATCATAAGCCAGCACATTTTCTGATTTAAGCTCAGAAAATGTGCATAGTAAAACAGAATTACTCTCTATGCCGTGACTATAATGGTTAACCTTAAATTTTTGAAGAAAAATAATGGATCCATTACACAGCATTATCATCACGCTCTTCTTATTTATACTGACCTTTTTTAATCCTGGGGCAAATTTGTTTATTGTTGTGCAAACCACATTAAGCTCAGGTAAAAAAGCGGGGTTAACCTGTGGTTATGGCGTGGTATTAGGCAATGCCATTTATTCAGGTCTCGGTCTATTTGGTTTGGTCACATTAATGGCGGAGTTCGGCTCATTATTCTCACTCATTAAGATTCTGGGTGGTTTATATTTACTTTATTACGCAGTGAGTGTTTTCAATAACAAAACACAACTCAATCTGTCCACCGAAAATACCATGGAAAGTTTTCCATCAGGTGTCTACTTTAGGCGGGGTTTGATTTCTGATTTATCAAACCCACAAACCGTTTTATTTTTTATGAGTATTTTTTCAACGACTATTTCCCCATCAACACCATTATGGACTAAGTTAGTTATTTGGATGGGAATTGTTGTTGCATCACTAATTTGGCGGATAATTTTATGCCAAACATTCTCTTTAACCTCTGTGCGTAGAACTTATTCACGCGTTCATAAAGTTGTCGGCAAAGGCGTCGGGCTAATTCTTGGAGGATTGGCTACAAGGTTGATTTACCAAGGGGTTAGCGAGCTGGTAGTAAAAAAATCACCATTCTAGGTTTTATGATCATGTTCAAGCCATTACGATATAAAATAGCCTCAGACTCCATACGATGAGGCTATTTGTGGTGAAAGAAAATGCATCATTGTTGATCAGTTAGCCAATGTTCAACTTCTTTATAATTACCACGGAAAATGATGCGATGCTGCTTTTTACTTAATTGATAGCAATACATTGGGTCATAGTATTCATTCAACAATGGAATTAACCACGAAAAATGTGTTTGGGTATCACCGGTTGTTTTTTGGTCTGCTAAAGCAAGATCAAGTAAATGGGTTAATTCGATTGTCCGCTGTGAGCCTAAACGTTTGCGAATGGCTAATAGGCCATGGTGCAGATAGTCACTATATTCCTGCCAGCCTCGCTCAAAACCAAAAGTTGCTAAAAAATCTTGCGTCATACGATCAAAATATTCATATTTTAAACGCTCAAGACGTAGCTCAAAGGGGTCTTCAATAATAGCGATTGGCGCTTTTTCCATTTGTGTGCGTAGTTCAAGAGGTAGGCTATTTGCACCAATGGCACGTCCCTCATCTTCCAGTACCCAATGTTGACAGTATTGGGCTTTCTTCAATAAAGCGACCGCTAAGTAATTTTCAAACGTGGCTTGGGAGTGTTGTTGTTGTAATGTACGGCCAAAAGAAGAACCTCGGTGATGTGCGAGACCTTCTAAATCAATTCCGTTCGCGAGTTGATGGACTAAAGTGGTTTTACCATTACCGGTACAGCCGCCCACTAAAACGATAGGCCGCTGAACCAGCTCATTGACGGCATCAATTGCAGTTTGTCGCAATGCTTTATAACCACCGTTAATAAGAGGGTATTCAATTCCCACCTCTTTTAGCCACGATTGCACGATATGGGAGCGCATTCCACCACGCGCACAGCAAATATAACCATGGGTATTTTGTTGGCAGGCTTCTTTCCACGCTGTGATCCGCGCAATTTTAATATCACCACTGACAAGTTGGTGGCCTAACTCAACGGCTTTAGTAGAACCTTGTTGTTTATAGCATGTACCAACGGCAGCACGTTCATCATCATTCATCAACGGAAGGTTAATCGCATTAGGCATCGACCCTTGTTGAAATTCGATAGGAGCTCTGACATCGATGAGTGGTGTGTCAGTAGTTAAGATTTGGCGAATATTTTGCGAAGACGAGGTTAATTCCATAATAACAGCGAGATTCTTTAAAGTTGCAATGAGATTACTATACTCTTAATCCTATTGCTTGGCATTAATGTTAGGCTTAAAACAATGGTTAGTGTTTTATTGCCTAATAATGATATATTGTTGTTAGGTATTTTAATATGAGTAAGGGGTAATACAATGAAGATGTTAACGATTCAAGAAATGACCGAAACTCAAAAAATCCAAGTGCGTACAAGGCTTGCTCAAGAAAGGAAAAAACTTGGCCGTGAATTAACAAATTCCGAGCAGAGCAAAGTAAGAAAACAAATCATTACCGAAATATCTCAAGAAGTCGAAAAACAAGCGAAAAAATTACGGGCAGAAAAGAAAAAAGATAAGTTAGTTCCCAGCGATACAAGTTACAGTTGGTCTTCTCAAAATCATAAAAGAGGGTATCGCTAATTTTTAATCAGAGTGTTCCGCTAGTGATTTGCATTAAGTAATTGTAATTTTACGCTATTCAAATCATTAAAAGACCTCAAAAATGAAAAAGATTGCGTTATTATTATTGTTATTCAGTAGTTTTACTGTCGCAAAATCTAATTATCATGGGAAACCATCCCGTAATGATTCTGTTGTTGTACATGTTTGCGCTTTATCTCCTTTTTCTAACTTCTATGCAGAAGCTGCAATGTCTGAGCAAACAGCGCGACACAAAACCTCTCGACGCTGTGAATTAGGGCAAGGGCAAGGCAGTATTTTCTGTAAAGCTCAAGATGCGAAATGCAGCACCAGTAAATTATCGTTTGGTGATCAATATATTGAAGAAAGCCTAATTGTTTACGCTAAATCGTGGCAAAAGGGCGATTATATTGAAGTATTTGACGATATTCCGTATCTTTCCCGTCACCATTTCTCAGATAAAATAGCCTCTTATACTATCCCTGACGGCTGGATTGTCCGTTTTTACGAAGGCGATAATTATACTGGCAAATACCATACAGAGATGGGCGGTTCGCACAATACGCTAGGATATAGCCAAAAAACTCGCTCAATCAAAATTATGAAACGACCTTAAAAAAGTCGTCGACTGTTATTGCTGGTGGCTCTATTGTTCTCTTTTTTTATTGACGGCTAGATTGAAATTAACTTTTTTATTCTGATTACGGATATGTTCTTTAATTTCTTTCTCTAATAGAGGTAAATCACCCGTACGAATTTTGTCTAATAGCACATGGTGTTCTTGGATAATTTCTTCCATTGGCTTAGTGAATGTTGATATTCCAATAATAATAGTGAGTTGTTTTGCCACATTTTCCCATAAAGACGTTAATGTCTTATTACCGCTTAGTTCACATAATGTACGATGAAAATGGACATCGCTTAAAGAAAAAAGATAGCTATCTTCGAGTGTTGCCGCTTTGGTCATTTGATTAATGCATTTTGTTAATTCAGTAATACATTGCGTATCTAAATGTTTTTCCTGAGAAATAAATCGCCTGACGGCATGGTACACTAACACACACAATTAGTGGGATCGACATTGCACTGTGGGATATTCTAGGTAAAGCAACAGGGCTACCAGTAAGCACTCTATTAGGAGGGAACTACCGGTCAAAAGTTCAACCTTATTGTTCGTTGCTGATGGAAAAGCCAGACGTTATGCACAAGGTGATCCTAGAATATAAGTCATGTAATGTTCAAGCAATGTGTATGTTATTTATATTCCATCTAATGAAAAACATCAATGTGAATGTTTAGAGAGCGGGGAAATATTAGATATATTTGTCCCAATGAGAAAGGACTTTCTTATAGAAAATTAAACTTTTTTATAATACCAAGCGGCGACAATTTTGTTAGCCGCTTTTCTCTATTTTTGAGTCTAATGAGTCACGTTCAATAATTGGATTGATGTTACCAGTAAGTAAAGATGGAAAGGTTTTAGATGCCAAGGGTACGTTTGTGAAGAAAGTAGTAAAGTGATGCATAGTATGTTTGCTTAGCAAGTTATTCAGTTCTTAAAATATAGACTTGGGCCGATAGGGATTGAAGGGCGCGTGTACTTGGTAACCATGTTAGGTCGTTATTAAGCGTTATACAATATTTAACATAATATGCATTATGCGAACCTAAGTTGTAGAGGCTCAATCTAAATGTCTGCACTATATTTATCTATGGGGTTAACCTTTCTTTTTTCGACGTGGGGAAAGAAAAAGGATATTTCAACTTTGCTGAAAGGCGGACATTTTAACTTAGCCTTGACATAAGTGTGAAACGAAGAAATACAGCGTTTTGGCTGGTTAATTCCGTGTTGGTTCTTTTTAGCTTCGTTATAGTCGTTCATGAACTTAGCCATTGCCAAAAATGATTTTTCACTAATCCAAACAGTTTTCACCTAATTCATTCCCTATAAATTATCGCTGAAAGATTCTTTCGTCTTCGACCATTAAACTATTAAATTGCTATTAGATCGAACAATTAAAACCCTGTCAACCAGTGGCGCAAGCGCGGTTTCGTGGCACTTAATATGTCCCCCCATTGTATCGGCGAATTGGTATTTAATTTCCTTTGAAAAATCGGCGTGTCGCCTCACATATCTATCGACATAAAAGTTGAGAAATTTGATTTAAGATTAACCAATATGCTACTATTCTGTCTACATAAAACAACATAGGTTATTGAAATAAATGTCTAATATAATTTATTTAAAGCTAACTGGTGAACGACAAGGTTTAATTTCAAGAGGCTGTGGAACTGAGGATTCTATAGGGAATAAATTTCAATTAAATCATCAAGATGAAATATTTATTACTCAGTATTCTGAATCAACATCGCGTATGCAAAATATGACTCACCATCCTGTTGATTTTATTAAGATGATTGATAAATCAACCCACTGCTTTTAGTGGCAAACTCTAATAATGAAAAGCTTCAATTAGAATTGAGTATTTATAAAACGACAACAAATGGAACCATAGAAAAGTATTTAGTTGTTAAAATTAATGAAGCCTACATTATCAATCGCAATGTTAGAATACCTCATTCAATCAATAGCAATGATATGCAACCAGAAGAATCATTTTCAATTATATATAGGGATATTACATATAATCATATAACTGCAGGAACATCAGGTTATAGCATTTGTGAACAAAGCCTTTAATAGTAATAAGGTTTTTATCATCATGAAATTTTGAAAGATAAAAACCTATTATTTAAATTAGCTTTTTCTTTATTTTAGCTTATTATAAATGATATTTTTCAGAATGAACATCCCGATAAATAAAATCAGAAAAATAATTAAAGTACCCCCCTCACTTTCAATCCCTAGATCTTTTAGGAAAAAATAGATCGATACAGATATGGTAGCTGAAAAAAACAAGTTTACCCAAATAAATAACTCTAAAAAAATCAAATCTAAAATACCACTAAGAAAATCACGCATGTTATTTACCTGTTCTAGCATTATTAATTAACTCATTAAAAGCCAAGTATAAATTATCTAAAACCAGCTTGTTATCCCCTGAAGAAATTAAATTTAATATCTTTTCAAAGAATGGTTCGGCAAAATAATATAACATATTAATGTTTTTTTCTTTTAACTTATATTTTTTAAAGCGACTTTAAGCTTTATCTGTTATCAACAAATATTAAAATGCAATACCATGCCACTTAACTCAATTTTCAATTTTATACCAATAATTGGTTCTTGGAGCTCAACTATGAAGATACCTGCTCGATTAGCAAGTAGCCTGCTGGTTGCTACATTATTTAATTCTCATTATATTTTTGCAGAAACCTTATTAAATCAACCTGTTGAACTTAACCACGCAACTGTATTCTTACGTGGCGCCGAATTAGATAACACCGTGACACTGTCACTTAATAAGGGTGAGAGTTCCGTTGTTCTCACTAATATTGCGAATAATATTGACCCGCGTACATTATCGATTAATCTTAAACATGATGATGTGGTTATTCGCTCCGTTAATCTTCAAAAAATAGCAACTGAAGCTAATTATCCAATTGCTATTGTTGAACTTTTGGAACAGAAAAAACTATTAAGTCAGCAAATAGAAACATTGAATATTGCAATTAAAGTAGGTGAAGAACAATTAAGCTTATTGAAAGATCACCGCTTTTTTGGGGAAAATACAGAGCAAACACTAGAAGAATCCGCCCAAAAATTAAATTTTATGCGTCAGCAGATGTCTAATATTTTACAAGATCAACAAGAACACCAGTTGGAATTAGTTGAACTGCAAGAAAAAGCCGCGTTATTGCAGGCAAAAATTGATGAAAATATGCCCTCTTCAATTGGCGAACAAAGCCAAATTGTCTTATCTATCGATGCGAAAAAGCCAGTTACCACAGAGTTGCAAGTTTCTTATTTAACACCTGATGCTGCTTGGTCTCCGAGTTATGATCTCCGTAGCTTAAATTCGCAATCCCCTATTGTTTTAACGTACAAAGCGGATATAGTGCAAAATACAGGCATTGATTGGGATAAAATTAACTTAACACTTTCAACGATTAACCCCTCTAAAAATATCATGCCTTCTGTCTTACAACCTTGGCGTTTGTCCGTTTATGATAATAATGCTCAAATAGCGAGTCAGGCTCGAATGAGAATGCCAGCAGCTCCAGTAGCAATGTATGAAGAAAGTCATGTTAGTGAGAAAAAGAAGACAATCAATTCAGGAATAGCAGACTTTGTTACAACGTCTAATAACGGTATCAATTTAAATTACCAAATCGCCCTGCCTTACTCGCTAAAAAGTACGATCAAGCCGAATTCGCTCACCATCAAACAACAACATATTGATGTTAAATATAAATATACCGCCACGCCAAAATTAACTGAAGAAGTGTTCTTACAAGCGAATATTGAAGATTGGCAATCACTTAACCTATTGAATGGTAATGCTAATATATATTATGGAAATACTTATATAGGCAATTTCATGGTCAATGCTAATCAATTGGTTGACTCATTGGTAGTACCTTTTGGGGTCGATAAGAATATTCAGGTTTCCCGTGAACCAAATGAAAAAATAAAGAAAAAACCGAGTTTTATGGGGTCAACAATCCAACAAACAGAAAGTTACTTGGTTAAAGTAAAGAATATGCATACGAAACCCGTTGAAGTAACAGTTTATGACCAAATTCCAGTGAGTGAGGATAGCGATATAAAAGTGTCTGCAATAGAGGATAAAAATGCGGTCACCAACAAAAGCACCGGTGAAATAACATGGGATATCACCTTAGAACCTAATGAAGAAAAGCAAATCTCATTCAGCTATACCTTGAGCTACCCAAAAGACAAACAAATATTGGGGTTGTAACAATTTTTGTGGTTCCCAATAGATAGCGTTAAAATGAAATCACGTTAGCACGACAATAACAACTATGAGGTTTTCAATGATTATTTTAGTAACGGGTGCTTCTTCTGGTTTTGGTGAATCAATTGCCCGTCGATTTATCAAACATAATTACACTGTTATTGGTACAGGACGTAGAACAGAGCGTTTAGAAGCCCTCCATAAAGAGTTAGGTGATAAATTTTATCCGTTAACTTTAGATATCCAAGATAGAAAAGCCATCCATAATGCGATTGCAAATTTACCTGCACACCTCAAAAAAATCGATGTTTTAGTGAATAATGCAGGTTTAGCATTAGGTTTAGAACCTGCATTTGACGCCAATCCTGATGATTGGGACGTTATGATTAATACGAATACCAAAGGTTTAGTCAATATGACCTACGAAGTATTGCAAGGCATGGTTGCCAACAATCACGGTCATATTATTAATATTGGCTCTACGGCGGCGAGCTGGCCTTACAAAGGTGGCAATGTTTACGGTGCAACCAAGGCTTTTGTTAAACAGTTTTCACTTGGTTTACGTGCTGATTTACAGGGGAAAAAAATCCGAGTGACTGATATTGAGCCAGGCCTAGTCGGTGGAACAGAATTTTCAAATATTCGCTTTAAAGGAGATGATGATAAAGCGGCTAGTACTTATCAAGGCGCTGACGCTCTAACCCCTGAAGATATCGCGGAAACGGTATACTGGGTTGCCACATTACCTGCACATATGAATGTAAATACATTAGAATTGATGCCTGTTTGCCAAACTTTTGCAGGTTTAACAGTACATAAACAGATTTAATTTTTAGTACTATTCTATACAGACGCACTGACACTTTTTTAGCTATACTCAGGTTATCGGTCCTGTTTAGTAAGGAATTTACATGAGTTCACACAAAATGTTGAAAACTGGCTTAACTGCGATTTGTTTATGTCTCCCTTTACTTTGGGCTACATCGTCTTCTGCGGCACAATCCACGACATCATGCACTGCAGGCAGTACTTGCGTTTCTGTGGGCAAAGGCGATGACTCTCTTAATAAAGAGCAAGCGCGTCAAGAAAAGGAACAATGGGATGATACCCGTATGTTGCGCAAAAAGGTTAATACTCGTACCGAAAAAGAGTTTGATAAAGTAGATCAGGCTTTTGATGCAAAAGATAAATGCGAAAAAAGCCTCAATCTAAATGCTTACTGGGAACCAAGCACTAAACGTTGCCTTGATGTAAGTAATGGCCGTCCAATTAATAATCCATAACCTTATAATAGGTTGTCTTATGGAGCTGTTGATCAAGGAGAGAAGATGAAAAAGAAATTGTTATTACCCTTATTTGCACTGGTGCTAGTGCCAGTTTTTGCCCAAGCTTCATGTGAAAGTGTGATTGAGGAAATCAAACAAAAGATTATCAATAATGGCGTTCCTGCTGATAACTTTAGTTTGGTTGCAGTGCCTAATGATGAAGTTGACTCGTCTAAAGGCCAAGTTGTCGGGCACTGCCAAAATGATTCTTATAAAATCATTTATACTCGTCGCTAGGTTACAATTTAGATAGAAACAAGGGCGCTATTTGATGATGGCGCCCTTTTTCTTTATTGCTTATTATTAGTTAGGAATAGCGATAAGTTCTTGCAGTTTATCTGTATTGAGGTAATGCCCTAACTCTTTTTCTTCAGGGCGCAATAAATATGGAATTTCTCCAATTAATGGAGCCTTAATATGATGTTGCAACCGGTCAATTATTTGGGCGTAGTGTGCCAACCCTGGGTTGATGCGGTTTGCCATCCAACCTATTAATGGTAACCCATCGGCTCGAATTGCATCAGCGGTTAATAATGCATGATTAACACAGCCATGTTGAATACCGACGACTAAGATAACACCGACCCGCTGATCTTTTAACCAGTCTGCATAAAAAGTATTATCATCAAGTAGATAACGCCATCCCCCATTACCTTCGATAACAACCATATCGCATTGATGGTGTAAATGGTCTAACCCATGCTTTATTTTATTAAAATCAATGCTATTTTCATGACTGTAATTATCTGTGATACGCACAGGATTAACTTCATCATAGGAAACAAGGTCTTGAGAAACACTGTGGATTAGCAACGCATCTTTATTTCTGATTCCTTCAGGGGTATCAATGCATTGATCCGCAATAGGTTTATAGCCCACGGCTTTAATTCCTTGGCTATTTAGTGCTTGCAGGATGGCAAGCGTCGATACTGTCTTCCCGACATCTGTATCTGTCCCGGTAACAAATAGATTGATCATGGTCTTTTTCTATCCTGAAGTGACAGACTTATACAGCAATAAGCTGCAAAAATGATATGGATTCAGTTTATTGGAATGGGTAAGTGAGAAGTTTGCGTTAGCTCAATTTTGTGTACGATAGTATAAATATTATCGAATTGTTTTAGCCTTGTAATAGTTGTAGTAGTAGAGAACCATCATATAACGCTCTCTGTATTAATGACGTTTCACTATCCTTAACGGTAAATATGGATTTTTCTATTACTAAATTAGATGAATATAGAGGGATCGTATGTTTGTTTATATGATTATGTAAACATTCTAAAAATAACTCAGAATCTTGATTCAATGGGGAGTTTACCAAAATTAGCTCGCTCCCCAATAAATTCACCATCAATCCTAATGGTTTTGCCAACCGTTGAGCAACCTGATTAATAAGATAAACACAAAGGCTATCGTTTGATATTGCTCCAGAGCAAATGTTATCAATTGAGATATTTTTCTGATGTAAATGCGAATCAGGGTAGTTTATTAGCAAACTTTCAGCTTGGTGTAATATTGCAGGAATAGAAGTTTGGGTTTCTAAGCAACCATCACTACCACAATAGCATAAGTTATGGTTATAGGGTTCACATTGGGTATGGCCGAACAAAATAGGCCGATGGGTATTTGTATCTAATGTTGTTCCATGGCTTAGCACCATGACATTAACAACATCTTGTAGCTGTAAGTAAATAATATTTTTTTCTTTTCTTTTCTCTTGATGAGAGAAATGATCCATTAACGCTAAAGCATCCACAGGAGGGTGTAAATAAACTGGTAAACCGGTTTGCTTGGTAAGAGATTCCGCTATGGCCAGTTGGTGGATTTTAAAAGATGGATGCTGATAAATAACACCTGTATGAGGATCTAATATACCATCAATAAGAATGCTAATTGCAGTGACTCTTTCTAATATTTTTTGATGGCTAGCAAAAAATTGACTGATTAATTCAGTAAGCGAATCCATGAATTCACTATTGCCTAACGGTGTGAATGGATATTCTGTTTGAGCCAAGGTAACTGCGTTAATTTCTTTCAAGGAAATAATCAGTTTCTGGCCTTCAATACGGATCGCTAGAAATTGCCACCCTTCACTTTCAATTACCAGCCCTACAGCTGGACGCCCACGTAAACCAAGCACTGGAAACTCTAACTCTTTGATTAAGTGAGCATCCATAAGTTCACGTGTAATTTTAGTGATACTGGCGGGCGCAAGCTGAGCCTGTTTTGACAAGGCAATACGCGAAATTGGACCATGTTGATCAATGATACGATATACAATACCCGTATTTAACTGTTTGATTTGGTCAATGTGACCAGTTTGATTCACCATGGTAATAATTCAATTCCTTTATAAAGCAATGAGTTATTATGCCTTAATCTGTGTATGAATGATTTCGTTTACATTGAAAATGTGAACTAGCTCACTCTTGGTTGCCAACAATGTTGGCCATCAAAAGATTTGTTAATTTTTTGGCTACGGCAGGTAATGTTCTACGAGTATTGTAGACTAACCAAACTTCAGATGAAGCATTAATATTAGTGAGTTTTAAGTATTTTACACCATCAATTTTCATTCGTGTGAATGATTCTGTAATCACAGAAATTCCCATTCCCGCGGAAACTAATCCTAAAATGGTCATGGCTTCCCCCGCTTCTTGAGAAATGGTAGGTACCACTCCCGCAGATGTTAACAATTGATTTATTTCATCATATAGTGCGGTACCAACATCACGTTCAAAGAAAATGAATGGATAATCAGCAAGTTGTTGAATATCAACACCAACATCAATAAATTCTAATAATGGATGGCCTTCATAGACGGCAACCATAAATGGTTCTTTAAATAATAGTTGGTAATCCAATTGTTCTGGTAACACCGTATTTCTCATAATACCAATATCAATTCGCCCCGTAATTAATGGCGCTATCTGTTGTTTGGTATTCATCTGATGCATATGAATAGAAACTTCAGGGTAAGCTTCCCGATACTGCCGTAAACTCATGGTAACTTTGTGCATAAATGGCGTAGTTGACGTAAATCCAATAGATAACTCCCCAAGTTCGCCTTTTTCCATGCGAGCTGCTTTTGTCGCAGCCGCATCGACTTGAGCTAAAATTTGATATGCCTCTTTTAAGAACATTGCCCCCGCAGGCGTTAACGCAACGTTTCGATTATTCCTTTCTAACAATTTTGCATTAACTTTCTCTTCAAGCATTTGTATTTGCTGGCTTAAAGGGGGCTGTGAAATATGCAGACGTTCAGCTGCCTTGCCAAAATGAAGCTCTTCAGCGACAGCAATAAAGTATCGAAGATGTCTAAGTTCTATACTCATCTTTTGGTTAATACCCATTATATGTTTAAAGTATTATTATTAATAATTAATATATTAGACAAAAAACTAGAAAGTTTCTATTCTTTGATCGAAATCAAACGTGTTGGTATGACAAGGAATAAACATGGAACACTCACAAAATAGCCTCACATCTGAGCGGCCTAATGAAGGAATAAGAACACCCTTGCAGGGAAATACCACACCCAAAAAACATTATATACAAAGAGATGATGCGCTGTACTTACGTGTAACCTTATCTTTTTTTACGGTGGGCTTTGCCACATTCGCTTTGCTATATTTTGTTCAGCCAATATTACCTATGCTGTCAGAGGATTTTAATATTTCCCCTGCAACTGCAAGCTTATCATTATCACTGAGTACTGGCTTGATGGCATTAGGTTTACTGATTACCGGGCCAATTTCAGATGCAATAGGCCGCAAAAATGTGATGGTTATTGCATTGGCTTGTGCTGCACTATTTACTCTGCTCAGTTCAGTCATGCAGAGTTGGCAAGGGATCTTAATTGCGAGGGCATTAGTTGGTTTATCGCTAAGTGGCGTTGCTGCTGTCGCTATGACTTATTTGAGTGAAGAGATCCATCCAAGTTATGTTGCGTTATCTATGGGGTTATATATTAGTGGTAATTCATTGGGTGGAATGAGCGGCCGTTTGGTGACGGGAGTGATTGCTGATTTTTATTCATGGCGTGTTGCCGTTGTGATTTTAGGTTCGTTAGCTTTGATCGCAGCTATTGGTTTTTGGCGCCTATTGCCCCCTTCTCAGCATTTCCGTGCGAGTTCTTTAAAACCTAAGAATCTATGGGTTAATTTGCATCTACACTTTAGAGACAAAGGCTTACCTTTTCTATTTATTGAAGGCTTTGTTTTGATGGGTGGTTTTGTCACAATGTACAACTACATTGGATATCGTTTACTTGAAGCGCCTTACTCTTTTTCTCAGTCTACTGTTGGCTTGTTATCCGTTATTTATTTAACAGGGACTTACAGTGCGACTAAAACGGGAAGTTTAATTCACAAATATGGACTTGGACGAGTGCTCATAGCGTCTATTACTATGATGTTAGTTGGTATTTTAATCACACTATATTCAAATGTTTGGTTAGTGCTGCTAGGAATGACAATACTAACAACGGGCTTTTTTGCAGCGCACTCTGTAGCGAGTAGCTGGGTGGGACGCAGAGCTAAACGAGCACGTGGACAAGCGTCTTCTCTGTATTTATTTAGTTATTACGCTGGGTCAAGTATTGCAGGTACGGTTGGTGGCTTATTTTGGCAACACTTTGGCTGGAATGGCGTTGCGCTATTTATTGCTGGAATATTATTTATCGGCATAGTCATTGCTTACCGTTTGAAATCAATTTGTTATAACCAGTAGATTAGGAACTAATAAAGGTTAAACTACCATACCTTCTCGTGATTAGTAGATGATAAAAAAGTCTATTAATTACGAGGAAACCCAATGAAACCATTCTCTATAAAACCATTTTTAATTGCCCCATTACTTCTATGCTGTAGTTCTTTTGTTTGGTCCCATGGCTATGTCGAATCCCCTGAAAGTCGTTCATATTACTGCAAGCAAGGGGTAAATACCCACTGCGGAGCTGTGCAATATGAACCGCAATCTATTGAAGGCCAAAAAGTTTTTCCTCAATATGGCCCAGTTGATGGAAAAATTGCTAGCGCCGGTATTGCTGCTTTTTCTCCCTTAGACATACAAACTGCGAATCGATGGCAACGGGTTATCTTAAATTCACCTGATGTTAGGTTTAAATGGCGCATCACGGCAAAACATAAAACGACAAAATGGGAATATTTCATAACTAAGCCAGACTGGCAGCCAAACGCCTTGCTATCTCGTAATCAATTTACACTAACGCCATTTTGTAAATTTGAACGCGTAGAGTTTCCAGAAGAGACTGTTGAGCACAAGTGTGTATTGCCAAAAAATCAAAAAGGTTACCATGTCATTTTAGCCATTTGGACGATAGATGATACGCAAAATGCGTTTTATCAAGTTATTGATGCAGAAATAAATTAACGTCAAAGGAAAGCTTATATAAGAAAGGGGCAAGTGTTAAAATACCTCACTTGCCCTTTTTGACTCTGATTTTCTTATAGATAAACACGAGAGTTTATGTTATTTATTGTTTATCACCTATTTGAATGTTGTAACTAAATTATGAAAAAACAAGATTTAATTAATACGTTCAATGAATTGGAATCACAAATAAACCAATTTAGCCTGTTGTTATTGGAACAATCAAAACAAGTTCCATTTACAGCTCATGTCTTCCAGTTACCTTCTGTAATTAAAGGTGAAGAGAATAATGAGATAGAACAAATCTCAGTACAAACATTAGTTGGTCATGATGCGATACGTGAAACAGTAAAGTTAGTTAACTTATTGTTTTTACAAAACAAACCTGACGAGGTCAGCAACAAAGCCGCTATCCGTTTACCGGGGGTTATATGTATACAAACTAATTTGCAAACTTATCGTAACTTTAATTCATTAATTTTAAAGATCAATGAGTTAAAAATGCATATAAAAGCCATTGTCACACAAGTTGACGAACCTCATCGATTCGAATTTATCCGTGATAGTTTACATGGCCTACTAACATTGAATACCTACCGAACCCTCTCTTCATTGATTGATGTCGATACGATTAATTTTGGCTGGGCGAATAAAAAAGTTATCAATAAAGTCACAAAAGAAGCAATGCTAGACCGCTTACAAGCAAGCTTAGAAAGTGGCCGCTGCCCTCTTCATTTACCAAAAGAGCACTGGCGCTTACAATTGGAAAATGAAATTCGCTTAATTGACTCCCTACCTTACAATGCGGTTTTAAAAACTCAACGGCCAGTCAAAGTTCAGCCAATCGCTCGTGTGTGGGATAAAGAACAACAGAAACAAACCCAGTTTGCTTGTGCAACGCCTTTATTTGTTTTTGCGCTTGAAAAAGCGGTGGCAGAAATTAAAGTCGGTGAACGTCCCGATTACCATGCCAATAACATTGCAATCCGTAATCGACCCAGAGCAAAAGCAGTTGAACTATTAATACCACGTTTAAATTTGTATATAGAACGCTAAAAAAACACCCATCTGTCAAACAGTATGGGTGTTATATAAAGCCAGTTTAATAAGCTAGCTTAAGATTTCATGCTGCCAACCATATCTTCTGGACGAACCCAATCATTGAACTGTTCTTCTGTTAAATAGTTTAATTTCAATGCGGATTCTTTCAGCGTCAGTCCTTCTTTATGCGCTTTTTTAGCAATTTCTGCGGCTTTATCGTACCCAATGTGAGTATTTAAAGCTGTCACTAACATTAGCGATTCATGAAGTAATTTTTCAATACGCTCACGATTTGGTTCAATTCCAATCGCACAATGCTCATTAAAGCTACGCATACCATCAGCTAATAAGCGAACAGACTGTAAGAAATTATCAACTAGCATTGGGCGGAATACATTCAGCTCAAAATTACCGGATGCCCCACCAATGTTAACAGCAACATCATTCCCCATAACTTGTGCACATAACATAGTCAGTGCTTCACACTGTGTAGGGTTTACTTTACCTGGCATGATTGAACTGCCTGGCTCATTTTCTGGGATAGATATTTCACCAATACCGCAGCGAGGACCAGATGCTAACCACCTAACATCATTGGCAATTTTCATTAAAGAGGCAGCTAAGCCCTTTAAAGCACCATGTGCATGTACAAGGCTATCGCAAGTTGCTAATGCTTCAAATTTATTAGGTGCCGTAACAAATGGTTGGCCAGTTAATTCTGCGATTTTTTTCGCAACACGTACCGCATATTCAGGATGCGTATTTAAACCAGTCCCTACTGCTGTACCACCTAGCGCTAATTCACACACATGAGGAACAGAATTTTCAATGTGTTTTTCATTATGCGCTAACATTGCAGCCCAACCTGAAATTTCTTGGCCTAGCGTCAACGGGGTTGCATCTTGCAAGTGAGTACGACCGATTTTTACAATATCTTTAAATTCTTTCGCTTTTGCATCTAATGTTTGATGCAAAATTTTCAGTTCAGGGAGAAGATGTTCGCGGATTGCGACGACCGCAGCAACGTGCATTGCCGTTGGGAAAACATCATTTGAACTTTGACTTTTATTCACATCATCATTAGGGTGAATAAGACGATCATTACCACGTTGACCACCGAGAATTTCGCTACCACGGTTAGCTAAAACCTCGTTCATGTTCATGTTACTTTGCGTACCAGAACCGGTTTGCCAAATAGCTAGAGGAAATTCCGTTGGATGTTTACCAGCTAAAACTTCGTCAGCAGCAGCAATGATTGCATCGCCGCGCTCTTTAGCTAATAATCCAAGATCCATATTAACACTAGCAGCGGCTTTTTTAGTGATAGCGAGTGCGTGAATTAACGCAACAGGCATTTTTTCTACAGATATACGGAAATGTTCTAAAGAACGCTGCGTTTGCGCGCCCCACAATTGGTCAGCAGGTACTTCAATTGGTCCCATTGAGTCTTTTTCAATGCGAGTGGCTGCCATTACTATCTCCTTAGGTACATACACAGAATAATTGATTTTAGAATCATCTGCTTGCAGGTAAGCAAATAACCGAGCAGTATAATGCCACAAATTGAATTTCATTTATGAGACTTGGTCGAGCTTATTGTATTGTAGTGAAAAGGAAATCAGTTGATTTTTATGAAAAAGAGAATTTTGCTATGCTTAAAATGATAAACAAAGTCCAAAACTATGACTGGGGCAGTAAAACGGCCCTGACTAAGTTATATGGGATTTCAAACCCTGATAGCTTACCTATGGCTGAACTTTGGATGGGTGCTCATCCAAAAGCAAGCTCCGAAGTTCTCGATGCGGAAAAAAATCAAAGTATTCCACTTAACGCCTTAATCGAAAGTGATCCTGAAGCCTACTTAGGTCAGCATGTCGCACAAACTTATCATCGTTTACCTTATTTATTTAAAGTGTTATGTGCTGCTCAACCGTTGTCTGTTCAAGTACATCCAAACAAAACTTATGCTGAAGTTGGTTTTGCTAAAGAAAATTCGGCTGGCATCCCACTAGATTCCCCAATACGCAATTATAAAGATGACAACCATAAGCCTGAATTAATCTTTGCGTTAACACCTTTTAAGGCAATGAACGCGTTTCGCCCACTGAATGAAATCGCGCAATTACTGGATTTTGTTTCAGCTGCACATCCTGATATCCAATTATTTGTTCAAGACCCAACAAAAGAAAAGTTATCTCGTTTATTTGCACAAATTCTTAATTTAACAGGTGAACAAAAAGATTTAGCACTTGGCGTATTGAAAGCCGCTTTAAACAGCCGACAAGGCGAGCCATGGAACTCAATAAAGCAAATGGTTAGCCTATATCCTGAAGATAATGGGCTATTTACCCCTCTTCTTCTTAACATCGTTGAATTAGAACCTGGTGAAGCGATGTTTTTATATGCCAGAACGCCACATGCATATCTAGAAGGTGTTGGGTTAGAGGTGATGGCAAACTCAGATAATGTACTGCGTGCTGGGTTAACAAATAAGCACATAGATATCCCAGAGCTGATTGCTAACATTGACTTTAAGCCTACGTTTGCAAAGGATTTATTAAGTATTCCCGAAAAATCTGGAAATATCTGGAAATATAATATTCCAGTAGAAGATTTTGCATTTAATATATATTCTATAACCCACTCGGAAGTTGCGCTATCTAACAATAGTGCCTCAATTTTGTTCTGTATTGAAGGCCAGTTAGTTTTACATTCAAGTAATGATGAAATATGCATTAATTCAGGTGAATCTGTTTTCTTGCCTGCTTATGAGAAAAGCATAACCATTAATGGCAGTGGCAAACTAGCCCGGGTATTTAACAAATAGTGTCATATTCTGTATTTAACCGTCTTCATTGTATAAAGACGATTATATAAAACTTTTATAAATTTATAAGTACGGCAATAACGTGCTGAAAGGATGGATGTTTATAATGAAAAAGTCATTAGTCGCGGTTGGTGTTATTGTTGCTCTGGGGGCAGTGTGGACTGCAGCTTCATGGTATACAGGTTCTAAAGTAAAAGATGAACTTGATAGAGTAATTCTCAAAACCAACGATTTTTTTGCTGTAAATGTGCCTGAGTCAGGTTTGAATTTTAAAGTAGAAAATTATGAAAAAGGTGTTTTTTCATCTAAAGCAGATATCGTAATCACCTCTGCGGATTCAGTATCACCAGAAGACTCAATTGTATTCAAAACGAATATTGACCACGGTCCATTCCCATTATCACAAGTCGCTAAGTTTAATTTATTACCAAAATTAGCAGCGACGCAAATTGAATTAGCTAACAACGCGACGACAAAAGAATTATTCGAAGCGACTCAAGGTAAACCATTTATTCATGGTTCTGCTGTCATTGGCTATAGCAAAAGTATTGATACCAATTTAGAGCTGATCCCTGTCGAGTATAAGAAAGATGACGTTTCATTATCTTTCAGTGGTTCTAAGTTTGATGTATCAACAACTTCTGATCTTGCTGCCGTTGATGCAACTTTAGTCACTGATAATTTAGTTATTGGTAAAAAAGATAACTCTGAATCTATGACATTAAAAGGCTTAAAATTAGTCTCTAATGTAACAAAATCACAATATGGCTTCTACACTGGAACCCAGTCATTTGTTATTGCTGATACAGATTTCAACATTCCTGAAACTAAATTTTCTTTTAAAGATTTCAAAATTTCAAGCGACACCTCTATTACTGGCGAAGATGTGAAAGGGAATATTTCTTATAGCATCTCTGACTTAAAGGCATTAGAGCAAAACTTAGGTTCTGGCGAACTGACTGTTGCTATTGAAAAATTAGATGCTAAAGCATTAGGTAAATTCGTTGAACAATATAATGAAGCATTAGCTCAAGGCTTAGCTAATGGTGACCCAACTGAAGCAACAGAGCGTTTAGCGATGGAAATGATGTCTACAACATTGCCAGAGCTAATGAAAAGCAAGCCTGTATTCACTGTTAGCCCCTTCTACTGGAAAAATGAAGCTGGCCAAAGTTCAGTTGACCTAAACATCACATTTAATAAATGGAACCAAGATGAAATTACTGCGTTAGCAATGTCTAACAAAGTTGATGAAGCTATCAAGCAACTCATTACTTCTTTTGATTTCAATTTAAAACTGAACAAGCCAATGATGATCGAATCAATGACTCAAGCAATGATTTTAGATCAAGGTGTTCCAGTTAATGCTGATACTAAGAAAGAAATGAAAGGTATGGTTACTTCTGAATTTGAAGGTGTTCAGCAAATGCTGACTTCAGATATGTTCTCTTCTCCATTTGAAGAAATGTTTATGACAGATGAAGAACGTGCTGAAAAAGCTAAACAGAAAAAATCACCTTGGATGATTGATAGCGAAAATGATTTAACTATGACTATCAAATTTGCAGGTAATGACCTGACATTCAATAATGACAAATATACCTTAGCTGAGTTCCTCACTAAGATGAAAGTGATGTCTAACCCAGAAGATGCATTAGAATATGAAGCTGTACCTGCTCCAGATGCAGAACCAGCACCAGAAATGGAAGTTGAGCCTGAATTAGCACCACAAGATGCAGCGCCAGCTAACTAATTAATCTAATCGATACAATTTAGTCACAAAAGCCAGTTAATATGAAGTGAACCCATATAGCTGGCTTTTTTATTTGACACCCTATTTAAGTGTGAGATACATCACGATTAAAATGTAATTATTGATTACGTTTCACATTTTTCGTGATTTGAAATTGCATTTGGAAAAATAAAAGCCAAAATGAGGATAGAAAATAGATAAAGGATCATTCCGTGATTAAAACACATTTACCTTTAACCGATTTACACCGCCACCTTGATGGCAATATCCGCCCAGAAACGATTCTTTCCTTAGCAGAACAGCATCACATTCAATTACCAGCGACAGAACTTGAAGCTTTGCGCCCTCACGTCCAAATTATAGGACAAGAAGCTGATTTAGTCGGTTTCTTAGCAAAACTCGATTGGGGAGTCGCTGTTTTAGCAGATTTAGAAGCATGCCGCCGTGTGGCATTTGAAAATGTCGAAGATGCTTTTAATGCTGGTATCGATTACGCAGAGCTACGCTTCTCTCCATACTATATGGCCATGAAACACCAGCTACCTGTAGAAGGTGTCGTTGAAGCTATTATTGATGGCGTGCGTGCTGGGTGCCAACAATTCGACATTAAAATTAATTTAATTGGAATTTTGAGCCGTACTTTTGGCCAACAAGCCTGTACAACTGAATTACAAGGACTATTAGCTCATCGTCATCACTTATGTGCTTTAGATTTAGCTGGAGATGAACTAGGTTTCCCTGGAGAGTTATTTGAGTCACACTTTATCAAAGCTAGAGATACAGGGTTAAATATCACTGTTCATGCAGGTGAAGCGGCTGGAGCGAACAGTATTTGGCATGCTATCAATGTATTAGGTGCACAACGAATTGGCCATGGTGTAAAGGCAATAGAAGACCCTGCTTTAATTGAATATTTAGTAAAACATCAAATTGGTATGGAAAGCTGTTTAACATCAAATATTCAAACAAGCACTGTGCCATCCCTTGCTCAACACCCATTAAAAACCTTTTTGCAACAAGGTGTATTGGCTTCAATTAATACAGATGACCCAGCAGTTCAAGGTATTGAGTTACGCTATGAGTATGAAGTTGCAGCCCCGCAAGCAGGTTTAACTTCAGCAGAAATAGAACAAGCGCAACGTAATGGCCTAAGTATGGCATTTTTATCTGAAAGTGAGAAAAAAGCGCTCTTACATAAAGCCGCTACCCGTTAATTTAAATGTTATCAGGGTATTTATTATAACCCTGATAACTCTCTCAAACATTTCACATCTCTTTACACACCAATAGACCGTCATCATTAACCAATCACTTCCCTCTCTAGTTAGCTTTTTTATACTTAACGTATAAACACTGTTGTTAATGTATCAATTATAAAGCTCTATTGTATGTTGTAACTAAATAAGTACCCTTATAAATAAACAGCAAAAAACATGAGGGGTTACTAATCCCCTCAATATTTGTGCTTATTTGGTCGATAATCGTTTAGCATAACGCTGTGCAAGTACAGCACTGACCATAAGTTGTATTTGATGGAAAATCATCAGTGGCAATAAGATGACCCCTACTGTCGCAGCAGGAAACAAGACGTTCGCCATTGGGACTCCGTTAGCTAGGCTCTTTTTCGAGCCACAAAACACGATAGTAATCTCATCTTCTTTGCTAAAACCTAGCAACCGTGCAGCCAATGTATTGAATACAATGATAATAAATAAAATAACGCAAGTGACAACCACAATCATAAAGAGTGAAAATGCGTCTATTTTCTGCCAAATCCCCTCGACAACCGCTTCACTAAATGCCACATAAACAACCAATAATATTGAAGACCGGTCAGTCATATTAACTAATTTTCTATTCCGGTTTATCCAATTGGCAATCAATGGTCGAGACAAATGCCCCACAACAAATGGCAGCATCAATTGCATTAAAATAGACCCTATTGCATTGAGCGTATCCATGGCTTGGCTGCCATCAGCATCCATCAATAAACCAACTAAGATTGGTGAAAGAAAAACCCCAAGAATGCTTGACGCTGATGCACTACAAATAGCCGCGGCAATATTTCCCCCGGCCACCGAAGTGAAAGCAATTGCTGACTGTACGGTCGCAGGTAAAGCACACAGATATAAAAAGCCCATATATACGGTAGGTGACATCCATTTAGGTACAATCACCGCAAGCCCTAAGCCTACGATAGGAAATACAATAAATGTACTCGCAAAAACCAAGAGGTGGAGACGCCAATGCCCTATCCCTGCCATTATTGATTCACGAGATAACTTAGCCCCATGCATAAAGAACAATAATGCAATTGCAGCAGTGGTTAAATATTGAAACCCCGTTTTTATATCGCCTTCACAAGGAAAAAGGCTGGCTAGAATGACAACGCCAATCATGATAAGTAAAAATGGGTCGATTCTCAGTTTAGCTAGCAAATTCATTCGATTATCCATAATAAAAGCCAGTTATGTTAACTGGCCTTATAGTGTGCGTTAATGACGTTAAAATATTGCTTCGATTGTGCGTTTTTCTTTTGCCGAACGTATACCTGCTTCAATAAGCTTCATAATATCTATTGCTTCACTCGGTGTGACAGGGTTTGGTTTACCATGGCGAATCGCATCATATATCCCTTGATAATAACCACCATAACTACCGCGTTGGTTTGGCCACGATTGTGTTATAAGCTCATCACCTTGTGACAACGTCACGTTCCCCATATTGGTATCAACTCCCCAATCAGCCCCTTCTGGTCGTTGGCCAGCTTTTAAACAGTCTTCTTGGGTATCTAAACCATATTTAACATAACTACCATTCATTCCATGAATAACATATATCGGTGTTGGTGCAGCAGCTAATGTTGTTGCATGTAATACAACCTTCTTATCTGCATATTGCAAAACGGCATGAAAGTAATCCACTGCCTGTGCATTAGGGCGGATCATAGCAAGATCAACGTTGATCCCTAAAGGTCTACCAAAATACTGCAGGACTTGATCCAACAAGTGCGGCCCTAAGTCGTACCAAATACCTGCTCCAGGAATATCAGCTTCACGCCAACGTTGCCTAACTAACGGGCGATAACGGTCAAAATGTGATTCATAATATTTAATATCGCCTAGCTTACCTTCTTCTAATATTTTTTTAACTGTTAAAAAACCTGAATCCCATCGGCGGTTATGATAAACCGACAGTAATTTTCCTGCTTGCTCCGCTTGTTGTTTTAATTGTTCTGCTTGTGAGACATCTAATGTAAATGGTTTATCGACAACGACGTGCTTCCCTGCTGCTAATGCCGCTTGAGCAAGAGGAAAGTGAGTATCATTAGGCGTAGGAATAACGACTAGTTCGATATCTTTATCAGCAAAAACAGCTTCCGGAGAGGCGGCAACATGAATATTTGGCCAATCTGCCTTAACCTTACTCGGGTCACTGCTAGAAATCGTTGTTAAATCATACCCTTCTAAAATACCAAGGAAGGGAGCATGAAATGTTTTACTGGCATAGCCATATCCGATGATCGCGACTTTAATTGGTTTAGACATTTAGACCTCATACAACGATAAACTCAGGTAGAGATAAAAAGTACCATCAGAAGGAATGAAATGGCAAATAAATCTATGATAGGATTGTAGATTGTCCAGCGAATTTGCCAAAATGGGTTTGATTAATTATGACTTCAGTTTATGACGCTAACCGCATCACTGGCTGGCTATTAGTTCCAGCGATCTATTTGTTATTAACCTTTTTAGCTGTTTGCAGTATGACTGTTATGTATTGCATTAAATTTTATGAGATCGTCACGACTGTTGATCATTGGACAAGTTTTATTCCTGCCGCTTGGTATCTGTCATTTGCCATCGCTGTTGGGATGACTATTTTCAGTATTCATGTACTGCAACTGATGTTTTCCCGCTCAAAGCATTTCCCCCGCCGTTTTATTATTTGGCTACTCATTTTGTTATTATTAGGTATAAAAACCTTCGCATTTTCACCTATTGACGATGAAACCGCTTTGCAGGTCTTAGCATGGCCTTTAATTGGCGCGGGTTTCTTTGTCCCTTATCTAAAACGCTCTCAACGTGTGAAAATGACTTTCACACAAGATCGATAAGCATCACATAAATTGCTTGATATCATAATGATAGTTTAACTGGCTTCGGCCAGTTTTTGTTCTTTTTTCATTTCAGGCAATAGCATGACTGATTATCTATTACTCTTTGTTGGAACAGTGCTGGTTAACAACTTCGTTCTCGTTAAATTCCTTGGCTTATGCCCTTTTATGGGCGTCTCAAAAAAACTCGAACCGGCCATTGGAATGGGCTTAGCAACGACGTTTGTTATGACATTAGCGTCAATCAGTTCTTGGTTGATTGACACACTTGTCCTTATTCCTCTCGACCTTGTCTATCTGCGGACGCTAAGCTTTATTTTAGCGATTGCTGTTGTTGTACAGTTTACTGAAATGGTGGTCAGGAAAACGAGCCCAACGCTTTACCGTTTACTCGGTATTTTTCTACCTTTAATTACCACCAACTGTGCGGTTCTTGGTGTTGCCTTATTAAATATTAATATGTCTCATACTTTTATGCAGTCTGCCGTGTACGGTTTTGGCGCTGCTGTGGGTTTCTCATTAGTAATGGTTTTATTTGCCGCTATTCGCGAACGTTTAGCTGTTGCCAATGTTCCAGCTCCATTTAAAGGATCATCAATTGGGCTAATTACAGCTGGCTTGATGTCTCTCGCGTTTATGGGCTTTAGTGGTTTGGTGAAATTCTAATGATGTCTGTATGGATTGCTATCGGTATATTAGCCGTTTTTGGCCTGATATTTGGGCTGATGTTAGGTTACGCCTCATTACGCTTTAAAGTTGAAGCAGACCCTATTGTCGAACAAGTTGAAGCGATATTGCCTCAAAGCCAGTGCGGTCAATGCAGTTACCCTGGCTGTCGCCCTTACGCCGAAGCGGTTGCAAATAATGGGGAAATGATCAACAAATGCGCCCCTGGTGGCGAGCAAGTCATGCTAAAAATCGCTGAGTTGCTTAATGTCGACCCTCAGCCGATTGATGGCGATGAAGCCGCTCAAAACCCCGTTCGTAAAGTGGCTATTATCGACGAAGAAAACTGCATTGGTTGTACTAAATGCATTCAAGCTTGCCCTGTTGATGCCATTGTTGGTGCAACCCGCGCCATGCATACTGTGATTGAAGACTTGTGCACAGGCTGCGACTTATGCGTCGCCCCTTGTCCTACAGATTGTATTGAGCTTGTTCCTGTGAAAACGACTACAGCCAATTGGAAATGGGATTTAAACACTATCCCAGTAAAAAATATTAGTGTTGAACCCAATGAACAGCTTGTCACTAAAGCAAGAGGTGAAACTCATGCTTAAGCTCTTTAATTGGTTGAAAAAAGATAATATTTGGGATTTTAAAGGTGGGATCCATCCGCCTGAAATGAAGCTACAATCTAGCCAAACACCGATGCGTATTGCATCAGTGCCCAATGAGCTGATTATCCCATTACAACAACATTTGGGCCCTGAGGGAGAGCTAATTGTTCAGGTTGGCGACTCCGTATTAAAAGGCCAGCCATTGACTAAAGGGCTTGGGCGTACTGTACCTGTTCATGCATCAACTTCAGGGGTGATCACTGCAATTGAACCTATGGTAACGGCACACCCTTCAGGCTTAAAAGAATTGTGTGTGCGTATTGCAGCCGATGGCCATGATACATGGTGTACTTTGTCCCCAGAGCCTAATTACGTTCAACTAACCCGTGCTGAATTACTGCAAAAAATTGAACAAGCTGGGATAGCCGGCCTCGGTGGTGCAGGTTTCCCAACCGCATCAAAATTGGCCGGTGGTCAAGATGCGATTAAAACATTAATCATTAATGCAGCTGAATGTGAGCCTTATATCACAGCTGATGATAGGTTAATGCAAGAGCATGCACAGGAAGTTATTGAAGGCTGTCGTGTTTTACAGCATTTATTAACCCCAGACCAAGTATTAATTGGTATTGAAGACAATAAACCCGAGGCTATCCAAGCCCTAAAAGATGCTGTCACCTCGCAAGACAAACAAATATTCATCCGAGTTATACCAACAAAATACCCATCAGGTGGTGCCAAACAGCTGACTAAAATTTTGACGGGAAAAGAAGTGCCATCCGGTGCGCGTTCGTCACAAATTGGTGTGTTAATGCAAAACGTGGGTACTGTCGTCGCCATTAAGCGTGCGGTTATCGATGGTCAGCCATTGATTGAGCGTGTGGTAACCGTTACTGGTGAAGCCATCAGTAAACCGGGTAATTTTTGGGCGCGTTTAGGCACCCCCGTTAAACATCTATTACAGCAATCAGGTTTTAACCCAGAGCCAGAACAAATGGTGATTATGGGGGGGCCTTTAATGGGCTTTACCCTACCCGACTTAAATGTTCCTGTGGTTAAGATTTGCAACTGTTTACTGGTTCCCACAATGGAAGAAATGGGACCTAAAGCACTAGAAGAAGCGTGTATTCGTTGTGGGTTGTGTGTCGATGCCTGCCCAGCCGGGTTACTTCCTCAGCAACTTTACTGGTTCAGTAAAGGAGATGAACACGAAAAAGCGCAAAAACATAATTTATTTGACTGCATAGAGTGTGGTGCATGTGCTTATGTGTGCCCAAGTAATATTCCGCTAGTGCAATATTATCGTCAAGAAAAAGCAGAAATTCGTGAAATAGCTCAAGAAGAGCGCCGTGCCGCTGAAGCAAAATTGCGTTTTGAAGCAAAACAGTTGCGTATGGAACGTGATAAGCAAGCGCGGGAAGAACGTCATAAAAAAGCTGCTGTACAGGTAGATAGCGCTGATAAAGATGCCGTTAATGCAGCTTTAGCCCGGGTTAAAGCCAAACAGAGTGCGACAACCGAACCTATTAAGATTGTTTCCGGTGAATTACCAGACAATAGTGCTGTGATTGCTGCTCGCGAAGCCCGTAAAGCACAAGTACGTGCTAAACAGGCGGAAAAACTGGCCAATACACCAGTAGAACCTACTGATATAGAGGCCACGGATGATCCTCGCAAAACCGCTGTGGCAGCCGCCATTGCACGAGCGAAAGCCAAAAAAGCCGCACAAGAACAACCTGCAACTGAGCCAGTCGCTGACATCGTCACTGACGCTGAGGTTGACCCACGTAAAGCGGCTGTCGCGGCCGCCATTGCACGAGCGAAAGCCAAAAAAGCGGCTCAAGAGCAACCTGCAACTGAGCCAGTCGCTAACACAGTCACTGATGCTGAGGTTGACCCGCGCAAAGCGGCTGTCGCAGCTGCCATTGCACGAGCGAAGGTCAAAAAAGCCGCACAAGCGCAATCTGCAACTGAGCCAGTTGCTGAAACGGTCACTGACGCTGAGGTTGACCCACGTAAAGCGGCTGTCGCGGCCGCCATTGCACGAGCGAAAGCCAAAAAAGCAGCTCAAGCAGAACAACTCGCACAAGAAGAGCTTACACCCGCCGCTGAACAACCCATTGAAGAGGAAACCGACCCTCGAAAAGTTGCCGTTGCCGCAGCGATCGCGCGAGTAAAAGCAAAGCAAGCACAAAAACAACATGAACAAACGACTACAGAGTAAGTGACAACGAGATGAAATTTAGGCCAATTGATGCGAAAAATCGCCGTTTAAAAATTGCTAGCGCACCATTTACTCATAACAATCAAAGCACCAGTTTAGTGATGCTTTGGGTACTTTTAGCAGCAATACCGGGTATTGCTGCTCAAGTTTATTTCTTTGGCGTTGGCACCTTATACCAAATTATTTTAGCGGTGCTAACAGCGGTTATCACAGAAGCAGTTTCTATTCGTTTACGCCAACAACCTGTGGTTCCTGTACTAAAAGATAATTCCGCCATTGTGACCGCATTATTATTAGCTATCAGCCTACCTCCGCTCTCACCTTGGTGGATGATCGTATTAGGGACATTTTTTGCTATTACGATTGCTAAGCAATGTTATGGTGGATTGGGGCAAAACCCTTTTAACCCTGCGATGGTGGGTTATGTCGTTTTGCTAATATCATTCCCTGTTCACATGACAAACTGGCTACCTCCGCATGAATTACAAAATATGTCGATTTCTGCACTTGATAGCCTATCCATTATTCTCAGTGGCCATACTCCAACAGGTATTACCCTCGAGCAACTACGTACAGGCATTGATGGCATGAGCCAAGCGACCCCGCTTGATAGCTTTAAAACGGGCCTACTGACTCATTCTATTTCTGAAGTATTACAACAACCTATTTTACAAGGTTCCTTAGCGGGAATTGGTTGGCAATGGGTGAATATTGGCTATTTAGTGGGTGGTTTGTTCTTATTACAGCGCCGTATTATTAGCTGGCATATTCCGGTTTCGTTCTTAGGTACATTGGCAGTTTTATCTATTGTTAGTTATTTAATTGATGATAGCCAACATGCGTCGCCATGGGTTCATTTATTGTCTGGTGCCACTATGCTAGGGGCATTTTTTATTGCCACTGACCCTGTCACCGCATCGACAACGCCTAAGGGACGGATTATTTTTGGTGTGATTATCGGTTTTCTTGTTTGGGTGATCCGTGTATACGGTGGTTACCCTGACGCTGTTGCTTTTGCCGTGTTACTCGCCAATATTACTGTTCCATTAATTGATTACTATACGCAACCTCGTGCGTACGGTCATGGACATAAGTAAGGATAACCGTATGTTGAACACGATGAGACGCCATGGGGTAACGTTAGCCATCTTTGCAGCAGGAACCACTGCGCTTAGCGCTGCGGTGTACACGTTAACGAAAGAGACCATTGCTGAGCAAGCTGCTATTGTTCAGAAAAAACTACTCGACCAAGTGATACCAAGTGATTTATACGATAACGACCTCGCAAAAGAGTGTTATTTAGTCACTAATGAGGCCATACTGGGTAATAAACAACCTAGGCGCTTGTATCTAGCCCGTAAAAATGGCGAACCTGTTGCTGCTGCCTTGGAAACAACAGCATTAGACGGCTACTCAGGCGCTATACATTTATTAGTCGGTACAGATTTTCACGGTACAGTACTGGGAACTCGTGTTACAGAACATCATGAAACACCTGGGCTTGGTGACAAAATTGAGACACGAATATCTGATTGGATTACTTATTTTAGTGGTAAAAAAATAACCTCTGATAATGACCCTAAATGGGCAGTTAAAAAAGATGGAGGTGAATTTGATCAGTTTACTGGAGCAACAATTACACCCAGAGCAGTCGTCAATGCCACTAAACGTACTGCGGTATTTATGCAACAAATTCCACAACAATTATCGAATTATCCACGCTGTGGGGACGAATAATGAGCGATTCATCTAAAGACTTATTAGTGCAAGGTTTGTGGAAAAACAACTCTGCATTAGTTCAATTATTAGGGCTTTGTCCGCTGCTCGCTGTGTCATCAACAGCAACCAATGCATTAGGACTAGGCTTAGCGACCACATTAGTCTTAGTTTGTACTAATGTTGCCGTTTCTGCTTTACGTCGTTGGGTGCCATCAGAAATTCGCATCCCTATTTATGTGATGATTATTGCTTCTGTTGTTAGCGCGGTACAAATGTTAATCAACGCATATGCTTTTGGTTTGTATGAGTCACTTGGGATTTTTATTCCGTTAATCGTTACCAACTGCATTGTGATTGGACGCGCAGAAGCCTATGCATCTCGTAATCCTGTTGGGCTATCTGCCCTTGATGGGTTTGCTATGGGCTTAGGTGCAACCGCGACCTTGCTTGTTCTAGGAGCAATTCGTGAAGTTTTAGGGAATGGGACCTTATTTGATGGCGCTGACTTGTTACTCGGTTCTTGGGCTACCTCCCTTCGTATTGAAGTGTTACACCTTGATTCCCCATTTTTACTCGCTATGCTACCGCCTGGTGCCTTCATTGGCCTAGCACTACTATTAGCTGCGAAATACTTAATTGATGAAAAAATGAAAAAAAGAGCCGCACGACAATCTGGTATTCAACCAGAACGTGAATATGAAAAACAGCAAGGTTGCGGCAGCCATATTTCTTAACAACGATATTTTGTGAGCAATGAATAAATCAAAACGCATTGAAATTCTAACTCGTCTACGGGATAACAACCCACACCCTACAACGGAGTTAGAATTTAACTCCCCTTTTGAGCTATTAATCGCCGTTTTATTATCAGCTCAAGCTACTGACGTGAGTGTCAATAAAGCGACAGCAAAGCTATATCCTGTAGCTAATACGCCTGAAGCTATTATGGCACTCGGTGTGGATGGAATAAAAGAGTACATTAAAACCATTGGCTTATTTAATACCAAAGCTGAAAGCGTCTATAAAACCTGTCAAATTTTAATCGAAAAGCACAACAGCCAAGTCCCTGAAAACCGAGAGGCTTTAGAAGCTTTACCGGGTGTTGGTCGCAAAACGGCAAATGTGGTTCTTAATACCGCATTTGGCTGGCCGACTATCGCCGTTGACACGCATATTTTCCGTGTCTGCAATCGTACTAACTTTGCTCCTGGTAAGAATGTCGTTGAAGTTGAAGACAAACTCCTTAAAGTTGTACCTGCAGAGTTTAAAGTAGATTGTCACCATTGGTTTATTTTGCATGGACGTTATACTTGTATTGCCCGCAAACCCCGCTGTGGCTCTTGTATTATCGAAGATTTATGCGAATTTAAAGATAAAATATATCCAGAAGATTGACCAAGATACTATTTTGAATAGGTTATAGATAAACGATACTTTTAATCATGAATCTAGCCGGTAACGCATTTTTTCCTTGCTCTAAGACTTTGTCTTACGTAACAATAGAGCCAAACCCAATATTAATTAAACGGTAAGTATGTTCCAAGACAACCCACTGCTCGCACAGCTTAAACAAAAACTACATGCCCAAACCCCACGCGTCGAAGGGCTGGTAAAAAGTACAGAAAAAGGCTTTGGCTTCCTCGAAGTTGATGGCCAAAAAAGCTATTTCATTCCGCCTCCTCAAATGAAAAAGGTCATGCATGGTGATCGTGTTATTGCTGCGGTTCATACCGATAAAGACCGTGAATTTGCAGAACCAGAAGAACTGGTAGAACCTTTTTTAGATAGGTTTGTTGGGAAAATACAAAAGAAAGAAAATGATAACCGTTTATTTGTCATTCCCGATCACCCATTACTGAAGGATATGATTTCTTGCCGTCCTATCAATGGCATTACTCATGAGTTTAAGCAAGATGATTGGGTTGTTGCACAAATGCGACGCCATCCATTAAAAGGCGATAAAACCTTCTACGCTGAAATTACTGAGTTTATCACTGACGGAGATGATCATTTTGCACCATGGTGGGTAACGTTACGCCGTCACCAATTAGACCGTAATGAACCGCAAATGGTTGATAGCGAACGTAATGACCAAGGTATTGAACGAGTTGATTTAACTCACTTGCACTTTACGACCATAGACAATGCAAGTACTGAAGATATAGATGACGCACTCTATGTTGAAAAAACCGATAATGGTGACTTAAAACTGTATATCGCTATTGCTGACCCAACAAGCTATATACCAGAAGGTAGCGAACTCGATAAACTGGCTTTAGCCCGTGGCTACACCAACTATTTACCGGGTTTTAATATTCCAATGCTACCGCGCAAATTATCTGACGACCTGTGCTCTTTGCGCCCAAATGAACGTCGCCCTGCTTTAGTCTGCATTGCACTCATCAAAGAAGATGGTCGCATTGACGATAATATTGAGTTTTTCAGCGCTTGGGTCGAATCAAAATCTAAATTAGTTTATGACGAAGTCTCTGATTGGCTTGAAAATACAGGCAGTTGGCAGCCAGAAAATGACACTGACAAACAACAAATTTTGCTGCTTAAAGAAATGGCAGATAGGCGTTTACTATGGCGCGAAAACAATGCACTCGTGTTCAAAGATCGCCCTGATTACCGCTTTGTATTAGATGACAAAGGAATTGTGGTTGATATCGTGACTGAACGTCGCCGCAGCTCTAATCGCATTGTTGAAGAAGCCATGATCACCTCTAACCTCTGTGCTGCCGCAGTACTGAAAGAAAAATTAGGATTTGGCGTATTTAATGTGCATATGGGCTTTGAACCCCTACAAATTGACCAAGTCGTGCAAACGCTTAAAGATAATGGCATTGAAACAACAGCTGAATCATTATTATCACTAGAAGGCTTCCGCCAACTACGCCGTCAACTAGATGCACAGCCGACCCAATTCCTCGATAGCCGCATTCGCCGTTACCAAACTTTCGCAGAAGTCAAAGCTGAGCCCGGCCCGCATTTCGGTTTAGGGTTTGAAGCTTATGCGACTTGGACTTCACCAATTCGTAAATATACCGATATCGTCAACCACCGTTTAATCAAATCTATTATTGCTGGTAAACCTTCAACGAATAAGCCATCCGAAGAATTATCAATCAAGTTAGCCGAACGTCGTCGTGCAAACCGCATGGCTGAACGTGATGTGGGTGATTGGCTCTATTCTCGTTACTTAAAACCTTTTGAAGGTACGGATACCAAATTCCCAGCTGAAATTATTGATATCACTCGTGGTGGCGTAAGAGTCCGTTTGGTAGATAATGGTGCTGTAGCTTTTGTTCCTGCGCCTTTTATTCATAGTGTTCGTGATGAGATCCAATGTAGCCAAGAAACAGGTAATGTACTTGTTAAAGGTGAAATAGCTTACCAACTTAACGATATTATCAATGTCACCATTAATGAAGTTCGTATGGAAACACGTAATATCGTCGCTAGACCAGCCGAATAACAGCTTTTCTGCTACTCTTTAAAGACCATAGTTTGAAACCTATGGTCTTTTATTTTTCTATCTACTTTTTTACAACCTAAAATTCGCATTAAACGTTAAACTGCAAACACTTTTCCATATTTTTTCCTGATTATTCTTATTCGTAAATTTACCTATCATGATATTTTGTTAACTGTTAAATCTGTATTAAGGGTCATTAAAATGAACACAGTAAGCAAACGTATTTTATCATTCATGGTGATAGCTACTGTCGCTATCAGCGTCAGTGCCTGTTCAAATATGTCTAAACGCGATAAAAACACAGCGATTGGTGCCGGTGTAGGTGCTGTTGGTGGCGCTGTATTGACAGGCGGAAGTTCCATAGGAACCGTTGGTGGTGCTGCTATTGGCGGGATTATTGGCCACCAAGTAGGCAAATAAATCTCATAATATCCTTTAGTCGCTCTCCTTAATCTAAAATAGCGTTCATTATGAACGCTATTTTATTTTTTATATCCGATAATTTATAAAACTATTGACGACAAAAAGTGTACAAAGTACACTTATACTTAATGCAAAGGGAGGGAACCCTGTGAGTCACGCAATTGAATTTATTGAAACCAGCTTTTTTACCAAACAAATCCAATCTATCGCCACACAAGAAGAACTTAGGATATTACAAAATGAACTTATCGCATGGCCAGATAAAGGCGATATCATCCAAGGAACGGGTGGGCTTCGTAAAATTAGGATGGCAACTGGTAATAAAGGAAAAAGTGCAAGTGTACGAGTTATTTATTTCCTAGCTACAGCAGAAATTATTTATTTTATAATGGCTTATCCAAAAAATGTCAAAGATACGCTAAATGACTTAGAAAAAGCAGAATTAAAGAAACTAACGAAATTACTAAAAAATGAGGTATAAAATGAGTATATTCAACGAATTAAAAGCCTCTTTAGAAGAAGCTGTTGAAATAAAACAAGGCCATCAAAAAGCCGCTAATGTTACTCGTTACGAAATTACTGATGTCAAAGCTATTCGAGAGCAACTGAATGTTTCCCAAAGCGAATTAGCTCATGCACTAGGAACTAGCCTAGATACAATTAAAAGTTGGGAACTTAAACGACGAAACCCAACAGGGCTAGCAGCTAAAATACTCATCGCCATTAAACGTAACCCAGCTTTATTTGCTGAGTTAGCAGCAATTTGACCACTTCTTCGTTATAAATGAGTGGCTTTCTAAGTAGCCACTCATGACAAACAGTAAAATTTTCGAACCTATCAGCCACCAGCTAACTTAACTTGAAAACCTTTCGCCTCAAGGTACTGTTTGATAACATCACGTTTATCGCCTTGAATTTCAACGTTACCGTCTTTGACAGCTCCGCCACAGCCACACTTCTTTTTAAGATCAGCCGCTAATTTAGCTAATTCGCTGTCTTCAAGGTCAAGACCAGTTACAACACAAACCCCTTTTCCTTTACGGCCTGATGTCTCACGGCGGATCCGCACAATACCATCACCTTTAGGCCTTTCAATTTTGGGTTTATCTTCAGCAATACGCCCTGTTTCTGTACTGTAAACAAGACGACTATTTGAATCATTCATAGCAAACCTTCAATAGACTGATTGATTTGTTGTAATGTGGCAGTTGGGTTTTCACTACGCGTAATCGGACGACCAATCACCATATAATCCACACCCGCCTTCACTGCATCTTGTGGTGTCATAATGCGGCGTTGGTCCCCAACATCACTTCCCGTTGGGCGAATACCTGGGGTAACTAATTTGAAATCGGTACCACAAATTTGTTTTAAACGTTGGGCTTCATGAGCAGAGCAAACAACACCATCTAGCCCGCATTGTTTGGTTAATAAGGCCAAACGCTCTGCATGAGCAGCTGGTGACAGGTTAATCCCAACACCAATGAGGTCAGATTCATCCATACTCGTTAATACGGTTACTGCTGTGAGTAATGGCGCCTCTTTACCATAAGGCTCAAGAGATTGGCGTGCCGCCTCCATCATACGAGCACCACCACTTGCATGAACATTAACCATCCATATCCCCATTTCAGCCGCAGCTGCAACCGCTCGGGCAACAGTATTTGGAATATCATGAAACTTCAAATCTAAGAAAACATCAAAACCACGATCATGGAGTGACTTAACAAATTGAGGGCCATTAAAAGTAAACATTTCTTTGCCTACTTTTAAGCGACAATCACGTGGGTCAATGCGATCCACAAAAGCCAAAGCCTCATTAGCATTTTCATAGTCAAGTGCCACAATAATTGGTGAATGTGTGTGGTTCTCAGTTGAGGAAATCATTTCTTAGCCTTTAAAGAGTCGTTATTATTTAAAAAGTGACGCTGTCACTGACCATCTAGCCCACGAATAGGTTTAATCGTGTCCCACGAGCGACAAGATGGGCAATGCCAATATAATGCACGTGATGTAAACCCACATTTATGGCAACGATAATCGGGTTTGGTACGAATTTGCTCCCCTACCATTTTTCGTAGCAAAATCAAACTTTCTTTTGCCCTTCCATCTTCAGCTTCTTCAAGATGGTAATCCATTAAACGATAAAATAAACGCATGGTAGGATGACGTTGAATTTGGTCATTAATATAATTTGCAGCGGCTTCGTGATTTTGCTTTTCAACAATAATATCCGCTAAATAAAGCTCTGCAATAGCCCCTGAGTTACCCGCAACACACTGACGTAGGTAATCTTCCCACTCATCGGCTTGGCCAGTATGTTGGTAGCAATCAAACAGCAAAGGTAGCGTTTCAGCGACGAGCTCTCTATCTTGCTCATAGACTTGTTTTAGGACATGAATTGCTTTGTCGTAATTACCTTGTTCGATGAACAAGCGCCCTTTCATAATTGAGACCCGAGCACAGTGGTTGTCGGCTTGCTCTGCCTTATTTAAAAAGATCAGTGCATCTTCGAGATCATCGCTAGCAAGTTGTTGAGTCGCTAGTTCACAATAAAAATGTGCAATTTGCTCACGTAGCTCTGTATGCCCTAATTTAACCAGTTTACCTGCTGTTTCAATAGCTTTTGTCCAATCACTGGTTAATTGATAAATATTTAATAGGGATTGTAAGGCACTTTGTTTGAAATCGACTTCGTCCGTCAATTGTTGAAACATGTTTTCTGCTCGGTCATAAACCCCAGCAGCCATGTAATCTCGACCGAGTTGTTGAGTTGCTAATAAGCGTTGTTCAAATGATAAAGCGGCACTTTCCACCAGCGACTGGTGAATACGAATGGCGCGTTCAACTTCACCACGAGAACGGAATAAATTTCCCAACGTGAGGTGTGCTTCAAAAGCAGAGCTATCTTCATTTTTCAGCATGTCGAGGAATAAATCGACAGCTTTATCTTGTTGATTAGACAATAGGAAGTTAACGCCTGTCACATAATCACGTGACAAGCGATTCGCATGTTGTTGCTTATCTTGTTGAGCACTTCTGCGCCCCATGTACCAACCGTAAGCAGCAGCAACTGGTAGCAGCAGAAACAGCAACTCGAACATACAGGATTATTCCTTGTTCTGAGTCGTCACTAATGAGGTTGAATCGGAAATATGACTTTCTCCAGCACCTAATTGTGATTCTAAACGTCTAATTTTACGACGTGCGTTTTTCAGGCTAACAATGACTCGTAAATAAAACACAGCACAAACTAGCCAACCTAGCACAAAACCGACACCAAAAAGTGATGCAAGAAGGGTCGATAATGAAAAATCCCCTTTTGCAATCAGGTAGTTAAATGTAATAACCTGATCATTGCTTGAACCTAGCGTAATCGAAATAATAAAAAAAGCGACCGCTAGTAATAAAATCAGAAAATATTTCACATTTATTCCCGTTATCAGTTCTATTCATCCAATAATATCTACCTGTTAAGGTAGCATTTCCAACGCATTCAGACAAAGCAATTTATTTTATACAATGAGAGATTTAAGTCAGATCTCCCCTAATAATGGTTAACTTGATGAAAGATTAATCGGTTTTACTCAGTATTCCCCATGCTCGCAAAATATAATAACCAAATAAGGCAAAACACGCACTGATGATCACTGAAGTAATTATATCAATAGGCCAATGCATGCCCAACAACATACGACTAAATGCAATACCCTCAGCCCAAATAGCGAGCCCTATCGATAAAACGTATAAACGTTGTTGCCAAAAAAGCGCAATTAAAAACAATGCCCAGCCAGCCGCAAATAACATATGACCAGAAGGAAAAGAATATCCAGTTTCTGCTTGCCAGTGTTTACGCTGCCATTTCGCTATATATTCATCTTGTTTGACGGTGTCTTTAATTAATTTTGCTCGTTCACTACGTTTTAACGCATAAAAGTCTGATGAAGGAATTTGATATTCGGTTGCCAGCCATTCCACATAAGGGCGAGGCTCTTTAAACGTACTTTTTAATGCCGTCTTCAAACCTTGCTGCAGTAATACAATACCAACAAGAACAAGCAATATTTTCAGTCGCTGTTTTTTTTCTGAACGAAAAATAAATGCAACTGCGCCAAGAAATAACAGAGACGTTAAAATACTATAAGGTGCTCCCGCAGTGTCTGTCAGCCAGAGTATCCATTTCATTGAGTTAAACTGGGTTTCTGGTGACCAATGCCACCCTGTAACTATCATCACCATGGGAGGCATAATTAATAACAATGCAAAAGTACAAACGACCAAAACAGTTTTTTTCATTCAACGTGTTCCAAATAAAGTTCTATTAAATATACAAATATTCCATTCACCTATTATTAACTCTGTTATAGTAATACAGCGTTGGTCGTGTGCAAAGAATACCAACCTCTATATGCTAAACGTCATATAGCATCGATGTATTATAGTTAAGCTACTTTATATCGATAAACGTTATTAATTAAGCAAGAGTTACTTTAACTAATGAAAGAAAATATGCAGCTAAAACGCGTTGCCGAAGCTAAGCTCCCTACACCTTTTGGTGAATTTTTGATGGTGGGTTTTGAAGAAATCGCAACCGGTCGTGATCATGTAGCGTTAATTTTTGGCGATATCTCAGGAAGTGAACCGGTACTCAGCCGGATCCACTCCGAATGTTTAACAGGAGATGCGTTATTTAGTCTACGTTGCGATTGTGGTTTTCAATTAGAAGCCGCACTCTCTCAGATTAGTAAAGAAGGCCGAGGGGTATTACTTTACCATCGTCAAGAAGGCCGAAATATTGGCTTGCTGAATAAAATCCGAGCTTATGCATTGCAAGATCAAGGCTTAGATACGGTTGAAGCTAACATTAAGTTAGGCTTTAAAGCGGATGAACGTGATTTTACCTTATGCTCTGATATGTATAAGTTATTGGGGATAAATGAAGTCCGCTTATTGACGAATAACCCGAAAAAAATCGATATCATGCGTGAAGCTGGAATTAACGTGGTAGAACGTGTTCCGTTGATCGTTGGCCGCAACCCAAGTAATGAACATTATCTTGACATTAAAGCAGAAAAAATGGGCCATATGCTATTTAAGCACCAATGACCTCAGCAAAGGAAGAGTGTTCTGCTCTTCCCTTTATTTTTCCTATTTCATTATCACCATTCAAAGTGTGCCATTTATCCACGGCTATATTCACTTTCTTTCCATAAGGTTTATACTGTTAGCCATCTGATTACCCTGACGAATAAACTGAGTTTTTGAGGTTTATTCCGCATACTACCAGGAGATACTGTGAACAACCTGCATTCCATTCAACGCATGAGAAGATTGCGTAAAACTGAAAAACTCCGCACTTTATTCCAAGAAACTCACCTTTCTATTAATGACCTTTGCTTGCCAATTTTTGTTGAAGAAGAACTCGACGATTATATGCCAATCAACAGCATGCCGGGTGTTATGCGTATTCCTGAAAAACGCCTTGCTTATGAAATTGAGCGTATCGCAAATGCAGGAATAAAATCAGTGATGACCTTTGGGGTTTCCCATCATCTTGATGATAATGGTAGTGATGCATGGCAAGAAAATGGTTTAGTGGCACGTATGTCACGTATCTGTAAAGAAACCGTCCCTGAAATGATAGTGATGTCTGACACCTGTTTTTGTGAATACACTTCCCATGGTCACTGTGGTGTCATGCACGGCCATATCGTTGATAACGATGCAACCATCCATAACCTAGGTTTACAAGCGGTTGCCGCTGCACGCGCAGGTGCTGATTTTATTGCCCCTTCTGCTGCAATGGATGGCCAAGTTGCCGCAATTCGTCATGCACTTGATGAAGCTGGTTTTACAGACACCGCCATTATGTCTTACTCCACAAAATTTGCTTCAGCACTGTATGGCCCATTCCGAGATGCAGCGGGTTCATGCCTTAAAGGGGATAGAAAAACCTATCAGATGAACCCAATGAACCGCCGTGAAGCACTACATGAATCACTAATTGATGAACGTGAAGGTGCTGACGCGCTAATGATTAAACCTGCTGGGGCTTATTTGGATATTATTCGTGATTTACGCGAGCATACTCAATTACCTATCGGTGCTTATCAAGTCAGTGGCGAATATGCACAAATTAAATTTGCTGCTCAAGCGGGTGCAATTGATGAAACTCGTGTGGCTCTTGAAACACTGGGGTCAATCAAACGCGCAGGTGCTGATCTTATTTTCACTTATTTTGCTTTACAATTAGCCGAAGCCAACGCGCTATAATCTCATTCAGTTAAAGAAACCCGCGCCACTGTATATAATTACAGTGGTGCGGGTTTTTGTCATTTTTGTTGAATAATAATACTTAAATCGACCAATTAACAACCAAATGGCTATTTTGCTCTTTGCAATTCAAGTTGTTGAGTTAGTGTTTGCGCATAATGCTGTGCTTGCTCTGCCGTTGCCAAACCAGCAATCAATAAATCTTGTTTACCCGCAGATGTTGTTGCGACCACTCCCCAGTAATCAACTTCAACCGTAATACTTTCAGGGTTTTGATCGGGCATCGGCAGAATATCAAAGTAGTCTTGTAATGGCGCAATGGTAATGGCGGTATAATCTGCATTTAAGCCGAGTGGAAATTCTTTGTCTGCATATAAACGCAAATCATGGACTTCCGTTTCAGGTGTTCTCATCACAATAGAATATAAGTTAGGTATGTGCTCCAAAATGTCACGAACCTCTTCGTTCGCACCATCAAAATGGGATGTGGTTAATAAGATATCTGCTGCCCACAATGCCCCTTTATAGAAATCGGTTTCATTGATATCTGCCATACTCATTTCCTTAATAGTGTTTTCGATAAGCTCAGTCACATGGTGCCCCATGCTAAAGCTATTACATTCAATTATTTTGCACAAAGAAACTTATTTATGGCGAACTTCACCTTATTTTCATTTAGCCTAGTTGCGACTATTTTCTCCTTTAATTTACCGTCTATTTAACACCATAACGTAGATTGCCATCAAAAATATTGAGAAAAAACAAGATTGATAAATAAGATTAAATATTAAAAAATAAAAACGCCCGTAGGATACAATCTTACAGGCGTTGAAGTGTCATAATTTAATGATTAATAATGATTAATGTAGCATCTGCCTTATCACATAATGCAAAATACCACCGTGACGGTAATAATCCATCTCCGTTGCGGTATCAATACGACAGCGGGTTATAACTTCTTTTATATCCCCATTGCCATACGTGATTTTCACCCTGATATCCTGCCCTGGAGTAATTGACTGCAGCCCTGTAACATCAATGCGTTCATCACCTTTTAGCCCGAGAGTTTTACGGGATACCCCATCTTTAAATTCTAAAGGTATAACCCCCATACCAATCAAGTTAGAACGGTGAATACGCTCGTATGATTCAGCAATAACGACCCTTACTCCTAATAAATTCGTGCCTTTAGCTGCCCAATCTCGGCTAGAACCTGAACCATATTCTTTACCGGCGATTATAGCTAATGGGCGATTTTCTTGTTGATACTGCATTGCCGCATCATAAATCGCCATTTGTTTGCCTGTCGGTATATGTAAGGTATATCCCCCCTCTACACCTGGCACCATTTCATTGCGAATACGAATATTTGCAAATGTTCCTCGCATCATCACTTCATGGTTACCACGACGCGAGCCATAAGAGTTGAAATCTGCAACAGCAACGCCGTGTTCTTGCAGATAACGCCCCGCTGGACTCTCTTTTTTGATATTCCCTGCAGGAGAAATATGGTCAGTAGTTACCGAGTCGCCGAGGATCGCTAAAATATTTGCACCATGAATATCTTTGACCGGTGCTGGCTGAACTTGCATACCTTCAAAGAAAGGTGGATGGCGAATATAAGTTGAGTCTTCTTGCCAGTGATAAGTTGAAGAGCTTTCAACTTTCAATGCTCTCCAAGCGTCATCACCTTCAAAGACCGCATTATATTCTTTGCGGAACATGTCTGTTTTAACTTGCTGTACAGCTTGGGCAATTTCAGCACTCGATGGCCAAATATCTTTCAAATAAACATCGTTACCTGATTTATCGACACCGATAGGATCGGTTTTCAAGTTGATATTCATGTTACCCGCCAGAGCATATGCAACAACAAGTGGCGGTGATGCTAACCAGTTGGTTTTCACCAATGGATGAATTCGCCCTTCAAAGTTACGGTTACCCGATAACACAGCGCCAACGGTAAGATCCGCTTGTTTAATCGCCTCTTCTATTGGTTCTGGTAATGGGCCTGAGTTACCAATACAGGTTGTGCATCCATATCCGACAAGATTGAATCCGAGCTTATCTAAATAAGGCGTTAAACCCGCGACAGCAAGATAATCAGTGACAACTTTTGAACCCGGTGCCAATGATGATTTAACCCATGGCTGACGGACTAACCCTTTTTCAACGGCTTTTTTCGCTAATAGTCCTGCGGCCATTAATACACTTGGGTTCGACGTATTCGTACAAGATGTAATTGCCGCAATAACGACTGCACCATCGGTTAACTCAAAAGTTTTATTTTGATATTTAACAGAAGGATAGCTCGATTGAATTTTTTTATTAACTTCTAACTCTACTGCACCGCGAAATGCTTTTGGTACTTGGCTGAGTTCAACTCTATCTTGCGGACGTTTAGGGCCTGCTAAGCTGGATTCAACCGTCGACATGTCTAACTCAAGTGTACTGGTAAAAATAGGTTCATCACCTGCATAACGCCACAAACCCTGTTCTTTGCTATAAGCTTCCACCAGCGCAATTTCATCATCACTGCGCCCAGTTAAACGCATATAAGATAGCGTCACTTCATCAACAGGGAAAAAACCACAAGTTGCGCCATATTCTGGTGACATATTCGCAATCGTTGCTCGGTCTGCTAATGGTAAATCCGCTAGGCCATCACCATAAAATTCAACAAATTTACCCACAACACCATGTTGACGTAGCATTTGTGTTACCGTCAATACAAGGTCGGTTGCCGTTATCCCTTCGGATAATTTCCCTGTTAATTTAAAACCAACAACATCAGGGATCAGCATTGAAACCGGTTGGCCTAACATCGCGGCTTCAGCTTCAATACCACCGACACCCCAACCTAACACACCTAACCCATTGATCATCGTCGTATGAGAGTCCGTACCCACTAAAGTATCGGGATAAGCATATAATTTACCGTCAATTTCTTCATACCATACTGCCTTGCCAAGGTATTCTAAATTAACTTGGTGACAGATACCGGTACCCGGCGGCACCACTTGAAAACGATTAAATGCTTTTTGGCCCCAACGTAAAAATAAATAACGTTCATGGTTACGCGCCATTTCAATTTCAACGTTATCGCCAAATGCTGATTCGGTTGCAAACTCATCCACCATCACTGAGTGGTCAATCACTAAATCAACAGGTGACAACGGGTTTACTTGCTCAACATTGCCGCCAAGGGATTTAACTGCTTCACGCATAGCGGCAAGGTCAACAACAGCAGGAACACCCGTGAAGTCTTGCATGAGAACACGCGCTGGGCGATAAGCAATTTCTCTATCTGCATGCGCGTTTTTTTGCCAGTCAATTATTGCTTGTAAATCTTGTTCGACAACTGAGGTGCCATCAATATGACGTAATAAATTTTCGAGTAAAACTTTTAATGACTTAGGTAATTTAGTCCCCTCACCGAGCTTTTTTTCAGCAAGCGCTAAACTGAAGTAATTATACTGCTTGTTTCCAACATTGAGTGTCGAAGCACTCGTTGTTTTTAGACTCAACGACATAACTCCTCCTTGGTTTTTATGGCTATGGCAATATTTGTATTTACCACCATTATTTTTTGTTAACCAATTGTAATCATAGTTGCTCTAGAAATTTGATTTATAGATTTTGTGCCAAATATTGAATTTTTCTCTATTAATAATAGGAAATTTAAGATAAGAAGGGAAATAAGTCAGGAAAAAACCAAGTACACCAACTCGGTAATAATAAAAACCCTAGAAATACGATCACTAGGGTTCCTACTTACAAATTATGACAAGGCAAAAATATAAAGAAATTAAATGATAGGCAGTTTCATATCTTTAAAAAACTCTTCAATTTCTTCATTGTTACGTATAGCAACCGCTTTATCGACCACATCACGGGTTAGATGCGGTGCGAAACGCCACATAAAATCATACATATAACTACGCAAGAAACTAGTACGTTTAAAACCAATCTTGGTTGTGCTATAGCTGAACTTATCACGCATATCAATCACAACTAAATCGCTATCACTAACAGGGTCAACGGCCATACTCGCGATAATACCGATCCCTAACCCTAATCTAACATAGGTTTTAATCACGTCAGCATCGGTTGCAGTAAAAATAATTTTGGGCTCAAGACCAATTTTCTGAAATGCCACATCTAATTCTGAACGGCCAGTAAACCCATGAGTATAGGTTACAATTTGATATTCAGAGATATCTTCAATAGTGACATTTTTTTTCGTTGCAAGTGGATGGTCTTTTTGCACGACCACACAGCGATTCCAATGGTAGCATGGCAACATAATCAAATCGTTATAAAGGTGCAATGCTTCGGTTGCTATCGCAAAATCACTGTTACCTTTGCACACTTCCTCAGCGATTTGCGTTGGTGACCCTTGCTGCATATGCAATGAAACATGTGGATAACGCTCAATAAAACCTTTTATTGTCGGAGGTAAAGCATAACGAGCTTGTGTATGTGTCGTGGCAATACTCAAGCTACCTCTATCTGGATAAGTATGCTCCCCAGCAACCGAGCGGATCGCTTCTATTTTTGATAGCACTTCTCGGGAGATCCGTACCACTTCTTCCCCTGCGGGAGTAACATGCGTTAAGTGCTTACCACTACGCGCAAAAATTTGGATCCCAAGCTCATCTTCAAGCATCCGCACTTGTTTACTGATACCGGGCTGTGACGTAAAAAGCCCCTCAGCGGTTGAGGAGACATTCAAGTCATGGTTAACCACTTCAACAATATAACGTAATTGCTGCAATTTCATATTTCAGTCTACCTCATACAGGAATAATGTGCATTTGCTATCTATAGCTAAAGAATATTACATATAGCTAATAGTTATAATTGGTTTATTTGATATAACCAATATAACATCATTCTCTGAAGAATAAACAGTATGATGATAAAATTTCATCTAAATCCCCTCTACAATGAAGAAAAGCAGTAAGGTACTGCAAAGACGGATTAACTTTATTTCATTATGTGGTTCAATAAGTGAAATAAATTTTGCAGAACACTCGCTCCAAGGTTTAACGTATTAGAGTGGATATCGTAATTCTCAACGAAGAGAGGTGGTTACATGCGTTTAAATGTTTTGGCTTTAATTATTGGTATGTCGACTATTTCTTTTGCCCCGTCACTATTGGCAAAAGAAGTTAGTTATGGACAACAAAAAATTGTTTTGTCTGACACGATTGAACCCGGCAATGATTTTTACCGTTATGTGAATGAAGATTGGGTAAATAAAGCGCAAATCCCTACCGGTATGCCACGTATTAACTCTTTTGTAGAATTATACTTAAATACAGAAAAACAAATTCAATCGATAATTGACCAGCTACAGCAGATCCCCGAAAACAAACTTACGCATAATCAACGAAATATTCGAAATTTATATCTTAGTTACCTGAATGAAACGGCTATCGAGCAGGCAGGAATTACCCCAATAAAATCCGATTTAGATGCCATTAAGAAAGCTAAAAGCCATAGTGATATTAGCCAGTTAATGACCCAACCCGACTACAAATCATTGATTTCTTATTGGGTAGACTTAGATGCTAAAGCACCGGATACCTATGTGCTTTATATCGGCCAAGGTGGCTTAGGGCTACCTAATCGGACTTATTACCTCGATAACACACCGCAAATGGAAGATATTCGAAAAAGTTATATCGCTTATATCGCTACCATGTTAGAGCTAGCCGGTGAAAAAGATGTCACACAAAAAGCACAGAAAATTTTTGATTTAGAAAAAGCGATTGCAACTGTACATTGGAGCCCTGAGGCCCGCCGTGACACTATCAAAAATTACCATGCAATGACCTTAACTGAAATGAAAAACCATACCCAAGGTTTTGATTGGGATAGCTTTATTACTAGCCGCAAGTTAACTGATAAGCAACTTGCGAAAGTGGTCGTTGAAACGGACAGCGCAGTTGAACAAACTGCAAAGATTTTTGCAGATACCCCAGTTTCGACATTAAAAGATTACTTAACCTTTCAGTATATTAGTGAGCACGCACGTTATTTAAACCAAACCATCGCAGATGCACAGTTTGATTTTTACTCGAAAAAACTCAATGGTATTGAGAAGCAACGCACCCGCCAAGAGCGCGCTTTGCAAACCGTTAACTCACTCCAAGGCGAGCCATTAGGGCAAATTTACGTCGAACAATATTTCGACCCTCAAGCTAAAGAAAAAATTAAAGATTTGGTTAGTTATGTGAGAGGAACATTTAATTCACGCTTAAAAGTCAATGACTGGATGGATGAGCCTACTCGTCAAGAAGCCCTTAAAAAATTGGAACAATTCACGGTTAAAGTGGGTTATCCAGACCAATGGAATGATTTCAGTGAGATTAACCTCAAGCCCGATTCATTATTAGATAATTATAAGCAAGTTTTAGCTTGGTCATATGATGATATGATTGGCAAAATTGGTCAGCCTGTTCGTCAATGGGAATGGGGAATGACGCCACAAACAGTCAATGCCTATTTCAACCCTGTTCAAAATGAAATTGTGTTCCCTGCTGCAATTTTACAAGCACCGTTCTTTGACCCTAATGTTGACCCAGCCTATAACTATGGCGCAATAGGTGCAGTCATCGGCCACGAAATGGGCCATGGTTTTGACGACCAAGGCAGTTTATATGACGGAACCGGGCAGTTACGTAATTGGTGGAGTGAGAGCGCTAAAACCCACTTTAAAGAGAAAACCGCTAAGCTTGTTGAACAATATAACGGCTTTACTGTTGATGGCTTAAAGGTGAACGGTGAGCTTACATTAGGGGAGAATATTGGTGACCTCGGTGGGTTAAATATTGCCTTAAGTGCTTATAAGCAATTTGCCAAAGAAAACTACCCAAATGGTGAGGCTCCAATTATTGACGGAACAACTGGGTTACAGCGTTTCTTCATTGCTTGGGCACGCACGTGGCAAGAGCTGTCAAATAAAGAATCTGAACGTAATAAGATTATGACAGACCCTCATAGCCCTAACCAATTTCGCGCAAATGGCGTAGTACGCAATATTGATGACTGGTACGAAACATTCGGTGTTGATAAAAATAACGCCCTGTATTTGGCACCAGAACAGCGTATTCGTATTTGGTAATTTATCAATGACAAAAGAAGGCTCGAAATTTAGCGTGAGCCTTCTTTTTATGACTAGGCATTAAGCGGCGCTGAGCCCTAGGAGCATACATCAGTATGTAATTAACATTAGTAAGTCCAGATAACAATTCTGCTGTTTAAATCATATTCTAATCAATGCAATACTGTCTTTTAAACTACTTTATAATCAATACAATACGCTAAATAGTTCAAGTTGTGGCTAGGCAGCAAGCGGCGCTAAGCCCTAGGAGCATACATCAGTATGTGACTAGGGTTAGCAAGCGCAGCTAACAACGCCACAGCTTTGAAATATGACGCGTATTATTTGATGACGCCGCAGGCCATCCTAGCCCCACCACCGCCTAACGCTTCTGGATTATCAGAATAGTTATCACCACCCACATGCACCATCAATGCGCGGTCTTGAACATCTTTGAGTGATTTTAAACGTGGCGCTAGTACCGCATAATTAGCATTACCTTGACTATCGGCAACTAAGCCGGGTAAATCGCCTAAATGCCCTGTGTTATCATAAGGGCCTTTATGAACGCCTGTTTTGGCTGGGTCTAAATGACCACCCGCTTTTAATGCAGGTACCGATTTACCGTCTTTTTCTGCAGGTTCGCAGCTTGGGTTCTCATGAATATGGAAGCCATGAATGCCTGCTTGTAGTCCTGTTAATTTAGGCGTGAACAGTAATCCATATTCCGTTTCTGAGATAACAACCTCACCTATTGCTTTACCATCACCTGTGGGTGTCGCTTCTTTTAATACAACAGTAGACTGAGCAGCGTACGCTGTCCCCGCTGTCAATAATGCAGCCAGTAAACACATTTTTAACTTCATTTTGCCTCCGGTGGATAACTTTTATCTATCATTCCATCGACTTACCTAAATATTTCAGCAAGGTAAGGATTATTACTGCCAATTGATAACTACAACGACTCTATCTTAAGTTAACACAAATTAGTTATCACTTTGGTGCTACATTTGAGTTTAGTTAAAAATTGGTGGCTGTATCACAGTGAGCGATAAGAAATAAAGGAATGGACAGTATAACAGCGGGTTATTCACTGATAGGCATTGATATGAAATTGACAAGTTAATAAAAAAGCCAATCTAATTAAATGATTGGCTTTTTTGTTTGGAAACAAAAGAGAGCTATTACTTTTCTTTTACTTCCCACTTACCATCAACGTAGAATGCACTCCAACCCGTTGCTTTGCCGTTTTTCTCTGAAGAAACATATTGTTGTTTCGTTTTGCGGCTAAAACGGACGACTGTTGGGTTACCTTCACCGTCTTCAGCCGGTGCTTCAGCTAAATATGCGAGTTTTTCAGGTAAACGGTCTTTAAAACGCTGTAATTCTGCCACTAGTGGTGCACGTGTTTCTCGTGATTTAGGGAATGTATTCGCCGCAAGGAAAACGCCAGCAGCCCCATCACGTAACACAAAATACGCATCAGATTTTTCACATGGAAGTTCCGGCAATGGCACTGGATCTTCTTTCGGTGGTGCCACTTCACCACTTCGTAAGATTTTACGCGTATTTTTACACTCTTCGTTGGTGCAACCCATGTACTTACCAAAACGCCCCATTTTCAGGTGCATTTCTGAGCCACACTTGTCACACTCAATGACCGGGCCGTCATAACCCTTAATACGAAACTCGCCTTCTTCGATTTCATAACCTTCACACGCAGGGTTATTACCACAAACATGTAATTTACGGCCATTATCAATCAAATAGCTGTCCATCGCGGTGCCGCATTTTGGACAACGACGTTTGGCTCTTAATGCGTTAGTTTCCGCATCATCCCCTTCAAGGACATTAAGGACTTCGTCTTCAGGGATAAGGTTAATCGTTTTTTTACAACGCTCTTTGGGTGGTAATGCATAACCAGAACAACCTAAAAATACCCCAGTTGATGCGGTACGAATGCCCATATGGCGTTCACAATCAGGGCAGGTAATTGAGGTAATTACCATTGGGTTGGTGCGCATTCCCCCTTCCTCTGGTTCTTTTTCAGCAACATCTAGCTGCTTACTAAAATCAGAGAAGAATTCATCTAATACGGCTTTCCATTCGGCATCATGGTTTGCAACATGGTCCAATTGGTCTTCCATACGTGCAGTAAAATCATAGTTCATCAGATCGTTAAAGTTTTCCTCTAAGCGGTCTGTGACGATTTCACCCATTTTTTCTGCATAAAAACGACGGTTTTCAACTTTGACATAACCTCTGTCTTGTATCGTCGAAATAATCGCTGCATACGTTGAAGGACGGCCAATACCACGCTTTTCTAATTCTTTAACTAAAGACGCTTCACTAAAACGTGCTGGCGGCTTGGTAAAGTGCTGGCTAGGCAATAGTTCAACCAAAGACAACTCCGCACCGACTTGTATTGGTGGCAGCGTTTTGTCTTCATCATTTTTACGCAGTGCAGGCATGACTTTCGTCCAACCATCGAAGCGCAGAGTACGCCCTTTGGCTTTTAGTTCAAAATCCCCTGCTTTGACTGTTAAGGTTGTTGAATCATATTTCGCAGGTGTCATTTGACAAGCCACAAACTGATTCCAAATCAATTGATACAACCTTTTCGCGTCGTTCTCCATGTCTTTTAGTGACTCAGGTAAAACATCGACACTAGAAGGGCGAATGGCTTCGTGTGCCTCTTGCGAATTGTCTTTGCTACTATACACATTGGCATCTTTTGGCAGGTATTTCGCGCCAAAATTATCATTAATATAGCCACGAACCATGTCGAGTGCATCTTGACTCAAGTTTGTTGAGTCAGTACGCATATAAGTGATGTAACCCGCCTCATAAAGACGCTGAGCCATCATCATGGTTTTTTTCACGCCGAAACCTAAACGGGTACTAGCAGCTTGTTGTAGCGTTGACGTGATATACGGTGCGCTCGGTTTACTGGATGTCGGCCTATCTTCACGGTCAGTAACCGCAAAACGGGCATTTTCCAGTAATTTAACCGCCGCCTCTGTTTGCGCTTTATTGACTGGCTTAAATGCCTTACCACCTTGTGAAGTGACTTCCATACGCAAATTAGCGATATCTTTATCACCTAAGTCGGCATGCAGTTCCCAATATTCTTCAGGAACGAAGGCTTTAATTTCCCGTTCACGTTCAACTATCAGTTTCACTGCAACTGATTGAACACGACCAGCAGATAAGCCACGAGCCACTTTTTTCCACAACAGTGGAGAAACCATGTAACCCACAACTCGGTCCATAAAACGACGCGCTTGTTGTGCGTTAACTCTATCTATATTTAATTCCCCAGGGCTATCAAATGCCTGAGTGATCGCATTTTTGGTGATCTCATTAAATACAACACGACTAAAACGAGAATCGTCTCCACCAATCACTTCACGTAAATGCCACGCAATAGCTTCCCCTTCGCGGTCCAAGTCCGTTGCGAGGTAGATGTGATCAGCATCCTCCGCCAGTGATTTAAGTTCAGAGACCACTTTTTCTTTACCTGGTAGAATTTGATAATTCGCTTTCCAACCATGGTAAGGGTCAATCCCCATGCGCTTAACTAATGCATCACGCGGATCTTTTTTCACTTTCTTTGTTTTGTCGGTAGATGAGCCTGTACTCTTTTGTGAGCCGGTTTGTGAACCAGAGCCGCTTTTCGGCAGATCACGAATGTGGCCAACGCTGCTTTTTACAACGTAGCCACTGCCAAGATACTTATTAATCGTTTTGGCCTTTGCCGGGGACTCCACTATAACAAGAGCTTTACCCATATTTACCTTTACCTAAATATCAACAATGGCGCATTTCTACATTAAAATGCGCAAAATGAGAATCTCTTTTTTATATTGCGACACAATCACAATATATCAATATATTTTTAAACAATTATTTGTGTTGAAACAAAACTTATAAACTCAATCACGTTATTCTAAAAGGCACAAAGTGTCTTCTAGTCGACTGATTTTAACCATATAAAGATGTTTAGTCACAATTGAAAACCACACACTCTACCTGATAAAATGCTAGAAGCAACCAATTATTTTTTCAAGGAAGCCAAGTTATGCAAGACAATTTACCGTTCATCACAAAAAAAGAGTTACTTGAAAAAGCTAATGATATCATAAAGAAACATGATGATTATATTCATGGTATGTTTGTTGATACTGTAGAGCAGCATCGAGGTACATTGGTATTTAAAGGGGAGTTCTTCTTAGATGAGAACAATATCCCTACCTTAAAGAGTACCGCTGCTTTTAATATGTACAAACACCTTGCTCATGTACTATCAGAACAATACCAATTGAGTGATAATAACTAATTAACACGTTTGCTCTTTGTATATAATTTACCGGCTAAAAAGCCGGTAAATTAATAGTAGATTTAAAAACGCTTATTCGCTAGGCAAAATTCGAAATTACAAGAGTGGTTTTTGCCCACGCTGCCACCAGCGCAATAATAAATTATCCACGCTCTTTGCCGCGCTTCCCATAAACTTATCCATCATTTTTTTACTTAATACATAACGGATACTAACTATTTCCTTAGTATCAATCGCATTAATAATAAAATCATCACTCACACCAATATTATCCACAAGCCCTTTATCAAGCGCCTGTGAACCATACCAATACTCCCCTGTTGCAACTGCAGAAATATCTAAAGATGGGCGATTTTGATGAACAAATTGTTTAAACAATTCATGTGTTGAATTTAAATCTTCAACAAATTTCTTACGACCTTGCTCCGTGTTCTCACCTAACATGGTCAATGTACGTTTGTATTCGCCAGCGGTGTGAAGTTCAACATCAACATCATGCTTTTTTAATAACCGATGAATATTTGGAATTTGAGCGACAACACCAATCGAACCAATAATGGCAAATGGCGCTGCGATAATTTTATCTGCGATGCACGCCATCATATATCCACCACTCGCAGCGACTTTATCTACCGCAATAGTCAGTGGGATATTTTTTTCTTTGATTCTTAGTAATTGTGAAGCCGCTAAGCCATAACCATGAACCATCCCACCTGGGCTTTCAAGTCTTAACAAAACCTCATCCTGTTGGTCTGCAACAGCGAGAATTGCACTGATCTCTTCACGTAAAGAGGCAACTTCACGTGCATCCATACTACCTTTGAAGTCTAAGACATATAAGCAAGGCTTTTTAACCCCTGTTTGGCCTAATTTAGCCCCAGTTTTCTCACTTTTTGATTTTGCTTTTTGCTGTTTTTTAAATGCTTTTAGCCATGCCTTATGTTCTGATTCATTCATTTTTATCTGTTGCATTTGGCGCTGACGCTCACGATAGCTTTCACCTAAATCTGTGATTTTCAAAGCACCTTTTGCTCCTTGTCTGCGCATACCTACGCCAAACACAAAAACAGCCAGCAAAACCACCGCTACCAAAATCGTAACGACTTTTGCTAAAAATAGCCCATACAATGAGAAATACTCCACAATCTGATCCTTTTGATATTTATCTTCAATACAAAAATAATCTCACGATTACGCGCAAACAACCAGAAAAAAACAGAGTTGGCACGACAAACCTTGTTAATACTATGTTAGATTAGCCAATTATCACAATCAGTGCGATGATAACCATACATGCTAATCACAATAGTAGGAAAGAATATGCTCCAATATCAGCCTAGACAAGACCTATTGAAAGGTAAAACTATTCTCGTGACAGGTGCCGGTGATGGCATTGGCCGTGAAGCCGCTCTCACTTATGCGCGCTATGGTGCATCCCTTATTCTTGTTGGTAGAACACTGCATAAATTACAATCAGTTAGTGATGAAATAGCGGCTTTAGATGGAAAGAATCCACCTTGCTTTATATTAGACTTATTAACCGCAACAATTGATGACTGCCATACACTCGCTTCGCAAGTTGCGTCAATAACGCCTTATTTAGATGGCGTTTTACACAACGCGGGAATACTTGGTGTAGTAGCCCCTATCTCTGAGCAACCCAGTGACCTATGGCATGATGTGATGCAAATAAATGTTAATGCCACATTTATGCTAACTCAAGCTTTGCTCCCTCTATTACTTAAAGCGCCTAATGCCTCGTTAGTTTTTACCAGTTCAAGTGTAGGTAAACAAGGTCGAGCCGGTTGGGGAGCCTATTCTGTCTCTAAATTTGCGACAGAAGGTTTAATGCAAATTCTATCCGAAGAGTATAAGCACAGTAATCTTCGTGTAAATTGTATTAATCCAGGTGGAACTCGAACCTCTATGCGAGCAAGCGCGTTCCCTGACGAAGATCCACTTAAATTGAAAACTCCTGCTGATATCATGCCTATTTATATCTATTTGATGGGTGATGATAGCCTGCGTAAAACAGGAAGTAGCTATGATGCACAACCCGGACGCAAGCCCGGTGCTGCGGAGTAAAAATGATGTCTCAAAGCCGACACGAAGAACGTCAACAACGTTTAAAAGAAAAAGTGGATGCACGAATTGAAGCCGCTCAAATTGAACGGGGTATCGTTATTGTCTTTACTGGAAATGGAAAAGGCAAAACGACAGCGGCATTTGGTACTGTTTGCCGTGCAGTAGGCCATGGTAAAAAAGCCGCTGTTGTTCAATTTATTAAAGGTGGCTGGGATAATGGTGAACGTGAGCTGTTAGAACCCCAAGGCGTTCCCTTCTATGTTATGTCCACAGGGTTCACTTGGGAAACTCAAAACAAAGAGACAGACACCCTCGCCTGTATAGAAACTTGGCAATACGCCAAACAATTATTAAGTGACCCACAGTACGATTTAGTCATTTTAGATGAACTCACCTACATGGTAAGTTACCATTATCTCGAATTAGCAGAAGTGATCCAAGCATTACAAAGCCGCCCTGCCAATCAATCTGTTGTGATCACTGGCAGAGGTTGCCACCGAGATTTAATCGAATTAGCTGATACAGTAACAGAAATGCGCCCAGTGAAACATGCATTTGATATTGGGATTAAAGCTCAAAAAGGGATTGATTGGTAATCATCCGATAACAAAGTGCAATAATAAGGCGTTATTTTTTATTATTGCACTTCTAATCTATTTCACTAGCTATTTTTCTAACTAAGCCATCAGTTAACCTATAAAAAAGTTATTTAATACTTTTCATTGGTAACACTAATTTAGTGTGAACTCCATATTGGAAAATATTTTTTGGTAGTATGAATTTTTTTGCTAACTTTTGTTCATCAAGTATCACAATTATTTTATAACGATAAAGAATAAATATAAAAATAATTAATGCTATTTATTGAAAACCTCCTCTTTAATTAAAATGATTACGTATTGCTACGTGAGTAAAATCCTCCTAACAGGCTAAAAATGCGTAAACACAACCTATTGATAAAAAACAAACTAATCTATAAAAATAGATATTACTCCGCTTTTATTCAGTTTTAGTTAGTTATCAATGAATAACGATATATTTACCCATGTTAACATTATTAATTTTATTTAGTTTTCTATTTAAGCATAATTAAACTGCAATAATGGATTGTTAGTTATCTTAGATTTTTCTATTTTATTTAAGGGATATATATGAAAAACGTTTCAAATTCTCATTTGAATTTCACAAAAATGAAATTTAACCCACTCTTTTTATGTGTTTCAATAATCGTTGGAACTACTACTGTTGCTCAAGCGGCAATTACACCAACTAATGGGGCTGGTATATTAAATCAAGGTAATGGACCGACTGTCGTTTATATTAATAAACCAAGCCAGGCTGGTGTTTCCCATAATACCTATAGCCAATTCGATGTTGACCAAAAAGGCGTTATTTTAAATAACAGTGCAAAAAATTCTAATACGCTCATTGGCGGCAAAATTGGTGGCAATACCAATGTTGCTGGCGGGCGAGCTAAAGTTATCTTAAACGAAATAAATTCAAATGCGGCAACCACATTAAATGGCATGATTGAGGTTGCAGGCGGCAAAGCGCAAGTAATCGTTGCTAATGCGTCCGGAGTTACATGTAACAACTGTGGCTTTATCAACACCAATCGTACAACACTGACAACCGGTAAAGTAGAGCTAGCAAATGATGGCTCCATTGCTAACTATAATGTGCAGCAAGGTAAAATTGCCATCAATGGGAGACTAGATACCAATTCTCCGACAGATTTAATTGCGCGTTCGGTGGCCATTAATGGCATTATTGATACACAGCGCATCAATGTGATAGCCGGAAGTAATCACGTCAATTCGGCTGGGGATGTGACGGGGACAGCCGCTGCAATTGGAACAAAACCCACTATTGGAATCGATGTTTCGTCGATTGGCGGTATGTATGCCAATAAAATCTCATTAATAGCCACTGAAACTGGCGTTGGTGTCAGTAATTTAGGGGATATTGGTACCTATAATGGCGCAATTTCTATTGATACCGCAGGAACGGTGAATAATACCAATGGTAATATGAACGCAGCGGGTGATATTGATATTAAAGCAGCAAGCCTTACCAATAACGGTCACATTGCGGGTAATAAAAACGTCAATATTACCGTTGCAGGAACGGGGGTAATTAATAATGATAATGGTGATATCACATCCTATAACAATGATATTAATCTAAGTACACTAGGTACACTAAGCAACAATCGTGGTTCGATAATCGCTCTGCAGAATGTTAATACACTCTCTGATTCATTTGTAAATGATAATGGTATCATTCAGTCTACTAAAGGTAATATCGACATTCATTCCATGAGTACAATTTACAACAGGGACAATCTCGCCAATCCAAATGATCCAGGAAAAGGATTTAATGCCGGGCGCGATATAACGATTAATGCCGTTCGTGTTGTGAATGAAAACTCCAATATTACTGCAGGGCGAGATAGCAAGATCAGCACGCAATCCGCAATTGATAACACATCAAATAGCAAAATTATTGCACAACGCCATTCAGACATCAGTACGATGTACTTAACGCAAACTAACTCTGAAATAAATGCCATTGATGGCCAGATGAATTTAGATGCGTCGGTATCACTCACTAACGCGGGAACGTCAACCATTCATAGTGGTCGCTTGATGAATATCAATGCTAACCAGCTCAATAACACCGGAGCGATTGTTTCGAATAACGGCAAATCCGTCATTAATGCTAATTCAATGAACAACCGTTCTGGCTATATCAAAGGACAAAATCTTACGATTAAAGCCTATAGTATTGATAACCAAGCAGGGTTAATTAATGCTGAGAATAATCTGGATATTGAAACCAGTTATTTGAACAACAGTTACAGTAGTGACTTTAAACTCATTAATACTAAATTTGGACTAACAAACCAAAATGGTGGCCTACAAACCAATAATGGAACTATTAAAGTTAAAGGTGATACGTTACATAATACCTATGGTTCTATTGCTGCAAATGTAGAAAATAATACCGCTGCACGTAATGATATTGACGTTAAGCTCAAAGCAACACTCAATAATAATTATGGGGAAATCAAAAGCGCTAATAGCCAGAAACTGGATGTTGGCACATTAGAAAACTATTCAGGAACAGTGGCCGCAGGGAAAAATCTCACCATTGATTCAAAAAATCGTATTAACAACCAATATGGTGCTTTACGCTCTACTAACACGACTAAAGTCACCAGCCCTATAATAAGTAATGGAACGACTGGAAGCATCACGGGTAACCGTGTGATTATTGATGCAGTTGTGACAAACTAATATATTACAATCATAACCACTCGCATAGCGGGTGGTTTATTCTAGCCCTATAAGGGCTTATTACCGACCGCGCCTAAATAATATTCTCACACTATATCTACCGAAACAAACACAAACAAATAATTAATAAGTGGCGAAATTAAAACCTAATATATAACAGCCAAATGCCACTACCCAACAACAATAATAATAAGTGTTAAACATATCTTATCTATGCTTATTGTAAAGTCACAATAGATAGGAGAACTCACTTAAGTAATAACGTATACGATCTCCATTTTAGAGTAAAGTTTACATATTGAATATACAAGGAAATTTTACAAGCCAAGTGATAAATACCCATTTTTTCACCTTTATAGGTATAACATCTAATTGACGTCAATTGCATAGTCTTAAAAAGAATTAATTTTTATTTAAATTTTTATTAACGTACAATCCTATAGCTTATTTTATTTATCATCTACGTATTTTATATCTATCGATAAATTAGAGATTAATATGAAACAAAATAACAAAGAATATTACAACCATCCTACCCTAAAATTAAAACCTGTTTTTTTAGGAATTTCCATTTTTTTAGGTACAATTTCTATTGCGCAAGCAGATATTGTTAACACCAATGGCGCTGGTGTCATTAAAGCACCAAATGGCGCAACTATTGTAAATATAAAGACCCCATCTAATAATGGTGTTTCTCATAATATTTATAGTAAATTTGATGTTGACAAAAAAGGTGTCGTACTCAATAACAGTAAAGCAGATATTAATACGCAATTAGCAGGTAATATTAAAGCCAACAGCAATCTTCAAGGTAATGTTGCAACTGTTATTCTAAATGAAGTTAATTCTAATAAAGCAACCCAATTAAATGGAATGATTGAAGTTGCTGGTAATAGTGCTCAAGTTATTGTTGCCAATGCTTCAGGTATTACTTGTAATAATTGTGGTTTCATTAACACAAATAGAGCAACACTCACGACAGGGAAAATAACACCACAACTTAATGGTGATTTCACTATCAATGTTGACAAAGGTCAAATCGTCATTACTGATAAATTTAATTCAAACTCACCTACTGATATCTTAGCAAAAACAGCTGCTATCTCGGGTAAGATGAATGCTGATGAGATAAATATAATTACAGGTACTAATGTTATTAGTAAAAATGGACAACTTATAAAATCTGCAAGTTCCAATACTAACACTCCAAATATTGCTATCGATATTTCAGCATTAGGTGGCATGTATGCAGATAAAATCACGCTGATATCCACTGGAAATAATAGCGCTATTAGCAACAAAGGCATTATCTCCGCTGGTGATGATGGTTTACGAATTGCCAGTAATGGTAATATTTTCAATTATAAAACAATGGATGCTATTAGTGACGTAAATATTACCGCAACCAGTAATCCTGCCTATGCGCACAATTTAAGCGGAATTGAAAATACAGGGGCTATTAAATCAAAAAACAGCGATATTAATATCAATACTGATGGCTATATCCTTAACTATTCTGGTGGCGAGATCACTGCAAATCAAAATTTAAATGCTGACGCTAACATGATTGGCAACTATGGCGGTAAAATACAGGCCACCAAAGGTGATATGAACATCAAAACAGTTAATAATGTTGAAAATTCATCCAATATGTTTCCTAATTCTATTAAAAGTGTAATTTCAGCCGGTAATGAATTAAACATTAATTCAGGTAGCATTGTTTACAATAATGATGCTTTACTTACTGGTCGTGATATTACAATTGAGGCGGCTGTTTCTATTGAAAACAAAAATAATGCGTTAATCAATGCAAAAAGACGTATGAACTTAAAAAGTGAGGAAATAAATAACCACACTTCTTCAATCAAAACCACGAATGGAAGAATGGATCTAATTGCAGAAAAGTCATTAACTAATGGTAAAGACTCAGCGATTGAAAGTGGTCGTCTTTTAACTATCGAGACACCATCACTTATCAACTCTGGTGCTATTATTTCCAAGGCAGGTAAATCTACCATCAATACCGATAAATTAGATAACACTGCAGGTTATATCAACGCAACTAATTTAGATATCAATGCAGAAAATAAAATAATTAATAAAGAAGGCTTAATTAGTACAAATGGTAATTTAGTAATCAAAACAAACGAACTAGACAACCGTTGGAGTTCAGATTTTTCCAATCATGCCCAAAAATACGGTGTCACAGATGATAAAGCAGGAATAAATGCAGTTGATGGTTCTATCAATATTAAAGCAAATACCTTTAACAATTATATAGGAGAGGTTAAAACTAACTGGACTGAAAAAACGTTAGCTTCTGGTGATATTCAAATGAATATCAATGAAAATCTGTATAATTCAAACGGTACAATTTCAGCTTTTAATAATTTAAAATTAAATGCAGATATTATTGATAACGGATACCACGGTTTAATTAGTGCTGATTATAACGCAACTATAAATGCAAAAACTGCTTTATTTAATCCTTACGGTACTATTTCATCAAAAAATCAAACTCGCGTCACTGCACCTATGGTTTATAACAGCCCAGATGGTAAAATATTAGGCGGTGAAGTAATCATCAATACAGACAATTATTATTAAGTTATGCAATAAAGGGGTAATTTACCTAATGCCGATCAGTTAAGAGCTAAATAATCAGTTTAACGCCCCTACCGATCTACAAAAATCCGTAATTATCCCAAGATTACGGATTTTTTATGTTACTTAGCCAGCTTTCGAGTCTGCTCAGGCTTTCCCGCCAAAAGAATTCCGATGGAAATGATGATATGAGCTGTAATAGGAATGCCCCTTTTTCGCTCACTTTCCATGGCTCAACTCGTTCTCCATCTAGAAATTGTTTTATCTAGTAAATGACCTTACGTTTCACCAGGTGATGTTGTTCAGGCTCGCCAACGGTTAGGGGAAGATTCTATTCGTAGAGTGTTTGAATAAATATCCTCCGGCATTAGTCGGAGGATATTTATTATTTGCATTGCACTTGTTGAATTAATATTCTGAATTAATCACAACCTCTTCACCAAAGCGACCTGCTTTTGGTAATGGTTGGTAAGATGAATTTGCCGCACGTAGAATACGAACACCGCGAATACCTAACTCATGTGCTGCTGCGATATCGGCATCAGCATCACCATAATATATGGTAAGTTTGTGATCACGCATCCAGCTCACTTTATTATTTTGCCCTGGTTCATCACCCGCAAAAATAACAGGTTGCATTTTATCCGCAGGTATCGCTAAACCTTCTTGAACATATTTCGTCACTGTTTCCGTTTTTGTTTTCGTACGGCCAGTAATGAAATAAACAGTGTCACCGCGCTCTAAGTGCATTTTGACTAAATCAATACCCACTTGTTTTGGCATACTGAATTTGTCCCACTCATTATTCATTTTTTCCCAAAATTGTTGATTTTTGAGGTAGCTAAAATCGTTAGGTGAGAACTCTAATTTACCACGGTAAAAACCTGGACTTGAAAATAACACCGTATCATCGATATCAAACCCAACAGCCATAGGTGCTTTCCCTTCTAGGCTTTGTTTAATTTGTTCGATGGAAACCCAATGAATAGGCTGTTGTTGAGCAAGTTCAACAACGGTAACGCCGGGGCTTACGGTTTCTGGCATTGGAATTTTTGCTTGAGAGGTTGCCGTAAAACTCAATGCCAATGCAATCGCACTCAAAGTCAGTGTTATTTTTTTCATGTTTTGTCCTTATTCAGGTTTATCCACTTAAACCATTCTTTATTTATCTGGATAAACTGGGTAAGTAATAGGTTTATCTGTAAATTTATCTTTATTATCAGTTAGCAACCCAACATTTTGTGAGTTACATCTCATAAGAATGGGCATACTAAGACTTTTTATTACATTAAAATGAGACAAACATCTCATAAACATTATCTATTATTAATAGGTTTCATAATAATGTGAACTAGACCATTAATTTTCTAATTATCTATGTGGCATATAACTATTA
>OJKJ01000075.1_pt1 | contig 85065 bp, 80 predicted proteins | sample 1596491 | NCBI WGS metagenome assembly OJKJ01 (sample SAMEA4350160, study PRJEB24818) | metagenome | biome: human; feature: gut; material: faeces | place: Denmark | collected 2013-09
ACACTCTATCCCCGGCAACAAACAGCCAGTCCAGTGCGCCCCTTTCCCAAGTCCACTCCCAGAATAATCATACGGCCTCCCCGTGAAAAGAATATTTTATCGGCGAGCGGCGCAGCTCCTCCGGGAGATGCGAAAGGTCGTTAAAAAGCGTCCAGGAGAGTCGGCCCGCCTCATCTGCTTCCAGAACACTCACCCCTGTATTGCCGAAAACCGCACTTTGGCGAATTCCCTCCGGGCAGTCTGCACATACCCTGGCATAGAGATTCCGGATCACCCCGCCGTGAGTAACCGCCATAACAGTTTTTCCCCGGTTTTCTTCCAAAATCCAATCCAGCGCCTGATTGACTCTGCGGTATGCCTGCTTCATAGTCTCTCCTCCCGGAAACTCGCATAAATCCGGGGATTGATCCCAATTTTTTGCCGTTTCCGGGAAAAGCTCTCCGATCTCCGAAAGCTTCCTGTTTTCCAGCTTTCCCACGTCCAGTTCAGAGAGTCCCTCGCAGATCTGAAGCTGCAGCTGATGATACCGGTTCACTGCCTCTGCAGTCCTGCGGGCCCGCAGAAGGGGACTGGTGTAGAGGGCATCCAGCTTCTCATTGCGAAACCGCAGGGAGAGCAGCTCCATTTGCTGTTCCCCTACCGGAGTGACATCCGCGTCAAACCTGCCCTGAAACCTGCCCTCGGTATTTCCCATAGACTGGCAATGCCGTACGATGATCACTGTGGTCACCACGGCCGCATTCCCCCTGTCAGCTCTTTCAGGCTTTCGACACCATTCTTATCCATATACTCGCTGAGACCCTCACAAATTTTGATGGGGGCATAGGGGTCGGTAAAGAGCACCGTACCGATCTGCAGTGCAGACGCCCCTGCCAAAAGCATTTCCACCGCGTCCTGCCAGGTAGAAATGCCGCCCAGCCCCACAATGGGTATCTTAATTTTACCCGCGGTCTGCCACACCATACGCAAGGCAATGGGCAGAAGCGCCGGACCGGAAAATCCACCCGTATTGTTGTGGAGGATCGGCCTTTTCGTATGAATATCAATGCGCATGCCCGTGAGGGTATTGATCATGGAAACAGCATCTGCTCCGGCGCTTTCCGCTGCCACCGCCATTTCAGAAATATCCGTCACGTTAGGGGAAAGCTTCACCATCAGAGGCTTTTCACAGTGCTTTCTCACCTCGCTTGTGATCCCGAATACGCCCTCGCAAGTGGTACCGAACTGTACCCCACCCTGTTTGACATTGGGACAAGAGATATTCAATTCAACCATATCCACACATGTGTCATTCAGCTTCTCTACCGTGGCACAGTAGTCCTCCGGCGCATTGCCCGCCACGTTGGCGATAATTTTCGTCCCCTGCCGGGAAAGCCACAGCAGATCATATTCGATAAAGTGATCTACCCCAGGATTCTGCAGCCCTACGGCGTTGAGCATTCCGCCTGGGGCCTCCGTCACTCTTGGCGGCGGATTTCCCGGGCGCTCTTTTATGGTGATTCCCTTGCAGGACACACCGCCCAGAGCAGAAAGCGGATAAAATTCACTGTATTCCTTTCCGAACCCGAAGGTTCCGGAAGCGGCAATCAAAGGGTTCTCAAATTCCACTCCCGCTACAGTCACTTTCAAATTGGCCATGCAGTTTTCCCCCTTCATTCCAAAATCACTCTGTACGCATCAAACACCGGTCCATCTTTGCAGACATGGCCGTAGTACCGGTTTCCCTCTTCATCCAATAGCGGCGTGGCGCAGCCCAGACAAGCGCCGATCCCACAGGCCATACGCTCTTCCAGCGAGAGGAAGCAGGGAACATGCCGTTCCTCCGCCAAGGCCCGCACCGCCTTCAACATGGGCGCAGGCCCACAGGCAAAGACCGCTTCGAATTCTTCTTTGGCAGCAAGTTCCGTAACCAGCCCGTGGAAGCCGTAAGAACCGTCATCTGTCGCCACCAAAGTTTTGGCGCCGAGTTTTTTGAAATCCTCTTCCAAAATGACAGCCTCCCGATTTCGGAAGCCCAATACAGCCACCGCCGCAGTCCCAAGCTCAGCCGCAGCACCCAGCAATGGGGGAACGCCGATGCCGCCGCCAATCAAAAGCGTTTTTCGGTTTTGCTCCATGGGAAAGCCTTTTCCCAGGGGCGCCAACAGTTCCAGGCAGTCTCCCGCCTTGTACTCTGCCAATTCCGCCGTACCCTCCCCCCGAATCTGGAAAACAAAGCGAAGGGTCCCGCCTTCCCTGTCAATTCCGCAGATCGAGATGGGACGGCGCAGCGTCCTGCCCGGAAGGCGAATATTGGCGAACTGACCAGGCTGCGCCTGCCGGGCGAAATCCGGCGCTTCAAACAGAAAATCAAAAATGCCCGATGCAATTTTTTCGGTCTTTTTCAATTTGCAGATTTTAGAATCGTATCTTCCCATGTCCCCACTCTCCAATCAATTCCTTCAGTTTGGAAGCTTAATCTCTCCGATGCGGGCTACGATCTCATCCCTCATCCTGATGGCCTCCCGCCGCGCCGCCGCGGCATATTCGCCGCCGTCGCATTTTTCCTTTTGCCAGGCACAGAGAATACCGCGGGAGGAATTGACGACAGCGCCCAAACCGTTGTCATCGAAAGCAGGCGCAACATCGTCTGCACCGCCTCCTTGAGCGCCATATCCAGGTACCAGGAAGAAGGTGTGGGGCAGAGTCTTGCGCAGCTCATCCAATTGAGCGGGATAGGTAGCCCCTACCACGGCGCCCACACCGCTGTAGCCGTATTTACCGGGCAGCTTTTCTCCCCAAGTTTCACAGTTACCACCCATCAGCTGATACACAGTTTCTCCCGTAGCCAATTGCCTGTCCTGCAGCTCACCGGAGGAGGGATTGCTGGTTTTTACCAGCACAAAAATCCCTTTGTCCCCCTTCGCACAGACGGAGAGCAGCGGTTCGATGCCGTCAGAGCCCAGATACCCGTTTACCGTCAGCGCGTCCGCATCAAAGGCGGAAAGATTCTTCCCGCACACCTCAGTAACTCCCAAATGGGCAGATGCATAGGCCTGCATGGTAGCGCCAATATCATTCCGCTTCCCGTCCGTGATCACATACATCCCCTTTGCCCGGGCATAGGCGATGGTTTCCGCAAGAGCCTTCACACCCTGCCAGCCGTACATTTCATAATAGGCGGCCTGGGGCTTCACTGCGGGTACAATATCGCACAGAGCATCGATCAGACCCTTATTATAAACCAGAAGTGCGTCTGCCGCCCCTTCCAACGTCTCTCCGTACTTCTCAAAACTCTCCTTCAGGATATACTCCGGGATATAGGCAAGCTTTGGGTCCAGTCCTGCCACCGTAGGGTTCTGTTTTGCCGCAATTCCTTCCAATAACCGATCCATTGACATCATGTTCCATTCCCTTCTATTTATTGTCAATCCAATATCTCTGTAATATCTCTTGGCAGAGTTCACTGCGGCATTCCGTTTCCAGAATTCCGCCACAGCTTTGTATGACCTTTGCCGAAGCTAGGTTTGATTTGTCGCAAACCAGAAGAAGCCTGTTCAAACCGATAGGCCTGCAGAATTTCAGAGCCTCTCGAAGCATCTGGGTGCCATACCCTTTCCCACGCTCAGAAGGCCTGATACAATAGCCAATGTGCCCGCCCTCTTTTCGCAGGAAATCATTGAGCGCCAGCCGGATGCTGATCATTCCGACCAGACATCCATCCCTCTCACGGACATAAAAACAGGTATAAGCCGGTACTCTCCCCTCCGGGATATTAGCAAGATCCATATCCTGGTAAACCTTCTGCAGCCACTGCCCATAAGTGCCTGTCTCCAGAAAACGGTCCAGACCGCCCACACCGTGAAGTGAAGAACCAGAAGTCCGGAATTCCTGAAAAAACTCTTTTGCCTTTTCCTCGTAGGCCGCGCCTGGAAATACAAATTTCACCTGGAGAATTCGTCTCCTTTCCTTTGGCCGCTTCTATCAAGATACAGTCCGTTCTGCAACCTTACTGCCGGCGGGCGTCAAAGACCTTACGCCCCTGTAAAAACGTGGCTATTACCTTCCCCTTCAGATGCATCCCTTTGAAGGGGGTGTTCCTGCTCTTCCCGTGCAGGGCATTCTCGTTGACCACCCATTCCAGCGTTGGATCGAACAGCACAACGTCCGCGTCCGCACCCAACTTCAGCGTGCCCGCAGGAATCCCCAGTATCTTAGCTGGATTCCAACTCATTTTCTCCACAATCTGGCTGAGCGTCAAAATTCCATCTAAAGCAGTCAGCGAAGCTGCCAGAGAGGTCTCCATCCCAATAGAACCATTAGGCGCTTTTCCAAAGTCAGCTTTCTCCTCCGGCGTGTGGGGGGCATGGTCAGTGGAAATCGCATCTATGGTGCCGTCCTTCAAGCCCTCCAGAAGGGCCTGGCGGTCCGCCTCTGTCCGCAGGGGAGGATTCATGCGGTAATCCGCATCCTGCTTCGCCAGGCTTTCCTCCGTCAGCAACAGGTAATGCGGACAGGTTTCCGCCGTTACCTTGACGCCTCTGCGTTTGGCATCCCGGATCAAGGCTACAGAGCCTTTGGTGCTCACGTGGCAAATGTGAACAGGCGCCCCCACAGAAGCGGCGGCCGCGATCTCCCGGGCTGTCCCGCAATCCTCTGCAGCGGAAGGAATTCCAGGTATCCCCAGTTTCTGGGATAGTATTCCTTCGTTCATTAGGCCTCCAGCTGCCAGATACAGGTCTTCACAGTGAGCGGTAACAGTCATTCCCAATTCCGGAGCGCGTTTCAATGCCTCCAGCAGGCAGCGGGTATCCACAACAGGCCTGCCGTCGTCGCTGAAGGCGATAGCCCCCGCCTCCCGCAGAGCTTCAAGCTCTGTCAGCTCTGTTCCTTCCAAATTTTTGGTGATACAGGCAGCCGTGTACACATGGGCATCTGCCCCTTCCGACTTTTCCAGAAGATATCGCACGGTTTCCGGCGTATCCATAGCAGGCCTGGTGTTGGGCATGGCAAGCAGGCTGGTCACTCCTCCGGCGGCGGCGGCGCGGCAGCCGGTAAAGACGTCCTCCTTTTGAGTAAAGCCCGGATCACGCAGATGTACATGCATGTCCACCAGGCCTGGGGCCGCAATCAAACCATTGGCGTCGAATATTTCATCCGCCTGTGCTGCCATGTGAAACAGATCCTCCCCTATAGCCGTAAGCTTTCCCTCTGAAAAATAGAGGTCCCCTAGAAAGTCCTTTTCCGAGGCGGGGTCAACAATTCGGGCTCGTTTGATCAAACTACGCAAAGACAGCGCTCCTTTCTATTCCAAAAACAATTGTTCCAAGTTCCATTTTGTAAGGGATAACAGCTCCCTGCCGTAATACAGGGGGAACAGCACAGGATCGGTATCCGCCACCAAGGCGTAAGGATTGAACCCGGCATTTTCTGCCAGCATCAGCGCCCGATACATGTGGAAGCTTTGCGTGACGATGACAATTTCTGTTCCAAGACCATTTTCTTCCGCAACAATCCTGGAAAAAACCATATTTTCCCGGGTATTGCTGGACCTGTCTTCCACAAAAATGCGTGCTTCGGAAACACCCATCTGAATCAGCGCGTGGCGCTCTGCCTCCGCCTCCGCACAGGGTTCGTTGCTGCCCTGCCCGCCGGTGACAATACAGTTTGCCACTGGATTCTGCGCCAGGTATTCCCTGGCACGTTCCACTCTTTTGGTAAGACTGACGCCCATCTTTTCGATGCCATACACCTGTGACCCCAGGACCATTACATTCGTACCGGGCGGAGGTACCCGGCTCTGCGCCGAACTCATCAATATAGTGAGATAGCCACACCAACAAAGTCCAAGCACATAGCAGACCGATACCACACGAACCGCTATCCGCTGCCAGCTGCCCTTCCGGCTCAGCAACCGGTAACCAAGCAACAACAAGAAGCCCAGCACACAAACGGCTACACCGAGCATCATGCCAATACCGGTTCCGCCTTTTAGCAACGGCATTAAGAACCACAGAAATCCCAGGACACAAAGGCCCATTCCAATCCCCTTTAAAATACTTCGGAGACGTTTCATAGAGCTCCTTTCCCCGCATTTGCGATCTGTTTTCCGTTATTATACAACATTTGCTCCACCCGGTACACCCTTTTCCGAAAAAAGGACAGGAAAACTGCAGGCTTCCCCTTTCTGTCCACATGCTTTATAATGAATAGAAGCCATCCAACAGGAAAGAGTGGAAGAACCTTGAAATCGCTATCTTTTTCTTCAGCAGAGCTCATTGAGAAAGGCTGGTCCGGAGACCGTAAATACCATGTGACTGAGGCGGATGGTACCGAGCATTTATTGCGCCTCTCCCCTCCGGCTCTGTTTGAACGCAGAAAGGAAGAGTTTGCACGTATGCAGAAAGCCGCAGCGCTGAATCTGCCCATGTGCATGCCTGAAGAGTTCGGCGTCTGCTCTGCCTGCGAACTGACAGACGGCAGCCAGATGGTTTATTCCCTGCAAAGCTGGATTCACGGAAAAGACTTGGAGGGTCTTCTCCATCTTTTACCTGAGACGCAGCAATATGTGCTGGGGCTTAGGGCTGGAAGCATCCTGCAGAAGCTTCACTCCATTCCGGCGCCGGAATCGCTGGAACCATGGGAAGAACGGTTTAACCGTAAGATAGACCGAAACCTGCTGCTCTATGCAGAGTGTCCCATCAAAGCGGAAGGAGCGGACCGGCTGATAGATTATCTTGAAAAGAACCGAGGGCTGCTATCGGGAAGGCCCCAAAGCTTTCAGCATGGAGACTATCATGTCGGCAACATGATGCTCGCCGGTACAGAGCTTGTCCTTATTGATTTTGATCGAAGCGATTTCGGCGATCCCTGGGAAGAATTTAATCGAATTGTCTGGTGCGCCCAGGAAAGCCCCCTGTTTGCCTCCGGCATGGTAAACGGCTACTTTAACGGGGCACCGCCTGCTTTGTTTTGGAAGCTGCTGGCCCTCTACATTGCCAGCAACACCCTTTCCTCCATCCCCTGGGCCCTTCCCTTTGGGGAAAAGGAGATAGATGTGATGATGCGGCAGATGGCGGAAGTACTCAGCTGGTACGACGGCATGACAAAAACGATTCCATCCTGGTACATGGGCGAGCTCTGCCTGCAGTATGCAGACGGGGTGCCGTACCAGTTGAAAGCCCCCTTCGATTTCAGTTTTCTGACGGATTACGGAAAAGTATTTCAAATATTCGATCTCCAGGATTCCGGAAACATCTGCTTCGGAGCAGAAGGAAACCATTGCAAACAGTACTTCCTCAAATTTGCCGGCGCTCCCACCGCATGCTACGAAGGTTCTTTAACAGAGGCTGTAAAACGGCTGGAGGCCTCTGTTAAAGTGTACCGAGACCTGGCTCACCCTTCCCTGATCCGGCTGGTGGAAGCTAAAGAGATAGGCGGCGGATTTTTGGCAGTGTTCGATTGGACGAACGGGGAATGCCTGGGACGCATGTATCCCCTGTCCCGGCAGAAATTCCTCGCTATGCCGGAAGAAATCAAGCTCCAAGTTTATCGGGATATTCTGGTTTTTCACGAACATGTGATACAAAAAGGTTATGTTGCTGTGGATTTTTATGACAGCAGCATTCTCTACGACTTCAATCAGAAAAAAACCATGCTCTGTGATATCGACTTCTACCGGCGCGCTCCAGCTGTGAACGATATGGGGCGCATGTGGGGAAGCTCCCGGTTCATGTCTCCGGAGGAATTCGAGCTTGGCTCTCCATTGGACGAGGTGACCAATGTGTACGCCATGGGCGCAGCGGCTTTTGCCCTGTTCGCAGACTGCAGCCGAAAACAGGAGGATTGGCCGCTTACGAAAAAAGCTTTTCAAGCAGTACAAAAAGCGGTAAATCCGGACCGCCGTCAGCGTCAGCAGACGATCCGGCAGCTGCGGGAGGAATTTTTTATCGGACTGCGTGGAGAGAGCCCGTCTGCAGAATCGGGGAAAAATGGATAGCGGCAGGATTTCTCCCCTGCGGTTAAATACTGGTGTTTTTCACCTTGCACAAAGTCTCTTTTCCCATGCTTCCAAAAGTCCACAGACAGCCAAAAAGTCCCTGCGGATTGATTCCGCAGGGACTTTTTTTATGACTTCTTTGGAGGTTCGGGCTGATTGTTTGAATTTTGCCCGGCAGTGGGCACATATTCCGGCGCAATATTTTCGGTGTCAGCCAAGAACTTGGCCCTTTTCTTTCTGCCTGAGCGCTTCACACAGACAACAACGATTATAACTACTGCACCGCCCACCACCAAAAACGGCAGGAACCAAATTAGAGCCACTATCACACTCTGTACAGTACTTACAAAGCTATTCCAGCCGCCTGTGAACGCCTCCCAAGTACGGGAGCCAAAGGAGGACTTGGCGCTGTACTCTGTCACATCCTCTAAAAAGATGGAGACAGTGGAATAGGCGACCTCTTTATCGTAGATCTTCATTTGGGAAGTGAGGCTTTCGATCTCATATCTCACATTGGAAATCCGGTCCTCCAGCTGGATGATTTCATCCAGCGTTTCCGCCTTTTCCAGAAGCTCCAGAAGCCGTTTTTCCTCCTGCTCCAGGGCGTTGAGCCGCGCTTGGGTATCGAAGTACGAACCGGTGATATCCTCCATATACGTAGAGTTAGACACCACGTTCACCAATTCCTCCAGCTTGGCCAGAAACCCCTGCAAGGAGTCCGCCGGGACCCTGACTGTATAGCTGAGACGGCGGTTTCCTCCCCCGCCGTAACTGCTGCCGGTAAGGTCCGAACTCTCCACATAACCCTGCACCTCGGCAACCAAGCTGTCAAGATCGGCCTTGGCACGTTCGAAATCTTTGGTCTCAGCGGAAACGTCGGCACGATAAACCAGCTTCCGCTCGATTTCGTCCACCTTTGACAGAGCAGCGGAATTTGCCCCCGCTTCGGGGACACCTTCGGAATCGTAACCACCGGTGGATGCGGCCGCCGCAGAACTGCTGGATTTACTGTTGCCGCACGCGGCTAAGGAAGCCGCCAGGAAAACGGCGAAGAACAGACAAAGCAGTTTTTTCAACCCGCGTTCACATCCTTTCCTGTCAAACAGTCTTCGAAAGCTCACTTACTCCTCTTGATGTAAGAGGTATGCAGGATTTCATGGGCCTTATGGCCGCCGGGACCCTCGGTGAGGAACTCGGAATAGCACTTCTGTACCACAGGGCTCTGATGGCTCTTGCGCAGAGGCATGGCCTTGTCCTGATCATACAGAGCCTTGGCACGCAGAGCCTTGATATCCGTAAAGCTGCGCACACTGGAGGGCTGGATGGGCTGGCCGCCGCCGTTGACACAGCCGCCGGGGCAGCACATGACCTCGATGAAGTGGTAATCGGCTTCGCCGGCTCTCACCTTCTTCAGCAGCGCGTCGGCATTGGAAAGCCCGCTGACAACCGCCACCTTCACATCCATCCCAGCCACCTTGTAAACGGCTTCCTTGAAGCCCTCGGTACCGCGGATTTCCTTGTATTCGATGGACTCCAGATCCTTGCCTTCAAGCAGGTCGGCCGCAGTTCTCAAAGCGGCCTCCATCACGCCGCCGGTAGCGCCGAAGATCACGGCCGCGCCGGTGGAAACACCCATGGCGTCGTCGAACTTCTCATCGGGCAAACGGTCGAAATTGAGCTGCGCTTTCTTGATCATCCGGGCAAGCTCACGAGTGGTAAGGCTGATATCAACGTCGGGCAGGCCCGCCGCGTTCTCGTCGTTTCTCATGATCTCGAACTTCTTTGCTGTACAGGGCATCACAGAGACGGAGACGATGTTCTTGGGATCAATACCCTCTTTCTGGGCATACCAGGTTTTAATCAGAGCTCCGGTCATGTTCTGGGGAGACTTGCAGGTAGAGAGGTTGTCAATCAGGTCGGGATAATAATGTTCACAGAACTTGACCCATCCGGGAGAGCAGGAGGTGATCATAGGCAGGGTGCCGCCGTTTTTCACACGGGAGATGAACTCGTTGGCCTCTTCCATAATAGTCATATCCGCGCCGAAATCCGTATCGAACACCTTGTCAAAGCCCAAACGGCGCAATGCTGCAGCCATCTTACCCTCCACATTGGTGCCGATGGGCATACCGAACTCTTCGCCCAACGCCGCACGGACCGCAGGAGCCGTCTGTACAATAACCACTTTTTCGGGATCATTGATGGCGTCAATCACTTCCTGAGTATTGTCCTTCTCTGTCAGCGCGCCGGTAGGACAGCTGACAATGCACTGGCCGCAGGCCACACAGGAAACGTAACTCAAAGGCTGCTCAAACGCGCAGCCGATCTCGGTATCAAAACCGCGGCTGTTGGCGCCGATAACAGATACATGCTGGTTCTGGCAGGCCGCCACACAACGCCGGCACAGAATGCATTTTGCATTGTTGCGCTCCAGATACAGGGTGGAAACATCTTTGTTCCCCGCAGGCATCGCGCCGTCGAAACGGCCCTCTTCCTCAATTCCCATATCGTTGCAGAGCTTCTGCAGTTCACAGTTTCCGCTGCGTTCGCAGGTCAGGCATTTCTTTTCATGAACCGAAAGCAACAGTTCCAGAGTCATCTTGCGGGACTGCTGTACCTTGGGAGTATTGGTGAAAACTTCCATTCCCTCGTTGACCGGATAGACACAGGCCGCCACCAAGGATCTGGCGCCCTTGACCTCCACCATGCACATACGGCAGGCGCCGATCTGGTTGATATCCTTCAGAAAGCAAAGGGTAGGGATATCAATTCCGGCTTCCCTTGCAGCCTCGAGGATCGTGGCATTTGCGGGAACCTCGCAGGGAACGCCGTTAATTTTAATATTGACCATATCCATTGTTTGCACGCTCCTCTCTTATTTCTTGACGACTGCGCCGAATTTGCACTTCTCCATGCAGACGCCGCATTTGATGCACTTATTGGTATCGATGACATGCGCTTCCTTAACGGCGCCGGTGATCGCGCCCACCGGGCAGTTACGGGCGCAGAGCGTGCATCCCTTGCACTTGTCGGGATCGATTGTAAAGTTGGTGAGGGCCTTGCAGGCGCCCGCCGGGCAGCGGTGCTCCTTCACGTGGGCCTCATATTCGTCGCGGTAATACTTCAGTGTGGAGAGAACGGGGTTGGGAGCCGTCTGCCCCAAACCGCACAAAGAGTTCTCCTTGATGTAGTAGCACAGCTCTTCCATCCTGTCCAGGTCCTCCATCGTGCCGTTGCCGGAGGTGATCTTGTTCAGGATTTCCAGCAGGCGCTTGGTACCCACACGGCAGGGGGTACATTTGCCGCAGGATTCATCCACGGTAAACTCCAGGAAGAACTTGGCGATATCCACCATGCAGGTGGTCTCGTCCATGACGATCAGGCCGCCGGAGCCCATCATGGAGCCGATTGCGATCAGATTATCGTAGTCGATAGGGGTATCTATCAGCTTCGCAGGGATACAGCCGCCGGAAGGTCCGCCGGTCTGGGCAGCTTTGAAATGATGCCCACCAGGCACGCCTCCGCCGATCTCTTCCACAACCTCGCGCAGGGTAGTCCCCATGGGAACCTCCACCAGACCGGTGTTGGTGATTTTTCCACCCAAAGCGAATACCTTGGTGCCGGGAGATTTTTCCGTGCCGATGGAACGGAACCATTCCGGACCATTCAGGATGATCTGGGGAATATTGGCATAGGTTTCCACATTGTTGAGCACTGTGGGCTTTCCAAACAGGCCCTTGGCCGCCGGGAACGGAGGACGCACTCTGGGCTCGCCGCGCTTACCCTCGATGGAGGTCATCAAAGCCGTCTCTTCACCGCACACAAATGCGCCGGCGCCGAGGCGGATGTCTATATCGAAATCAAAACCGGAATCGAAAATGTTCTTGCCCAGAAGACCATATTCCCTGGCCTGGTCAATCGCAATCTGCAAACGCTTGACAGCGATGGGATATTCCGCACGGATATAGATATATCCCTGGGTGGCGCCAATGGCATAACCTGCAATGGCCATGGCTTCCAGCACACTGTGAGGATCGCCCTCCAAAACCGAGCGGTCCATGAACGCGCCGGGGTCGCCCTCATCCGCGTTGCAGCAGGCATATTTCTGATCGGCATCGTTAGCCGCGGCAAATTTCCATTTTAATCCCGTGGGGAAGCCTGCGCCTCCGCGGCCGCGGAGGCCGGAAGCCAGCATCAGATCGATAACTTCCTGAGGAGTCATCTCGGTGAGCACTTTGCCCAGAGCAGCGTAGCCGTCCAGAGCTATGTATTCATCGATTTTCTCAGGGTTGATGACGCCGCAGTTGCGCAGCGCTATACGCATCTGTTTGGCGTAGAAAGTGGTTTCATTGAGCGATTTTGTGGTGTTGTCGTCCACCACGGTCTCCTGATACAGCAGACGCTTGACAATACGGCCCTTGAGCAGATGCTCGGAGACGATCTCCGGCACATCCTCAGGGGTGACGCGGCTATAGAACGCGCCTTCGGGATAGACCACCATAATGGGACCCAGCGCGCACAGACCGAAGCAGCCTGTACGGATGACGTTTACTTCTTTCTCAAGGCCTTGGGCCCTGATTTCTTCATTCAGCTTTTCGATGATCTGCTCGCTGTTGGAGGACGTGCAGCCTGTACCTCCGCAAACCAGAACGTTTGAACGATACATTGTTTTCCCTCCTCCTTATTTGGCGCCGATAGCGTTGGCGCCAATGGTGTACTCCGTCACCACATTGCCGTTGACCAGATGGTCATTGACCACCCGCAGCGCCTTTTCAGCAGTCATCTTGACATACGTGACTTTTTCCTGACCGGGGGTTACCACCTCGACCACAGGCTCATACTGGCAAATTCCGATGCAGCCGGTCTGAGTGACCATCACGCCCTTGAGATCGCGCTTTGCAACTTCTTCCACAAAGGCGTTCAGCACAGGTTTTGCTCCAGCAGCAATTCCACAGGTCGCCATGCCCACAAGCACTCTTGTTTCAGCCTCCGCGCTTTCGCGAATGTTGACCGAGGCGCGGGCCTTATCCCGGATTGCCTGAAGTTCCGCTAAAGATTTCATATCGTAAACCGTTCCTTTCCATTCAATTCAGTCATGATTCGTGTTCAAAAGCTCTTCTGTCTGTTCCGCTAAGTAATCCCGTATCCAGAGCACCACATCCGGCGCATCGAGAGGAACATCCTCACCCAGCACCTGCCGCAGCTCCCTGGTATCCAAGGTAAACTCCCGTCTATCCTCTCCGGCGCCCCGATAACTGCGTGTAAACAGGAAATCCAGCTTCGGATTACATGTAATTAGCAACTGTACCGTGCCGCCGATATCCCCCAAGGGAATCATATCCACACTGGAAAGCTTAAAAAGGGCGCAAAGGGACGTACCCTTTCCCTTTTCGGAAGAGATTTCAAAGCTGCCGCCCGTCATCTCCGCCTCCATTTTGAACAGCGGAACACCCAGCCCCACGCTCCGTGTGGTTCTTGTTGTATAAAACGGATCGATCACATGCTGTACCTGCTCCGGCGTCATACCGCAGCCATTATCCGTCACACGGATCTTCAGCACGTCCTCCCCTATGTCCTCAGCCACCTCAATTTCAATGAGCGAAGCGCCGGCGGAAATAGAATTCTGTGCAATGTCCATGACGTTGAGAGAGAGCTCCCGCATCCGTTATGCCGTGTATTTTGCCAGAATCTGGTCAATATCCTCAGGAACCAGACGGCCGTATACATCCTCATTGATTGTCATAACAGGGGCAAGGCCGCAGGCGCCGATACAGCGGCAGGCAGTGAGCGAAAAGGCTCCGTCCTCGGTGCACTCCTCCGGCTGAATTCCCAGACGCTGGGTGATCTTTTCGAGGATCTTATCCGCACCCTTGACATAGCAGGCAGTCCCCAAACAGACAGAGATGTGGTTTTTTCCCTTTGGCGTCAGGGAGAACTGAGAATAGAAAGTGGAGACGCCGTATACCTCTTCCAAAGAGACATCCAGACCGTCCGCAATCTTCTTCTGGACCTCCATTGGCAGATAGCCGTAAATCTCCTGTGCCTGATGCAGGGCGGGCATCACAGCGCCCTGCTGGCCTTTCAGCTTCTCAATAACTTCTTCGAGCTGCTTTGCCTGCTCAGGAGTATCATGAAACGGCAAATTACTGATACGCTTTTGCATTGTGCTGACCATTCCTTTCTCTTTTTAGGGCCGCTTTCTTATTCCGGAGCAGAGTCCAGGAAAACCCACTCCTGCTGCCGCCTGGAATAAAATGCTGTTTGAAAGGCTTCTTTCAAACTTCTCCCCGGTTTGATTTCATTAAGTTTGCCCGGAATCCCTGCATTGAGGAGCAGCATGAGGTTTTTGGGCATTGCTTTAAATATAGCAAAATCACGCAGCATTATAGTTCTATTTTGGAATTATACGCGAAAGAATGACAATTTTTTATCAGAAAAAAGTACCGTTTCTGTAAATAATTATCATGATATCGATATCGTAAATACCAAATACCCCAACCAGCTTCAGAGCAGTTCCTCTGCTGGCGTGCGGCGTCTGCCCTTACTTTCATCCCAGCCGGCTCCGCAGCTTTTTCAGAACAGCCGCCGTACTCCTGTCTTCCAACTGCAGAAAGCCGGGCTCATCTGCAAGAGTCTCCAGATAGTGAGAGTCGGAATCCCGAAGGATCAGCAGTCCGGAAAGCTCAGGATGTTCCTGCCGGTAGGCTTCCATATCACAGCCCCGGGTCACCTCTGCCGCGGTAAAGCCAGCCTCCGGAGGGATTGCCCCCAAAGAAGCGATAACGCTGTAGGAATCCCGGTCCACATGAGCGGGAAAAGCTGTTCCGCCGTACTGTTCTGTCAGATTCAGAACCTCGTTTATCCCCACAAAGGAGGAGACCAGCAGCAGGTTTTCTTCCAGCCCCAGCAGTTGATCCTCTTCATCCAGGATACGCTGCTCCCCAAAAATTTCCGGCTTGTTCTTTACGTGGGGCATATGCGCCATGATGTAATCCCCAAATTCCAGCGCGCCGGAAATTGTTTCAAACAGGCATACCACATGAGCCTCCTCTGCAGTGCACAGCTCCATTCCGGGAATCACCAGTATACCGGCCTCCTCCCCCGCTCTGACTGCGGCAGGGGTATTCCGGCAGGTATTATGGTCTGTCAGGGCGATAATCTCGCAGCCTGAAAGAGCCGCCATATTTACCAAATTGTTCGGCGTCATATCGTCGCTGCCGCAGGGAGACAGGCAGGAATGGATATGAAAATCACAGCGGTACTCTCTATTGCCCGAGCTTTTCATAAACCTGCACCGCAGTTTCATATGTATTCTCGGCGCAGGTATAGACGGGGATCCCCTGCTGTTCTGCTTTGACCGCCGCCTCGGCGTCCAAAGCAGCACTCTCCGTCAGGACAATTGCTGAAACTTCCGTCAGGGTGGCCACTGCAACCGCATTTACATTCCCCATCACAGTCAGCCATACATTTCCCGCTTGGGCCCGTGCCATCACCCAGCTCAGCAAATCCCCGACGTAACAGCCGTCCACCTCATTTCCTGTACCCTTCTCCCCTGCAAGCAGCTTCCACCCGCAGGTCTGGGCCATCTCGCCGATCTGCATTTCAAATGCCCCCCTTTTCAATCCTTATCCTTCGGCAGCAGCGGAACGCCGCACTCCAGTTCGGAGAGGGTGTTCGCCACCTGCTGCATCTGCTTGCGGTAGACAAAAATGCACTCCGCCTTCCGGCTCATGCCCTTCACCACGTCCTCGGCAAAAGCCCGGCAGGTAGGAGCCCCACAGGCGCCGCAGTCCAACCCGGGAAACTCCTTTTCAATCTCATCGATCCTGGCCATCATTTGCATGGCTTCCTTCAGATCGCTGGAAAGGGTGAGCACATCGGAAAATTCCAGATTCGTATTCCACTCCATCACTTCCGGGACGGGTCCACCCCGGAGATGGTTCTGAGAGACGGGGAGATACTTGCGCAGCCGCTGAATCCTGGCTTTTGCCACATAGGGATTTTCCACACAAAGCACTCCGCCCACACAGCCGCCCGCACAGGCGTTTAGTTCGATGAAATCCAATTCCCCGATGCGCTCGTCCTCAATCTCCTCCAGTACGCGAATCACGTTTTCAATGCCGTCCGCCGCCAGGTATTTCTCGTTGAGAAGCGCTGCAGATTCCCCGCCGCTGGTCGACCATCCCACTCCAATGATGCCGGAATTGGCGATGGGCTCTATGCTCTCCAGGTGGTCCATGACATGAGAGAGTTCTGGAAACACCTCGCTGATGGCAATGGCTCCGTCCACCATGGATTTTTCGATGCCCAGGGGCATCTTGATATCCGTCACCTTTGCAGGGCAGGGAGTCAGAAAAAAGCAGCCTATTTTGTCTGCAGGAAGTCCCGTCTTTTCCGCCGCTTCCTTTTTGGCGATAGCGGCGGCTGTCTCCATCGGGGATTTCAGCGGCAGCACATGCTCGCACAAATCCGGGAAACGCACCCGGATCAAACGTACTACCGCCGGGCAGGCCGAGCTGATCACCGGCCGCTTCAGTTCCCCTTCTTCCATCAGTTTCCTGGTGGCTTCGCTCACAAGCTCGGCGGCGCGGGAAACCTCAAAGATGTCGTCAAACCCCATTTCTTTCAGTCCGGTCAGAACATAATCAATATCATCCAGATTGTTGAACTGCCCGTACAGGGACGGTGCGGGCAACGCAATATTGTATTCAAATTCGCTGAGTTTCGAAAGATGCGTAAAGCGCGCCCGTTTGGCATGATGCGGACAGATGCGGATGCATTCTCCGCAGTCGATGCATCGTTCAGAGGCGATCACCGCTTTGCCGCCCCGCACCCGGATCGCCTCCGTAGGGCAGCGTTTGATGCAGTTGGTGCACCCCACGCATTTTGTTTCATCCAGCGTCACCGAATGGTAAAATTCAGTCACAGCTATGTACCTCTTCCTTCCATCACTGATCACCGCGCCCTACCAGGCGCTAACCCCTGCAGCCTTTCTTTCCGAAGGCCCGGGAATGCAGCAGAAGCCTCACTGCTTCCTGCCGGGAACCACCGTCATGCGAACTGTGGTGCCTTCCCCTACAACGGATTCGACCACCATCTCATCCGTGTATTTTTTCATATTAGGCAGCCCCATCCCGGCCCCGAAGCCCAGCGCCCGTACATTATCAGGCGCTGTAGACCACCCCGCTTGCATGGCCTGATCCACATCCTCGATGCCGGGACCGTGGTCGGCAAGCACAATTTCCACCCGGTCCGGGTCAATATCCACGACAGCCTCGCCGCCACCCGCATGAATCACCATGTTAATCTCTCCCTCGTACATGGCAATTGCCACCCGGCGCGTGGCGTCCGGCTCATATCCCAGCTTTTTCAATTTGTGCTTGACATCTCCTGACGCCTCGCCTGCCCGGGTAAAATCATCTCCTGGAACCTGATAATTCAGGTGAAGCATACTCATGAGATATCACAACCTCCCCGCAAGCCGTTTGAATACAGCAGCCCGCAGGCTGTAAACATCCGATAGGGCGTGGCCAGCACAGTAATATCCTTCTGCCTCGCCAGTTCTACCACAGCGGGGTCGATGGTCTTGCCCCGTACAAAAATAATGCAGTGCATATCCATCATTTCAGCCGTACGTACCACCTGAGGATTCATCAGGCCGGTCAGCAGCACCGACTGGTCCTTGACAAAAGCCAGCACATCGCTCATCATATCGCTGCCGCAAGCTGTTTTGACCTCCTCTTCCAAATTGCCCTCATTGAGTACCTGAGCCTTCAGAATGCCAATGATTTCGTTAACCTTCATAGAAGTTCCTCCTGCCAGTTTGATGGGATTTATGGAATCTAAAAAAACAACCCATAGTGCTTATCATTCCATTCTAGTTGATTATACCACAATCCAGTTTTTAAAAGCAAATAATTTCAGATATCCTGCGCAAAGTTCTCTATCTCGAAACAGTTGTTCGCCAAAGCTTTCCACTTTTTTGCTGCATTCTCAGTTTTTTGCTTGCTTTTCGGTGTACTACCAGATATAATAAGTAAAATTGCTTTATCCATTTACACTAATAAAATACCAAAATTACCGGGAGGTTATGAACATGTCACGCGTGTACAATTTTTCCGCCGGGCCGTCTATGTTGCCCGAATCCGTCCTGAAAAAAGCCTCTGCCGAGATGCTGGATTATGAAGGCAGCGGCCAGTCCGTCATGGAGATGTCGCACCGTTCCAAGGTGTACGACGCTATCATCAAAGGCGCTGAAAGTACGCTGCGCCAAGTGATGGGCATTCCGGATAATTATAAGGTATTATTCCTGCAGGGCGGCGCCTCCTCTCAGTTCGCTGCAGTCCCTATGAACCTGATGACTAAATCCCACAAGGCGGATTATGTGCTCTCCGGCCAGTTTTCCACAAAAGCCTACAAAGAGGGCAGCCGGTATGGAGACTGCAAGGCGGTCGCTTCTTCCAAAGAAGATAATTTCTCTCACATCCCTTCGCTGGATCAAAATGAGTTCCGCCCCGATGCCGATTATTTCCACATCTGCCTGAACAATACAATTTACGGCACGGTCTGGAACGAATTGCCGGATACCGGGGAAGTGCCGTTGGTGGCGGATATCTCCTCCTGCATCCTCAGCCGTCCCATCAACGTTTCAAAGTTCGGCCTGCTCTATGCCGGCGCCCAGAAAAATGTAGCCCCTGCCGGCCTCACCATTGTAATTGTCCGGGAGGATTTGCTGGGTGAACCACAGGAAGGCACCCCTACCATGTTCAACTATAAGGTCATGGCGGAAAACGAATCCATGTACAACACTCCCCCCTGCTGGCCCATCTACATCTGCAAACTTGTTTTGGAATGGATCCGTGATGAAATTGGCGGGCTTGAGAAAATGGAAGAACGCAACGTACGCAAAGCCCAGGTGCTCTATGATTTTCTGGATTCTTCCAAACTGTTCAAGGGCTGCGCAGCGCCGGACAGCCGTTCCATCATGAATGCGACCTTCGTCACTGGAGATCCTGACTTAGACGCAAAGTTCGTCAAGGAAAGCACCGCGGCCGGATTTGTCAATCTGAAGGGCCACCGCAGTGTGGGAGGCATGCGGGCTTCCATCTATAACGCCATGCCACCCGAGGGCGTTGCCAGTCTGGTGGACTTCATGAGGAAATTTGAAGCGGAAAACGCATAGGCAGCTTTACTGTACTTAATCCCGGCGGAAGCCGCTGCATCTGAATATTTGGAAAGGATGATGTTTTATGTATAAGATCCTCTGCCTCAATAAAATCAGCCCTGTGGGAACCAAACGTTTCGGTGAGAAGTACACCTTTTCTCCTGAAGTGCAGGAACCGGACGGCATCCTGGTCCGTTCCGCCTCCATGCACGACATGGAACTGGGTGAAAACCTGCTGGCTATTGCCCGAGCAGGCGCGGGTGTAAACAACATCCCTGTGAACCAATGCATCGAGAACGGCGTGGTGGTATTCAACACCCCCGGCGCCAATGCCAACGCCGTAAAAGAGCTGGTACTCTGCTCGCTGTTCCTCACCTCCCGGAAAATAGTTTCCTCCATTGACTGGGCAAAAACCCTGAAGGGCAAGGGAGATGAAGTGAGCAAGCTGGTAGAGAAGGGAAAATCCGCTTTCACGGGTCCCGAAATCCAGGGAAAAACCCTGGGTGTCATTGGTCTGGGCGCTATCGGCATTCTGGTTGCCAACGCGGCCAAATCCCTGGGAATGACTGTGTATGGCTACGACCCCTTCCTCTCTGTGGATTCTGCCTGGAACCTCTCCCGTTCCGTCAACCACGCTCAGTCTCTGGATGAAATATTTGCAACCTGCGATTACATTACGCTCCATGTTCCTCTTACCCCGGAAACCAAGAATCTGGTAGGCACCGCCTCCCTGCAAAAGATGAAGGACGGCGTCCGTATCCTGAATTTCGCCCGTGGAGATTTGGTGGATTCCGATGCGATGCTGGAGGCGCTGCAAAAAGGCAAGGTTTCCGCCTATGCCACCGATTTTCCTGACGACAAGCTTCTCTGTGCGGAAAATGTGATTGCGATTCCTCATCTGGGAGCTTCTACGCCGGAGAGCGAGGATAACTGCGCGGAAATGGCTGTTGATGAGCTGAAAGAATATTTGGAAGACGGAAACATCCGCAATTCTGTAAATATGCCCGCCATCTCCATGGCGAGAGAACCGGGTACCAAGCGAATCTGTATCATTCACAAGAACGTACCTAACACCATTGGCCTGTTTACCTCTACCTGTGGTGATGCGGGCATTAACATTGAAAATATGCAGAGCAAATCCCGCGGGGAATATGCCTATACCATTCTGGATGTTTCCGGTGAGGTCACTGCAGATGCAGTCTCCGCATTGGAAAACCTGGAGGCTATTATCCGAGTACGTACCATTGTCTGAGCTTTGTTTACAAAAAACACCAAGACCGGCTGGCATCTCCAGCCGGTCTTTTTTTGCCTTACTCTCCACAGCATAAAAGGCCCCTGCCGGCTTAAATAAACCTGCAGGGGCCTTTCTGGAGTAAAAACCGGAAAAATTCCGCACTTATTCTTCCGGCTTATTTTCGGGATTCTCTTCCTGTTCCGCAGCGGAAGACTCTGCCCCCGTCGGAGCTTCTGGAACTCCCGGGACAAGAGGAGTATTCTCGGGCTCCGACAGAACGGATGGCGACTGCAACGGCTGCTGGTAGGCCGGCTGCTGAGGCGGGACCGAAGACGCGCTTTCAGGGGCCGACGGATAGAACTGCTGCACAGGAGCCTGACCATATCCATAGGGCTGGTAGGCGTTCTGTGGAGGCTGCGCATAGACCGGCTGCACCGGAGGATACAACAGCATGGTCATTCTGTTCCTGCATTCGCTGAGCAGACGGGCAGTCAAGATCATCCCCGCAGCGCCAACCAAGGATCCCACGCCGGCAATCGGAGAGGAAAACAGGGAGAACAGACCGCCGATACCGGCAATAATGCCGAATACATAGTTCATCACGATCAAATACCGTGGGATTCGGTTATCCGGCATACCGGTATGTACCACATTCTTCATACGGTTGACCGTCTTAAGAACACAGATATCATAGATCAAGTAGAGCACCAACGCCATAATCACAACGACAGCCAGGATGCCCAACAGTACGCTTGCCCCGGCAAGCAAAACCTCAGGATCCCCATAACCATAACTGTAAAAATGGTAGGATCCGGCGTTGGAAGAACCCATATTTGCCAGCACGGCAATAAACAAGACTACGAAAAAAAGCGCAGCTAAAATGCCAAGACAGCACCCCACCAAGGAAATGACGGCCATCACCTTCCAGATGGTCATTCCCGCTGTCGAGACACCTCCGGTTGCCGTGCCGCGGGAAGAAGAGAAGTGCAGCCACAGAGCCGTTGCAATCAAAATTCCAGGCACTGATGAAAAAATTGCCCCCAAAACCGCACTAAGGGCATTCTGATTTGCAAAAGGGTATAGCAAACTGGGGTCAATACCGTAATCATAGGCAGAATAGATCAGGTTTTCCAGAGTGCTGTCTGCAGTGATCGCTGTGACGACGCTGAACAGTACGGACACAGAATACAAAATTGCAAGCACCAGAAACTGGGTAGACGAACCGACCGTCTTAATGACATTGACCGCCGGATTGGACGAGAGCAGCGGCGTGCTGCCCATGCAGGGACACTGTGTGCCGTCCGGCACAGTCCTGCCGCAGTTGGGACAAATCATACCTTCATACCTCCAAGCTACAAGCATTCCAAATTTTTGAATCTGCCTTGCATACATATTACACGAAACCCAGAAAAAATGCAAACTATTCTCACTGCCGCCCAAGTTTTTTTTGATGTTTTTCTTCCTTTTCACGCACGGAAAAACATAAGGTAAACGAAGCCTGTCTTCCGGGAAACTTTCCTGTCCATTTTTTCCGAATGACCACCTCGTTTCTGGAAGGGAACTCCCTCGAAAAATTCTTCCATTCAGTTTTTTCTATGGACAGAAAGTGGAAACCGTGGTATATTATGTAAAGTTCTGTCGTAAGATAAAGTCTTGTCGTAAGAGGAGGAATGGCAAATGAAGAAGAAACAGGGCTTCCGGTTTCTGGCCGGATTTCTTTGCTGTGTACTGCTGGTATGCGGAATAACGCTCCCAGCTTCAGCCGCTCAGTTTTCGGACGTTCCATATGGAGAATGGTTTTCAGAAAGCGTATACGATTTGGTGGACCAGGGTATTGTCAACGGTAAAACCCCTACCACTTTCAAGCCCTATGACAAACTGACCCGCGCAGAATTTGTCACAATGTTGGCGAAAACTGTGCTCACAAAGAGCGAAGTCGACCAATACCGATTCAAAGGGAGCTTCCGGGATGTATTTCCCTCCCAATGGTATAATCCTTATGTCAATTGGGCTTCGGAAGCGGGCGTAGTCAACGGCTATGAGGACAAAACCTTTCGGCCGGAACAGTATGTGACCTGAGAAGAACTTGCGAGAATGGTCACAAACTTTGCCAGGGCTACCGGACGACAGATGACCCCCGATACCACGGAAATAAATTTCACAGATAAGGCTAAAATTTCCAATTTTGCCAAAGCCAGCGTATCCCTCTGCCAGCGCTGCGGTATCATCAACGGCTATGAAGACGGTTTTGAAAGCGTTATCCAGAAGGTCTCCGCAAACAAATGGCCCAGCAGCAGCACCGACGCCGCCCGCCTGGTCTTCACCAGGGACTGGGGGCATACGCTGTGCTTCGACGCAAAAGACGCCGTAACGGTGGACAGCGAAGGATTTATCACCTCTGTCGCAGCAGACAAAGACGTCGCAATTCCCTCCCTAGATGAGGGGTACGTGCTGGCCCAGCGTTCCCGCCGCCAGTATGAAGGAGATTTCTTTGATTCCTGCCAGGTAGGCGATCGCATTTCTCTGGATTTAAACTACGACGGTTCTTCCACGCAAGATATTATGCTGTCTGTTGCAGCCGGCCCTAGGCTTGTGAAAAACGGTCAGGTATACGGCGGCCTGAACACCTACATTTCCGAGGGCTTCTCAGACCCGAACATCACCACCTATACTGCACTGCGCATGTGTATCGGCATCAAACCGGACGGGAACCTGCTTATTGCCACCGCTACCTGCACACTGCAGGAGCTTTCCTCCATTCTAGTGAAACTGGGCTGCTCGGATGGAATCAATTTGGACGGCGGCGGATCCGCCACCCTTTATGTGGGCGGACAATGGCTATGCGGCCCACAGTCCCGCAAGTTGAATAATATGATTGTCTTTCAATAAGAAGCAACAGAAAAAAAGGAACGAAAGTGCAGCTAGCTGCATTTCCGTTCCTTTTTTGTATCCACAGTATCTATCCCAAATAGATTAATGATAGACAGCCACAATATCCAGATTCTCATCCAACACCAGCAGATCGGCACGCTTCCCAGGTTCGATACTGCCAATCTCCCCATCCATTCCAATTACCTTGGCCGGAGTCAGAGTGGCTGCTTTTACAGCGTGCTCCAGAGGAATGCCGAAGCTGACCAGATTTTTGACCTCTTCATGGAGGTTGGTCACAGAACCCGCAATCGTTCCGTCAGAAAGGGTGGCCTTGCCGTCCTTTACGGTGACCAACTGGCCGCCCAGATCAAAGCTTTCCCCATCTGCCATGCCATTTCCCCGCATGGAATCACTGACCACCACAGCCCTGTCTCCAAGAACGCGGAAGGCTGTCCGCAGCACTGCAGGATGCAGATGAAATCCATCACAGATCAGCTCCGCCGTTACCCTTTCATCATCAAACACGGCGCCCACCACCCCGGGGGCACGGTGAGAAAGGCCGGGCATTGCATTGAACAGATGGGTGGCATGGGTTACGCCGCAGTCAAAGGCGTGTTTTGCCTCCTCGTAACTCGCCGTAGTGTGCGCGATGGAAACCGTGCACTGCGCTTTAGCCTGTTCAGCAAATTCATATCCTCCAGGCTGTTCAGGCGCCACCACCACCAGCTTTACAAGGCCGCCGCTCAGCTCATAAAGCTCACGGAACCAGCTGTAGTCCGGCGGCAGAATAGCCTCTTCCAGCTGAGCTCCCTTTTTCTCTTTGGCAATAAAAGGTCCCTCCATGTGGATTCCGACTATCCGGGCGCCATCCTCCACCGGCTGCTCTGCGCAGGCTTTAGCGGCAAGCAAAGCCCGTTCTACTGTAGCCCGGCCTGTGGTCATCGTGGTAGGACAGAAAGAAGTAACCCCCTTCTGCAGCAAAAATCTGGCCATATTGTCAATATCTTCCCGAGTTCCATCACAGGTATCGGTACCCGCACAGCCGTGGATATGGATATCCACAAAGCCGGGTATAATGGTATATCCGGAACAGTCAACAGCCAGTTCATCTTCCGGGAAAGAGAGATTCTCCCCCACCCGCAGAAGCCGCCCGTCTTCGATTTCGATATCTCCCGTCTTCCATTGAAAATTCCCATCAAGATAATTCGCACGAACCAACAACATGTTAGACATCCCCTTTTCAGAGCTGTACGTCCTTTTCCTTGTCTACCGGCACTCCACCTGGCCGCTTTCGCACCATTCTGTCAAAGTTAACTTTATAAAATAGCATTGAGCAGGAGCATCAGAGTGACGCCGGGAATTCCCAATACCCCGGAAACCAGCACACTCAGCCGGCTCACCGGCAGAAACACACCTGTATACGGGCCGCAGAGATTGACCAGCGCCATTGCCACAAAGCCCAGAACTGCAGAGAATAAAAAGCCTTTCATGAAGTCACGTCCCCTTCTCCTTTTGATCATACCTATGAAAAGGGGACGAACTCTATGCCTCCTGAGGTACGAAATCGATGCGGCCGGTAGCCACATCTGCAGCGGCTACAATGATCCCAAGCTCTTCTCCTACGGTCAGGGTCAGACCTGAGCGCCGGTCCATGTGTGTGATTTCTCCATCAAACTCAAAATCACAATCCGGAAAATCATTGAGGCTGACAAAGCCCTCAGCGTTATTGGGGAGTTTTACAAAGATGCCGCGGGGTGTTGCGCCGCTGATAATCCCCACATGGCGCTCCCCTAAGTGAGCGCACATATATTCCGCCATGTAACAATCCTCAGCCGCCCGTTCCCCTGTGACTGCCCGCACCTCGTTCTTGGAGGATTCCTCTGCAGACTCCGCAGCAAACGCCGCATAACGGTGCGCTATCTCCGCAGGGTCCGAACCGCTGACCAGATCGGTCAGGATCCGGTGGATCGAGGTATCGGGATATCGGCGGATAGGAGAAGTGTAGTGGCTGTAATCGGGAAGAGCCAGTCCAAAATGTCCTACTTCCCGGTCAGAATAACGCGCCTTCTCCATAGTACGCAGGATACGCTGGGAAACCAGCGCCTCTTTTGGCGTTCCTTTTGCCCGGTTGAGCACCGCTGCAAAGTCCTTTGCAGTGGGATTTCCTTTTTTCAGTTCGCCGCAGGGAACTCCCAGGCGGTCCAGCAAATCGCACAGCTCAATTACCCGGTCTGGCTGGGGCTTTTCATGAGTGCGGTATAAAAACGGAATTTCCGCCTCTTGGGCCACCTTAGCCGCTGCGATATTGGCCGCAATCATCATCTGCTCGATCAGGGCCTCTGATTCCCCCGTTGTTCTGGGAAGAATATCGATACAGACTCCCTTTTCGTCCAGCACAAATTTGGTCTCGCCGCTTTCCAGTTCCATCTCGCCCCGCTCCACAGCCTTTTTCTTCAAAAGGTCCGCCAGCTCCTTGGCATTTTTCAAACTGGTTTTCACCGGTGCATATTTTTTCAGCAAGTCCTTGGAAGCAGTGCCTGCCAATATTTCATTGACCTCCCGGTAGACGCCCCGCACTTTTGAGTTGATCACTGACTTATGAAACTCATATCCGGTCATATTGCCTTCCCGGTCAAAGGAAAGAAGAGCGGAGAACGCCAGCTTCTCAGTTCCTGCGTTCAGGGAGCATACCCCGTTGGAAAGAGCCTCCGGCAGCATGGGAATCACGCGGTCTGCAAAGTATACGGAGGTGCCTCTGCGAAACGCCTCCCGGTCAATGGCACCGCCCGCCTTCACATAGTGGGATACGTCTGCAATATGCACGCCCAGCTTGTAGCCTGCCCGAGTCTTACGGACGGAAATGGCATCATCGAGATCCTTTGCGTCGGCGCTGTCGATGGTGAACACCGGTTCCTCACGCAGATCCAGCCGTTCCCGAAAATCCGCTTCCGTAATCGCAGCACGGGATACCTGCTCTGCCTCCGCCATCACCTCCGGTGGAAATTCCTTGGGAATCCCGCAGCGCTCGATGATGGCGTCAGAACACACTCTGGCACTGCTGCCGCTGCCGAATACGGATTTTACTTCAGCGAAGACCCAATCGCCTCTGCCGTCCGCCTGGGGCCGGATCAGCACCTTGTCTCCATCCCTGGCTCCATTGAGATCAGCCGGCCGTACCTTCAGATCATAGCGTACCGGGCCGTCAGGAGTGACTCTGGCTCCGCCTGGATCCAGATGAACAGTTCCAGTCACAGAACCGGATGCGCGGGCAACAATCCGCTTAACCCGGCCGCTGGGGCCCTTTTCCCGCTGCTGGATATCTGACAGCACCAGCTCATCTCCCACAAAAGCGCCCTTCAAGGCACTACCGGGAATAAAGATATCTCCAGTGCCGTTTTTCGGGCGGGCAAAACCAAACTTTTCCGAAAGAGAAACAAGCTGTGCCTCTATATCGCCGCTGTCCGGAACCAAAGTAACCCAATGGTCCTTGTCCACCTTCACCTCTCCGGCCTCTTTCAGCGATCTAAGCGCCTCATAAAAAGCATTTTTGTTCATAACCCCCGCCTCGCGCATCAAGGCGCGGGAGGGAACGCCGTCCCCACCACCGCAGCGCCGCAGCGCAGTCAGAATCAACTTCTGCTCCGGTGTATGAACATCTCTTGCAGCAGGACGCTGTCTGACGCCCCCTGCTGCCGGGCGGGCCCCTTTATGGCCGGTATTTTTGTTTTCTCTGTAATTTCCTTGTTTTTTTCGTTCCATTCTCTCTGCTTTCCCGGGGAATCCCCCGTGTTACCGGAGTTCGTTTACGAGCTCCTTAAAATGTCTTCCCCGCACCTCGAAATTCGGGTACAAATCAAAGGCCGCAGAAGCCGGCGACAGGGATACCACATCTCCAGCCTGTGCCTCGCTGCGGGCGGCGTCAACCGCCTCTTCCATATTCTTCACTCTAAGAATTTTGGGACTTCCCTCCTGATATCCCGGCGCATTGCGCACCGCTTCTTCAATCTTCGGGCCGGTGCTACCCATAACGACCAGAGTTTTAACCCTGTCGCATATCACCGGGCCAAGGGGATCATAAGGAATCTGTTTATCATAACCCCCGCAGATGAGGATTATTTTTTTGTCAAAGAGAGAAAGCGTGCCTGAAATCGTACGTGTGGGGGAACTGGCAATAGAATCGTTATAATATTTCACACCCTCAAACTCACGAACCAACTCCGTCCGATGCTCCACACCGCCGAACTCAGCGGCTACTTTCCGGATATTCTCAGGAGACACCTCACCCCACACCGCACCGATGGCGGCCATATAATCCTCCACGATATGCCAGCCGGGAAGCTTAATGTCCCTGACGGCAAGCGCCTCTTCCCCGTTTACATAAATTTTCTCTCCGTCACACCAGACGCCGCGCCGCAAATTTTCCCGTCTGCTGAAGAGCCACGTATCTCCGCGGGTTTCCGGCGCAAAATCTGCTGTAATCGCATTGTCTGCATTGAGCACAGTACGGGAAAAAGCATTTTGATGCAGAAAAATATTTTTCTTGGCGTCGATATATTCCTGCATATCCTTATGCATATCCAGGTGATTGGGGGTGAGATTGGTTACAACCGCCACATTGGGGCTTTCCCTCATGGAAATAAGCTGAAAGCTGGAAAGCTCCACTACGGCGCAGTCCGTCTCCTGAATCGATTCTATTTCCGGCAGAAGAGGCTTCCCGATATTTCCTCCCAAATGCACTTGTTTCCCCTGGGCTTTCAAAAACTCTGCTATTATGGTGGTGGTGGTGGTCTTTCCATCACTGCCCGTCACCCCATATATTTTGCAGGGACAAAGCTCAAAAAACACCTCCATCTCACTGGTCACCGCGCTGCCGCGCTTGCGCGCTTCGGCAAGTTCCGGCAGAGTGTACCGCATACCCGGCGTCCGAAAAATGAGATTCTCCTCCAAATGATCCAGATAACCTTCCCCCAGAATCAGCTTGATCCCAAGCGCTTTCAGCTTCTCCCCGTTTTCCCCCAGCTCCTCAAAACTGCGCTTATCCCTGGCGGATACCAGCGCTCCTTTTTTTTGAAACAGCTCCATGAGTGGCATGTGGCTTCTTCCTATGCCGCAGAAGGTCACCGTTTTCCCGGAAAGATACTGAAAAAAATGATCTTTATTCAACTCTAAGCACTCCTGTCCATGAGAAAATCGTCAGGCATTGTCAACAACCCTGTCGTCTGCATAGCTGTTATAAAGATGGTAATAAATTCCCTTTTTGGCCATCAGTTCCTGATGAGTTCCTTTTTCTTCAATTCCCCTGTGCGTCAGCACCAAAATAACTGTGGCGTTCTTTATGGTAGTGAGACGGTGGGCGATGGTAAAGGTAGTGCGCCCTTTGGAAAGTTTTTCCAAAGACGCCTGCACGATCTTTTCACTTTCGTTGTCCAACGCAGATGTTGCCTCATCCAGAATCATAATAGGCGGATTCTTCAAAAATGCACGGGCAATACTGATGCGCTGTTTCTGGCCACCTGAAAGCTTTACGCCGCGTTCTCCCACATAAGTATCATACCCATTGAGCAGCCCCATAATAAATTCATGGGCGCCCGCCTGTTTCGCGGCCTCTACCACCTCTTCCCTGCTGGCGCCGGGCCTGCCGTATTCAATATTCTGGAACACGGTACCGGAGAACAGGTACACATCCTGCTGCACAAAACCGATCTGAGAACGAAGTGAATTGAGGGTGACATTGCGGATATCCTGACCATCGATCAGAATACGGCCTTCCGTGACATCGTAGAACCGGGGAATCAGATTGCACAGCGTGGTTTTTCCTCCTCCGGAGGGACCTACAAGCGCCACATTCTCTCCTGCTTTCACAGAGAGATTGATTTCGGAAAGCACTTGCTTCCCATCGTCGGAGTAACTGAACCCTACGTTTTCGAAGTTGATATCCCCACGGTTCACCTTCAGCTCTCTGGCGTCCGGCTCATCAAAGATATCCACGTCTGCATCCATAACCTGGAAGAAACGCTCGATGCCGGTCATACCGCGCTGAAACTGCTCTGCAAACTGCACCAGTTGCCGCACAGAGCTGATCAAAGTGCCCACATACATCATGTAAGCCACCAGATCCGCCGGCTGAATCTGCCCGTTTATCATAAATACGGCGCCCACAACCAGCACCAATATATTCATCAAGCCGTCGAACATCCGGTTAGAGGCGTCAAAGCCGCCCATATAGAGATAACTCTTCTTTTTGATGTCGAAAAAGGTTTCATTGCCGCGCTCGAACTTTTCCGTCTCCAAATCCTCGTTGGCAAAGGATTTGACTACCCGGACCCCCAGAAGACTGTCTTCCACCTGGGCGTTGATCTCGCCGATCTGTACGCGTTGGCGGCGGAACTGCTCCCGCATCTTCAGGTTGAAGAAAGCAGCCACCAGCAGCATAAAGGGTACCACGGAAAACACGATGAGCGTCAGCCAGACGTTCACACCGCAAAGAATGGTAAAGGATCCAACAATTTTTATAGCGGAAATAAAAATTTCTTCCGGGCAGTGATGGGCAAATTCCGTCACATCAAACAGGTCCGAGGTAATGCGGGACATAATCTGCCCAATCTTTGTATTGTCGAAATAGGTGAAAGAAAGCTTCTGTAAATGCCGGAACAGGTCTGAACGCATATCGGTCTCAATTTTCGTGCCCATAATGTGGCCGATAGAGGCCATAAAAAAATTGGCTGCCGCGTCCACCAGCCGCAGGAACAGGTAGAGCACACCAATCTTCAGAATGATTTCCAATGTCAGCGACGCCAGGTCGTTGATTCCCGCATTGGTGACAAAACGCACCAGCATCGGCAGCACCAGTTCACACACGGTGGTGAGCGCCGCGCAGAACAGATCAAAAACCAATATCCATTTGTACTTTTTGAAATAGGGGACGAACCTGCCGATCAGGCCCTTCTTTTTCTGTTTCTTCGTTTCCTTCATATTTTTGACCGCACCTTTCCAAAACACAACACTTAAGAAAATTATGCCACAAAGTGCAAAGAGAATCAATAGGCCAATCCTCTAACAATTTGTGCCGAAACCAGAAGTTATCGGTCTAATTTCCCGGCCTGGACAGCTTGCAATGAACGTCCACAAGCTTTATAATCAGACTATCGCCGGATCGGTCCGGCGCGAAAGTCCAGCTTTTTAGAAAGGAAGAATGCCGATGCAGATTGTGGTGTTGGATGGCAGAACAACAAATCCGGGAGATATCTCCTGGGAACCTCTAAAGGAGTTGGGCAAGCTCACCGTTTACGATGACACACCCTATGAACTCATCAGAGAGAGGGCCGGCGCCGCCGAAGCCGTCATCATGAACCGTACCATCATGGACCGGGCTATTCTGAAAGAGCTGCCGTGTCTCCGGTTTCTGGGTGCTCTCGCTACCGGTTACAACACCATAGATATCGCCGCTGCGGAGGAGCTGGGTATTACGGTATGCAATGTGCCCCTCTACTGTGCAGAAACGGTGGCACAGCACGCTTTCTCCCTGCTTCTGGCTCTGTGCAACAGGGCGGAGTATTACAGTGAAACCGTGCGTGACGGCGGATGGAAGCGCGCCGAGGAAGAAAGCGCCTTTTCCCCCATGTTCGAGCTCAGCGGAAAGACATTGGGAATATTCGGGTTCGGCGCCATAGGCAGCGCTGTGGCCAGATTGGGATTAGCCTTCGGCATGAAGGTGCTGCTCTGCAGCCGTACCCGGAAGGAAGCCCCCGCAGGCTGCAGCTGGGTCTCTCTCAGGGAGCTGTTTCAGAAAAGCGACGTAGTCTCCATCCACTGCCCGTTAACAGAAGAAACAAGAGGCCTTATCAACAGCTCCCTGCTTTCTCTGATGAAGCCTTCCGCCTTTCTGCTCAACACTTCCCGCGGCGCCGTTGTGGCAGAAGCGGATCTGGCCGAAGCCTTGAATACAGGACGGCTGGCCGGCGCAGGAATGGACGTCCTTTCTCAGGAGCCGCCCGCCCCGGAACATCCGCTGCTTTCCGCTAAAAACTGTATTATCACACCGCATGTAGCCTGGTCCTCCCGGGAGGCGCGGCAAAGGCTGATTGGTATTGTAGCGGAAAACTTACGCTGTTTTCTGGCCGGCGTACCTCAAAATGTAGTAAAGCAAAAAAGAGATAAAGGAGAAAAACAGTATGAATAATTTTGTCTTTCACACCCCCACTAAAGTTATATTCGGAAAAAACACAGAGTCGGAAGTAGGCAGCCTGGTAAAGGAACAGGGCTGCAGAAAGGTTCTGGTTCACTACGGTGGGCAGAGCGCCAGGAAAAGCGGCCTGTTGGACCGGGTATTCACCTCTCTGCAGGAGGCCGGCATTGCATACACATCTCTTGGCGGCGTTGTACCCAATCCCCGGCTTTCCCTGGTCTATGAAGGAATTGAACTCTGCCGGAAGGAACATGTAGATTTTATTTTAGCCGTCGGCGGGGGCAGCGTCATCGATTCTGCCAAGGCGATCGGCTACGGTATGGCTAACGATTTCGACGTGTGGGATCTCTATGACCGGAAAAACACGGCAAAAGCCTGCCTGCCCATCGGCTGTGTGCTGACAATCGCCGCAGCGGGCAGTGAAATGAGCGATTCCAGCGTCATCACCAAAGAAGAGGGCGGCATTAAACGCGGGTATAACAGTCCTCTGTGCCGCTGCAGATTTGCCGTGATGAACCCTGAGCTCACCTATACGTTGCCCGCCTATCAGACGGCCTGCGGGGCTGTGGACATCATGATGCATACCATGGAGCGCTATTTTGTTCCCGACGACACGCTGGAGCTCACCGACGGCATGGCGGAGGCACTGATCCGCACCGTCATGCACAATGCTCTGATTTTAAAGGGAGAGCCACAGAATTACAAGGCCAGGGCCGAAATCATGTGGGCGGGAAGCTTGGCGCACAACAGCCTGATGAATTGCGGCGGCCCCAATGGGGATTGGGCCTCCCACCAACTGGAGCATGAGTTGGGCGGCATGTTCGATGTGGCGCACGGCGCCGGCCTGGCAGCTGTATGGGGCAGTTGGGCCCGCTATGTCTTTCATGACAAACCGGAACGTTTTGCCCAGTTTGCCAGCCGCATTTTCGATATTGAATGCCATGGAAACGCCAGAGAGACCGCTCTCTTGGGCATTGAAGCCATGGAAGAATTCTATCGCTCCATCGATATGCCCACCACCATCCGGGAGTTGGGTGTTGCACTCACAGAGGAGCAGATTGAAGAGCTGGCAGCAAAATGCGCTTTCGGCGGCCGTACGATCGGCGCTTTCAAGACGCTTAACCAGGAGGACATGGCAGCAATCTACCGAAATGCCAGAGGCTGATGTTTTAAAAGTAATTCAGGCGTACGGGAACCGGGTTTCCGTACGCCTGTTTCATTTCTCGCCGCCCGCGCCGCTCCATAAAATCCTTGTCACGTCAACCCCCTCCTTTTCATAGGATACTGAGAAGACAAATTTTACCAAAGCGAGGGCTGGCCAGTGAATTTTCTTTTTTCCCTGCTGGAGGCGGCCGTTCTGGCGGCGGCCCTCTCCATGGATGCATTTGTGGCAAGCTTTGCCTACGGCAGCAATAAAATCCGTATCCCTCTCCTGTCCGCCCAAATCATCAATGTGATCTGCAGCAGCGTAGTGGGGGTCTCCATGTTGGCCGGTTCCCTGATACGCGGACTGATTCCACAAAGCCTCACCACCGCCATCTGTTTCGTGCTGCTTTTTATTCTGGGGCTTGTCAAACTACTCGACAGCCTGACCAAATCAATCATTCGAAAGCACAACAATCTGGAAAAGCAAATCCATTTCAGCCTGCTAAACTTTCGTTTTGTGCTGAGCCTTTATGCGGATCCTGAGAAAGCAGACCGTGACCATTCTAAAACAATTTCGCCGGGAGAAGCCGCCTCTCTGGCCGTCGCACTTTCCCTGGACGGTATGGCCGTAGGGTTCGGCGCGGCGTTGGGAAACTTAAACATCCTGGCAGTATTCCTCTGTTCCCTGATCACTGAAACCCTGGCGGTACTGCTGGGCAGCAAATTGGGGAATCGTCTGGCTAAAAAGCTGCCCTTCAACATCTCCTGGCTCAGTGGAGCGCTGCTTTTGGGTATGGCCTTTCTGAAGCTCTTTTAGCAGCCGGCCCCCACATAGTAAATAGGACACAAAATTTTACATGATGTGGGAAGGGCCCGCTGAAAATGCTTAAACTGCATTTTATGGCGGACCCTTCCCATTATCTTTTGGAACTCTATCAAGATCTCTTCGTCAATTTTTACTGGAGCTCAGCTTTGTAAGGGCATAGACTATCAGGGCAATCACGCCGATCACAACAAAAATACCCAACATACCCTTACCCATGATTCCCAGAGCTTCCATTATATTCTGCACGGTTTCAGGACTCATCTACTCTCTTCCTTTCCCTACGCCTGCTGTACAGGGCGTGTGCTATTCGTCATTTCCAGCTATTTTCTATCCGATCCTTCGTCTCTCTAGTCCACCTGAACTTACAGGAAAAATCCCAGCACAATTCCACCGGCCACGGCAGAAGCGATCTGTCCGGAAACATTGGCTCCTACGGCATGCATCAGCAGGTGATTCTGGTTATTCTCCGCAATTCCCATTTTTTCCACAACACGCGCCGACATGGGGAATGCAGAGATTCCGGCAGCTCCCACCATGGGATTGATCTTGTTCTTTGAAAACAGGTTGAGAAGCTTTGCAAAGAACACGCCGCCTATGGTATCAAACACAAAGGCAAACAGGCCCAAGGCCATAATCATCAGGGTCTGCAGTGTGACAAATTTATCCGCACGCATGGAGAAAGAGATGGTAATCCCCAGCAGCAATGTGACCAAATTGGCCAAATCGTTCTGGGCGGTCTCAGAAAGCCTGTTCAACACACCGCACTCGCGGATCAGGTTGCCAAACATCAGGAAGCCCACCAGAGAGACGGAGGCGGGAGCCACCAGGCCCGCGATCACCGTCACCAGGATGGGAAACAAAATCCTGGTGGTTTTGCTCACTGCAGCAGGACGGTACTCCATACGGATCGCCCGCTCCTTCTTGGTAGTGACAGCCTTGATGGCAACCGGCTGGATGATGGGCACCAGCGCCATATAGGAGTAGGCGGCTACTGCAATCGGCCCCACATAATTGGATTTCAGCACTTGAGATACCAGAATGGAGGTGGGGCCGTCCGCGGCGCCGATAATGCCGATTGACGCCGCATCTCGGATGGGAAAGCCCAAAACAGCGGCCAGGAAAATTGTGAGAAAAATACCGAATTGTGCCGCCGCACCGAAAAGGAACATCTTGGGGTTGGAGAGCAGCGGGCCAAAGTCAATCATCGCACCGATGCCGATGAACAGCAGCAGCGGGAATGCCTCCGACGCCTCAATCCCAATCTCAAAGAGCCACTGGATTATGCCATGCGTTTCCCCCACGCCCTGCATTGTCTGATTCAGAACACCGGACAAGGGCAGGTTTACCAGGATAGCTCCAAATCCCATCGGCAGCAGCAGCGCAGGCTCATAATCTTTTTTGATCGCAAGCCAGATGAGCACTGCGCCCACAGCGTACATCACCAGCTGCTGCCAGGTGACCGACAGCAGCCCTTCCCACAAGAATTCCATGTTTCTACATCCTTCCTTTTTTGAATAGTCTTCCCAATTAACAAAAATAAATGAGAGTGTTTCTCCTTCTCAGATCCCGCAGGAACCTGCAGGAAAATTCCGTTTGAGATAAAAAAACAGACCTGAGCCCTCGAAAAGATAGGCACAGGTCTGGTCGTTTCAAGCTAAACCAGAGCGGGTGACCGCCCATGATTGTTGATCTAGCTGCGCAGAATTCCACGCCGACTACTCCCCCATAGCAAAATAAAGTCTAGCACTTTTTGGAAGTGATGTCAACTGGTTCTTTTTAGAACAGACTACTGTAGTATTTCTGAAAACTTCCAAGCGTTATTGAGGCCAGTAGCTTATCTATATCCTGGCCTCCAGACAGTATGGAGGCCTGTTCTTCTGACAGGAAAATGCCGGAATAACCGGCAACAGGATTTTCCCTCTCCGGATTTGCCGCCATGAGAAACCCCCTTCCCGGAAGCAGCAATCCTCTCAGCCGGGCCCGTCATATAAATCAACCGGTTCTCCCGGCCCTTTCCATATAATCAATTTCCCGTCGTCCGTCATTTTACAAAATATTATGGATATGGAGCGGCAGTCTGAGCAAAAAAAACTCCTCAGACCGGCTTTGGCTGCTTATACAGCTCCCGCAGGAGGCTCAATACAAAGTCCTTGGAAATTGCAGAAGCCTGGGAACAGTTCCGTTCAAAATTCTCAGTTCCGGAATGTACTGCCGTATCTGTAAGTGTGCGCACCGATAAAAACGGAATTCGGTTTACATAACATACATGTGCGATACTTCCCGTTTCCATATCTACCGACAGCGGCGCATATTTCCGATTGATTTCTAAACGGTGTTCTTCCGTAATAAATTGTTCTCCAGTAGCCATCCTGCCAAAAAACACATTGCGCTCTTGTAAGGCAGCCCTTTTAGCAGCTTCCAACAGCTCCTGATCTGCCGGAAACCAAGCGGTCTGCATCCAGGGATGAAATTCGGTCAGGATATGCTCTTCCACATCGTGGTAAAGCGCCTGAGTAGAAACAACGGTGTCAAAAATCTGCAGTGATTCTTCCATTCCGCCGGCAGTTCCTGCATTGATAACAGCTTCCACCTGAAAGCAGTCGATCAATACCTGCGCGGCAATGGCGGCATTTACTTTGCATACGCCGCTGTACACAGCCGCCACAGGTATGCCCTCCAGCTCCCCTTCATGTACCTTCAGCATTGCCTTTTCCACAACCGTACAGGAATGGATATGGGACAGAAAAGGTTCCAACTCGCTATCTCCGGCACAGAGGATCCCTATTTTTTTCATTTCAATCGTTCCTCCTTCCAGAAGGCAGTCCCGCTGCCCCTTTTCTGTTTTTGGCTATCAGCAGAAACCTATGCTCCTGGTTCAAAAGGCACCCGCGCTCTTCTACCTCCCGCTGCAGCAGCAGCAAGCGGTCAAGGCAGTTGTCTACGGAGAAACCCGGAAATTCTCTTTCCCTCAGTTTCGCATAGAAGCAAAGGGCTCCCACATCCATAATTTTCGCCATAGGATACGCCTGGTTTTGGCACACCAGCCGAAATCCGGCTTTCCTAAATTTCGGGGCCTCGTTTTCCAAATTGAAAGCCAGTCCAGGTCGTTCCCGTTCCGGCAAAAGCCTTTGGGCAAGCAGCCTGCTGTTCTGACCTCCCGCTTGCTCTGTGAGAAAAAAGCCGCCGTCCCGCAGTACGCGCCGGACTTCTCCCACATCATACCCTTCATGGCGGTTGAGCACCAGATCAAAACTGTTATCTGGGAATGGCATTTCCTTTCCCTCTCCGCAGGTACAGTCCACCACTGTGACACCCAGGGACGTGAGCCGGCGCAAACAGAGCCTGTAATTTGCTGGGTCTCCCTCCGTGGCAGTCAGAAGCTGTCTGGGGTGGGAAAGAGAGAGGAGAAACTCGCCGCTGCCCGTCCCCATATCCAGGATTTTAATCCCGGGACGCAGGAAATCCAACACCTTCAGGCGATAGTCCCAAGGCGCCTTCCCCTTCAGATATCTGCCCTGCAAATGAGAAAAATCCCGGCCGGACAAGGCGCAGGACTCCTCATGCTTCCACAATTCTTTTCTTTCCGCCTGATTCATGAATCGCGGTCCACCTGGTGAAATTGTTTCAGATTTCCGGTTTTTTCACTGCGGCGGGCCAGTTCCGCCTCAACCTCATTAAAGGGAATCCCCTCATTGACCATAAGTACCATCAAGTGGTAAAGCAGGTCGCTGATCTCCCCAACGGTCTCCGGATTCTTCTTATTTTTAGCGGCAATAATGACCTCGCTGCACTCTTCCCCGCATTTTTTCAATATCTTATCCGTACCTTTTTCGAACAAATAACAGGTATAAGAGCCTTCTACCTGAGCCTCTTTCCGGGAAAGCACTGTTTCATACAGTTCCTGCAAAACATCCATCGTCGATTTTCCTTTCCAGCCCTCTTAAACAGCGGCAATCCGCCGTCTGTGCAGAGGATGATTTATTAATTTACCCGTTATGTATTATTTTTTTAAAGAAACAGCTTCTGCTGCCCGTATGGCATGCAGGACCCTTCTGATGCACCTTGACCAACAGGGTATCGTCATCACAATCAGCATGAATGCTCACGATCTTCTGCGTATTTCCAGAGGTCTCCCCTTTGTTCCATAAGGTATTCCTGCTGCGGCTGTAAAACCAGGTGTACCCGGTCTGCATGGATTTCACCAGGGACTCCCGGTTCATATAGGCCAGCATCAGCACTTCCCCAGTGCTTTCCTCCTGAATGATGGCGGGAATCAGGTCGGATTTTCTGAAATACCGCTCCAGTTCATCGTCCACTGCCGTCCTGTTTTTCGATGCCTTACTGGATATTTTTTGGCAGGCAATGATTGCCGCACGCAGATCCAACGCTCCCTGGTAGATGGACTTGCCCGCAATGGCCCCATACAGGCCCAAATCATACAGGTTTACAATATCCAAAAGGCTGCTCACGCCGCCGCTGGCAATAATATTGCAGCTGACGGAGCGGTTCAGCTTATCCAGCATCACCAGGTTGGGACCATTCATAGTGCCGTCCTTATAGATATCCGTACAGATAATATAATGGACGCCGATCTCCTCCATTCGCTTCGCCAGCTCGATATAATCCACCTGGCTCTGCTCAGTCCAGCCGTCGGCAGCCACCTTTCCGTCCAGGGCGTCAATGCCCACAGCTATCTTTTTTCCGTATTTCTTGACGGCTTCTCTCACAAAAGCGGGATCCCGTAAAGCTGCTGAACCCAGAATCACCCGGCTGACGCCCCTGCTCAGATAATGCTCTACGGTCTCCATGTCGCGAATTCCGCCGCCAACCTCTATATGCAGATCCACATTGTCCAGCACCTGGAAAATTGCTTCAGAATTTCTGGGCTTTCCGTCTTTGGCGCCATCCAAATCCACCATATGCATCCAACATGCGCCTTGGCTTTCAAACTGCTTTGCCGTCTCCACCGGGCTTTCCGCCACCACCTTGGCCGTGGCATAATCTCCTTGAAAAAGTCGGACGCACTTTCCGTTTTGTAGGTCAATGGCAGGCAAAATGATCATAGAATTTCAGCCTTTCTCCTGATGTTTTCAAACAGGCGTTCTCACAGCATTCCCTTGGAGGAAAGTATGACATCATCGTTGTTCAGTATGGCGGCCTTCCGCAGCGCATGGGCGGCCGCTTTAAAAAGAGACTCAATCATATGGTGCGTATTTTTGCCATACTCGCAGCGCAAATGTAAAGTAATTCCCGCGTTCATAGCAAAGGCCCTGAAAAATTCCTCCGTCATGCAGGAATCGAAATCACCGGTACGTTCCTGGGGAAACTCAGCTTGGAACACCAGAAACGGACGCCCGCTGATATCAGCCGCCGCAAATCCCAATGTTTCGTCCATAGGGATGTAAGCATGCCCAAACCGGTTGATACCCCGTTTGGAACCCAGCGCCTCCGCAAACGCCTTACCCAGAACGATGCCGGTATCCTCAATCGTATGGTGGCAGTCCACATGCCAGTCCCCTACCGTTTTCAGTTTGAGGCCAAAGCCTCCGTGGACTGCAAAGGCAGTGAGCATATGATCAAAAAATCCGACTCCCGTGGAGACTTCGATCTCGCCTCCATCGAAGGAAAACTCCAGAGAAACCTCTGTCTCTTTGGTTTTTCTGCTCAACGCGGCGTAGCGCTCCATCCCTATTCCCCCTTTTCTTTCAGATAGTTCAGCAGAACCTGAAGGAATTCCCTGTTTTCCTCCTCAGTTCCGCAGGTAACACGGATCAACCCTGAAGTGAACCGGACAGAAATCCCCTGTTCTCCCAAATACTGATAGAGCCTCTCCGGCTCTTCCAGTACCAGCGTTACAAAATTGGTACTGCCTCCAAAAACGGTAAAGCAATTGGGAAATTCCCCTCCAATCTGCTTTATCTGCTCCAACAAAAAATTTCTGGAGTTCAAAATTTCCGCCAGCGCTTTTTGCAGTTCTTCTTTGCGGCGCAGCACGGCTGCCCCAATCTTCTGGGTGACAGAATTGACGTTATAGGGCGACTTTACCGCCCGCAGCGCGCCGGCAAGCATATCGTTCGCCACGGCAAAACCCAGGCGCAGCGCCGCCATGCCAAAAGCTTTGGAGCAAGTACGCAGGAGAATGAGGTTGTCATAGTCCATAAATTCTTTCAGCAGACTTTCAGCGCCGAAATCCATATAGGCCTCATCCAGGATTACCAGGGCGTCCACACCGCGGATCAGCTTCCGCATTTCCTCCCGGCTCTGCACCACAGAGGTCGGGTTGCAGGGATTGCTGAAAATCAGCAGCTTTACTCCTTCATTGTTGCAGGTTTCGATCACTCTGTCAATATCCAGCGTAAAATCCTCTTTTTTTCCGATGACAACATGGCGCATTTCCTGAAGGAATCCGTTGAAGGCATACATGGAAAAATCCGGCTCAAGCGTGGCAAATGCATCGCCTTTCTGCAGAAAGGCTGTGAAAATCACGGTAATCAGCTCATCTGAACCATTACCCGCCACCACATTTCTGACGGGGACCCCGTAATAGCCGGAAAAAGCCTCGCAGGCCTCTTTTGCCAGAGGATCCGGATATCGGTTAAACTCCAGCTTGTCCAAATCAGCCTTAACCTCCTCCAGCACCTCGGCAGGAATTGGAAGAAAAGACTCGTTGGCATCCAGATGAATCCGGTACCGCTCCCCCACGGGGTCATAGGGCTTCAGATCCTTTATTTTATCGTTTAGACGATACAAGAGAACACCTGCTTCCAAAATAGTATTTCAGACAACCGCTGAACAAATCGTGCCAGACGGGTCAGTCCCCGTAGTGAGGGTGAAATCCGACATCTCTGCGCCCAAAAACCCGGAATACCCTTGGTCCTTTGAATACGGCAGAATTTTTCCGGGTTTTTCTGGAACCAACACAAAACCCGCCCCGTGTGCTGAGCACCGGATGGATTCAGCGCATGCTCGGCTTCACAAGATTTCCGGAAACGGAGAATCTTATGGAACTCACAGCTCTTTGCGCACCCGGATAGAGTTTGCATGGGCTGTCAGTTCTTCGGTTTCCGCCAGACGAATGATGTCGTCCGCAGCCTTCAGGAGTTCTTCCTTCGGATAGTAGATGAAACTGGACTTCTTGATAAAATCATCTACGGAAAGCGGCGAGAAAAACCTGGCCGTCCCACCGGTAGGCAGCACATGATTCGCTCCGGCAAAATAATCGCCCAGGGGTTCCGGAGAATAGTGGCCCAAAAATACCGAGCCGGCATTGTCCAGCCTGCCCAAATACTCGAAGGGGTCTTGGCAGCAGACCTCCAGGTGCTCGGGCGCCAGGTCGTTGGCAAATTCAACGGCCTGTTCCATGGATTCACAGACAATTACCGCCCCGAAACGGTCCAGCGACGCCTCGATGATTTCCTTTCGGGAGAGCGTCTCCACTTGCCGGTACAGAGCCTTTACCGTCTCCGCCGCCAGCTGTTCAGAATTGGTGATTAATATCGCGGAAGCCAGCCTGTCATGTTCCGCTTGGCTCATCAGATCGGCGGCCAGGTATTCCGGATTGGCGGAATCGTCCGCCACAATCAGGATCTCACTGGGGCCCGCAATCATATCGATGTCCACAACGCCATACAACTGCTTTTTTGCTGTGGCCACAAAAATATTTCCAGGCCCCACAATTTTATCCACCTTGGGCACACTCTCTGTACCGTAGGCTAAAGCTGCAACCGCTTGCGCTCCGCCCATCAGAAACACCCGATCCACGCCTGCCACAAGGGCGGCGGCGAGGATGTTGGGATCCGGCTTTCCTGTCCGTCCGGGCGGGGTGACCATGATAATTTCTCCCACTTCCGCAACCTGAGCGGGAATCACATTCATTAGAACAGAGGAGGGATATCCCGCCGTGCCGCCGGGCACATAAACGCCTACCCTGTGCAGGCCCCTGACCCTCTGGCCTGTGATGACACCGTTTCCCATAGGGTCGATGCGGCTCTGCTGTTTCTGCCTGGCATGAAACTCCCTGATATTCGCGGCGGCGCGGCGCAGGGATTCCAAAAAAGAGGGGTCGCAATCTTTAGAAAGCTCCTTCATCTCCGTTCTGGAGAGTTCCAGCGTTTCCGGAGTCCAACCGTCAAACTTCCTGGAATACGCTTTCACAGCTTCGTCGCCTCCCGATTTGACCTTCTTCAAAATGTCGGAAACCGTCTCCTCCACACTTTTTTCTGTCTCTCCCACCCGGGTCTTCAGCTCTTCGATAAAGCTCAGGCAAGTATCTCTGTCTCCCTTAACAACTCTGATCATCTCAATTTCCCCCTTTGATTGCGGCCTCCAGCCGTGCAGCTAAGGCTTCGATCTCTCGTTTCCGCAGCTTGAGACTTGCAGAATTTACAATAAGCCGGGCAGATACCTCCGCAATGCGTTCCACTACTTCCAGTCCATTCTCCCGCAGGGTTACGCCCGTTTCCACAATATCCACAATTCCATCAGACAAACCCAAAAGCGGAGCCAACTCCACGGAGCCCTCAATCCTGATGATACGCACGTCCATTTTCTTGCTCTCAAAAAAACGTCTGGCCACATTGGGATATTTGGACGCCACTGTCTTTTCCCGATAGCCGCTGTAAAAATCCACGCCGCGGGGCGCTGCCAGAGCAAAACCGCATCTTCCAAATCCCAGGTCCAGTATTTCAAAAAAATGGCTGCCGTGCTCCATGATGGTGTCTTTTCCTACCACACCCAAATCGCACACACCATGTTCCACATAGGTGATCACATCCGGGGCCTTGGCCAAAACCGCCTCCAGCTCGCCATCGCCTACAGGCAAGATCAGCTTCCTGCCCTTGTCTCTCAGACAGCTGCAATCCAGTCCAATCTGCTCGAACAACTCCACCGTGGATTTTTCCAGCCTGCCTTTTGTCAGCGCGATTCGCAAAGGCTTCACGGAAGCGTCACCTCCTTTGTTTCTTTTCCTACAGAAATCAGCGCTGCCGCACCGATCGCCGCAGCATAGGCTCTGGCCTCTTCTCTCGTCTCGAACACCGAGCTCTCACAATTTTTCCCCTCTGCAGTCAACTGGGAAAGAAGCTTTTGCGCCTCCATTTCATAGCCGTCCTCTCCATGGATTACCGTGACGGGTAACGCTTCCCTCTCCTCCGGAGACATCAAAACTGCCAAAGCCTCCACATCCGCCGCAAATCCCACAGCAGGCATAGGAGAATCGAACTTCTCACAGAGGCTGTCATACCGCCCGCCTAGAAGCACCGCTTCTCCGTGCTCCTGCACGTAGGAGCTGAACACCACGCCGGTATAGTAATCGTTCCGCTGCACCAGACCCAAGTCCACCATCAGCTTTTCTCCCAGGCCCAGACGGGAAAGTGAGGCATACAGCTTCCGCAGATAGCGGAGCACTCCAGCCGTTTCCTCATCCCTGCAATAAGCCTCCGCCGCTTCCAGAGCCTCCTCACCCCCGAAAAGCCGGGGCAGATTCCGGATTGCCTCCACAGCTTCCGAATTCCCCAATGGATCCAGCAGTTCGCTGAGAGCGGCATAATTTTTCGCTTCAATCGTAGCGCGGATTGCCTCCCGCCGCTCCGACGTTACGGGAAGGCGGTCCATCAAGGCGCCGAAAAGCCGGGCGTGGCCGATCTCCAGGCGAAAGTCAGACACGCAGGCGGAAACTGCGGCCACAGCTGTAGAAATCGCCTCCAAATCCGCTCTCAGTCCGGAAGCGCCCAACAGCTCAATCCCCATCTGTGCCGATTCGTCGCTGCGGCCCGAGAGATCAGGGGAATTCCGGTAGACGCTCTGATTATAATAAAGCCGCAGGGGCCGCTGCTGGTTCTGAAGCCGGGAGGCTGCCATTCTGGCAATGGGAAGCGTCGAATCCGGCCGGAAAACCAGCAGTCTTCCATGGTTATCCGTCGTCTTATACATCTCCTGCTGGGGAATAGCAGCTCCCGGCAGATCAAAAACATCAAAATATTCCAAGCCAGGTGTGATCACCTCATGATAACCCCTGGCGGTGAAGACCCGGGTCAGGCGTTCCTGCGCTCTGCGCTGCGCACGGCATTCCTCAAACAGAATGTCCCTGGTTCCTTCCGGCGTCACTTTGCTGTATGGTTTCATCGCTTTCTCTCTCTTCGCTTTAGTGTGCTACTATGATAATGTATAAAAGGGATCTTGTCAAGAATATTTTTCCACTCAGAACAGAGAGGTTTGGCTGCTTTCCGGCAGGCCGCTGAGTGCGCCTACCAGTCTTAGGGTGTCGATTACAGCGCTGGAAATCTTGGCTCTGGCCTGCAGGTCGTCGATGGAAATGTACTCTCCGCCAGTGCCGCGGGCTTCCATCAGGCTGATGGCAGCCGCGCCGCCAACGCCGCCCAGAGAGGAAAACGGCAGGCGGATCCGGCCGTCTTCCACCAGGAACTTTGTGGCGTGGGATTGATAGAGGTCAACCGGCAGCAATTCGATTTTTCGCGCCAGCATCTCATTGATGATCTGCAGTGTGCCGAATTCTGATTCTTCCTTGGCAGAGGCCTCACGGTTCTTGATTTTGGTATCCAGGTCTTTCATCTTGCGGTAGACGGCGTCTTTGCCCTGAATGGCCGTAACGCCGTCAAAATCATCGCTGCGCACGGTGAAGTAAGCGGCATAGAATTCAGTGGGCCGGTGCACCTTATACCAGCCCAAACGCAGGGCGGCAATCATATAGGCAGCGGCATGGGCCTTGGGGAACATGTATTTGATCTTAAAGCAGGAGTCGATATACCACTGAGGCACATCGTGTTCCTTCATCGCGTTGATATGCTCCTCAGTCAAAAGCTTTGAAGCCTTGCCTTTCCGGGTGATCTCCATGATTTTGAACGCCATTTTGGGTTGCAGTCCCTTATTCAGCAGATAGGTCATAATGCTGTCTCGGGTACCGATCACTTCAGAAATGGTACAGGTACCGTTTTTGATCAATTCCTCCGCGTTTCCCAGCCAGACGTCTGTACCATGGGACAGGCCGGAAACTTGAAGCAGGTCGGAAAACTTCGTGGGTTTGGATTCTTCCAGCATTCCCCGCACAAAATTGGTGCCCAATTCGGGCAGGGATAACGTTCCAGTTTTCACGCCGCCCAGCTCCTCTGCCGTCACGCCCAGGGCTTGCGGAGAATTGAAAAGGCTCATCACCTCCGGATCGCTCATGGAAACTTTCATCACGGGGATCCCTGTGTAATCCTCCAAATACCGGTAAATGGTGGGCACATCGTGCCCCAGCTCGTCCAGCTTACACACATTGTCATGAATGGAATGGAAATCGAAGTGGGTGGTGATGTTGTCCGACTTCTGGTCGTTTGCCGGATGCTGAACCGGGCAAAAATCATAGACTTCCATTCCCCTGGGTACAACGATCATGCCGCCTGGATGCTGGCCTGTGGTGCGCTTAATACCGGTACAGCCGATTGCCAGCCTTTTTTCTTCAGCCCTGTGGAAGGTTTTTCCATGTTCCTCCGCATACTTGCGCACGTAGCCCACAGCGGTCTTATCCGCCACTGTGGCGATGGTACCGGCCTTGAACACGTTGTCCCTTCCGAACAGCACCTCTGTATACCGGTGGGCTCCCGATTGATACTCCCCTGAAAAATTCAGGTCGATATCGGGAACCTTGTCTCCGTCGAAGCCAAGGAAGGTCTCAAAGGGGATTGTATGACCGTCCCGGTCCATGAGGGCGCCGCAGTCCGGACAATTCTTAGCCGGCAGGTCAAAACCGGAATCGATACTGCCGTCGGTGATAAACTCACTGTGCTTGCAATTGGGACAGATATAATGGGGCTCCAAAGGGTTAACCTCGGAAATACCAGACATACTGGCCACAAAAGAAGAACCCACAGATCCTCTGGAACCCACCAGATAGCCGTGCTCCTCAGAATCTGCCACCAGTTTCTGCGCCGTCATATACAACACGGAGAAGCCGTGCTTGTTGATGGAACCCAGTTCCTTTTCCAGACGTTTCTGGACGATATCGGGCAGCGGATCACCGTACCTTTCCTTGGCCCTCTCCCAGGTAATAGAGTTGAGCTGCTCCTCCGCACCGTCGATAAAAGGCGGAAAGTTACCTTGAGGTACAGGCCGCACATGTTCGATCATGTCTGCAATTTTGTTGGGATTGGTCACCACTACCTCGAAGGCCTTTTCCTTCCCCAGATAGGAAAACTCCTCCAGCATTTCCGGAGTGGTGCGCATATAGAGCGGGGCCTGCTCATCCGCATCAGAAAAGCCCTTGCCCGCCATAATAATGCGCCGGAAATCCGCATCCTTAGGGTCTTTAAAATGCACGTCACAGGTAGCCACCACCGGTTTATGCAGCTTTTCGCCAATCTTCACGATGGTCCTGTTGTATTCCCGCAGTCCTTCGATATCCGTATCGCCGTTTCGTACCATGAACATATTGTTTCCCAGCGGCTGTATTTCCAAATAATCATAGAAATCCGCAATTTTACACAGGTTATCAAAGGACTCGCCCCGCGTCATAGCACGGAACAGCTCGCCTGCCTCACAGGCGCTGCCGATCAGCAGGCCTTCACGGTATTGACTGAGCACGCTCTTAGGGGTCCTTGGCGTACGGTAGAAGTAGTGCAGATGGCCTTCGGAAATGATGCGGTACAGGTTTTTGAGACCGGTTTGGTTCTTTACCAGGATGATCTGATGATAGGCGGGCAGCTTTTTCGGGTCTCCTCCCGCCAGGGCGGAGTTGATATCCGCCACTGTCTTTGCGCCCCGGTCATCCTTAAGCCGGGCGATCAAATTCAGGAAGATCTCTCCCAACACGGCGGCATCGTCATCCGCACGGTGGTGGTTGAACGGCTTGAGCTTTAGGTAAGAGGCTACCGTATCCAGCTTGCAGTTCTTAATATCCTTCAGCAGGGAACGGCAGACCGGGACAGAGTCGATATAGGGATACTCGAAGCCCATTCCACAGCGCTCTGCCGCCGCTCTGAGAAAGCCGGTGTCAAAGCCCGCGTTGTGCGCCACGAGAACCATATTTCGATTTCCGCAGAATTCATAAAACCGCGCCAGCGCCTCCGCCTCAGAAGGCGCATCCTGCACCATGGCGTCCGTAATCCCGGTAAGTTCTGTAATCTTCTGGGGAATCGGCATTTCCGGATTGACAAAAGTGTCAAAATGCTCTGTCACCTCTCCGCCGCGAATCCGCACGGCGCCGATTTCCGTAATTCTGTCTTTTCTGGCCGAGAGACCTGTGGTTTCCAGGTCAAAACAGATAAATTCATCATCGAGAGAACGGCTACTCTCTCCGCTTACAGCAGGCACCAAATCATTGACGAAATAGGCTTCCATACCATAGATGACCTTAAAATCCGGATCCTCCTTATGGATAGCCTCCACCGTATTCATAGCTTCCGGGAATGCTTGGGCCACCCCATGGTCCGTAATGGCGACAGCTTTCTGCCCCCATTTGTGCGCCTGCCTGATTAAATCCGCTGCCGGCGACATACCGTCCATATCGGACATATTGGTATGCAGGTGAAGCTCCACCCGCTTTTCCAGGGCGTCGTCCACGACCTGCACCTGTTCTACCTTTGCAATAGAACGGGGGCGCATCACATTCTCGCGGTCATACTTGTCATAGGAAATTTCACCGCGCACCAATATGGACATCCCGGTTTTCAGGGTATCCAGAGCCTTACACTGATTGATTTCCTGAATCACCTTCAGCGTGATAGAACCGGTATAATCCGTGATATCGATACTGTAGATTTTCCTGGCTTTATCCCGCGTTTCCTTTGTCTCTATGGAAAAGATTTCGCCCCATACTGTCAGGCTGCCGCTTTCGATCGTAGCTTCCTTGATTGGTATGGGTTTTGCCTTCGGCACATTTCCCATCACCTCCCGGGCCGTCTCCAAAATAACGGAAGGCAGCATTGTGCTCTCATCCCGAATGCTGAGCTTGCGGCGGCCGGCCTTTTCCTTCATGGATTCTTCATACCGCTCCTGTTCCTCCACAACGGTCTCTCTCTTCTTTTTTTCTTCCTGGATCCGGATTTTCTCTATGAAAGACTCCTCACCGTCCTCCAGAGAGAGCTTCCCCACAAATTCCACCGAGCACTCCACCTGAAACCATTCTCTCACCAGCTGCTTGAGCTTCAGGTCCGTGTTCCGCGCCGCCAGCAAATCATAACCGCCGTGTGCCAGGCGGATGGAAAGCTTTCCCTTCTCCAGCTTGGCTTCTGCATTCTTGAAAGTGCCGTTTAACATGGCGTCCCGTTCCTTCAGCGCCTGTACCAGAGAGGAAACACAAGCTGCGGAAAAGCACTCCCGATGGAAATGCGGCAGAACCCTTACTGTGCTCAGACCAAATGCAGGACCCTCCAACGCTTTTTCCAGACGCTTGATTTCACTGTACTCCACAAAGGAAGGGAAATCCACATGTATTTTCACCGAACGGTCTTGCCGGCTGACGGAAAAATTGAGAATTCCTCCGGAAAGAAGCTCTTCCGGAAATGTTTGGCCGTTCAATTCTTTTCTAAAAAAACTGCCCAGTGTATTCAATGTGATATGTACTCCTCTTTCTTTCTAGTGGGAAAGATTCCCCGCCCTGTATGCCGCTTTGAAACGGCTGCCCTCCGTAAGTAAAGGGCAGCCGCCTTTATAGCTTTTCGATCTCATGAAACAGCTCTTCCAGGAGTCTGGATTCCGGCACTTTCCTGACGATCTTCCCCTTCTTAAAAATCAGGCCTTCCCCTTCTCCTCCGGCAACGCCGATATCCGCCTCCCGCGCTTCGCCAGGACCGTTCACAGCGCAGCCCATCACCGCCACAGTGATCGGCTTCCGGCAGTCTTTCAGGCGTTCCTCCACCTGATTTGCCAGGGCAATCAGATTGATCCTGGTTCTTCCGCAGGTCGGGCATGAAACAAACCGCACGCCCTTTTTCAAGTCCAGCGCACGCAGTATATCGTTTGCAGCTTTGATTTCCTCCACGGGATCCGCTGTGAGGGATACCCGAATCGTATCTCCAATCCCCCGCTGCAGCAAACTGCCGATGCCGATAGCGGATTTGATCAGTCCCATACGGGCGGTTCCGGCCTCAGTCACCCCCAGATGCAGGGGATATTCGCATTTCTCAGCAATCTGTTCATAGGCCCGTATGGTCAGATCCACAGAAGATGCCTTCAAGGAGATCACAATATCGTCAAAATCGTATTTTTCCAGCAGAGAGACATGGTAGAGAGCACTTTCACACAACGCCTCCGGCGTGGGACCGCCATACTTTGCCAGGATGTGCTTTTCCAGAGAACCGGAGTTCACTCCTACCCGGATGGGAATACGCTTCTGACGGCAGGTATCCGCCACCGCTTTCACCCGGCTCTCCTCTCCAATATTGCCTGGATTGATCCGGATTTTATCGATTCCCGCAGCCGCTGCCTCCAGTGCCAGCCGGTAATCAAAATGAATATCTGCCACCAAAGGGATCGAAACTTTCTCCTTGATTGCAGGGATCAGCGCAACTGCCTCCTTATTGGGAATGGCAGCGCGCAAAATTTCGCAGCCGGCCCGCTCCAGTTCCAACGCCTGGCGCACACTGCCAGCCACATCTGTCGAAGGCACGCTCAACATAGACTGCACCGTTACCGGCGCACCGCCGCCCAACAGCACGTTTCCCACCCGTACCTGTTTGGAATTTCTCATAAAACAACCCACCAAAAAACTATTTTAAAATCCGGAAGCAGGCAGGCTGTTTTCCCCGCCTGCTTCTGTTCATCCCCGTATCAACCGCAGTACATCATTGAAAGCGATAAGCACCATCAGTCCCAGCAGCAATACAAAGCCTGCCGCGTGGATATAGCCCTCATATTTAGCGGGAACAGGCTTCCGCGACACTCCCTCCCAAATCAAAAACAAAAGGCGTCCGCCGTCCAGCGCCGGCAGCGGCAGCAAATTCACAATACCGAGATTCACCGTAATCATGATAATCATCATGACAATGTTGGAAACCGCCGTTCCGAACCCTTCCTTGAGACCCTGGCCCGCCGCCTGAGCAATTACCTGCGCCGTTCCGACAGGCCCCGCAATATCATTGAGGCCAAACCGCCCCGTCAACATTCCTTTCAGGCTTTCGATAACCATGCGGGCCATCGATATGGTATCGGCTGCTGCGTTCTTGATCAGATTCCAAAAAGAATTTTTGACACCCAGCACCTTGAAATCCATTGCCAGCACCGTTTTGCCATCCTCCGTACTCTCCGACCGCATCTGGGTCTCTCCAAGGTCCACCTTCTGCCCATCGCGCTTCACCACAAAATGAACCGCATTCGGGTCGGCAAGAGCTAACGCAAAAGAGAGATCACGGCCGGTAAATACTGCATAATGATCCACCTCGACAATATAATCACCCACTTGAGCCCCTGCCGCTTCCAAACTGGAGTTTTCTGTAAAACCTGCAATCTGAGTGGTAGCAAACACATCCTGCTGCCCATACAGAATCAGCATCAAAACAAAACCTAAAATGATGTTAAAAATACCGCCGGCGATTACCACCAAAATCCTTTTCCAAACCGGTTTTTTCCCAAAGGCCCGTTCGTCTTCACTTTCCCCATCTTCACCTTCCATGGCACAATAGCCGCCAATTGGGAACAGCCGCAGCGCATACTGGGTTTCTCCCTTTTGAAAGCTAAAAAGCTTCGGTCCCATCCCTAATGCAAATTCATTGACCCGGATGCCCGAAGCCTTCGCCAAAAGGAAATGTCCCAGCTCATGAAAAAAGATTACAAACCCGAACAGCAACACGCCGATAAGAATTAAGAGGATTACCGTCAGTACCTGCAAAAAATCATCTCCGTCTCATAATATAGCAGCCAAAAGCCATTCAGCCTGCCGTTTCTTCCACAAAACACCGGGCCTCCCGGTCTGCCTGCAGTACAGCCTCCAGGTCCATCCGATCCGTATCCGGCTGATGTTCCATTGCCGCCTGCACCAAATCCGGAATATCCAGAAAGCCAATTTTCCCTGCCAAAAACAATTCCACCGCTTTCTCATTGGCGCCGTTAACAGCCGCGGGTACAAGTCCGCCCCGTTCCATTGCCTGGATGCAAAGCGGCAGACACCGGAAAGTTTCCCGGTCCGGCTCTGAAAATGTAAGCGTTCCATATTCCCACAGCCTCAGCTCCTCCACCTGAGAGTGCAGCCGCTGGGGAAAAGTCAAAGCGTATTGAATGGGGATGCGCATATCGGGCAAACCAAGCTGCGCTATCACGGAATGGTCCCGGTATTCGATCAGAGAATGCACGATGCTTTCCCGATGCACCACCACTTCAATTGACTCCGGAGCAACGCCGAACAACCATGAGGCCTCGATCACCTCCAACCCCTTGTTCATCAATGTGGCAGAATCCACCGTGATCTTTGCGCCCATACTCCAGTTGGGATGCTTGAGCGCCTGCGCGGGAGTAATGTTCTTCAGTTCTTCCTTTGTCCAGCCCCAAAAAGGACCTCCGGAAGCCGTAAGGATCAGCTTTTTCAGAGCTTTCTCTTCCGGGCAGCCCTGCAGGCATTGAAAGATAGCGGAGTGCTCGCTGTCTACGGGAAGGATACTTACCTTATTCTGCTCTGCCTCCCCCATGACAATACGTCCGCCCGCTACCAACGTCTCCTTATTGGCCAGCGCCACTGTTTTCTTGGCGCGAATGGCCGCAAGGGTAGGTCTCAGCCCTACCATCCCCACAACAGCATTCAGCGTCATATCAGCAGTATCCCAAGCCGCCGCTTCACAGAGACCTTCTATACCTTCCAGTACCGGAACCTGCAGGTCCCGGATGCGGACCCGCAGTTCCTGGGCGGCAACAGGGTCATATACAACGGCGGCGGCTGGACGGAATTCCCGGATTTGTTCCTCCAACAAACGAATATTGGACCGTGCCGCCAAAACTTCTACCTGAACGGGAAAACCGCCGCGGGACAATCCGCGTACGACATCCAGCGCCTGCGTTCCGATGGAACCTGTCGAACCGAGCAGAGAGAGTTTCTTCATAAACGCCTTTCCCCACCTTCCGTAAACAATTCCATGAAAGGCACCCTTCCGTTGGGTGCCTAAAATTATGATCCGCCTTTGAACGCCACAAACGCCCAAAGGCGGTAAGCCCGCAAATTTGATCCACGATATGCACAACGGCAAGCATCACACGACAATCGGCAGATATTCTACCAGAAGATAGACAAAAGGCGCCGTAAAAATCACACTGTCGAAACGGTCCAGAATTCCGCCATGTCCCGGGATTACCTGACCAAAATCTTTAATATGGCAGCTGCGCTTAATCAGGGAAAAACTCAGATCTCCCAGCATGGAAACAAACGTGCCGAAAAACCCGATGAGAAACAGCGAAAGATAATTTACCTGCTTCTCCCCGCCGTAAAATACTTGGGAGAAAAAAAGACCGCACAACATGACAAAAGCCACATTGACCACCAACCCGCCGATTGCGCCTTCCACCGTTTTCTTGGGGCTGATTTCCGGGCAAAGCTTATGCTTTCCAAAAAAGGTCCCCGCAAAAAAAGCGCCTACATCCGCAACCCAGGCGGCTAAAACCGCAATTAGGACATAGAACATACCGTGATGAACGCTTAGAGACCGCAGCGTCACCAAGGTCTGCAGGGCACACGGAATCAGCACCACCATACTATAAAGCACGGCCACCTCTTTAAAAGAGGTTTCATGATGGTAAAGGATCATCGCGGTAAACAGCATCAAGGTGTACAGACAGTATACCAAAAACTGCATTTCATTCCCGCCGCAGAATGGAACTGCTGCAGCCGCAGCCAAAGACGGAACCACCAGGAACCACTTTCGTGCAAGCCCCAACGCTTTTGTCAGTTCAAATATAGAGGCCGCAGAAATAAGGGCTACCGCAATATTGAGAGCCAGCGGAAACGACTGGTTGAAAACAATGATGGCAGCAAAAAAAGCCACAAGCACGGCACCAGATAAAATGCGCTGTTTCATAAAAACATTCCTTTGTATTGTCAAATTCTTCCCTTGGAGTAACCATTGATTCCATTCGGCGGGCAGCTTGCGAGTCAGCATTTAAGACAGTCTCAGCAAATAGCAGAAGAAATACTGCCGCATTCAGAATGCCAAAAGCATTTCGAAATTTCTTGACACAGAAATGTCTGAAATCTGTCCGCAGAATGTACGCCAAGCCATGAGGCGTAATGGATTCAGCGATTACTGGAAGGCAGACATGCTTACACTCCGCCGAAACGGCGCTGCCGGGAATTATATATCGCGATGGCTTCGTCCAAATCCCGCGGCCTGAAATCCGGCCACAGAATGTCAAAATAAACAAATTCAGAATAGGCGCTCTGCCAAAGTAGAAAATTGGAAATTCTCTGTTCTCCGCTGGGACGGACAATAAGATCAGGGTCCGGCTGTCCTGCCGTATAAAGACGGGCAGAGACAGTTTTTTCCTCAATCTGGTCGGGAGTGAGCGCTCCGCAGCGCACCTCTTCGGCAATCCGCTTCACTGCCGCAGTAATTTCCGCCCTGCCCCCGTAATTCATGGCAAGATTCAGAACCATCCCGGTTTTTGGAGCGGAAGCCTCTTCCACTTCATGGATGAGCTTCTGCAAATCCGGCGGAAATTTAGTGACATCGCCAATAAACTTCACGCGGATATTTTCATCCATAAAATCACGCAAGGCCTCTTCCAAATACTGTTTGAACAGTAGTAACAAAGCCCCCACCTCGTCATCTGGCCGCGACCAGTTTTCCGTGGAGAACGCGTACATCGTCAGGTATTTTACACCGATTTTGGAAGCATAACGCGTGATTGTGCGGAAATTCGAAGCGCCAGCCTTATGCCCGGCGGAACGAGGCAGGCGGCGCTTTTTCGCCCACCTGCCGTTTCCATCCATAATAATCCCGATATGCGCAGGGATTTCCTGATGCTGCAGCACAGCTTTCTTTCCAAAAAGCAATACATTTCCTTCTTTCCGGTCACAGATCAGATCTCCATGATTTCCTTTTCCTTGCGTTCAAAGCAGGCTTGCGCATTTTTTACATATTTGTCGGTTAACTCCTGGGTCTTCTTTTCAGCATGCTTCAAATCATCTTCTGTAATTTCACCGGCCTTTTTCATTTCCTTCAATTTTTCGATGGCATCCCGGCGGATAGAACGAAGGGCAATTTTGGCCTCCTCCGCCATTTTACTAGTCTCCTTGACCAGCTCATGCCGGCGTTCCTCATTGAGCGGCGGGAACACCAGACGGATGACTCGACCGTCATTCTGAGGATTTACCCCCAGATCAGAGGTTTGAATCGCTTTTTCGATCCCCCGCAGCACTGAGGCGTCCCAAGGCTGGATCGTGAGCACGCGGGCTTCGGAAACCGCAACTGCAGCCAGCTGATTGATGGGAGTAGGCGTATCATAATAATTGACTGTAATCCTGTCGAGCACAGCGGGATTGGCCCGGCCGGCCCGGACTGCGGCGTAATCCTCTTCCAGATGGTCGATGGTTTTGTTCATCTTATGTTCTGCTTTTTCGAATACGTCTTTCATCTCTGCCATGTTCTTGACTTCCTTTCTGACTTCTACCTGTTTTATATTTTGGGCGGCAGACAATCCCTGCCGCAGAAGCGCTTATTCTACAAGGGTGCCTACTTTTTCGCCCGTTACAGCGCGGACGATGTTTTCCGGGTCTTCAATGCTGAACACCAGGAAAGGAATATTGCGGTCTCTGCAGAAGGATGCCGCGGTCATATCCATAACCCCTAGGTTTTTGTTGAGCACATCGCTATAGGTGAGCTTATCAAACTTCACTGCATCTGGGTTACTTTTGGGATCGCTGTCATATACCCCGTCCACCATGGTTGCCTTGAGGATCACGTCCGCCTCAATTTCCGCAGCCCGCAGTGCGGCGCCGGTATCTGTGGAGAAAAAGGGATTCCCTGTGCCGCAGCCGAATACTACCACCCTCCCCTTCTCCAAATGCCTGACTGCCCGGTTGCGGATATAAGGCTCAGCCACCTCCTGCATGGCGATTGCTGTCTGAACCCGCACATCCAGGCCCAGCTGTTCCAGGCCGTCCGCCACACCCAGAGCGTTGATCACCGTTGCCAGCATACCCATATGATCGGCTCTGGTACGGTCCATTTTCCCGCTGCTTCGGCCCCGCCAGAAATTGCCGCCGCCAACTACAATCGCCACTTCCGCGCCCATATCCACGCATTTCTTTACGGGCTCGCAAATTTTCAACACCGTGTCAAAATCAATGCCATGTCCAATGTCTCCCGCAAGAGATTCTCCGCTGAGTTTGAGCAGGATACGCTTGTATTTCAGTGCCATGCTATCTCCCCGTTCCACAAATTATATTCGTTTTTATTGTACATGATATCCTATCCTTTGTAAAGAAAAAAGTATCTTGCACCACTGAGCTGAACTATTATTTGCATTCTCCAATGCAGGTTATTCCAAATACAACGATGCAAAAACCAGAAAATAATTTACCCGCAAAAAGAAAGAGACGTGACCGCCTCTTTCTTCGACAACACCGCTATTTTCCAGGCTTAAAGCTGTCCTTCAGCTTTACAGATCGGTTGAACACCAAGGCTTCCGGGCTGCTGTCCCTGTTGTCCACGCAGAAATACCCCTGACGCATAAACTGGAAGCTCTCTCCCGGTTTCGCCGTCTTCAGCGTGCTTTCCAGTTTGCAATTATACAGGATCTCCAGAGAATCCCGGTTAAGGTAATCGAGGAAATTCCCCTCTTCGGGATTTTCCACCGTAAAGAGATTATCGTAAATACGCACCTCGGCGTCAATGGCGTCAGAGGCATCCACCCAGTGGATGGTACTTTTGATCTTTCTCCCGTCAGCGGCGTTGCCCCCTCGGGAGTCCTTGTCATACTCGCAGGTTACCTCGATCACATTTCCTGCCTCATCCTTTTTACAGCCGGTGCATTTGACAATGTAAGCAGTTTTCAGCCTTACCTCATTTCCTGGGAAAAGACGGAAATACCCTTTTACAGGCTCTTCCATAAAATCTTCCCGCTCAATCCAGAGCTCACGGCTGAAGACCACCTCCCGGGTGCCATCCTCCGGTTTGTTGGGGTTATTCTCCACTTCGAAAGTTTCGGTTTTCCCCTCCGGATAATTTGTGATGATAAGCTTAACAGGATCCAGTACCGCCATGACCCGCCGGGCATTCCAGTTCAGGTCTTCCCGCAGGCAATGCTCCAAAAAGGCGTATTCCACAGTGGAATTCACCTTAGAAACCCCGTTGCGTTCGCTGAAATTGCGAATGGCGGCAGGCGTATATCCGCGGCGGCGCAGGCCGCAGAGTGTGGGCATCCGGGGATCATCCCACCCGGCCACATAACCGCCCTCCACCAGGGAGCGCAGCTTCCGCTTGCTCATCACCGTGTTGTTGATTCCAAGCCGGGCAAATTCGATCTGTCTGGGTTTGGAGGGCAGCGTCACGTTCTGGATCACCCAATCATAAAATGGGCGGTGATCTTCAAATTCCAGAGAGCAGAGAGAATGCGTGATGCATTCCATAGCGTCCTCAAAGGGATGCGCGTAGTCATACATGGGATAAATGCACCATTCGCTTCCCGTCCTGTGATGCTCCGCATGGTTGATCCTGTATATGACCGGATCACGCATATTGAAATTGCCGGAAGCCAGGTCGATCCTTGCGCGCAAGGTCATCCTTCCATCCTCAAATTCTCCAGCCCGCATACGTTTGAACAGGTCCAAGCTTTCTTCTTTGGGCCGGTCGCGGTAGGGACATGTGGCAGGCGTCGTCAAATCTCCCCGCATGGCTTTCATCTGTTCGGGCGTCAATTCGCAGACATAGGCGAGCCCTTTCTCAATCAGCTCCAGCGCCCCCTGATACATAGCTTCAAAATAATCGGAGGCAAAATAAAACCTATCCTCCCAATCATAGCCCAACCAACGGATATCTTCCTTGATGGCATCCACATACTCCACGTCTTCTTTTGCAGGGTTGGTATCGTCCATTCTCAGATTGCAAACCCCGCCGAAGCGTTCTGCCGTGCCAAAATCGATATATATGGCTTTGGCATGGCCAATATGCAGGTAGCCGTTCGGCTCGGGTGGGAAACGGGTGTGCACCCGCATGCCTTCACATCTTCCGCCGGGACCAATGTCCTCCTTAACGAATTCATCGATAAAATTCGTTGACACAATGCCGTCTAAATTATTTTCCTCGCTCATACGCGTCTATCCTCTTTTCACTTTGTTTAAAATTTTGCAAGACCCGCTCTGAGCCGCCGGAGGGCTTCCTCCCTTCCAAGCAGCGTCAAAATTTCCATGGCGCCGCCGGGAGTAACCAGCGTTCCTGCCGCCGCAATGCGGACAGGCCAGAGCAAGGTTCCATTTTTCACTTCGAGCTTTGCCGCCAGCTCGATCAGGCAGTCGTGAATCACATTAAGCTCCCACTGGGGGAGCTGTTCCAGCACTTCCAGCGATGCTTCCAACATCTTGGGAGAATTTTCCAGCGTAGTTTTGCTTTTCTTATTCACAAAGAAATCCACTGGATAATCAGGCTGCTCCCGGAAGAAAGAGAGAAGCGCCGGAATTTCATTGAATTTGGTGATACGGGCTTTTAAAATGGAATTGAGCACCTCCCAAGGCTTTTCCTCCTCACCGAACACTTCCCGGTAATAAGGCATGGCGTGCTCCAGAAACTCGCTTTCTTCCATTGCCCTGATGTACTCGCCGTTAAACCAGCTGAGCTTATCATAGTCAAATACGGCCGGAGATTTACTGATGCGGTCAATGGTAAAGTTTTCTACCAATTCTTCCAGCGTAAATATTTCCCGATTGTCCTTCGGGCACCAGCCCAACAGCGCGATATAGTTTGTAATGACCGGAGCAAGATATCCTTCCTCCAGCAGGCCCTCAAAGCTTGTAGAGCCATGACGCTTCGAAAGCTTTGACACGCTGCCGTCCTCATTTTTTCCCATGATGAGCGGTAGATGGACATAGGTGGGAATCTCCCAGCCGAACGCCTCATAGAGCAGATTATACTTTGGGGTAGAGGTCAAATATTCACAGCCCCGCACCACATGCGTGATATTCATGAGATGGTCGTCGATGACATTGGCAAAATTGTAGGTGGGATATCCGTCCGCCTTCAAAAGAACCTGGTCCTCGATTTCCTTATTTTCAATGGTGATGGCGCCGAATACGGAATCCTCAAAAGTTGTGGCTCCGGTCAGCGGAACCTTCTGCCGGATGACATAGGGCGTTCCTGCGTCCAGCAGGCGCTGTACTTCCTCCTGAGGCAGATCCCTGCAATGCCGGTCATATCCGCCGAACCCCTCTTCCTGATGCAGAGAGTCCAACCGTTCTTTGGTGCAGAAGCAGTAATAAGCCTTGCCCTCACGGACTAACTGTTCCGCATAAGGCCGGTAGAGCTCTTTTCTCTGGCTCTGTACATAGGGACCGTAGTCCCCTCCCATGTCCGGTCCTTCGTCGTGTTTCATTCCCACCTTTTGGAGAGTTTTATAGATCACGTCCTCCGCGCCCTCTACCAGCCGTTCCCGATCCGTATCTTCTATACGCAGCACAAATACGCCGCCTTGCGATTTTGCCACAAGATATTCGTAAAGAGCCGTGCGCAGATTTCCTACATGCATAAAGCCTGTAGGACTTGGGGCATACCTTGTCCGAACCATTGCCATGTTCTCTATCTCCTTACTTCAACTGTGCGAGAAATTCTTTCCCTCCTATTATAACAAAATGGTACCGTTTGGCAACAAAAATCTGCCCTTTATTTTATGCCCTTCTTTTTTAAATAGAGCACATATTCTTCAAGGCACATGTCAAGCCGCTTCATTTCTCCGGCGTGCTTTTTTCCCACATACCTGTAATGCCAGCTTTCATTGTCAATTCCGGTGATTTCCACCTTATCCTTTTCATACCTCTGCACAAAACCGTATTCTGCCGCGTGTTCAGAAAGCCAGCGATAAGCTGCCGTCTCTTCAAAATTGTCGCTGACATCGTTCAGGTCCACCGCAAGGCCTGTGTGATGTTCGCTGTAGCCGGGACGCGCTATCGTTTTCAGAGCCTCTTCCCTGGCCGACTTTTCCTCCATGCCCGCATCCAGATTTTCTTGCACCGCCCGGTCCAGAATCACCGTTTGTTCTTCTACGCTCCGGTAGCCGGAGGCCACCCAAAACCAGACTTCTTCCTTACCAGCTGCCTCAAACATGGCGGTCAGATCGCCATACATTTTCAGGTCCACCTGCTCGTCATCAATCATTCTGGGTATTACCTGCCAGTTTTCCGGCAATGGAACCCTGTCGTTCACCAAAACCAACAGCGGGTCGGAAAGCTGTATATAATTCTCAAAGGGATCATCCAGCTCTTGTTCCAGCTGTGATTCCGGCCTATTCTGCACTTGCGCCGCTGCTTGAGCAGCTGTAGACGCCGCCTTGCGGACAGCCTCCCGGTTGTGAAGATACCCGAAATAGCTCAGCACAATGCATAGCAGCACCGCCCCTATCACAATTCCAGCGGCCAGCGGTTCTGTGACGCTTCTATTTTTTCTAAAAGATTCCGTCCGTTTCAATCTCCTGACACCCTTTCCTGCCAAAAAAGCTTTTCGATTATTTTTCTCCAAAGCTTCATATAAATGATAGGCAAAAGAAAATATATTTTTTGGAGAATCAGGGCGGGCCTTGGGAAAAAGCCCCTGTTCTCCCGGAAAGGGTTTGGGATTGATGAGGAAAATTTTCATTTACGGCGACCGGGGGCTCCTCCGCAACTATGCGGACGCGCTGGAGTTCTGCGGTGCCCGGGCAATTTTCGCCCAGAATACCGAATATGCCCACGACTGCAGCGGCCTGCTGCTTCCCGGAGGCGGAGATATCGACCCGGCGCTATATGGTCAGGAGAATACCGGGGAAAGTTATAACATAGACAGGGAAAGAGATGAGAAAGAGTTGGAGCTGATCCGCGCTTTCAGCGTCACCCACCGTCCGATTTTGGGCATTTGCAAAGGAATTCAAATTCTCAACGTCGCCTTCGGCGGAGATCTGATCCAACACCTCGACACGTCAAAAGCGCACCGTTGGGACGGTCAGACAGGGGACCAGATCCATGAGATCACCGCACATCCCGGCAGCTTCCTGTCCGCTCTTTACGGGGAACGCTTTTTTGTCAACAGCGCCCATCACCAGGGAGTGGGAAAGATCGCCGCCGGCCTTACTCTCTCTGCCGAAGCAGGCGACGGCGTCGTGGAAGCGCTGGAAGCGCCGGAGAAACAGATCTATACCGTACAATGGCATCCGGAACGTATGAGCTACCACAAAAGCCGTACGGATACAGTGGATGGACGCTATCTCTTCGAATTTTTCCTGAACCTCTGCGGCTGAGCCTCTCCTGCAACCGAGCAGCAAAGACAATCAGCGCACGATCCGAGATCAGCCCGTAACCCACGTCTTCCGTCGAAGCTTGCCGGAACAGCGGACGGGTTAAAAAATAGGCGTTTTAGAAAAGAAAGGGCAATAAAGGATGTGCCAACACAGCATATCCCGGGCAAGCGAAGGGAGGCGGTATAAAAGAAATACCGCCTCCCTTTTGTACGATTCTGATTTCATTCCCGAAACATCAGGTTTCAGATGTTTCAAACGCCAATTGAGAAAATAATTTAGGGCTTTACTGTCTGCAATGTCCTACAACTCCGCAAAATAGAGATAGAAAAAGACCGCCGACGAAAGTCGACGGTCTTCCCAATTGGTGCGCGAGACGGGACTTGAACCCGTACGTCGAAGACACACGCACCTCAAACGTGCCTGTCTGCCAGTTCCAGCACTCGCGCATAACCAACGTTTGCAATTATACCATCGGTCCCAGCAGTTGTCAATATGAAAATACAACCCTAAATCAAAAAAATTCCAAAGCAGTGACATCGGCAAGGCCCATCTGGTCCGCCGGCTTTTCAGCAGACCAGCACCATCACATCCTCATTGTGAATATCCTTTTCGCCATTGAATCGAAAACCAAATTCCTCGTAGAGCCGAATCGCCACCTTGTTCTCTGGGAATACACTGAGATAGATTTCTCCGCACCCATACTCAGCCTTCAGCCTTTCGAGCAGTTTTGACAGGCATGCCTTTCCATATCCTTTTCCCTGGTAGCGGGCATCAATCAGCAGACGGTCCAGCCAGACCCTTTCGTGGGGGCTATCCTTCCAGCGGCAATACATGGCGAAACCGATCAGCTTTTCTCCATCATATACGGCAACCGGCCTCCAGCAAGAAAATTGACCGGCTTCCTCAAGACACTCCGTAACAGGCTCAATATATCCTTCCTGACCCTTAGCTACTTTCAGCCCCTGCACCGCTTTCCGGTTAATATCATTTACTGTTTCAAATTGAATGTTCATCGTGGCGTCTATCTTCCTTTCTCTGCTGCGACAGGTTATCCCAATCTCCAATTCCCGCCGCTTCTCGTTCAAAAGTCAGTATAGACCATGGGGTAACCCTATAGTCAAGCCCCAAAAACAAACGTACAGGCTTCACCGAATTTCTCTATTTTATCGCGACATAAATACGGATTTCACCGAATTTCCCTTCAGAAACTTGCATATATTCCTCAAAATCCCCAGTATAGGTACGCTCCAAGGGAAGCTGCCATATTTCTGACCACAGCTTTCCCACTTGCTCTATACCGCCCCCGGGAACCACAAACTCAGCATACTTTCCGCCGGGGATGCGCTTCTCCGTCAATCCCTTGCCCGGTTCACCGGAAGCAACTTCAAAACCCACAGTGATGTCGTACCGGTCCTCACAATAATCGGAATACAATCCTATGGATTTCCCATCCGTTTTCTTTTCAAACCCCATAAAAAGTTCCGGCTCAAACAGTTGTTTCCACAATCCTCCAATGATTTCCTGCATTTTCGGGTCATTATTTCCAGTCTGCGCACACAACCCGATGATTCTCTTCTCCGGCAGTTCCACAATCTGATACTCTGTCACATTCCACACTCCTTTTCGTTGGTAGGCACAGTATATCAAAACAAACTTGACTACAGCATGTCATATTTGTAGCAGGCCATTCTGCAGTTTCCGAACTGCCTGAAAGTTGTCCCAGCTCTTCCGAAACTGTGAGAAACCCTATCAAAAAATACCCCGTCAGCTTTTATAATTTTTCAGAATTTTTTCTGCCCGCTCCAGCAGTTCTTCTCTTACCTGGGGCGGCGCTATTACCTCCAGCTCCGGACCGTAGCCCAACAGATAGGAATACAGCCATTCATTCTGCGGCATGGCAAAGCGAATCAAAAAACTTCCGTTCTCCTCTTTTTCCCAAAAATCCGGTGGAAACTCATCGTATACCCGGTATGCCATGCGAGGCGATGCCCGCACGGTCAATTCAATTTGGCTGTCCGGCTGCTCGTAGGCGCTCTCCCTTTCGGGGATGTTCCTTTTTTCAAAATGCTCAGGGAGCGTTGCCAACCCCCTCATCCGGGTGAGTTTGAAATACCGGAAGTCACTGCGGATACGGCACCAGGCCAGCAGATACCAATCATATCCACGAAAGAAGAGACGGTGCGGTTCTGCCGTACGCTCCACCGTACTGCCGTTTGCTGCACTATAGGAAAAACAGACCACCTGCCGGTTTAATATGGCCTCTTTCAAAAGTTGAAAATACTTTCCCAGTTCGCCGGAAGAGGTCCAGGGAGAAAAATCCACTTCAATCCAATCTTCCCGTTCCGCTCCAAACAGGGAAGACAACTTTTCCAGCAGCGGCTGCACCTCCTCTTCCCTCACCGCCTGCATTCCCTGAACAGAGGCCAGCAGCTCTCTGCGCTCCTTTACCGAAAGCAAAGATTTGTTTAGCACAAACTGCTCCATCAGTCGGATTCCGCCGCCCTGTCCCCGGTCGGCATATACAGGAATCCCGGCCTGCGCCAAGGCGTCCACATCACGGTATATGGTGCGGGGCGACACCTCGAACCGCTCTGCCAATTCCCGGGCCGTCACAGACCTTCGTTCCAAAAGTAGATAGACTATTTCAAACAACCTGCTGATCTGCATGTAAATTCCCCGCTTCTTAGTATATTCCGAATTCCCAGATTACCAGAATTGTAACATATATAGAAGAAAAGGAGAAGCTTCCGCTTCTCCTCCTCACTTTACATATAGCAGAAATAGATGGTGGTTCCCAGTACAGAGTCGTAATAAGATTTGTAGATACCGCTGCCGGTAACAATGGAATTCTGTCCGATAACAGTTTCCGGGCACATACTGCCGTGCTCCAAAAGATACTTTGCGTTTGCGATGGTACGGGCATCCGGTTTTTTATTGATAGAGCCGTCCCAGGTGGGGGAATATTGACCCGGCTGGTAAATCACTTCCCGGATAGTGTCGGGGTAATAGGGACTGGCCACCCGGTTGAGCACCACGCTGCCCACAAGCTGCTGTACCCAGTTGGGGATCCAGGTGCAGCCGGCTTCCGCATAGATGATACGGGCCAACAAATCTAAATCTTCCTGTGTATATTTGGGTTTGCTGTCCGCTTCCATTGCCGCCAGAATTTCCTTAGCACTGGAATATGTGGTAAAGTATGAGGTTTTTTCAAACGCAAGACCCAACATGTCAATCTTATAATTTCTTTGCTTCTCATAGATAGCGCCTACCTGCAGCGCATAGGAGCTGCCGTCCTTCAAGGTACGCTTCATCGCAGCCAGATAATCGATTTTCGGATCATAACCGTTGATGACGATATGATCTGTGATTCCTGCCGCAGAAGCGGAAATAGCGCCGCCGGCAATCAGGCTTGTCAGTAAAATCAGCAGTGTCAGCAGGACTGAAATACATCTCTTCATGTGTTCGAGTTCTCCTTTGTTTTGTTTTTTCATTTCTATGAAACGTATCTCCGATTTATGCTCTCTATTTTTCAGAAGCGTTATCTATTTTATGTCACCTTATTCTTGCTTTCTGCCGCAATCTGTCGCGATAATTTTAAATCTTATGTTAATTTACTATTTTATATATCTCTGCCGTCTTCCTGCTGTCTCCTGTAGACGAGTGCATTTATCCCCATTTTGTGGTATGATAACTACCGAAACCAGCAACACTGGAGACAGGTTGGAAAATAGTGGCAGCTAAACTATGCAGCTTGTCTGCTGCAGGCGTGATATTCTGACAACCATGGTTTCAAACCGATCATTCTGGATTCGGAGGTTTTCTATGCCTGTTAATAAGTCTGTTCTGTGCCGTACTTTGCTCGTATGGAAAAGAGTGGTGCCGGCTCTGCTTCTCTTTGAAATCTGTTATCGGCTACTCTCCGCCTTTGTGTTTCAACCAGTCTTTTCCCTGCTTGCTGATTATACATTGGGAAACAGCGGTATAGAACTTGCTTTTAATGAACGCATTGTGGGAGCCTTTGCCTCTCCCCTGGGGCTTTTGGGTGGTATTCTGCTGGGTGTACTCGCTATGCTATCCATTTATTACGAGTTTTCGGTTCTCTTTCTCAAAGCGTCTTGCGCCTTAGACAACGAACAAGGGCCTTCCCTGCCCACCATCCTGAAATTGGCGGTTCCCACACTGCGAAGCTTGAAAAGTTGGAGTTCTGCCGGTTTCGCCATCTATGCACTGGGACTATTACCGTTAGTGGACCTGGGGCTTTCCTCCGCCCTGCTGCCTTCCCTCCGCATACCTAACTTCATTACAGGTGAACTGTCCAAGACGGTGCCGGGACAGGCTGCTGTCGCCGTGTTTTATACAATTGCCGTTTTTCTTTTTCTGTTTCTGCTTTTCACACTTCCCCATATGTGCCTTGGCGCCGAGCGCTTCAGCCGGGCATTCCGGCACAGCTGGTCAGACCTGAAGAAGTCCGGATGGAAGGCAAAAGGTCTATGTGCCGCTTACTTTTTTCTATGGAGCTTTCTATTCCACTGGCCGGGCGTAATCCCGTCCCGCTTCGTAGGTATCACCGGGGCTGGCTTGCCGGAGCTGATCACTAATCTGCTTGACGGCAAGCTGCTTTCCTCCCTTCCGGCTTTTCTGCTCTCTGAACTGTTGCGAATCGTGCTTTCCCTTTTTCTGATTTCTCTGCTCACCGTACTCTACCACCAGCTGGGCGGCTCATGTACCTTAAATACCAGCGCTCTGCCGGCGATTTCAGAAAAGCTGGACCGCACCCGGCACGCCGTGGGCAGCGTATGGCATAAGGTGACCAACTGGTTCAAGGGTGTTTGGAAAACCTTCAGCAAACGCCCCTTCTTCCAAAAGCACAAGAAGCTGCTGACTGCTGCTGCTGTTTTTTTAGGTATTTCGTTTATTGCAGGGGTCTTTGCTGCGCCTCCTGTGCTCCATGCCCCCATTGCCATCGGCCATCGGGGCAGTTTAGAGGGGGTAGAAAACACACTGGAATCCGTACAGGGCGCCATCGATGCCGGAGCTGACTATGCAGAAATTGACATTCTTCTCTCAAAAGACAGCATACCCATGGTGATTCATGATACAAATCTCTCCCGCCTTACAGGTGATTCCCGAAATGTTTATGAGCTGACTGCTGCTGAACTGAAAGAATTAACCCTCTCACAAAATGGCAGAAAGGGCCAAATTTCAACTCTCCAGGAAATGCTTGCCTACTGCAGAGGAAAAATCAATCTCCTGATTGAGTTGAAAACACACGGTCATGAAACAGTTGACATCGCCCTGCAGGTTGCCGAGGCTGTAGAGGACTCTGACGCTGAAAGTTTCTGCATGTTTATGTCCCTGGATTACAACCTGGTAGAAGCTCTTCGGGAATTACGCCCTGGATTTACCATTGGATATTGCGTCTACGGCAGCATTACAGATGTGGATACCAGTTCCCTGTTACAAAACGGCGTCGATTTTCTCACCATCGAAGAGAATATGGTTTCTCCCCGGCTCGTCAACCGTTGTCTGCATGCAGGCCTGCCTGTCTACGTGTGGACAGTGGACGACTATGATAATATGAACCTCTACTTGAAGGAGAATGTCTCCGGCCTTATTTCAGATTATCCTGATGTCGCGAAGCTGGCTGTTCAAGATTATTGGGGAGATACAGCCTCCGACTATTACCGATGGCAGAAGGAATGGATCGAGTATTGACCTTCCAGCCTACATGCACATTTGCCCAAGACAGAAAATGTGGCGGCTTTATAACCTGTCAAAAATAAGAAGCCCCGGCCGGATAACCGGCCGGGGCTTCTCTGATGAAGTTTTTTACTTCATGCCCTTTTCATAGCTCTCGATCATTTTCTTGACCATCTGGCCGCCGACAGAACCAGCCTGACGGGAGGTGAGGTCTCCGTTGTAGCCCTGCTTCAGGTTAACGCCCACTTCGGAAGCAGACTCCATCTTAAAACGCTCCATAGCTTCTTTGGCTTCGGGAACCATGACAGAATTGTTTCTCATTGTTTTTTTCTCCTTCAAAAGATTTTCTTTTTTTGCGTTTGCATTAAGTAGTTTGACTGAAAGGACTATCTTTATGAATGACAATTTTTTCATGCCGAAAGTTCCTAAAATCGTGCAAAACGCTTTTCTCTTTTAAAGATTTAAAGAAGTTTAAGCCTTGCGATTCCCTTCCGCTAAGAAAAGCACAATACCAATTATGCTCCATTTTTGAAAAGATTGTTTTCCTTATCTTATCGGTTCAGAACAATTTCAACTTATAGAGTTTCCAATTCCAAACAAACCGGATAGTGGTCTGACAAATAAATTCCAGCATGCTGATCCTTCCAAAGAACGACCGAATGCTGTTTCCGGGCGGTAGCTTCATCCGTATAGATGTAATCGATTTTTTCCGGCGGATCCTGGCGTCCGAAATCATGAAAAGTGCCGCCGGTTTCCCGGGTTAAGTCCTTTAAGGGAAACTCCCCAAAAGTATCGCAGAAATTCACCGTTTCGCTTCCGGGCAGCGCGTTGAAATCGCCCAGCACAAATACAGGCAATTCCGACCTTTCCCGGTCCTCCAGCACTTTATTCATGACCTGACGGATACCCAAGATGCGGGCCTCGTCGTTAATATGGTCCAAATGGGTGTTGTAAACCCGGAAGGGTTTTCCATTTTGCAGGCGGAGCGTCAGGCTTTGACAGACTCTCGGAAATTCGCTTTGCTGTTCAAAACGGGATCCCGGCAAATACGGCGTAGGAGACAGCCAGAAGGTCTCCGTGTCCAGCAGCTCTGTGAAGTCTTTCCTCAGAGCCGTACACAGTCCCTCTCCGTCCAACTCCCGGTTACGGCCGCGGAAATGCAGTTCATAATCCGGAAGATGCCTCTTTAAAAACGGAACAATCCGCTCCGTCGCCTCCTGAAAGCATACCACCTCTGGCTGCTCCGCATCCAGCTTATCCAGCAGCTGGCCGGCCCTGTGTACAAAGGAGTTGATCCCGTCGTTATCCCAGGTGCAGCGCAGATTATAACTGACCAGCTTCCATGTTTCCCTCACTTGTTTAACCTTCTTTCTTTTTGAAACAACTCTTACAACAGAGTGTTCTTCGACTCTTTTCCTTGTTACCGCTGGGAAACGGTGTAATAAAGCCCTTGCTTCCATTCCGGAAGCTTCCGAGTCTTTCCAAATCTTCTGCTTCCTTCGGCTCCCAGACCGTATCAAGACCTTCCTATTCCTTAAAAGCCATAAAGAAAAATCTGGGAAACCGGAAAATAATTTCCCCATTTTTTTGAATGGGATAGGCCGCCTTCACCTGTTGAAAGATTTCCTTTTCAAACTCGGTTCTGTCCTCCCCCTGCAACGCCTCCAAATAGGGCCGCAGGCCAGTGGACCGGTACCAATCCAAAATCGCCTCGTGAGACTGCATACGATGAAAATAGGTAGTCTGCCACAGATCGAACCGGGAAGAAAGCTCAGACAGCAGATCAAAATATTCTTCCTGACGCAGGTTGTAAAAGATCCTGGGCTCCTTAATTTTTTCTCTCCACCGTTCGCTTTGCGCCGTCCGTCCGATGATCTGATGGATAGGTTCCTCGTAATTCATAGGGGTTTGCACTGCCAGCACACCTCCGGGATTCAGAAGCCCCATCAAATTCTTAAGCAGAGCAGGATGGTCCGGAACCCATTGAATACAGGCATTGGAGAACACCACGTCAAAGCGGCGGTTCAGCGCAGAAAGCTCGCAGCTCACATCGCAGCGCAGGAATTCCAAGCCGGGAAGGTTTTCCCGGGCAGCCTGAAGCATCTCTTCCGAAGAATCAATCCCTATAATTTCAGCTTCAGGAAACCGGGCCTGCAGCACCTGAGTGCTGTTGCCCGGGCCGCAGCCCACATCCAAAACCGAGGCCGGACTTAAAAGTCCGATCCGGCCAGCCAAATCCACCGCGGGCTGTGTGCGTTCGGTTCCGAACTTCAAATAATCCCCGGCATTCCAACTGCCCATTTGCACCATACCTTTCTCAAGATTACAAAATCTTACAGCTTCAGTTTGGTCCAATTACCTTTGCGGAAACGGACGAAAGTCATAACAAACCGCACAACCTGATCGCAGGCCGTACCCAGCCAAGCGCCCATAAGGCCCAGGCCTACTGGATAACACAACAGCCAGCTCATACCGGGACGAATACAGGTAACGCTGATCAAGGAGACAAAAGCGGTAAATTTAGTATCCCCGGCGCCGCGCAGACAACCAAAGAGCACCACTTGCTCGATCTGCACAAAGAGGATCACACTCAGTATCCGCATGATCATCTCTCCGTAATCCAAGATGATCTGCTCCTGTGAAAACAGGGCAAAAATATCCTTTCCAAACAAGAAATAGAATGAGGATATGACAAACGCACAGATCAGTCCCGTCTTTTGACAGACATTGCCATATATTTTCGCCATGTCCGGCCTTTTTCTGCCCAGACTCTGTCCGATCAGCGTGACGGCCGCCACGGAGAAGCCATCGCCAAAGGAGAAAGACATGCTCATCATGTTCATGCCGATCTGATGTGCTGCCAGTTGGGTGGTACCAAGGCGAGCCACCGTCATGGAAAATAACAGAAAACCGATGCGCAGGCAAATTTGTTCCACGAACGCGCTGGAACCCACATTCAAAATGGATTTTATGCTGAGCTTGTCCGCAATCCATCCTTTTACCGCCCTGAGATAAATAAAACCGTCCTTATGAAGAACAGAAACAATGCTCAGCGTGCAGGCGCAAACGGTACCGATGACGGTGGCAATAGCCGCCCCCCGTACTCCAAGGGCCGGAAATCCGAAATTTCCGCCTATCAGCAGATAGTTAAAAATCACATTTACCAGATTGGAGATCACATTCGTAACCATGGCGATACGGGTGTTGCCCGCTCCCCGCTGTGCCGCGTTCAGTACCAGGGAAACCGTAGAAAAAACGGAGCCGCCCATAATGATGCGCAGGTATTCCACCGCATACTCATGGGTATCGGGCTGAGACCCCACCAGTGACACAATGGGTCCTGCAAAGATGACAAAAACAACGCTGATCAATGCAGTGAGAATCAGGGTGAACAGCAGCAGCATACGCACGACCCGGTTAGCGCTCTCCCGATCCCCCGCCCCTTTTCTGCGGGCCACAATAGCAGAAACAGCCACATTCAGTGATATAAACACAGCCAGGCCCAAAAACTTTGGCTGTGTGGTCAAGCCCACCGCCGCAATGGCGTAGGAGCCCAGCGATCCCACCATGATGGTATCCACCACCCCGGCTAGGTTTACAAAAAATGACTCCAGCACAGACGGCCAGGCCACGCTCAGGGCATCCTTGACGATCTGCCGTTCCGGCGGTACCTCCCCCAGTTCCATGCCCCGGCAAATCTTTTCAGGATTTACAAAATGCAACTTTCCTCACCCAATTCCTCAATAGTTGACAATGCAACCATTATATCACTGCTGCCGCCTCTTTGCAACCGGCAGCAGTCCTTTCTTCATTCCAGGACAGCGGCCCCCGGTGCAGCGAAAGCAATGTAACTTTTTCCCGTATTGACATGCAGGGGCATACCGTCCTCGGAAGTAAAACGCAGGCTGGAATATTCATCCTCCTTTTCCCAGCAAATCCGCTGTGCCGCCCCCGCCGAAATGTAATAACCACGGTATCCCTCTCCGCCCTGCCAATTCAGGTCCAAACGGCCCTCACGGTCCCGCACGGAGAACTCCGTCTCCAGAAGAAACACATTGGTAAAGGCCAGTGCTTTTCCCGTTCTGCCATCCCGCTGATCTTGACTGCCAAAGGTTTTGTAGTAAAGCTGAGAACCCTCATTATATTGAAAGGTGCTGACAGCTTCCGAGCCGAGGGATAGCGTAAGTCCAGTACAGGCTTGACCTTCGGGCAGCTTCGTAACCGGATTAAAATCGAAAATCGGGTCTGATTTGTGCACCTGCAGTTCCAGTCGAAAGCCGCTTTGCTGCAATACTTCCGGCAGCTTCACCCCATTAAACACACCTGTATGTTCCCAAGAATACCCCTGATTCAGGCGGGTTTTATCCCGGGAGAAAAGACCGCTTCGGTCTGAAGCACCGTCCAGCCGGTCGAGTTCCAGATAAGACAGCACATCAGCCGTAAGAGTTTCATCCTGGCCCCAATGGACAAAATAGGCGTCAAAGCCTGCGGCCAAAACAGGGAAATAATACCGGCAGCTTCGTATAGAACATATTTCCGGAACGGCGGTGTAATCTCCATATAACGTCAGGAATCTGGTTACGCCGCCTTCCACCGGCAGCTCAAATACCAGGTCGGCCTCGCTGATGCCATACTGGGGAAGGGAGGCCTGGCTGTTGCCCACCACAACTGCCACAGGCCGCATGCCAATCGCTTCCTGGCGCAGTGTGGGCTCTCCTGTCAGCAGGTTGAGGTTTTTCGGCTTTGCAGTAGGGGTGGGGCGCGGCGTATAAGCCGGCCTTGGCTTTATCGGCAAAACCGGTCTGGGCGTGACAGCCGGCGCCGGTGCAGAGGAGCTTTCTTCGGGTTCCTGATAGACAATGCCGCAGCCGGAACAGAGAAGCAGAATCAGATACAGCAATGCCAGCACCGCCCATTTTCGTTTCACATTCCTCTCCTCCTTCCGCCAGCCTAGTATGCGAAAACTTTTCTCTTCTGTCAGCTATTATAGCGCAGTCTCATCATTCCGGCAACTGCGTCTTTTGACGCCATAACTCCCGTATCCTGTCCATTATCATTTTCAGCCCTGGTTCTGTCCCCCAGGCAGACATCCCTGTATCAAAACAGAGCGGCTGTCGGGAGGTCATTCTCCCGGCAGCCGCTCTGTACATTCTGCCGATCAGTCTTCAAACAAATCCTTCAATTTGGAAAAGAAGCTTTTGCGCTTTTGATAGTTTTTGTCATCACTGGCGGAATCCAATTCGGAAAGCAGCTCTTTTTGCCGCTTATTCAGGTTTTTGGGAACCTCAACCGTCACCTGGACAAACTGGTCTCCCCTGCTTCTGCCGTGCAGGCTCTGAATGCCCTTGCCCTTGAGTTTGAAGACATCGCCGGGTTGGGTCCCTTCGTGCACATGATAGCTCACCTTGCCGTCCAACGTGGGAACCACCACATCTGCGCCCAAGGCGGCCTGTGTAAAGGTGATGGGCATCTCGCACCAGACGTCGTTGCCCCTGCGCTCAAATATGGGATGGGGCCTTACCGAAACATAGATGTGAAGATCGCCGTTAGGCCCGCCGTTCGCACCGGCGTTGCCCTTACCGCCTACATTGAGAATCTGCTCGTCATCGATACCTGCAGGCACCGTCACCTCCACGGTCTTCTGACGGCGTACCCTGCCCTTGCCGTCACAGGTCTTGCAGGGCGTCTCAATGAGCTTGCCGGAGCCGTTGCACCGGTCGCAGGTCTGGGTGGACTGCACCACGCCAAAGGGGGTGCGCTGGCTGATGCGCACCTGGCCCGTGCCGCCGCAATTGGGGCAGCTTTTCGGAGAAGTACCCGCCGCCGCTCCGGTTCCGTGACAATCCGCGCAAGTTTCAATCTGGTGATAGGTAACGCTCTTTTGGCAGCCCTTGGCAGCCTCTTCAAAAGAGATTACCAGATTTGCCTGAGTGTCGCTGCCCCTGCGGGGCGCATTGGGATTCGCCCGGCGTGAACCGCCTCCAAATCCCCCGAAAAAGCTGTCGAAAATATCTGTAAAGTCAAAACCCGCACCCTGGAACGGATTCCCTCCTCCGGCGCCGCCGCCAAAGTTCGGGTCCACACCCGCATGACCAAACTGGTCGTAACGAGCCCGCTTATCGCTGTCGGAAAGCACCTCGTAGGCCTCGTTAACCTCTTTAAACTTGGCCTCCGCTTCCTGGTTTCCAGGGTTCAAGTCCGGGTGGTACTGCTTTGCCAGCTTCCTGTAGGCCTTTTTGATTTCATCGTCGGACGCCCCTTTCGAAACCCCCAACACCTCATAATAATCCCTTTTATCCGCCAAACTCAATCACTCCCAAACAGCGAGACGCTGTATCCAATGTCAAACCGGCAGGCCAGACTCCTATTCGCCGGACTGCGCAGGTTCTTTCTTTTTACCCAAAACGCAGGGGCAGCAATGTGCCCCTGCATCTAACCTTATTCTAAATTTCAGGTTTTAGGCTTACTCCACGTCCTTGTAGTCGGCATCATAGACATTCCCATCGGTGCCAGGAGCACCGGGATTGCCCGGGTTCGCGCCGCCGTCATAGGGAGGCTGAGGACCGCCGGGATTGCCGTCGTTGGGATTGGCGGCCTGATAAAGCTTCTCGCTGACAGCGTACACCGCCTTCTGCAGCTCTTCTGTCCCTGTCTTAATAGCCTCCACAGAGCCGTTTTGCATGGTCTCCCTCAAAGCGGCCACCTTGGTGTTGATCTCGTTCTTGTCGGCCTCCTGCAGCTTATCGCCGCTGTCTTTGATGAGTTTCTCTGCGGTATAGCAGAGATTTTCAGCATTATTCTTGGTGTCCACTTCCTCGCGGCGCTTTTTATCCTCTTCGGCATACTGCTCAGCCGCTTTCACAGCCTGATCAATATCTTCTTTGCTCATATTGGAGCTGGAAGAGATGGTGATATGCTGCTCTCTGCCGGTGCCCAGATCCTTGGCGGATACATTTACAATACCATTGGCATCGATATCAAAGGTCACCTCAATCTGAGGGATACCGCGGGGAGCGGGAGCGATTCCATCCAGCTTAAAGAGGCCAAGCTGCTTGTTGTCCCGGGCAAATTCACGTTCACCCTGCAGGACGTTGACCTCAACCTGCGTCTGTCCGTCGGCTGCAGTTGAGAAAACCTGGCTCTTCTTGGTAGGAATAGTGGTGTTGCGTTCGATGATCTTGGTCATAACACCGCCCATAGTTTCCACACCCAGGGAAAGGGGCGTGACATCCAGCAACAGCAGGCCCTGTACTTCGCCGCCCAGAACGCCGGCCTGAATGGCTGCGCCGATGGCCACGCATTCGTCAGGGTTGATGCCCTTGAAGGGATCCTTACCGATGAAGTTCTTGACAGCATCCTGAACAGCGGGAATCCTGGAAGAGCCGCCCACCAGCAGAACCTTGCTGATTTCATTGATAGACAGGCCGGAGTCCTGCAGCGCCTGACGCACAGGGCCCATCGTCTTTTCCACCAGGTCCGCGGTCAGTTCATTGAATTTGGCGCGGCTGAGCGTCATGTCCAAATGCTTCGGACCGGTGGCATCCGCCGTGATAAACGGAAGATTAATGGCCGCGCTGGTCATGCCGGAAAGCTCGATTTTTGCTTTCTCCGCAGCTTCCTTGATACGCTGCATCGCCATCTTGTCGCCGGAAAGGTCAATACCGCTCTCCACCCTGAAGCTCTGTACGATCCAATCGATGACGCGCTGGTCAAAATCATCGCCACCCAGACGGTTGTTGCCCGCCGTAGCCAGAACTTCCTGTACGCCGTCACCCATCTCAATGATGGACACGTCAAAAGTACCGCCGCCCAGGTCATACACCATGACCTTCTGATCGTTGTCCTTATCTACACCATAGGAAAGGGCCGCAGCGGTAGGCTCGTTGATGATACGCTTCACATCCAGACCGGCAATTTTACCGGCATCCTTGGTTGCCTGACGCTGTGCATCCGTAAAGTAAGCAGGTACGGTGATCACCGCGCTGGTAACAGTCTCGCCCAGATATGCTTCCGCGTCCGCCTTCAGCTTCTGCAGTATCATCGCGGAAATCTCCTGAGGAGTATAACTTTTATCGTCAATGGTCACCTTGTAATTGGAGCCCATTTCTCTCTTAATAGAAGCAACCGTACGGTCGGGGTTGGTGATGGCCTGACGCTTTGCCACTTGCCCCACCATGCGTTCGCCGGTTTTGGAAAAAGCCACCACAGAAGGCGTGGTGCGGGCGCCCTCGGCATTGGCGATGACGACGGGTTCACCGCCCTCAATGACTGCAACACAGGAATTGGTTGTGCCCAAATCGATACCAATAGTCTTTGACATGATAAACTACCTTCCTTTATCTGAGTGTTTGGAATTTTTTAAAACTTGCTCTATCTATAGAAAACCTGCCTCCGGCAATCAGCCGGCCGGTCAGTTGGCTACCTGAACCATAGCGTGGCGGACCACCCGGTCCCCCAGCAGATACCCTTTCTGGTAAACGGCGGAAATAACATTTTCCCCCAGACTTTCATCCTCAACGTGGGCCACTGCATTGTGCACCTCCGGATCAAAGGGATCGCCTATGGCGCCGATCGACCGGATGCCCAGTTTTTCAAAAGCAGCTTGAATCTGGTTTTCAATCATCTCCACGCCCTTGCGCATATCCTCCGCCGAAGCATTTTCCTGCTCCAAAGCCCGTTCGATATTATCTGCAATTGGAAGGAGCGCCTGCACCGTATCGGACACAGCATTGTGGTAGATAGCGCTTTTTTCATTCTGGGTCCGTTTACGGAAATTATCATACTCAGCGAGTACCCGCAGATGCTGCTGCTTGTGCTCTTCGAACTCCAACTGGAGCCGGCTGAGCGCCTCCTTTTCTTCAGAGGCTTTTTCCTTCTTTTTCTTCTTTTCTTTCCCTGTGTTTTCCTGGGGCTGCACAGTTTCCTGCTCCCCAGCCTCCATCTCAGAAGCCTGCGTTTCCGGCTGCTTCTTTTCCTGTTCGTTCTCCATGTTCCCTGGTCATTCCTTTCTCCCGCGATCTCGCGAAATTTTGGATTTTTATCCTGTTCGGAAAGCAATCCGGGCTTTTAACGCCCGGCTCTTTAGTTCCCAGTTTCTTTCAGCAGACGGCGTTTTATTCCTCCCGCATCAGCACAGTGAGCATCTGTTCCACCTGCTGGGTCAGATATCGGAGCACCGCCACTATTTTCCCGTAATCCATCCGGATGGGCCCCAGTACGGCCAAAGCGCCGGCATCCTGCGTTCCAATACCGTAGCGGGAAACCACCACCGAGGAACTGCGCAGTTCCGGCTGTCCGCTCTCTTCACCGATGAGCACCGTCACCCGGCCCGGCCTTTGGGTCAACAGCTCCACCAAATCCCTTTTCTGCTCCAAAAAATTCATGATTCTGCGAACTCCGCCCTGTTCCAGCTCCGGATAGAACAACAGATTCATCTGGCCGCTCTGGTACACCTCGGTCTGCATGGTATCCCGGGCAACCTCCAGCAGCGCCATCAAAGGCGATCCCACCAATATGGAGAGCTCTCCCAGGGAGGCGCCCATGGACTGCAGGAATGCGGGAGTAATATCCGCCACATCTCTCCCCGTCACCTTTTCGTTGAACACCCGGAAGAACACCCGGAGAATTTCGCTGGTCAAATCAAAGTCACAGTGAAACACCCGATTCTTCATGGTACCCGCAGAGCTCATCAGGATAAGCATAGCCGTGCGTCTGCTGGTCTGCACAAACTGCACCGCCTTTACCTGGGCCGTACGCCCGCTGGGCGAAGTAGCGGCCGCCGCGAACTTTGTCACCGAGGCTAGCACTTGAGAGACACAGGCCAAAAGCCGTTCCGGATCGTATGCGCTGCCCAGAAGCAAGGAATCGAGATACCGTTTTTCTTCTTCCCGCAGCTGGGGTACCTTCATCAAATGATCCACGTATTCCCGGTATCCCTTCCGGGAGGGAATTCTGCCTGCTGAGGTGTGGGGCTGTTCCAAAAGACCCAGTTCGATCAGATCCGCCATTTCATTGCGCACCGTCGCGGAAGAGACGCCGATTTCGTCTGCAATTGCCTTAGAGCCTACGGGCTCCCCGCTCTTCACATATCCTGTAACCACAGAGGATAAGATCTTTTCTTTACGCGGCGTCATCTCCATCCCTTTCACCTCTTTTACTCTTTAGCACTCTGTGGCTTAGAGTGCTAAATCATGTTATTAATTTATCACCTTGGTCAGCAAAAGTCAATGATATATTTGTAAATTGTTTGTGAATGGAAAACCGGCAATCCCGGCTGATGAAGCCGGAACTGCCGGTTTTCCGCTGAAAAGTCTCCCGCAGCGAGAACTCACAGTCGCAGGGGCGGGAACCGGGCCTGACCAGGTTTCCACTACAATTTCCTGAAAATGCCCGCTCCACACTACTGTACTGCCTGCGGTTCCTCACAGACATCAGAAAAGCGGCCGGCTCCCCGGCCGCCCCAGAGGGCCTTGCAAACTGCATGCCCACAAAGCGCATAAATTCCATCAGCTCAAAAACCCTTCCACGATCTTCGCTTCCGCTTCTTCCTCGGTGAGCCCCAGCGTCCGCAGCTTCAGGATCTGCTCCCCGGCGATTTTACCGATAGCAGCTTCGTGAATCAGCGCGGCATCCCCGTGGTTGGCTGTAAGCTCGGGAGCCGCGTCCACAGCGCCATGGTCGGCGATCAGCGCGTCACATTCTGAATGGCCGGAACAGGGTGCGTTTCCGACGATCCGGGAACGGTAGGCCTGATGGGAGTTTCCCCTCGCAACGGAACGCGAGACCAGGTCTGTGGCCGCCCCCTCCCCATTCATCTCCACTTCAAACTCAGTTTTTGCCTGTTGCTCCTTTTCCGTGAGCAGACGCTCCCGGATCAGCAGCTTGGCCCCTGCGGCAAGTTTTGCCCTGGTACGTCTGTCAGTGCGGTCCACCCCGCCGATCTGGGAGGTATCCATTTCCAGTACAGCCCCCTCGTCCAGGACGGCCTCAGTGACCGGATCGATGGAGCGGATCCCCTGGCCGCTGCCGGTCCCCACGTGCTTCTCCACATATTTTACCTTGGCGTTTTTGGAAAGGAAAAACCGGTGGATTCCGTTGTGCCGGGCAGGCTCGCCATTCTCTGTGTGTACGCCGCATCCGGCCACAATAGTGACTTCCGCTCCTTCTCCCACATAAAAATCATTGTATACCAGATCATCTACATCCCCATGGGTGACGCAGGCGGGGATGGAAACCGTCTCTCCTTTAGCGCCGGACAGAATATGAATATCAAGGCCGGGCTTCCCGTCCAGCTTTGACTCGATTTTGATATTGTCGGTAGACTGCCGCCCAACGCACGCACCGTCCTCCCGGACATTATAAGCACCGGAAAAAGAACCCATCCAGTTTGACATCAGTTTCAAAAGCTGCTCTGTCACGCTTTTCATCTCAATCCGCCTCCTTCTGATTCGGACAGGCTTCGCATAGGACCTGATTTTGCAAAAGTCTCGGCAGCAGCTCCGGCGCAGGTCCCTTTTCCGTCACCCCTCCGTTAGACACCAACACTATCTCATCAGCAATCTGCAGGATGCGTTCCTGATGGGAGATGATCACCAGAGAACCGCTCAGCGTCCCCCGCAACTTCTGAAAAACATCGATGAGACTGGCAAAGCTCCACAGGTCAATGCCCGCCTCCGGCTCGTCAAAAACAGAAAGCCGCGTATGCCGGGCAAGCACTGTGGCGATTTCTATGCGCTTGATCTCCCCGCCGGAAAGCGTGGAGTTGACCTCACGGTCCACGTATTCCCTGGCGCATAATCCAACGCGGCTGAGAATATCACAGAGCTTTGCTTCTGTAAGCCCTCGTTCCCCTGCGGCCAGTTCTACCAGCTGGCGCACCGTCATTCCCTTAAACCGCACCGGCTGCTGAAAGGCAAAGCTCAGGCCTTTTCTGGCCCGCTGTGTCACATCCAGCGCCGTGATCTCTTCTCCGTCCAATAGAATTCTTCCTGTAAGGGGCGTCTCGATCCCCGCCACGATCTTGGCAAGGGTGGTCTTACCGCCCCCATTGGGGCCGGTAATAACCACCAGCTTTCCGTCAGGAATTTCCAATGAAACATCCCGCAGTACCGGAGTCCCCTCCGGCGTATTCCAACTGATATGCTCTAAGCAAAGCATACCCATTCCCCTCTCTTTCTCACTTTCCCTTTTTCAGTGCCCTGGAAGCATTTAGAATGGCGAGCACGGAAACGCCCACGTCGGCAAACACCGCCTCCCACATGTTGGACAAACCGAAAGCACTCAAAACCAGAACTGCCGCCTTAACCGCCAAAGCGAACACAATATTCTGCCGCACAATGCGCAGGGTTCGCTTGGAAATCTTCATAGCCTCGGCCAATTTAGAGGGTTTGTCGTCCATCAGCACGATATCCGCCGCCTCTATAGCCGCGTCGGAGCCCAGCGCGCCCATGGCGATGCCGATATCCGCCCGGGAGAGCACTGGGGCGTCGTTGATGCCGTCGCCCACAAAGGCCAGCTTGCCTCTCTCGGATTTCTCCCGGAGCAGCGCTTCGACCCGGTCCACCTTATCCCCAGGCAATAGTCCCGCATGTACCTCGTCAATGCCCAGCTCCTTTGCCACGCTCTCTCCCACGGCTTTGGCGTCGCCTGTCAGCATCACGGTTTTCCGCACGCCTGCCCGCTTCAGGGAGGCAACAGCTTCCGCCGCATCCGGCTTCAGCTCGTCGGAGATGACGATATGTCCGGCGTACTCGCCGTTTACAGCCACATGCACCGTTGTGCCCACCCTGTGGCAGGGGTGCCAGATCACGCCGATTTCCTCCATCAGCTTATCATTACCGGCACACACCAGCCTGCCGTCTACCTGCGCTTTGACACCCCTTCCGGAGAGTTCCTCCACATCGGATACCCGGGCTGCGTCGATCTCCATGCCGTAGGCGTCCTTCAGAGAACGGGAGATGGGATGGTCGGAATAGCTTTCCGCCAGCGCCGCCAGTTCCAGCAATTCCCCCTCGGAATATCGGTCTGGATGGATGGCAGTCACATTGAATACGCCCTTGGTGAGAGTGCCGGTTTTATCGAACACCACAATTTCCGTATCGGAAAGGATTTCCAGGAAATTTCCGCCCTTAACCAGAATTCCGTCCCGGGAGGCCCCACCGATGCCTCCAAAGAAGCTGAGCGGCACGGAGATAACCAATGCGCATGGGCAGGATACCACCAGAAAAATCAACGCACGTTCGATCCATTCAGCCCAATTTCCGCCAGTGAACAGCGGAGGCGCCACAGCCAGCAGTACCGCGCTGACCACCACGATGGGCGTATAATACCGCGCAAATTTGGTGATAAAATTCTCCGCTTTTGCTTTTTTGCTGCTGGAATTTTCCACCAGGTCCAAAATTTTCGCCACCGTGGATTCTCCGAAGACCTTTGTCACCTGTACCCGGATCAAACCATTCAGATTGATACAGCCGCTGATCACATCGTCGCCGGGTTCCACCTCACGCGGCAGAGATTCGCCGGTAAGCGCCGAGGTATTGAGCGAGGATCTGCCCTCCAGCACCACGCCGTCCAGCGGTGCCTTTTCCCCGGGCTTGATCACAATAACATCGCCCACCTGCACCTCTTCCGGGTCTACCCGGCAAAGGCTGCCGTCCCTTTCCACATTGGCATAATCCGGACGGATATCCATCAAAGCAGAGATGGATTTCCGGGATTTTCCCACCGCATAGCTCTGAAACAGCTCTCCCACCTGGTAGAACAGCATGACGAATACGGCTTCGGGATATTCCCCCTTGCCGAAAAAGCCGGTACAGAAGGCTCCTACCGTAGCCAGCGCCATCAGAAAATTTTCGTCGAACACTTGGCCGTGAATGATATTTTTCGCCGCACGCCACAGCACATCCCAGCCGATGACGAAATAGGCGGGCAAAAACAGAAGAAACCGCAGAGCCCCTTCATAAGGGATCAGCACTGCCGCAATCAGCAGAACAGCGCTGGCAAAAATCCGGACGAGCATTTTCTTTTGTTTTCTGGTCATGAGTTCTCAATCCTTTTCTGTGCAAAGATTTTATTCTCTAAAAACGAAATCAGCCTCAGCAGCATCCATCACAAAACTCTGTTTATGAAAGCTGGACGGTACAGTCCGGCTCCACCTTCTTACAGGTCTTTACGACCTGCTTCATGATCTCTTCAAAGCGGCCGTCGTCCGCATCCACAGTGAGACGCTGGCTCATAAAGCTTACCGAAGCGTCGTTGACGCCATCAATCTTCTTGATGGCATTCTCCATTTTGGCGGCACAGTTGGCACAGTCCAGATCAATTAATTTGTAACTCTTCTTCATTGTAAATCCTCCTTAATATATATTGCACGGACAGCGGATAGAAACCTCTTATTCCGCAACATGCTCCATCCCCTGGTCAAGAATGGATCTGACATGGTCGTCGGCCAGAGAATAAAATACGGTCTTGCCGTCCCTGCGGTATTTCACCAGCTTACTCTTTTTGAGCACCTGCAATTGGTGAGAAATGGCCGACTGGGTCATTCCCAACAGCTGAGCGATATCGCACACACACATTTCCGCTTCAAAAAGCACGTAAAGAATTTTGATGCGTGTAGAATCCCCAAACACCTTGAAGAGTTCCGCCAGGTCGAACAGCGTTTCTTCCTGAGGCATCACCTGATTGACCTGCTGCACGATTTCCTCATGGACATACAGAAACTCACATTCAGGCGCATTCTTTGGCTCCGGCATTTTCAAACATCCTTTCATATGAGCATTTGTTCATTTATATAATAGGCATTCTTTTCTCTTTTGTCAAGTATCTTCCGGCAATTATTTTTTTTAATTCCCGCGTCCTGTGTCCGTCTATCCAGTCAAGTAAGCGCTGGGCTTTGTTTATCATTCCTTAAGCGTCACAAAAAAAGAACCCTGCCGATGGCCTTCAGCAGGCCCTTCGGCAGGATTCCTCGTATTTCCGATCGTCTCACATAAAGAAGTTTTGCAGCTCCCGCTTATCATTGGAATACTTGACTGCATTTTCCCGGGAAATCACTCTCTGGTTCACCAGACGGGTCAAATCCGCGTTTAGGGTGTGCATTCCCAGAGCCGCGCCGGACTGCATTACCGTATTCATCTGGTAGCACTTATTCTCCCGAATCAGGTTCAGCGCCGCGTCGGAACCGATCAGCACTTCGGTGGCCGCTACGCGGCCCATGCCATCCAACGTGGGAATCAGACACTGGGTGATGACGCCCCGCAGCATGCCCGCCAATTGGGTGCGAATCTGCCCCTGGCTCTCCGGAGGGCAAACGTCGATAATTCGGTCGATGGTCTGGGCAGCGCCGGTGGTGTGCAAGGTGGAAAGCACCAGATGGCCGGTTTCAGCAGCCGTCACCGCTGCGGAGATCGTGTCGTAATCCCGCATCTCGCCCACCAGAATCACATCCGGATCCTCACGGAGGGCGGAACGCAGTGCAGAGGCAAAAGAAACCACGTCTACCCCCACCTCCCGCTGGTGGATCAGGGAAAGCTTCCTCTCGTACACATATTCAATGGGATCCTCCACCGTAATGATATGTTCCGCCCGGTTGGAATTGATGAAATCGATCACTGCCGCCAGGGTGGTGGACTTGCCGCTGCCTGTGGGGCCGGTGACTAGGATCAGTCCCCGGGGTTCCATGGCCAGGCTCCGAAGCACCGCGGGAAGCTTCAGTTCCTCCAGAGAGGGAATCGTATTGTTCAGCAGCCGGATCGTGGCGGCCAGTTTCCCCTGCTGGGAAAAAACGTTCACCCTCTGCCGGTTGCCGTCGCTGGTCTGAATGGCAAAATCCGCATCCAGACCCTGAGAGAGCCGCTCCCGCTGCTGAGCAGGCACACAGCTGAGAATCAGCTGCTCAGTCTCCGCTTCGGAGAATTGCATCGGCGGCTTCGTCAAGATGCCGTTCACCCGCATAATCAGCGGCAGCCCCTGGGAAATATGGATATCAGAAGCACCCATCGCCCGTGCAGTAAAGATCAATTTTTCCATTTCAGCCATAAAGCTTTCCCCCTGTATCAGCAGCTTCCAGCCCATCCCATGGAAGCTTCCCGTAAACTTTCACTCAGAGCAAAAGAAGCCCGGTGCTTTTCCGCAGGAAAAGAGCGACGCTTCGCGGCGCAGGGCTTCTTTTGATTCCTGAACCGGCGCGCCAACTCGTTTCAAAATGCAAAATTTCATTGAGACCGAAAGAAGCCCGGTGCTTTTCCGTAGGAAAAGAGCGCCACTTCGCGGCGCAGGGCTTCTTTTGATTCCTTATATCGTGTGGTATGCCACCTTCACCAGTTCCTCCATGGTGGTCAATCCAGCGCGCACCAGCTCGGCGCCGCTTTCCTTCAGGGTTTTCATGTGCTGGCCCTGCACCACGTATTCGGTCAGTTCACTGAGAGAGGCGCCGCGGGAGATCAAGTCACGCATGCCGCGGTCCACCACTGCAATCTCATGAATGGCAATCCGGCCCGAATAGCCCGTGTTGTTGCAGGCCGGACAGCCGCGGGGTACCATGATCTGCCCTACCTCGCCCCCAAGAAACCGCCGTTCCTCCGCAGAGGGCTCTACTGCCTGCCCGCAATGGGGACAGACCTTGCGCATCAGCCGCTGGGCCACAAGCCCCACCAGGGAACTCGCCAGCAGATAGGGTTCCACTCCCATATCCCGCAGGCGGATCACCGCTGAAACCGCGTCGTTGGTATGCAGAGTGGAGAGCACCAGGTGTCCTGTGATGGCGGCGCGCACCGAAATAGACGCCGTCTCCGAATCCCGGGTCTCGCCCACCATGATGATATCCGGATCCTGCCGCAGCAGGGCGCGCAGCCCCACGTCAAAGGTAACCCCCGCCTGATTGTTCACCTGCATCTGGTTGACCCTCGCCACATTTTTTTCCACAGGATCCTCGATGGTGGAAATATTTACACTTCTGCCCGACAGGGCCTCCAGCACCAGATACAGGGTGGTGGATTTGCCGCTGCCCGTGGGACCCGTGATGTAGATGATGCCGTTGGGAGAATCCAGCATGGGCATAAAGCGCCGGTAGGCGTCGTCGTCCATGCCAAAATGATCCGGATGGTCTATAACGCTTTTCACCGCCAGCAGACGCATAACCGCCTTTTCCCCGAACACGGTGGGGATCACCGATACACGGACGTTCACATTTTCCCCATCGATTTTCGTGCGGAAATGGCCGTCCTGCGGGACGCGCTTCTCCGCGATATCCAAATTGGACATAATCTTGATACGGGCGATCACCGACTGATGGATGGAGGACTGCAGCGTCACATAGTCCACGATAGCGCCGTCCACACGCATGCGAACCACCGTCTTATCCTCAAAGGGTTCAATGTGGATATCGCTGGCGCCGGTGTTGTAGCCACGGATGATCAGGCTCTGCACCAGCTTGATCACCGGAGCGTCGCCGTCTCCCTCCTCCACATTCAGCTCCTCAATAACCTGCTCCTCTGCTGTGCTGTTGGCTGTCCTGGCAGCCATCCTGGCGCTGACTTCGGAATAGTAGTAATTGATAGCCCCCAGCAGAGGCGCCTTTTCCGCCAGACAGATGTCCAGACTCATGCCCACCACCTGCCGCACCTCTTCGATGCCGTACAGGTTCATAGGGTCGCTGGTGATGACCTTCAGGCTGTTGTCCGTGACGGCAAAGGCGGTAATCGAATTGTTTACAGCCATTTGCCTTGGAATCCTCTCCACGGCGGCAATGTCGAAATTGCAGGTGCCAACGTCGACCAGCGGCAGGGACAGCCGCTGGCCCAGAGCCTCCAGCATCTGCCGCTCGGTGATGAACCCCAGCTCGATGAAGATTTCACCCATGCGCAGGCGCTTGTCGCGGTTTTCTCGCTGGTAGGCCAGGGCCTGCTGAATCTGGGCGTCAGTGATGTAGCCGTATTCCTTCAGCACCTGCCCAATGGGGACGTTTTTCATGTGATCACTCTCCCGCCTGTGGGAAATCCCCCACAGCCTTCATGTAATAATCCAAATTCAGATTCATGGTGTTATCTTCCCCTTCCCCCACAAAGGAATACCCCGTAATGCGCAGGGAGGGGTAGTTGAGGTACAGATCGTCAATCAGCTGCTGGCACAAATCCCGGCTGCCTGTGGCGGTAACGGACACCCGCACCGTCAGCACGGAGATATTCTCCGGGTCGATTGCAGTGCTTTCCTCTTTTTCGTCCGTCCCATTCCAATAAGGCTCCACCGCCACTCCAGCGGGCGTTCCCATGGTGAGGCTTACCACCCGCAGGCCATATTGGCCGACGATCAGGTTGGTGAACATCCTGTCGATCTCATAATTTTCCGTATAGGCATGAAAAGAAGAAACCGAATTCCAGTATTGGCGCCCTGCCTCCTCATAGGCGGCTTGCATACCGTTCAATCCCAGAATTGCAGCTTCCATGGGAGCTTTCTGGGTTTCCAAATCGCTGATGCTGGCGTCCAGTTCCGCGCTTTTATTCATCTGAGGAAAAACCGCCAGCCAAAGGAAACCAAAAATCACCAGCACGAAGGCCATGATATAGAGCAGTATTTTATCTCTCTTCGTCAGCTTAACCGACATACTTCTGCTCCCTCCTTTAACGGCCTGCTGCGGCGCTCAGCACGCAGGACACATTTACATTATAGATACCTGTACTCTCTATCAGGTTGTACCCGGAATAGGTCACATTGAGGAAAATGCCGGTGTTCTGCAAGGCTTCCACAAATTCGTTGAGCCGCTCGGCCCCCTGGCCGGTGGCAGTAAAGCTGAGCTGTCCCGAGGCGGCGTCAAAGCTTTGGATCGATACGTCCACAATCCCCACGCCCGCGTTGATGATGATGCTGTCCAACGCGCTGACTGCCCGGGGATAGGAATCTATGGCCTCCTTCATCTGAGTGGCGGCGGCCAGCATGGCGTTGAACTTGGCCGAACCCGCCAGATAATCATTATAGGCCTGCTCCTTCGCCACGTTGTCTGCGTTGGTGAGATAGGCGTTCAGCTCCTCCACCTTCCGTTCCTTGGCGGTGTTTCCGGCGATCATCGAGCTGCTGATCACCGTAAATACCGCAACCAACAACAGCAGGGGCAGCAGCTTCAGCAGAAAGGCATCCCGCTTTTTATTGCGCTCATCACTGGAGGCAATCTCCCGGTACAGGTTGCCCTCATCCTTCCCAAGGGCCAGAGCGCCTACATGGTCAAAGCATTCCCGTATACTGCCGCCGTGAATGACCACAGAGGGGCTTTCGCCCAGCACGGAAGTGTTGAGGCCCAACAGGCCGATCTGTTCGGCGGAAACGTCGAAATCCTCCTTGGAAAACCCAAGGCAGTACACGTCAGTCGCCCGGTTTTCGCTTTTGAGCATGCTCTGGAACTGGAGCAGCTGGCTGACCGTGCGGGCCACTTCGCCGCCGAAAGAGGGTGTGCCGTGGTCGCTGAATACCCGGGAAGAGGTGAAATTCAGATACTTTCCGTTCTCCACCAACACTGTGGAGAGCACCTCCCCGTCCAGGGATTCCAAAATACAGCTTCCGCTCTTGATTTCCTCCAGAT
>OJKJ01000076.1_pt1 | contig 84759 bp, 76 predicted proteins | sample 1596491 | NCBI WGS metagenome assembly OJKJ01 (sample SAMEA4350160, study PRJEB24818) | metagenome | biome: human; feature: gut; material: faeces | place: Denmark | collected 2013-09
ATATTATTTTCTTATTTTATTTTCTATACACATTGCTATACATAAAGTCTTTGCTATAGAACATCAATTTCATATATTTGTTTTAGAGTAAATATTATACAAATCATTTATGATTTATTTTAGATTTGTCCCTGAAATTTAAATATGTTAAATTTCAGGGTGTTATATTTTATTTGCGTAAAATTACAAATAATTAAAATTCTTTACAGAAGAGAGTTATTTAACCGTTTGTTAAATTCTCAATTTTATATTGGGAGCGATTAGTTATGAATGATAATGACTAGTAATACGGATAATTATTTGTTGCTATTTGAGGTGTTTAAAAATTAGACATAGATAATAATTCTCAAAATCACGCCTTAGCCCCTCTCTTTACCATTCTTAATGTCTGTGTAAATATAAAGACATCCAACGACATCTAGTAACATATAATAAAATTCAAAAATAGAATTTAATTATAAGGGAATAACTATGAGCTTATTAACTTTGGGGGAACTTAACACCGAAAATAGGTTGTTAAGGCTACCAGAAGTAACTTTATTAACAGGTCTACCAACTTCCACAATTTATTTAAAGATGAAATCGAACGATTTTCCTAAGCAAATGAAAATAGGGCCACGTTCTGTTGCATGGTTAGAGTCTGAAATAAATGAATGGATAATCAATAATGCAAGGAGAAGATAATGACCGAAAATATATCTTTCTATAAAGATGAGTCATTAAGTTTTGTTTTAAATTATAAATCAATCCCATTTGAAGCTAACGGTAAAGATACAGGGTTTATTATTCGCGCTATAGAAATAAATCATCTATTTATGTTAAGAAATAAAATTAATACATTAGGTGAAATCATAGGGTTTAGCTTTGATAATTCAATGCCAACTGCAAAAGAAGTGAAGCTGCTCATTGATAAAGGTAATCAACTTTTAGAAAAATATACAGCAGGTTGTGATATGCAGGTTCAGCAACTAAAGGATGCGGAAACCTACTTGGAAAACCTGAGTGAAGGGCGACTGAGAAAGCCAAATAACTATAGAACTGCGCATGCATGGGCATCAGACTCCTACGATAAAGTTGAAAGAGCGAGAGGATGCTTAGGTAATGCTCAAGACAAGTTAAGTAAGATTAGTGGGGTATATGGACTGTTAAGGCCAGTGGTTGAACAGTTATTAAAAGAAAACGTAACTGGTTATAAATCGGAATTTTTAATTTCAATACCGAACGAGAAAATAACAACTCATTCATTAAGGTCTAATTTTAATTGGGCTTATTCAAATGAATGTAATTTAATATTAGATGAGTGTGAGAACTTAAAAAAACACATAAATAAAATCGTTGCTGATTGTCATCTATCAACTGATAAATATGTGAGAAGAAACACCTCTGATAATCAACTAAATTATTATAAAGAGTATTACGATATTAATAATAAGTCAGTGAATACAGTATTAACTGCTGATGAATATGTTTCTAAAATGGTTTCTATTCAAAAAAGAATTCAAAATAAATTAGATCTAATGTAATAAATATAGAAGGAATATATTATGTATGCTACTACAGTACCAAACGTGGCAAGGGATTTTCACGCCAATTTTACACGCGGCGCAAATTACTTTTCTAAAAATAGTAAAACATTTTCAATTACTAATGCATCTGAAACGTTATTGCGCGTAGCAATATCAGACTCAAATTGGTTCTTAAATAAATTAACAATAGCTGATGTGAGTGAAATCAAAGGGGATACAGTTAACCTTGGTGATAGTAGCCTTCATACTGGTCGCTCAATTGAGGAGCGTTTTCATAAGCGTTTAAGTATGGATGCTATTTCTTATACGCTAGAGGAAACGGATACCTGTACGGCTCTTACGTACGAACAGCTTGCGATAATTGCAAATAGCCGTAGTGGTGATGATGAGCACTTTACTAAGGTGATATCTGATTTGTTCTCTAAAACAGTATCGTTAGACATGATACGTGTCGGCTTTAATGGCGAGTTTTGTGGGTTTCCAACAAAGCCAGAAAAATATAAACGAGGGCAAGATGTTAACTGTGGTTGGCATACCATAGCAAAATCATTTAATAACGGCTCTCAAATTGTAACGGATAAAATTGTTTTAGGTAAAGACGGTGATTTCCCTAACTTAGATGCCATGGCCAACTTTCTTATTATCAAAAAAATACCCGAAGAGTTCCGTGAAGACCCTAGATTAGTCGTATTGGTTGGCTCAGAACTTGCTGCTTTATACCGTGAAAAACTATTTAGAGGGGCAGATAACGCTGCAGATATTCAGGCAAGTCAAATGGCTTTAAGTACGGTTGCAGGACGCTTCGCTATTATTCCACCATTTATGCCTGGTCGTCGCTTAGTGGTTACCACATTAGATAATTTGCATATTTATACCCAAAAAAATACCCGTCGTTTTCGTGCCGAGTTTGTGGATGACAGAAAAGTCTATGAGCACAGTTATATTAGAAATGAAGGTTATGGCCTTGGTGATGGAAATCTCTATGCTGCCATTGATGAAAATGCCATCCAAATTGAAGACGGGGTATTTTCATTATGAGTGATCCTCAATTAATAACTAATTGGATTTGTGTTGCTACAGAAGGGCAAACAGTCGATGAGCGTACGATTAAACCTGAGTGGTTACAGGAAATGGCTGATACCTATGATCCTAAGTATTACACAGCTTTAATTTGGGAAGAACATAACCGTAATCTTGAGAATTTAGGTGAGGTTATCGATGCAAAAGCCGACATGATGAACGGCAAAATGCAGCTATTTTTGCGATTAAAACCAACCAAGAAACTGATTAAATACAATGAAGAAGGTCAGAAATTATTTTGCTCAATTGAGGTAGAAGAGGACTTTCAAGGAACGAGTATTTTTTACCTTGGTGGATTAGCAGTGACGGATAACCCAGCAAGCATAGGTACGGATAGATTACGTTTAAGAATTAATAACTTATATTTCGCTAATAAAAATTATAGGTATTTATTTAGTTCACCAATGCATTTTAATCTATCAGGTGGTTTAACTAAATCTAAAAATAACTGGTTTTCTGCTATCTCGGCGGGGTAAACCGTATGCCCAGATTGCTCTGGGCATAGCCTCAAATATCTATTCTTCCCAATTTAAGACATGTTAATTATGAAAATAAAAGGGTTGCATCCGTCTAAACGGTTGGGCTATATTGATCGCACGTTAGCAAAATCTAACGTCGGGATTGGCGTCCTGAATCAGTTACTGGCGACACATGACGCGCCTTGCGTCTTTTTTTGTGTCTATGCCTACGCGCACCCATTAAATGCGGTTTTGTATCGCCCTGATTCTATGGTGGCGTTGGCGGGGCAGCCTTCGGGCTGGCTGGATTCCAGTAACTCCAGTTACGCCAACCCTGTCAACGTCACCACCCCCGAAATTGGCGTTTCAGGTGGTGACTCCTTAACTAAGTTACTGGAGATCATCGTCATGATGGCAACCCCTACCCAAACTCAATTTAAATTCTTATTCTTGAGCATTAAACGTGCTGATATCACTGCAAAACCTTGCCGTCGTGCTGCTATTGCGTCAACTGAATATGATGCACGCATGCTACTTGCTCATGATTTCATCTTGCTTTTTGCAGGTCGCTTACCTGTAAGTCAAACAGGGGAGTGCTAATCATGAAAAATACAAATCATATCAATACAGTCATTTCTGCATCGGGCGAAAAACAATTATTAAGAGCCGCGCAAATGACGAGCTTTCTATCTGAATTACTTATTGCTAGTTCTATTAATGGTCAGCGCCATGTCTCAAGTGAGGGAATGGCGGCAATGATGGAATGTTTAGCGGAGCAGGTTGAATTTGTGATCAGCGAAAGTAGCTTAATGAATAAGGACATAAAACAATGAGTTTACTAAACAGTTCTAATTCATTAACTGCTTCCACTCAATTGCCATCCGTTACGGATATTATGCGCTCTGCAAATGGGCGTTGGCACTATATTTTAACGAGTTTGGGTGTTTGCGTTCCTGATAATCATAAACATGGCGCTTGCCCGAAATGTGGTGGTAAAGACCGTTTTCGTTTTGATAATAAAAATGGAAAAGGTACATGATTTTGTAATCAGTGTGGCAGTGGTGATGGACTGGATTTGCTCAAACTAGTGACAGGCAAAGATACGAAAACCGCTTGTTTTGAAATCAATAAAATATTGCTTCTACCTGAGTTTAGTAAGGTCATACCTACCAAAATAAAAAAAGTAAATGCGGCTCGGAGCATCGAATTATTTGAAAAGCTGAAAGCATCGTCATACCTAGGGGAAAGCCAATACTTAACAAATAAGGGCTTAATTAACCATCAATGTTTAATTACCCAGAATTCCTATAAGCAAGGTGAATTAAGTTTCCCAATCGGCTCAATATTATTGCCATTGGTTGACAATCAATTTCAGGTTAAAGGTGGGCAACTTATCAGCCCAGAAGGTGATAAGGCATTGTTATCTGGCTCAGGGCTTTCAGGCTCATTTATTGTTGTATCGGAGAAAGCACAGGACACACTTGAACAAATTGTGATTACTGAGGGCTTTGCTACGGGGTTAAGTCTAGCGAAGGTAATTGATACCTTTATTGTGGCCGCTGTTGCGGCTACTAACCTTGAGAAAGTCGCCCAGCAGCTACGGGAACGTTATCCATCGGTAAAAATCATTATTGCGGGTGATAATGATTTTATAGACGGTAAAGAGAATACGGGTAAGGTGTGGGCGGAGAAAGCCGCCAAAGCAGTTGATGGTTGGATCACCTTACCACCAACTCATTACAAAGCAGATTGGGATGATTACCGACAAGAAAACAACACTGTCAAAGTCAAAGAAGCATTCTTTGAGGAAATGACATACTGCGGTAAGGATAAAGCCTATTTACCCCAAGGCTTTAGGCTGACCCAAGAATATTTGTGGTATGACAAACTAGTCAATAAATCGGATGGTGACACCGAGGTTAGAAACATCAAAATCAGCAGCCCGATAAAAGTCACCGCGATCACCTGCGATGCAGACGGCAGTAATTACGGCCGTTTATTGGAATGGGATGATACCTACGGAAATTGCCGTAAATGGGCAATGCCAATGGAAATGTTAAGCGGTAGCGGTGAAGAATTACGTCGTGTACTTTTGGTGAACGGGCTTTCATATATCAACATTTCGGGGCAGGCTCGTGCGCATTTAATGGAATACATTTCATTGTGCCGACCAGAGAAAAAAGTCACTTGCGTAAATAAAACGGGCTGGCATGGCAACGTGTATGTGTTGCAGGATGAAGTTGTTGGAACTGGCGCAGATTCCGTTATTTTGCAAACCTCCAGTGTTCAAGGTAAAGATTTTAGGGTAGCAGGCACTAGCGATGAATGGCGGGAGCATATTGGTAAATATTGCGTGGGAAACGCTAGGCTGGCGTTTTCCGTAAGCCTTGCCTTTGCGTCATCATTATTAAAATTAGTCGGTGTGGGAGGCGGTGGCTACCATTTAAAAGGTGAATCAACAGACGGTAAGACGACCACAATGAAAGTGGCCGCTTCTGTTTGTGGTGGTACCGATTACTGGTACACATGGCGGGCAACAGGTAACGCGCTTGAGGGAACGGCTTGCCGTCGTAATGACGCTACGCTAATGCTGGATGAAATCCGAGAAGTGGACGGACGCGAAGCGGGTAACATTGCTTACATGTTGGCAAATGGCCAAGGTAAAGCCCGTGCAAAAACGGATGGCAGCGTCAGGGAAACGAATCGATGGAATTTACTGTTTCTCTCAACGGGTGAATTGTCATTGGTTGAACATGCGGCCAATGCAGGCGAACGTACTTATGCAGGGGTTGAAGTCCGTATGATACAAATCCCAAGTGATTCAGGTAAACACGGTGTATTTGAGGACTTACATCAATTTGCTAGCGGCAAAGCCTTAGCGGAATACCTAGAGCATGCAGTCACTAAATACCACGGTACCCCATTCCGTGACTGGCTAAAATATCTTACAAATGATCTCACGTTCATCTCAGGTACAGCAAAAACATTATTAAAAGAGTATACCGCTAAAATGATGCCTGAAAATGCAGGTAACCAAGTTGGTCGGGCTATCACCCGTTTTGCCCTTGTTGCGATGGCGGGGGAGATTGCCACAATTGCAGGGATCACAGGCTGGCAGGAGGGTGAAGCCTATATTGCGGCTGAAAAGTGCCTAGCGGCTTGGATGAAAGAGCGTGGGCATACAGCAAATCAGGAAGATATCACCGCCTTAGAGCAAGTGACTGATTTTATCTCACGTAATCAATTTAGCCGTTTTGCGGATTGGTATGATGAGAATAGCCGACCGCTCAATATGATGGGCTTTCGTCGTGTTGAAAAAGGTGCTGGCAACCAAGAACCGACGGTGCAGTTTTATGTTCTATCTTCGGCATGGAAAGAAATATGTAAAGGTTATGACTCAAGGAAGGTTGCGCGTTTATGTATTGATAAAGGTTGGTTAGAAGAAGGCAAGGACGGTAGGTCACAAAATAGTATTCGCCTCCCAGAAATAGGGCTTAAACGTGTTTATTTGTTTAATAGTGACGTGCTGGGCTCTGCCGAATGATAGTAATGAAACTAACCATCTTATATTTAAAGTGTAACAGTGGTAACAAAGGTAACAGCTAGGGCTATCAAGGCTTATAGCTGTTACCAGTAAATTAATGTGAGTGGTAACACGAGGTAACGAAAATAGGGCGTTACCTTGCGTTACACGTAATTTTGCAGAAAAGGTAACAAGTTAAATTATTTAAAATCAATGATGTAACCAGTGTTACCACTGTTACCAGTGAAATTGGAAATGGATGTATTTAATAAGCTTTATTCTGGAAGGCATATAAGGCAAGGGGGATTAGCAATGCGAGTAATGAAAATATACTGCCCTGAGTGTGGTCAGGAAGCCAAAATACAGAAAATTGATAGGCAGGGTAGGGATAATGCTCATTATATTTACTGTTCGTGCTCTGATTTTGAGTGTGGACACACTTATAGACTAACGCTGACGTTTTCACATTCTATTTATCATAAGAATCCCGAAGATCAGCCAAAGCAACTATGTTTTGATGTTATCGAAAATAGAGCATAGCAAAAAGTAAATTAAGGCGAATGGTATAAATGTAGTTTTTATATATAACCAAGTAGCGATTATTACTAAGGGTAATTAAATATGTTTAATGAAAAACGTAATATTCGAATAGAAGTGAGTGACAATAAAAAAGTCATAGAGCTAAGGGGATATACAGAAAAAGAAGCCCACCGTTTGATTGATACGTGGTTAAACAAATATTCATTAGTTCAAAAAACAAACACTAAAATAAAAAAGTAATTTGTTCATATTTCAGTTTTCTATTTCCTCTCAACCCGCATAGATACTGGGTTTTCAGTTTTTATGCGGCTCATACTTTCAAGTAAAAATCTCACGTAAAATAGAAAAGTTATTTATATTCAATAAATTACAAAACAACTCGCTAAATGTGCTTCACTTGGAAACTGAAATTTATTGAAAATATTTTCACGCATTTCAGTTTGAGATTCTTGGCGACTTCCTAGTATTGGCAAGGCTTAGCGATATGTTTTGTAGAATTTTAAAACTGAAATAATTTTATGATCCAAATTGTGCAGGCGGGTGCGGTGTAGTGAATTTTACGTGAGTTTTTGTTTTACGTTGTGAAAACGTAGTAATTTTGCTAGAAAGAGACATGAGCCGTAATATCTAATTTTTTTTATTGCATCTGGTTATCAATTGGCTACCATATATACTTAGATGTTTATTAGGCTTTGTATCAAAGTCATGTAGTGTGGAATGGTTACTAATGCAACATAATGATGATTTAAATACTTTTTACGCAAAGATCTTTAGAAGAAGTTTTTTTTCTTCATTAGCTAAGGGAAAGAGTTTAGAAGATGCTTTTGTTGGTTTTGAAAATATTCTTTCAGAATACCCAAATTTTACATTGAGAGATGTTTTTATTTCATATTTTGATAAGTTGAAGAATAATTATCGAAATGAGTATGTGTATAAATCAGCTATTGTCAATAAAATTATTTTTGGTAGACATAGCCCAAGAACAAGCTCAACGTCAATAGAGTTACCAGTTAACAATTCTATTGTTGATGTTGCAATATTTAACGGGTGTTCAACAGCGTATGAAATAAAATCAGAATATGACACTCCTAAGCGGCTATCTACACAAACAATTGATTATTTAGATGTTTTTGAAAAGGTTTATATTGTTACACATCCCAAATTTGCTGAAAAATATTGTGATTTAAACATTCCTTATGTAGGTGTTATTTCATTAACAATGAAAGATACATTAAAAGTAGAAAAAGAAGCTATATCAAACTTTGACAATATAAAGCATGATAAAATATTTAACATTCTGAGAAAAAATGAGTTCATTTCAATAATAGAGCACTATACAGATGAAAAGATCCATTTACCTAATGGACTAGTTTATAAATATTGTAGAGAAATATTTAACACAATGCCTTTAAAATTAGCTAATGATTATTTTTTACAAGCTATGAAAAAAAGGGCTAATAATAAAGATTTTATTGATTATATTTATTCTTTGCCTGCATGTTTACGTGCTTTGGGCTACGCAACACCACTGTCTAAAAAACAAAAAGATTATGTTGTTAATCTTATGGACTCTAAAATTAAATCTTGTTAATTTTTGAAAAGGAGTAGTTGTATGTATAGCCCGTATTTATTTGCAAGAAGCTCTGAATTATTAAGTTTGAGAGATCTGGCTTCGAATAATATAAATTTAACTGGATTGTTGCCAATCTTGGAGCCAGTTAATGTTAATACCTCTGATTTATTAAGGTGTTTGAATATTTGGAATAGTGACATAATTGTTATCATGAATCCATATCAAAAAGATTTTTCGAGTCATAATAATGTTAACTTATTAAACCAAAGTTTACAGCCGATACTCGCATCAAAAACTAATATAATAGTTGGTGTATTAATACAACCAGGTATAAATTTTCAGGCTTTAATTCAATATATTAGTAGTCATGGGAATAGCAGGGTTGCATTGCTGTATGATAACTCTACTCTAAGTGATGCTGAAATGATTCAATTGTCAGGTTTACCGATGGTGCATTATCACATCTTATTGAATAATAGTGTAAGAGTTAGCCAAGTGGCATTATTACCTCCCCATAAACTCATTGATGTCAGTGACAATTTCAGAAAGCTTGCAAGAAATGCTGATTATAGTGGACCTGAACCTTTTACAGATAAACATTTGTATGTAGGACAGCATTTTATTGGATTTGGTGATTACACTATTACAGGAAAGGTATTTGAGACAGGTGGCGGGCAACCTTCAGCGATAGCCGCTCATTTAATATATAAAGAATTGGCTACACAGCTTATTTGGGTCAGACATTTTGTTTCCAGTAATACTCAGAGAGGTGGTGCAGATATGTCGACTATGTTCCTTGATGTATCTGATCAAATAACAAACGTAACTCGAGCTAGTGTTAACCAATATGGTGTTAATATTGGGCTTAATCATTATTATGACTGTAGTGCTCGCCGTCATTTTCCGGGTTTACCTAAAAATAAGCAATTTCAGATGACGCATCATATTTGTTTAATGTTAGATGTTATTAACGGTAGAATATAGCTTTTCTGAATACCATTTCATCATAATTATTCTGTTATTAAAATATAAAGCATGATTATAAATTCCACGGATGGAGTTTTTATCAACATGCGCAAGCTGCAACTCTATCCACGCACTATCAAAGCCTTTTTCATGCAAAATAGTACTCATCATGTGTCGAAATCCGTGACCTGTCAGCCTTCCTTTATAGCCAATTTTGGCGATGACCTTATTTATACTCGCATCACTGATTGGTTTTCGTGCATCATTACGCCCAGGGAAAAGTAGCGAATAGTTCCCTGAAATAACTTTTAGCTCATCAAGGATCTCTAATATCTGTGGTGAGAGAGGAACTAAATGAGGGCGACGCTTTTTCATTCGTTCTTTAGGTATTTCCCAAAGTGCATTTTCAAAATCAAATTCTGACCATTCCGCGAATCTTAACTCAACAGTTCTAACACCTGTTAGCATTAATAGCTGAGTGGCATATTTCGTGATTTTACTGCCTTGATAGTTATTAAGTGCCTTCACAAAATCAGGGATTTCACTTTCTTGTAGGAATGGAAAATGTTTGGTTTCAGGCTTATTCATTGCACCAGACAAATCAGGGGCAGGGTTATATTTTGCTCGGCCTGTAATAACTGCATACCTAAACACTTCACCACAACGACGGCGAATTTTACTTGCTTGCTCTAATGCCCCACGTTTTTCTATCTTCTGCAATACGGCAAGTAATTCTAATGGCGCTAATTGGTCAATAGGTCGACTACCAATGAAAGGAAAAACATCATTTTCAAAACAACGCAATATCTCGCTCGCATAGCCTTTTGACCATGTAGAACATTTTGATGCATGCCATTCCATCGCAACGGCTTTAAACGTATTTTCAGCAGCGTATTTTTGTGTGATCTTTTCCGATTTGCGGGCATCACTCGGGTCTATGCCATCTGAAAGCTGTTTTTTTGCTTCATCTCTTTTTCTTCTGGCATCGGCTAAAGAAATTTGTCCATACACACCAAATGAGATCATTTTAGGCTTGCCAGCAAAGCGATAACGAAACCGCCAACCCTTGGAACCATTGGGCTCAATGAGAAGGGATAAGCCATTGCCATCATTTAGGGTGTAAGCCTTATCTTTAGGCTTAGCTTTACGAATTTGGATATCAGTGAGCAGCATAATGTGTATAGTTTTTTTATCGAACCTAGACCTATACACAATACTATACACATTAGTACTTAGATTCCACTAGAAGTTACTAGACCTTCTTGGAAGTCAAAATAATTAATTCTTTGTTTTTATTTGAAAAATTGGAAGTCTTGAGAGGTGTTTAGAAGTGGTAATGGTGTCCCCTGCAGGAATCGAACCTGCAACTAGCCCTTAGGAGGGGCTCGTTATATCCATTTAACTAAGGGGACTTTTGGAGTCATAATTACGACAGCGAAGGCATTTTACTGTTCAGGTCTAATTGAATCAAGTTGTTACGGGCAAATAATCCAATTTATCTTCCATAAATATTTTTTTGACTATTTTTTACTCGAAAATAGGGTGGTTATCATTTCTATAATTAAGGGAAGTGAGCATTTCTGCTTTGTACTAGTTGTTCAATTTTCTTATAATAAGAATATGATTAAATGGCGTATAATTAGTCCTTAAGGTAATTAAATAACTCAAAAGGATTAACATAATTCTTTTTTTAGCCTTACTATAAGCAAAATAGTTATTACAGTGGAAAGTACCGTAGTGGAACGGTGCAGGGAATGGAGAAATGTTATGAAGTTTCGCATGACGGGCGTTTTTCTGGCAGGGGTGCTAATTGCAGGTTGTGCAAGTAGCATTGATCCAGAAACACATGAGCGTTCAGACCCCTTAGAAGGGTTCAACCGAGCAATGTTTAATTTCAACTATAACGTCCTCGACCCTTATGTGTTAAGGCCAGTCGCTGTTGCTTGGAACGATTATGTCCCGATGCCCGCCCGTAATGGATTAACCAATTTTTTTGTTAACCTTGAAGAACCTGCAAGTATGTTAAATAGCTTTTTGCGAGGTGAAGTTACTCAAGGTTTCAAACACTTTAACCGCTTTTTCCTTAATACCGTCTTTGGTATGGGGGGACTTATTGATGTTGCATCAATGGCCAATCCTCAGCTAGTTAAAGAAGAGCCCAAACGCTTTGGTAATACATTGGGTTATTACGATGTGGGCTATGGCCCCTATGTGGTACTACCAGGATATGGCAGTGTAACACCAAGGGAAGAAGGCGGTGACTTAGTTGATGATTTATATCCAATGCTAAGCTATCTCACATTCTGGATGTCAGCAGGTAAGTGGGCACTGGAAGGAATTGAAACTCGAGCAAGGTTATTAGATTCAGATGGATTACTGAAAAACTCTTCAGACCCGTACTTAATGATGCGAGAAGCCTATTTCCAACGTAATGACTTTTTATCAAGTGGTGGTGCGTTAAAAGCAACAGAAAACCCAAATGCAGCAGCGATTGAAGACCAACTTGATTCGATAGATTAGTATATTGAATTGTTTTGGAAGGTTTATCACTCTCTTGTATACGAATGATACTAGAGAGTGATAAATAAAAAGCTAATCATTGTCTCGCTTTCCTCGTTGAGAGATGGTGTCAATTAAGGCTATTACCCCTAATACACCAATAAAACCGACAGTAAACAGTGTTCCCATAAAGCCTCCTAAGTTTTAGTCATTGTTGCCTCTTTTACATGCCTTCCGGCCTTAGCCAATAATAGAATATAGCGTGATTAATACAGTTTGATGAAAAAGCCATACATATTAGTGGATATCATCAGTATAAAATATGCTATTAGGTTGTATTTGCAAATAAGAACATTCAGAGAATGAATGGTAATCTAATGAAATATAAAGCGATTTATCTTAAAAATGCGATAGTGTGTATTTTATAAAGAAATGATGAGGTTAACTAATGTGCTTAACATTTAATTTACATATGATGCGGGTTAGGGTCAAGAAAATTTATGTTAAGTTTTGAAAATTAGTGGGATGAGATAGTTGAAGTTGAAAATAATATCAGGGAGGGAGCTCCCTGATATTTAAAAATTCAATTAATTAGAATGTATAGTTGAAGTTTACGCCGTATAACCAAGCAGAACCTTCAGATTTGAAGCGAGTTGTTGTGCTTGGGTCACCTTCTTTTAACATTTCATTGATATTAACCTTCTTGCCATGCATATAAGCAATACCCACATCAACAGAAGTGTTTTCATTGAATGCGTAAGTTGAGCCCGCACTTAACCAGTAGCGATCTTGGTCAGGTATAGAAATTGAGCGGTACTCTGCACGAACAGGCGTTTGGTCGTAGGCGATACCGGTACGGAATGTCCAGTTGTCGTCATAGAAATAAGTGGTACCCAAAGCTAAACGCCAAGCATCTTTGAAATGCTCAGGTTTATGGAATAGCTCTTTGCCATCACTTTTTTGATAAGCGGTTAGCTCTTTAAATTCACTCCAGCCAGTATAGGCAACGCTGTAATGTAGAGCCCACTTAGGCGCAACTTTATGATATCCAGAGAATTCCCAGATATCCGGCAAATTAAGGTCCAACGTGCCTTTAACGGTTTCTCCGCCCATTGGATTAAGAGGTTTCAGCAGAGGATGTTTTGGAATGTCATTAGTATATTTGCCATTTTCAAATTTAACTTTAACTTTTGAACGGTAAGTGAAGCTTAAGCGGTTGTCTTGGTTGATTTCATATAAAAGACCCGCATTCCAGCCATAGCCCCAATCATCACCTTCTAATTTAGCTGCTGTTGTGCTTGATGTCACACCGAAAGGCGCCAATTGTTTTGCACTTACTCCTAAGTGGCGAGTGATCTCGGCATCAGCATAGACTGCATTAACGCCTAAGCCGAAACTAAAATTATCATTTAACCGATAGGCGCCGCTTAGATTTAAGTTAACCGTTTTTAAATCTGTTTTTCCGCCAACAGGCCCACCAGCATAATTTTTAGGGAAATCGGTGGCTAAACCAAAGTTGGTAGTCATTGATGTACCAACCGCCCATTTATCATTGACAGGAAAGATAAAGTGAGCGTTAGGAACAAGAGCATTTGGTGCGATATTGTTCGAAGTAAATATATCGTTATCACGCCCTTTAATATCAACACTTGGATCAATATAAACGGCACCAATAGAAAGAGAAGGGCGATCAAACAACATCATGGCAGCAGGGTTTCGGCTTCCCTCACTTGCGTTGTCGCCCATCGCACCAGCCCCCGAAAACGCGCGTCCCAGTGCGGATGTAGAATATTCATTAAGCAAAAAACCAGCCGCGCCTGCGTTGGATGATACAATTGCCACTGCTATTGCTAAAGCTGATCTAGAAAACAGGTTTTTCTGGTTCATGACCAAAACCCTCTTATGTTTTATTTTGAATAAAGCGACTTCTATCGCAAGAAGCGCAGAATTGTAGGGTCCCTTGCCGCTATGACAAATCAGACCAGTTACTAGAGTATAGGTCTGACCACCTGATATGTTGCAAGCTTGTTTTGCAGTTATTGTGACTTTGTTTTCAAAAATGCGACATATTTAACAAAATGGCAACATAAACTGACGAATTGGGAGCAATAAGTATACGAATAGGGGGTAAGATCAAACTTATGTTTAATTATTAGCGATATATTTTGATACACACTAGTTTTTAGCACTTTTTCAGCGTTATGATAGCAGCTTAACAGTTTGTTTATTTGGAGAGTAAGATGACTGATGCGATTAACCGTTGTAGCGCGGATGAAACCGCAGCCTGCTGCTGTGTAGATGTGGGAACAGTATTGGATAATAAAGACTGTACTGCTTCGTATCAGCATGTTTTTGCTACACAAGGTGAAGCAGAAACCATGTTGAAAACACTCACAGAGAAAGCAAAATCTGTTGAGTCAGACCCTTGTGTAATAACCCATTCTATCAAGTCTGTAGAGGGTGGAGTTGAGCTGACGGCTGAGTTTAGTTTTAGCTGTGAAGCTGAAAGCCTGATTTTTCAATTAGGCCTTCGTTAATCAAACGATTGAATTTACTCTAATTTGCCTTTTATCACTAAAACGATGGTGTGATTAACGTTCAGTGGTAAAAGGCTTCCTTTATCCTTTCACTTTCTTCTATTGCAAATCGCTGTGTTTTTACTCTAAGTTGCGTACCTGCTCGCATTTTTTATTAATACTCATTGATAATTGTGAATTTTATGTTAACAATCACTACAGGTCAGACCTCTTTGTCCACTTAGTGAGTTAGTTAACTATAATTTTCATTTTTGCTTTTAGCAGGAGCGACCATGAATCAATATCTCCACCATGGTGAAAAGACAGATAAAACAAAAGAAAGGATCGCCATTGTCAGTGGTCTACGCTTGCCTTTTGCAAAGCAATCTACGGCATATGCAGGAATTCCAGCCGTCGATTTAGGTAAAGCAGTCGTTGCTGAATTATTAGCCCGCAGTGATTTAGACAAAAACCTTATTGAGCAACTGGTATTTGGGCAAGTAGTACAAATGCCTGAAGCGCCGAATATTGCGCGGGAAATTGTTCTTGGAACAGGTATGAGTGTCTCAACAGACGCCTATAGTGTATCAAGAGCCTGTGCGACAAGTTTTCAAGCAATTGTTAACGTTGCTCAAAGTATGATGGTAGGTGATATTTCTATCGGTATTGCTGGTGGGGCCGACTCATCTTCTGTGCTTCCTATTGGCGTATCAAAAAAATTGGCCGAGACATTATTAGCATTAAGTAAAGCGAAGTCTGTTGGGCAAAAATTATCCCTGTTAACGAAATTACGCCTGAAGGATTTAGCGCCAGTCGCACCAGGCGTTGCGGAATATTCTACAGGGCTGCGTATGGGCGATACAGCAGAGCAAATGGCGAAAAGTTATCAAATTAGCCGAGCCCAGCAAGATGAGCTTGCTCATCGCTCGCATATGTTAGCGACAAAAGCGTGGGAAAATGGCGCTTTAAATGATGAAGTTATGACTGCCTATATGCCTCCTTTTAAGCAAGCCTTTTCCCAAGATAACAATGTGCGTACAAACTCAGTATTATCATCCTATGCGAAATTAAAACCCGCCTTTGACCGTAAACACGGTAGTGTTACCGCCGCAAACAGTACTCCGCTGACCGATGGCGCCGCAGCAGTGTTGATGATGACAGAATCTCGTGCGAAATCGTTGGGTTATACACCGTTAGGCTACATTCGAAGCTATGCGTTTTCAGCGATAGACGTATGGGAAGATATGCTATTAGGGCCTTCTTATGCCACACCACTCGCATTAAAACGTGCAGGATTATCGTTGCAAGACTTATCCTTGATTGATATGCATGAGGCCTTTGCTGCGCAAACACTCGCTAATTTACACATGTTTGGTAGCCGTAAATTCGCTCAGGAGAAACTGGGAATGGATAACGCAATTGGCGAAGTGGATATGGCTAAATTTAACGTCTTAGGTGGTTCTATCGCGTATGGGCACCCGTTTGCGGCTACAGGCGCACGAATGGTGACTCAAACCCTAAATGAATTGCGCAGACGGGGTGGTGGTTTTGGTTTAACAACAGCTTGTGCTGCGGGTGGTTTAGGTGCAGCAATGATCTTAGAGGTGGAATAATGGCTCAAAATTCTGCTACAGAAGTTGCGAGAGAAACAACACAACAGGCTTTTAGCTTAGAAATTTATGGCGAAAACGTGGGGGTGATTTTCATTGATGTTCCCAATGAAAAAGTCAATACATTAAAAGCTGAGTTTGCGGAGCAATTCCTTGCGATTTTACAGCAAGCGCAGTCTACCTCTGGCCTGAAAGGGTTAGTTATTACCTCAGGGAAAAAAGATAATTTTATTGCTGGTGCGGACATTAGCATGATCGCTGGCTGTGAAAATAAAGCCCAAGCCAGCGAGTTGTCAAAAGCAGGCCATGTATTATTTGATAAAATCGATAATTACCCCTTGCCTATTATTGCTGCGATACATGGTGCGTGTTTAGGGGGCGGGCTAGAGCTTGCTTTAGCATGTCATGCACGAGTTTGTTCAAATGATAATAAAACGAAATTAGGCTTACCCGAAGTACAATTGGGGTTGTTACCCGGTTCCGGAGGAACTCAGCGTTTGCCTAGGTTGATCGGCATTCCACATGCGTTGGATTTAATGCTGACAGGTCGTCAGTTAAAAGCTAAACAGGCACTGAAATTAGGGTTGGTTGATGATGTAGTTCCTGAGTCTATTTTACTCGACGTTGCAGTTAAAATGGTGAAAAAAGGGGGCGTTCAGCGTCCTGCTATCCATTGGCAACAGCGCCTATTAAGTAGCAAACTACTTCGCAATAAAGTGTTCGATAGTGCCAAACAAAAAGCACTCAGCAAAACCAAAGGCCATTACCCAGCCCCTGAAAAAATTATTCATGTTGTGAAAACAGGAATGAATAAAGGATTGCAAGCCGGTTATGCAGAAGAAGCGAAAGCCTTCGGTGAGCTTGTGATGACACCAGAGTCAGCTGCATTACGTAATTTATTTTTTGCGGTTACTGCGTTAAAAAATGAAACAGGTGCACAAGCAACACCCTTGAAGATTAATCAAGTTGGTGTGCTTGGTGGTGGGTTGATGGGGGGCGGAATTGCTTATGTCACGGCTTTTCAAGGTAAATTACCCGTTCGTATTAAAGATATTTCAGACAAAGGTGTTACCCAAGCCTTGCGTTATAGCTGGGATCTGCTGACTCAGCGAGTTATCAAGCGGCGGTTATTAGCACGAGAGCGTGCAGCCGTTATGGCTAAAGTATCAGGCACATTAAGTTATCAAGGTATTGAAAACGCTAATGTTATTATTGAGGCGGTATTTGAAGATTTAGCACTAAAACAAAAAATGGTTGCTGAAGTTGAAAAGATGTCGAAACAACAAGCCATTTTTGCTTCTAATACATCATCTTTACCTATTCACCAAATTGCACAGAATGCGACCCATCCTGAAAAAGTTATTGGCTTACACTATTTTAGTCCAGTGGATAAAATGCCGTTGGTTGAAGTCATCCCTCATCAACACACCGATGAAACAACGATTGCAACTGTTGTTGCTTTGGCAAAACGTCAAGGCAAAACAGCGATTGTTGTAGGGGATGATGCAGGTTTCTATGTAAATCGTATTTTAGCGCCATTCTTATGTGAAGCTGCCCAATGCCTTGTTGAAGGTGAATCAATAGAGCATATTGACCGTGCTTTAGTCGAATTTGGCTTCCCTGTCGGGCCTTTTAATCTATTAGACGAAGTCGGTATTGATGTAGGGACTAAAATTTTACCGATTTTAGTTGAGCGTTTTGGTGAGCGTTTTAAAGCCCCTGATTTACTCGATAAAGTCGTTAAAGATGACAGAAAAGGGAAGAAAAACGGCAAAGGTTTTTATGAATATGGTCATCACACAAATAAGTTGTGGTTTTGGAAAAAAGCCAATAAACGTCAAGTTGATAAAACCATTTATTCACTGATTGGCGTAGTTCCCAACAATACACTAACTAAAGCGGATATTGCACAGCGGTGCGTTATGATGATGCTTAATGAAGCTGCCCGTTGCCTTGATGAAAATATCATTAAAAGTGCGCGTGATGGGGATGTGGGAGCGGTATTTGGTATCGGTTTCCCGCCTTTCTTTGGTGGCCCATTCAGGTATATGGATAGCTTGGGGATTGCAAAAACCGTGGAAACCCTGAAAACCCTGAATAACCTCGCTGTGAAATATGGTGATAAATTCGAGCCTTGTGAATTGCTATGTAACATGGCAGAAAATAATCAAACCTTTTTTTCTGCAAATGCAGAAGATGAGGTTAACGCAACAAAACTAAGTAACGAACAATAATGGCATAGCAGGGTAGACTATTAGCCGATGGTTGTTTGATTCAATAAAACTAGTCAAGGCCTGATGCCAAATATATTCTTGGTTATCAGGCTTTTTTAAGTAAAGTTCGCATGATTAGAATAAATAATTATATTATCTTTAACTGATTGATAATAAATAGCAAACTTTAGCCCACAACATAGCCAGCTAAAGAAACATACATAAAAATCTACCCAAATCATTTTCTTTGTTGGTCATTTCATGCAGAATCACATTTCACCCCAACTGATGGTTACTTTTACAACAATTATCTTAACAACAAAAGAATAACCACCTTAATAAGGTAGGTTACTCAGATGGTGGATTATGCAAGTTTACATTATGCGTCACGGTGATGCAGCGATACAAGCGCCTAGCGATGCTGAGCGCCCATTGACTCAAAAGGGAAAAGACGACTCAGTATTAATGGCTCAATGGTTACAGAACCAAGGTATTAAGATTGATTCGGTGTTAGTAAGCCCTTATTTAAGAGCCGAACAAACTAGGCAGGTTGTGAGTCAATACCTTGATTTGCCAGCAAAGTCGGAAATTTTAGGGCAATTAACACCTGGAGGGAATGCTGAATTTGTGGCTGATCATATTCGAGACCTTGCTGTGCTAGGTGCAAATGCGATATTAGTTGTATCTCATTTACCGCTGGTTGGTTATTTAGTATCGGAGCTGTGCCCACATAAAGAACCACCTATGTTCACCACATCAACAGTTGCATGCGTAGATATTGATGTGGCTCATCAGAAAAGTCATTTCGAATGGATGTTGAGCCCATCACAATTGCTGTTTGCTAAATAATACAGAACAGTATGAGCGCTTAACGACGAGCGCTCTCCGCAGTTTCAATAAGTAGTAATAAGGCAGCATTACCACCCCATTCTTTAGGTGCTTGGTGAAAAGCAATAATATCAGGATGTTGGGCAAGCCATAGAGGTGTTTGCTGCTTTAAAACATGCTTGCCATGGCCGTGCATAATGCAGGCACAATAGACATTTTCACGCTTGCAGGCGGCAATAAGTGCGCCAATTTCTTGTTTTGCTTCCATTTGTGTTAAGCCATGCAAATCTAAAAATAACTCGGGAACGTAGTCACCCCGACGAAGTTTCTTTAATTCATAAGGATTGGCTTCTGGCCTTAAATAACGTGTAGGCCCTTCATTTTCAAGTTGAGGCTGGAATTCATCTGAAAAATAAAAAGAGGCGTCAACCTGTTCTTGCATGACTTTTTTATTTGATGCTTGTGTCACTTTGGCACGTACAGGTGCGTGCAGGACTTGGTCCTGATGGATTTTTTTTGCTCCATTAATGGCTTCTTTGAAAAGACGAATATCTTCATCTTCTAGACCAAATTTTTTCTTCATAATTTTAGTAATGTATTTTTGTGATTAATTTTTCTGGTTGCTAGTGTAACTCATTTTTAATGAATGGTGATAATCGTAGATTGTTCGCGTGAAGTAACATTTTTATAACCTTTTTACAGGTAAGCATTGACAAAAGGGGACTTGCTAGTCTAATTGTATATACATATCTATACTATTTATTAATACAATGATTAAAACTGAATTCAATAACAATAGGAAAAACGATGGTATTCAAAACACACTCACAAGATATCGTTTGGCGTAATGGCCGTATTGCCACTATGGACCCAGAACTATCGGTCCCTTATGGACTTGTTGAACACCATGATTTAGTTGTCCGTGATAATAAAATAGTTGCAATAGTTCCTACTCAGGAAGTCGAACTAAATGACTGCCAGGTTATTGATGTCAAAGGTAAATTAATAACGCCCGGATTAATCGATTGCCATACTCATTTAGTTTTTGGCGGTGACCGAGCGTCTGAATGGGAACAGAGAATGAATGGGGTTTCTTATGAAACCATTAGTTCTCAAGGTGGTGGAATTAATTCTACTGTGCGTGAAACTCGCAAGATGAGCGAGAACGAATTGTTTGAACGAGCTAAACCAAGGCTCGAAGCATTAATTCGAGAAGGCGTGACAAGTATTGAAATGAAATCAGGTTATGGGCTTGACTATGAAAATGAAGAAAAACAATTACAAGTCGCGAAACAGTTATCTGCACAATATCCTATTTCAGTCAGTTCAACCCTGCTTTCGGCTCACACTGTCCCCGTTGAATATAAAGATAGACCTGATGAATACATTGATTTGATTTGCCAAAAAATCATGCCTGAATTATGGGAAAAAGGCCTGTTTGAGGCGGTAGATGTTTTCTGTGAAAGTGTGGGGTTTTCCCTTTATCAAAGTGAAAAATTATTTTCAGCGGCTCAGAAATTAGGGATCCCAGTGAAAGGGCATGTGGAGCAGTTATCAAACTTAGGTGGGAGCGAGTTGGTTGCTCGTTACAAAGGTTTGTCAGTTGACCATATTGAATATCTAGACCTAGAAGGGATTAAAGCACTTAAAGCGAGTGGAACGGTTGCAGTTTTATTACCGGGGGCATTTTATTTTTTACGGGAAACCAAGTTACCGCCAATTGAGCTGTTGCGGGAACACAATGTTCCTATGGCAGTTTCAACGGATTTTAACCCGGGCACCAGTCCTTTTGCCTCATTACGTATTATTATGAATATGGCGGCCGTCCTATTTAAGCTGACACCGGAGGAGATATGGGCAGGCGTGACACGTAACGCTGCAAAGGCGTTAGGCCGTGAAAATAGCCATGGGCAATTGAAAACGGGCTTTGTTGCTGATTTTGTTGTGTGGAATGCGCAAGAGCCTGTCGAAATGATTTATGAACAAGGGAGTAACCCATTGTTCATTAGAGTGCATGAAGGCAAAATTACCCATCGAAACGGGTGATATATGTGACCCGCAGTTCTAGCTACGAAAATAACAATAATTAATAGTGGTAAATGATGTTGTTTGCCGCAATTTACCCTAAATATTTTCTGTTTTTTGTTTGTTTTTATTAAAATTACATCGTTTAATTATGTGAATGCTTAATAATTAAGCATGATGTTTTTATTCGCGACTGTCAGGATAAAAAATGTCCGATAGCACTAAGGTCGTGTTGTATGCTATCCAATGAATAGCATATTAATACTTAAGATTTTAATCATTAAATTGGAAATGACTGTGACAGCCGATAAAAAGGATAAACAGGGGGCACCGCTCCCACTCTATTTGCAAGTAAAACAATCGATAATTGAAAAGATCCATACGGCAGAGTGGAAGGCAAATGACCGTATTCCATCTGAGTCTGAGCTCGTGACACAGTTTCAATGTAGCCGGATGACCGCTAACCGAGCACTACGTGAATTAACGGCTGAAGGGTTATTGGTTCGCTTGCAAGGTGTGGGAACGTTTGTGGCTGAGCCAAAGGGGCAATCCGCACTATTTGAAATACACAGTATTGAAGCCGAAATACTGGCAAGAAACCACAAATACAGTTGCAGGATCATTAAGCTCGAAGAAATACAAGCGTCTCCAGCGCTCGCAAATGAATTAAATATCAGCCCAGATAGTGCCGTGTTTCATTCTATTATTGTACATTTAGAAAATGATGTCCCTGTACAAATTGAAGACAGATATGTCAATGCCTTAGCAGCACCTGACTATTTAAAGCAAAATTTTTCATCGATTACACCGCATGATTATTTGTCTCAAGTCGCTCCTTTAACACAAGGGGAGCATATTGTTGAGGCCGTAGAGGCAGATGAGCGCTCAGCGAGGTTATTGCAAATTACTACAGGCGCATCTTGTTTGTTAATTACAAGGCGTACTTGGTCCCAGTCTTTCACGGTGACAAGTACCAAACTATTGTTTCCTGGTCACCGCTATAAGCTTAAAGGTAGTTTCACGTCATAAGTTATTTCTCCACGTAAAAGTATGGGCGGAATGATATACAACATATTTTCCGCTTATCGTATCGAGTGATTTCCTTTCATACCCATTTCGTGTGAATTTATTGTGAATTAAATGTGATCCAACAAGCATATTTAGAATAAAAAACACACACAAAAATATCAGGTTCATTTTATATTCAATTGTTTTATTTGAATAAAAATATTTTTATATCATATTTTTTTAATCTTTATGTTAAAAGATTGATTGATTGTACATGTATATACAACTATATCTATAAGAACAATAAAAGGTAGCTAATGGACAGATAAAAGAGGGTATACAAGTGACAGCACTGAATAATAAATATCGAAATATCGAAATTAGGGCGCCGCGGGGAAACACATTAAATGCCAAAAGTTGGCTGACAGAAGCCCCATTACGCATGTTAATGAATAACCTTGATCCTGATGTTGCAGAAAATCCTCATGAATTAGTGGTCTATGGCGGTATCGGGCGTGCAGCACGTAATTGGCAATGCTATGACCAAATTGTTGAGTCCTTAAAACAACTCGAGAGTGATGAAACACTGCTGGTTCAGTCAGGTAAGCCCGTCGGTGTTTTCAAAACCCATGCAAATGCTCCACGTGTTTTAATTGCTAACTCAAATATAGTGCCACATTGGGCAAACTGGGAGCATTTCAATGAGTTGGATGCGAAAGGCCTCGCCATGTACGGGCAAATGACGGCAGGTAGCTGGATTTATATCGGTAGCCAAGGCATTGTTCAAGGAACGTATGAAACCTTTGTGGAAGCCGCTCGTCAGCACTTTAATGGTGATTTAACCGGGCGTTGGGTATTGACTGCAGGTTTGGGTGGAATGGGGGGAGCGCAACCTCTTGCTGCAACATTGGCTGGTGCATGCTCATTGAATATTGAGTGCCAGCAAAGCCGTATTGATTTCCGTTTAAGAACTCACTATGTGGATGAACAAGCGGCCGACCTTGATGATGCATTAGCGCGTCTTAAAAAATACACATCGGAAGGAAAAGCCATTTCTATTGCACTGTGTGCCAATGCCGCTGAAATTCTGCCTGAGCTTGTCAAACGTGGTGTAAAACCGGATATGGTGACCGATCAGACAAGTGCTCATGACCCGCTAAATGGTTATTTGCCAATTGGGATGAGCTGGGAAGAGTACCGTAAGCGCAGTGTCCAAGAGCCCCAAGCCACCGCGTTGGCAGCGAAAAAATCCATGGCTGAACATGTTAAAGCCATGTTAGCGTTCAAACAACAAGGCATTCCTACGTTTGATTATGGCAATAATATTCGCCAAATGGCGTTGGAAATGGGCGTAGAGAATGCGTTTGATTTCCCAGGTTTTGTGCCTGCTTATATTCGCCCGCTATTTTGCCGCGGTGTTGGCCCATTCCGCTGGGTCGCGTTATCAGGGGATCCTGAAGATATCTATAAAACCGATGCGAAAGTGAAAGAGCTGCTACCGGATGATAAGCATTTACATCGCTGGTTGGATATGGCTCGTGAACGTATTAGCTTCCAAGGCTTGCCAGCACGTATTTGTTGGGTAGGGCTTGGGGATCGCGCTAAATTAGGTTTAGCATTCAATGAGATGGTAAGAAGCGGTGAGGTTTCGGCCCCGATTGTTATTGGTCGTGACCATCTGGATTCAGGTTCAGTGGCCAGCCCAAACCGTGAAACAGAATCCATGAAAGATGGCTCTGATGCCGTTTCAGACTGGCCGTTACTCAATGCGTTATTAAATACAGCCAGTGGTGCGACGTGGGTATCTTTACATCACGGTGGTGGCGTAGGTATGGGCTTCTCTCAGCACTCAGGGGTAGTGATTGTGTGTGATGGAACGGATGAAGCAGCAGAACGTATTGCCCGAGTGTTGCACAATGACCCGGCAACCGGTGTTATGCGCCATGCTGATGCTGGCTATGATATTGCTACCGCTTGTGCGCAGGAAAAAAATCTTAATTTACCAATGATTAAAACACGTTAAGGAGTGCCATGATGACTAAGTTAACCATTCACCCAGGAAAAATGACACTCGAAGACCTCCGCATTGTTTTCCAACAAGCAGTAACAGTGGTACTGGATAAACGCGCTCACACGGCTATTGAGAAAAGTGTAGCGACGGTCAATAAAATTATTGAAGAAGATAGAACCGCTTACGGTATCAATACAGGTTTTGGTTTGCTTGCCAATACCCGCATTGCAACTAAAGATTTGCAATCATTACAACGCTCTATTGTGATGTCTCACGCTGCGGGTGTTGGCGAGCCGTTAGATGACGACCTCGTGCGTTTAATCATGGTGCTCAAAATTAATAGTTTAGCTCGTGGTTTCTCGGGTATTCGTCTTGAAGTCATTAATGCCTTGATTGCATTAGTGAATGCGCAAGTTTATCCATTTATTCCTGCGAAGGGTTCTGTGGGAGCTTCTGGCGACTTAGCGCCATTAGCACATATGAGTCTAATTCTGTTAGGGGAAGGGAAAGCACGCTATGAAGGCAAATGGATTTCAGCGAAGAAAGCGTTAGAAAAAGCAGGGTTGACCCCGCTAAAATTGGAAGCTAAAGAAGGTTTAGCCCTATTAAACGGCACGCAAACCTCCACGGCTTTTGCGTTGAAAGGGTTATTTGAAGCAGAAAAATTGCTGTTATCTGGCATTGTTTGTGGTGCGCTTAGTGTTGAAGCTACACTGGGCTCTCGTAAACCGTTCGATGCACGCGTGCAAGAGGTTCGAGGGCAAAAAGGGCAAATTGATGTTGCGGCGATGTTCCGTGATGTTTTATCACCGACCAGTGAGTTGGCGAAGTCCCATGAGAACTGCGTGAAAGTGCAAGACCCTTATTCACTACGTTGTCAGCCACAAGTGATGGGGGCTTGTTTAACCCAAATTCGCCAAGCCGCTGAAGTGATTTTAATTGAATCAAATGCCGTGTCGGATAACCCGCTAGTCTTTACCGATAATGGCGATATTATTTCAGGTGGTAACTTCCATGCAGAGCCTGTTGCTATGGCAGCCGATAATATTGCGCTTGCGTTAGCGGAAATCGGTGCGTTATCTGAACGCCGTATTGCATTATTGATGGATACCCACATGTCACAGTTGCCTCCTTTCTTAGTGAATAATGGGGGGGTTAACTCAGGTTTTATGATAGCTCAAGTCACCGCGGCTGCATTAGCCAGTGAAAACAAAGCATTAGCCCATCCTTCGAGTGTTGATAGCCTGCCGACATCAGCCAACCAAGAAGACCATGTCTCGATGGCGCCTGCCGCGGGTCGTCGTTTATGGGAAATGGCAAAGAATGTCACGGGTATTTTAGCCATTGAATGGCTTTCAGCGTGTCAGGGAATGGATTTCCGCGAAGGTTTGAAATCGAGTGAAACCTTGGAGAAAGCACGTAAAACATTACGTGACCAAGTGGCTTACTATGATAAAGACCGTTATTTTGCCCCTGATATTGAAGCGGCAATTAATTTAATTAACCAATATAAACTGTCCGCGCTGTTCAAGGCTGATTCAGTTTTTTCTAACTAGTTTATCAAGCAAATAAAAGGTGGCTGGCAATGTACTGGCCGCCTGAAGTATTTATCTGCACGACAATAAAATAATACGAAGGATAAATCATGCAAAGCACATCACAACTTGCGCGAGGGCTTTCTGCGCGCCACATTCGATTTATGGCTTTAGGTTCTGCGATTGGTACAGGTTTGTTTTATGGTTCAGCGAAAGCAATAGAAACTGCTGGTCCCGCGGTATTACTCGCCTATATTATCGGCGGTGCTGCAGTGTTTATGGTTATGAGAGCGTTGGGTGAAATGGCGGTCCATCGGCCACTTGCTGGGTCGTTCTCACAGTATGCTAGTCATTATTTAGGGCCGAGAGCCGGTTTTTTTGCGGGTTGGACCTATGTTTTTGAAATGCTTATTGTTTGCTTGGCGGACGTGACAGCATTTGGTGTTTATATGAAACTGTGGTTTCCGGAGGTTGCGCAGTGGATCTGGGTGTTGAGCATTATTTTCTTTATTGGTGCAATAAACCTATGCCACGTGAAAACTTTCGGCGAAATGGAGTTTTGGCTTTCAATCATTAAAGTTATTGCGATTATTGCAATGATTGTTGGTGGTGCAGCCATTATGATGTTTGGTTTTGGCCAAGCGGCAGACCATGCGGTTGGGGTATCAAACTTATTTATTCACGATGGGTTTATGCCAAATGGTATTGGTGGGGTGATTGCTTCCTTTGCCGTGGTGATGTTTGCATTTGGGGGAATTGAAGTTATTGGTATTACTGCGAGTGAAGCGAAAAACCCGGAAACCACTATCCCAAGAGCGATTAATGCCGTGCCAATTCGCATCTTACTGTTTTATGTCCTGACCTTATTTGTCTTAATGTGCATTTATCCGTGGAACCAAATTGGGCAGCAAGGTAGCCCATTTGTGCAAATTTTCGACAGTTTAGGTATTCAATCTGCAGCGAATATCTTAAATATTGTGGTGATCACGGCGGCAATTTCGGCGATTAACAGTGATATATTTGGTGCTGGGCGTATGATGTATGGCATGGCACATGAAGGGCAAGCGCCAAAAGCCTTTACCAAGCTGACAAAAAATGGTGTGCCTTGGATGACGGTATTAGTCATGGTTGCGGTGCTGTTAGTCGGAGTGGTATTGAATTATGTCATTCCTGATGATGTGTTTGTAGTGATTGCGTCAATTGCAACATTTGCCACCATTTGGGTATGGTTGATGATTTTACTGTCACAGTTTGCAATGCGTAAAAAAATGTCACCAGAAGAAATTAGCCAATTAAAATTCCCTGTGCCTATGTGGCCTGTCGCACCTATTCTAGCCATCGCATTTATGGTATTTGTTTTTGGTGTACTGGGGTATTTTGAATCAACACGAATTGCGCTCTATGTCGGAATTGTTTGGTTAGTATTACTGGCTATCGCCTATGCACTTTGGGTCAAAAAACCTACGAAAGAGGCGGAAGTCGTGCTGCAAAACGAAAGCTAATATTGTTACTTTCTTACTGAGCTTGTTATTTTTCTCACGCCCTTTAGCTAAAATAAAGGGCGTTTTTACATCACCGCATTCATTAATAAGCGCGATAACCAGACTTTTTGGGCAAATTTTATTATATTAATCTGCTGATTTGTCTTTCACTTCATGGCAAACTTTAACTATTCATATATTCCCTTTCAAAATACAGGCTGGAGAACCCCTTCTTGGAAAAGATTTTCGTTGATGAAGCCGTTGCAGAACTTCATACCATTCAAGATATTTTGCGTTGGACGATGAGCCGCTTTAATGCGGCTAATGTGTACTATGGCCACGGTACAGATAACCCATGGGATGAGGCGCTACAACTGGTGTTACCAACACTTTACTTGCCTCTAGACCTGCCCGATGAGCTGTTAACATCCCGCTTAACGCCAACAGAGCGTCACCGTATTATTGAGCGTGTTTTACGCCGTATCAATGAGCGTATTCCAGTTGCATACCTGACAAATCGTTCATGGTTCTGTGGTCATGAATTTTATGTTGATGAACGTGTGCTTATCCCTCGCTCGCCAATTGGTGAGTTAATCAATAACCACTTTGTTGGCTTAGTGGCAGATGAACCACAAACCATTCTTGATTTATGTACCGGAAGTGGTTGTATTGCGATTGCTTGTGCTTATGAGTTCCCTGATGCAGAAGTCGATGCGGTTGATATTTCAAGTGATGTGCTGGCGGTGGCTGAACAAAATATTGCCAATCATGGTTTAGAACACCGTGTGATACCGATTCGTTCTGACTTATTCCGTGATATGCCAGAGGTTAAATATGACCTGATCGTGACGAACCCACCGTATGTTGATGCGGAAGATATGGACGATTTACCAGAAGAGTTTCGTGTCGAGCCTGAATTAGCACTGGCTGCTGGAAGTGATGGTTTGAAACTGGTACGCCGTATTTTAGCGAATGCCCCGCGTTTTCTGACGGAAGAAGGGGTGTTAGTGTGCGAAGTGGGTAACAGTATGGTTCATTTAATTGAACAATACCCTGAAATTCCATTTATTTGGCTGGACTTCGAATACGGCGGTGATGGTGTGTTTATGTTAACACGTGAACAACTTGTTGAGCACCACGCACATTTTGAGCTTTATATCGATTAATCAACAGTTGCGTGATGTTCCAAGATCATGTAATCAATAATAACGACACAACGATATAATAACTAACAACCAAAATTCTTGGTAAAACAAGAATGGCTTAGAATAGGAAACTCCGATGGCAGGAAATTCAATTGGGCAGCTGTTTCGTGTGACCACATTTGGGGAATCACACGGGGTTGCATTAGGTTGCATCGTCGATGGGGTTCCCCCAGGCTTAGCACTAACAGAAGCAGATTTACAAAAAGATTTAGACCGTCGCCGTCCAGGAACATCACGTTATACGACTGCGCGTCGTGAACCTGACCAAGTAAAGATTTTATCGGGTGTATTTAATGGGGTAACAACCGGAACCAGCATCGGTTTATTGATTGAAAATACTGACCAGCGTTCGCAAGATTATGGTGCAATCAAAGACGTGTTTAGGCCGGGCCATGCGGATTACACTTACGAACAAAAATACGGCCAGCGTGATTACCGTGGTGGTGGCCGCTCATCAGCACGTGAAACGGCAATGCGTGTTGCGGCAGGCGCGATTGCGAAAAAATATTTACAAGAAAAGCTCGGTGTGCAAATTCATGGCTGTTTAACGCAAATGGGCTCCGTCGCTTGTGAAATAAAAGACTGGTCAATTGTCGAAGAAAACCCATTTTTCTGTCCAGATCCAAGCAAATTAGAGGCTCTTGACGAATTATTGCGCGGTTTAAAGAAAGAAGGTGATTCGATTGGCGCTAAAATTACTGTCATTGCAGAGCATGTGCCTGCAGGCTTAGGTGAGCCCGTATTTGACCGATTAGATGCCGATCTCGCTCATGCATTAATGAGTATTAATGCAGTGAAAGGGGTGGAAATTGGTGATGGCTTCGGTGTTATTGCGCTTAAAGGCAGCGAAAACCGTGATGAAATTACACGAAATGGTTTCACATCAAACCATGCAGGCGGTATTTTAGGCGGTATTAGCAGCAGTCAGCCTATCATTGCACATATTGCGTTAAAGCCGACATCCAGTATTACCGTTTCAGGTAAAACATTAAACCGTGATGGCGAGGAAGTGGAAATGATCACCAAAGGGCGTCATGACCCTTGTGTAGGCATTCGCGCGGTACCGATTGCGGAAGCAATGATGGCGATTGTTCTAATGGACCACTATTTACGTCATCGTGGCCAGTGTGCGGATGTAACGCCAGCAATGGAACCTTTTGAGTAATCGGTTTTACTGTGTTTTATGTAGTGACAACAGAGCGGCCTATAAGGTCGCTTTGTTGATGATGAAGGTTCGGATGAAGCCTCCTAAAAATACCTCATCTAGGTTGTGATATCACCAAACCTGACTGGCGATATATTCACATCAACATCATGATATTTCTTCTCTTTGGATAGTAAAATGGATTGGCTAACTGCCGTTGCACCTGAAGTTTATGCTTTACTCTTCTTTGTTGCGCTGTTTGCAGGGTTTATTGACTCCATCGCGGGTGGTGGTGGGTTATTAACGATCCCAGCCCTGTTATCTGTGGGAATAACACCTGTTGAAGCTTTAGCAACCAATAAGTTGCAAGCGGTTGGCGGTTCGTTTTCTTCAACGCTCTATTTTGTTAGGCGCAAAGCCATAGATTTACGAGCACAACTGTTTCCGTTCATTATGACCATGATTGGTGCCATGCTGGGTGCGATTGTCATTCAAATGATTGATACCGCATTCTTAAAACAGCTATTACCCATCTTGGTGATTTGTGTCGGCTTATACTTTTTATTGACGCCATCAATTGGTGTACAAGACCGCCAACAGCGTATCAGTATGCCTTTCTTCGGGGTGGCAATTGGGATGACGCTGGGTTTTTATGATGGTGCCTTTGGTCCCGGAACCGGTTCATTTTTGGCATTGGGTTATGTTTTGTTGCTTGGTTATAATCTTGCCAAAGCTACCGCGCATGCGAAGTTACTTAATTTTGCCTCTAATTTTGGCTCTTTAGTGTTCTTTATTATCGGGGGTCATGTTCTTTGGGCCTTAGGTTTTGTTATGCTAATCGGCCAAATGGTTGGCGCTCGTTTAGGTGCGCGTTTGGTCTTAACTAAAGGACAAAAACTGATCAGGCCGATGATCGTGGTGATTTCGTTACTGATGAGTATTAAATTACTCCATGATAGCCATGGTGACGTGATTAAAGCTTGGTTTCTCTCATTATTTTAAGATGATTTAAATTATTCATGAGTACACATAATTATCAGGACCTAATCAATATCTTTGATGAATGTTTTGGTGTGACATATAACACCAGGCTGGTAAAAGGGGATGATGAACCCATTTATTTACCCGCAGATGAGGCTATGCCTTATCACCGGATCGTCTTTGCACATGGTTTTTTCACCAGTGCGCTGCATGAAATCTCACATTGGTGTATTGCTGGGGAGGCAAGACGTCAGCAAGTCGATTACGGTTATTGGTATTGCCCAGATGGGCGAGATGAAAAAACACAGTGTGAGTTTGAAGTGGTGGAAATCAAGCCCCAAGCGTTGGACTGGCTGTTTTGTGTTGCCGTTGGCATTCCATTTAATGTCAGTTGTGACAACTTAGAGGGGGATTTTGAGCCTGATCGTATTGCGTTTATGCGCAAAGTTCATGCACAAGTCATGCTTTATTTAGAAAATGGCATCCCTGAACGGCCATTACGCTTTATTAATGCGTTACAATTGTTTTACAATACGCCACCTCTTTGTGCAGAAGCTTTTCCTTATCCGGAAGATATTTTTGCCTAATGAACACACATTTAAGTAAGGATTAAGCATGCTTGCGGATTTAGAAACACGCATACTAACGAAAATTGATGATATGGTTGAACACGCGAGCGATGATGAACTCTTCGCTGGCGGCTATTTGCGTGGTCACTTAACCCTTGCTGTGGCTGAACTGGAAGAAGAAAACGAAACCAGTTCTGAAGCATTATATCAACGTGTCGAAGTCAGTATTCAAAATGCCATCAAAGCTGGCGAATTGACACCACCAGACCAAGTACTGGTTTTAGATATGTGGAGAAACTTATTAAATAACGCCATTTAATTTGTTGAGTTCTGCATGAAAAGCGGGGAAACCCGCTTTTTTGTTAGCTAAATTTTGTTGCGAGTAAAAATTATGGCGAAGATTCGTTTAGCAACCCCCCTTGATGCCAAATATCTTCCTCCGGTGGAAGCCTCCGCAGGCCAGGCATTTACGAGTATCGAAAAATATAAATGGCTTGCTGAAGGTGATGGGCAAACGGAGCAAGACCACCTCGCTTTTATTTCTGAGCAATTAGAGTGGGTAGCAGTGAATGATTGTGATGAACCAATTGGTTTTATCAATGCTGAAGATCATCATACTAGCCTGCATATTTGTGAGGTTTCTGTTTGCCAGCCATGGCAAGGACGCGGGCTGGGTAAAAAGCTGATTAAGCAGGTACTTGGTGCTGCTTTGGCACGGAATATCACGGTAGTGACATTGACCACTTGCCGCGATGTGCCTTGGAATGCACCTTATTACCAACGCTTGGGTTTTAAAATTCTTGAAAGTCATGAGCTAACCACCGAGCTACAGGCTATTTTACAGTCTGAGGTCGATGCAGGGTTTGCTGCTGAAGACCGCTGTGTAATGGCTATCTCATTAACTTAATGTATCAATAAGGAAGTTTAATAGGGCGGCCTAATAATAATTTCCTTATCCAAAAACGGTTTGGGTTGAGTTCTGCAAGAGTTTCATCGTCTAGGGGGAGTACTTCCCCAAAAATTTGCGCCACAAGCAATTCTGCGCAAAGTGGTGCGGTTGATAGCCCTCTTGACCCTAATGCACCAAAAATAAATAAATTTGGGTGCACCGGAGCGAGTGCAATAGGCTGTTTTTTGGCAATTTGAGTGGGCAAATCATGATAGAGTGCCACATGTTGTTCGAAATCAGGCACATTGCCTAATAACGGAAAATGGTCGCGAATAACACAACGAATACCTTGGCGTGAACGTTGTTGAGAAATATCGATATCCTTAGGCCAAGTTACATCGGGTAGGTTATCAACCAGCTTTTGGCGGTTCCCTTGCTGTTCCTCTTCACTATAATCGAAATCAAGTCGTTCACGTTGGTAGCTAGCACCTAAGCAATGTTGTGTACCCGTGGCATCGGCAGGGGTTAAATAGCCTTCAAAGCACAGAACATTTTTCAGTTGTTGTAGGGTGTGATTGGTTGGAATATGGCTGACTTGCCCTCGCACAGGCGAAATAGGTAAATTAACGGTTTGAGCAAATTGGCGCAGCTTGTGCCCATTAGCAATAATGACAGTTGAGTGAACACGTGTTAGCTGTTTGTGTTGCGCGGTTTCAATTAATAACTGCCAATCTTGTTCTGTTTGTTTTAATTCAACGACATTATGTTCAAAACAGAAGGTAATACCCTGCTGTTGTAAATATTGTTGTAAACTCTCACAAAGCTGGGCAGGGCACAGCCATCCTCCAGACGCATAATGAATGCCATCATGGTTGACATCAACGCCGCAAATATCACTCAGTTGCTGACGATTTTTACCAATAGCAAAATCAGCCGGCCACTCAGTTTCTAGCATTCCTGCTATTTTACGAGCCACTTTGTCGTTATACGCTAATTGGCTTACACCGCACCATTGCCCATCAAACGTGAGCCCTTGTTTTGCTAATTGGTGATAAAAGCGAGAAGCAAAAGGGAAAGCGCTGACAAAAAAGCGTTCGAGTGGGTCGCTATTGCCGGTGAGTAAGGGGTAAATAGCCCCTTGGCGATTGCCCGAAGCATTCTGTGCAACTTGTGCATCTTGGCAGTATAAGGTGACTTTAGCACCGCGGTTATGAAGGGCGTAGGCCGCTGTTAAACTGGCAAGCCCACCACCAATGATAGCGACATCAGTTGGGTTATCTGCGCTTTTTCTGGCAAACCAAGGCGTTGGGATATTAATTTCTTTTTCAGCTAAGACCCCAGTTAACATTTCTCGTTTGTTACCAAAGCCTTTGACTTTTTTAAGGGTAAAGCCAGCTTGTTGAAGGCCTCGTTTAACGGAACCTGCCACGGTAAATGTTGCAAAAGTTCCATTGATGCGGGCGAATTTTGCCATATTAGTGAACAGTTGTTCACTCCACATTTCGGGATTTTTTGAGGGAGCGAAACCATCTAAAAACCAAGCATCTATCTTATTGTTTAAATTGTTTTTTAGTAAAGATATTTGCTCATTTACATCACCAAACCATAAATCTAATATCACGCTACCATTTTCTAACATGATCCGCTGGTTACCCGGTAAGGCTTGTGGCCAATTTTCACAAAGGGATTGTGAGAAGCTGCTCAGTTCAGGCCAACATTGGTGGGCTGTCATTAAGTCAGATTGTGTTAATGGGTATTTTTCAAAACTAATAAAATGTAATTGTTGCAATTTTGCGTTTGGATTTCCGGCTTTAAATTGTTTAAAAGATTGCCATAATGCTAAAAAATTCAACCCAGTACCAAAGCCAGTTTCGGCAATCACACAGGTTGTGAAAGGGTGCGTCGCGAAGCGATCAGGAAAATGATTTCCTTGCAAAAACACATGACGAGCCTCTTCTAAGCCATCTTGGTTAGAAAAATAGATATCTGCAAACTGTTCAGACATGGGTGTGCCTTCGTCATTCCAACTTAGGCGTGCGGTTTGTACAGCGTTCTTTTTCACAATAAGCCTACATTCTTTATTTAATACTTAAATTTTACCGCTGATATGGGTGTAAGGCTACCGTCATAAAAAAGTCTTATTGGCGTCATAAAGAAAAAAATACAAATATTTACCCTGATCGGACTTGTTCAGCGTACAAGTGTAAGCTAAAGTGACAACCTGTAATCCCGCAATCATATAATTATAGACATGAGGTAACGAATGAAGCGTGCAGTCATCACTGGTCTAGGTATTGTTTCCAGCCTTGGTAATAACCAGGAAGAAGTACTGGCTTCTCTGAAGGAAGGTCGTTCCGGGATCACTTTCTCAGAAGAATTCAAAGAGGCAGGGCTGCGTAGCCATGTCTGGGGTAATGTTAAAAATTTAGACCCAAAAGATTTAATCGACCGTAAAATTTTCCGTTTTATGAGTGATTGCTCCGCCTATGCTTATTTATCGATGGAACAAGCGATTGCGGATTCAGGTTTAACAGAAGAACAAGTTTCAAATTTACGTACAGGTATCGTTGTTGGCTCTGGTGGTGGTTCTCCACGCAACCAAGTTGCTGGTTCTGACGGTATGCGTGCTAAAGGTTTGCGTGGTGTGGGCCCATACATGGTGACTCGTGCAATGGCATCGGGTATTTCTGCTTGTTTAGCAACGCCATTTAAAATCAAAGGTGTGAACTACTCCATCAGTTCTGCTTGTTCAACATCAGCGCACTGTATTGGCCATGCGGTTGAGTTAATTCAATTAGGCAAACAGGATGTGGTTTTTGCTGGTGGCGGTGAAGAACTGAGCTGGGAAATGACCTGTGAGTTTGACGCAATGGGCGCATTGTCGACTAAATACAATGAGACGCCAGACAAAGCATCAAGAACTTACGATAAAGACCGTGATGGTTTCGTTATTGCAGGCGGCGGCGGTATCGTCGTGGTTGAAGAGTTAGAACACGCTTTAGCACGTGGCGCGCACATCTATGCTGAAATTGTGGGTTACGGTGCGACCTCAGATGGCGCAGACATGGTTGCTCCATCAGGTGAAGGTGCGGTTCGCTGTATGCAAATGGCGATGCAAGGTGTTGATAAAATTGATTACATCAATACACACGGTACCTCAACGCCAGTGGGTGACACGAAAGAGTTAGAAGCGATTCAAGAAGTGTTCGGTAACAACTCTCCAGCAATTTCAGCAACGAAAGCAATGAGTGGTCACTCATTAGGTGCTGCGGGTGTTCACGAAGCAATTTATAGCTTACTGATGTTAGAACACGGCTTTATTGCGCCAAGCATTAACGTCGAAAACCTAGATGAGAAAGCTGCGGGCTTGAATATCGTGACAAAACCAACCGAACAAGCGCTGGATACGGTCATGTCTAACAGTTTCGGTTTCGGTGGAACTAACGCCACATTAGTGATGAGCAAATACAAAGCATAATTTGTATTAGGCTAACGTATTAAATAAGCGAGAACTTCGGTTCTCGTTTTTTTGTTTAATCACTACCTCCACCGTCTGCTCCTCCTGAATCGGACGATGAGCAATCTGAACTTGAGTTATCATTAGAACAATAATGGTTGCTTGAGCGGTGATTATTATCACTGGATGAACTGTCATAATAAGGGGGCGTGTAGCTTGAACTCGAATTATTTGAATTCACTCGATATGCAGTTTCTTTCACATTTTTACGCACTTCAAATATTTGGCTTTTATCTTTCGCCCAGCCAATAGTCACCAGTGTGGTATTTTTCTTTACGCTGATAAGCAACATTTCCCCACAAAAAATATGCATTTTACCCAATGCTTTTATTTGGATATAACCACTGTCTTTTTCCGTGATAGTGACAGGTTTTTGACTATGGATAGTATAACAGTCACCATGGACATCAATAGTGCGAGTATATGCTAACGGTTTTGGCTGGATATTAAAAAGGACAAAAAGTAATCTATCGAACATTGTGTTTTATGTTTTAATAAATGAGATGGCTAAGATAATTGATTGAGGTTATTCAATACATCGTCATTATCTGAATCCGTGGTTTATTAATGATTGAATGAGTATTCGTCATTTTATTAAATTTTTCTGCCTAAAATAGTGACATGATATTGACTCAATATTTAGTTGATTAGAGGAAATCATATGAGTGTAACAAGGTTTCATGCAGCTATTTGGAAACAGGATTTCAAAATTTTAGGTGCGGCATTATCTCGTTATATCCGCAGTAAATTTAGTAAGATGATTAGTAAAATACATAATATTGAAAATCCATTTCCACTACATAGAAATGCCCCAAAAACGGCCAAGTACTATTATTAGTTCACCATCAAAGAATATCTATTATGGCGAAGGAGCTCATGATAACAATGTGGTTTTACTTAGTTATATAAATTTTTCCACTGACTAATAAAAAAAATGCCCCAAATACACTGGGGCAAAGTTTTACAGAGATTGTATGAACACTTAATTACGATGAGACAGCGGATTGTTTACGTTTACGAATGCGCTTTATAATTGGTGGCAAAATTAGCACTAATACCGCTAGAATTAATAAACTTTGGGAAATCGTACTGCTCCAAAGAATATCGAAATTACCATTACTGATGGATAATGAACGGCGTAAGTTTTGTTCTAACATTTCACCCAGTACAAACCCTAAAATTAATGGTGAAAGTGGGAAGTTCATTTTGCGTAATATAAACCCAAATACGCCTAGCCCCATCATGAGTAATAAATCAAATGTCGTACTATGAACGGCATATACCCCGACAGCAGAAATGCAAGCAATAGCAGGGACTAAAAACCATAACGGAACCGTTAACATGCGGGTGAATAAGCCAATTAATGGAATATTCATGATGAGCAAAACCACGTTAGCAATCAACAGAGCGGCAATTAACCCCCAAACAATATCCGGTTGCTCTGTAAACATACCTGGGCCTGGGGTGATATTATAGAGCGTTAGTGCGCCCATCATCACGGCAGTGGTTCCTGAACCCGGAACTCCCAAGGTTAACATAGGAATAAATGATCCACACGCAGAGGCATTATTGGCCGCTTCTGGTGCGGCAACACCACGCACATCCCCATTACCGAAATCGCCTTTTTCACCACTGATTTTCTTTTCAGTCATGTAGGTGATAGCACTGGCGATGGTGGCACCCGCTCCCGGCAAAACGCCAACAAAGAAACCGATGAATGAAGAGCGTAAAGCAGGGCCAGCACATGCTTTGGCTTCTTTGCGATTGAATAGCATTCTGCCTGTTTTACGGATCAGACCTTGGCCTGTTGCAGTGCCTTCGAGCATCAATAAAATTTCACTAACAGAAAATAAACCAATAACCACGACGATAAACTGCACGCCATCCGATAAATGTACGCTATCAAACGTAAAACGATATTCCCCAGAGTTGGCATCCACTCCCACAGTGGCGAGTGATAAACCAATTAATGCAGCCAATAGTGATTTGATTGGGTTTTGGCTCATCATGCTACCTAAGCAGGCAATGGCAAAAACCATTAAGGCAAAATATTCGGCAGGACCAAAGGCGAGTGACCATTGGGCAAGCAAAGGAGCGAATAGTATTATCCCTACAATTGCAATCGTTGAACCAATAAATGAACTGACCGCGGAAATAGAGAGCGCAACGCCACCTTTTCCCTGTTTTGCCATAGGATAACCATCTAGCGTGGTCATGATTGCTGCGGCATCGCCGGGGACATTAAGTAAGATTGATGATATGCGTCCGCCATATTCACAGCCTAAATAAACCGTGGCGAGTAAGATTAATGCGGACTCGGCGGGTAATTTCAGGGCAAAGGCCAATGGTAGCAAAATAGCGACACCATTAATTGGGCCAAGGCCGGGAAGCATACCCACGATTGTACCGATAAAACAGCCAATTAAGGCGATCAAGATATTTTGAGGAACTAGTGCGACCTCGAAACCTTGCGATAGATACATCCAAGTTTCCATGATTTCGCTCCTTAACTTAGCAGGCTGCCAATAGGCAAGGTTACATCTAGCCATTTATCAAAGGCATAGAACAAAAAGATACCTAAGACCGGGCCCGAAATAATCGCGGCGATAGGTGTCGCACCAAATAGCAGGGCGATACTGATGGTGAGTAAGCTGGTTGCAATCGGGAACCCTAACCATTCAAAAGCCCATGCATAAATAACAAGTGCAACAACTAATAAAACTAAACGACGTAATACATAGGGTTTTGGCCACTCAACGGCTTCTTGCTTGCCAAATAATAAGGCAAGGGCACAAAGCGCCATTAAGGAGAGTATGACAACCGGAAAAGGGCGGGGGCCCAGTGGTTCATAACTAAATTCACTTTGGATCCCCCAACCAATATAAATTCCGATAGCACACAGTATTAGCCAAACTATGGCAAATATGCGTTGGCTCATCGTTCACTCCGTTATTTGGCTAAACCGAAGGCACGGGCTTGTTCACGATATTGCTCGATTTCTTTTTTGACATAGCTATCGAGTTCTTGCCCGGTTAAGTTGTATTCAAATAAACCACGCAGTTCACGTTGTTTTTTGAATTCGTCGGTTTGTTGCAGTTTTTGGAAGGCTTCGACCCATTGGTTATAGTCAGCATCGGAGACTTTCGGCCCCATATAGAAACCACGAATGATTGGCCATACAATGTCATACCCTTGTTCTTTTGCTGTTGGAATATCTGATAAACCATCACCAAGGCGCTTGTCTGAGTAAACAGCAAGGATACGAATTTTACCTTCATTGATATATGGCGTCATTTCACTGATATCCCCTGAAAGGACTTGAATATGGTTGCCCAGTAATGCAGTTAAGGTTTCACCGCCGCCTTCAAAGGCCACATAACGCATTTTTCGTGGGTCGATATCAATGGCTTTGGCTAATAAGGCCGTTTTCATCCAATCTTGGCTGCCAATAGACCCTCCCGCACCAAATACGATGCTGTTAGGATCTTTTTTGAAGGTATCCATTAAATCTTTAAGTGTTTTATAAGGTGAGTCTGCACGTACGGCTATCATACCGTAGTCACTCCCCACACTGGCGAGCCAGCGCACGTCATTTTCGTTATAGCGGCCAAATTTACCTTGCGCGAGATTGAGTAAGGAACCTCCTGAGAAAGCAACAATGGTGCCGGGTTCCGCAGGGCGTTGTGCGACAATAGCGTTATAAGCAACGGCACCAATACCGCCTGGCATATAGGTCACTCGCATTGGTTTTTCAATTTCTTTAGTTTCAAGAAGAGACACTTGTACTAATTTACAGGTTAAATCAAAACCACCTCCGGGTTTGGCGGGGGCAATACATTCTGTACGTTCGGGTAGGGCGTTTGCTTGATTGATGCCAACTAAAAATATTGCTGTTGCTAAGGCCGTCTGGGTGAATTTTTTCATTATTTTTCCTTACTAAGACAATAATTAGAGGTATATATTATTACTGCTTGTTGTGCTGGTATGGCATCATCGCCCGATGAAGCTTTCATTTACCTTTCATTAACAAATATTATTATTTTTATGTGATATATATCAGATTGTTTTGTATTTTTACTTTTTTGTTATGTTAATTTAATGTTAAATTAATCACGTTAATAGTGTTTGTTAGCAATAGTTGTGATGGACACAGTAAAAATGTGCACATTTGCTTTCCATTCATTCAATGGAATGCCAACGTATACTGATAAATAATTATAATGAGTATGCGGAATGAGAATTTTATTGGTTGAAGATCATGACGAGTTGTCATTATGGTTACAGAAGGCCTTATCGTCATCTGGGTTTGCGGTTGATCTTGCTAGTGATGGTGCGATAGCAGACCAGCTATTACAAACTGAACGCTATGAATTAGTCGTGTTAGATGTATCACTTCCGAGAATGAGTGGGCTTGAGGTATTGGCGCAAATGCGCAAACGGCATCAAGAAACTCCCGTCTTGTTACTAACGGCGAATTCCGACGTAGCCGACCGTGTACAAGGGTTAAATGCAGGGGCTGATGACTACCTGACGAAACCTTTTGATATTGCGGAATTAGAAGCACGTCTTCGTGCTTTATTACGGCGTAGCCAAGGGCAAGTTAATGAGTCACAACAGTTTGGTTTACTTAGTTACCATGAGGACGGTTATTTTTTATTAGGCGAAGAGCCGCTAGGCTTAACACCAAGGGAATATGCGGTGTTAAACACCCTATTTCATCGACGAGGTCGGCCTGTTTCTAAAATGCAATTATTTGAACAGGTATTTTCGCTGTCAGATGAAGCCAATTTACAAAGTATTGAGTTATATGTTCACCGTGTAAGAAAAAAACTTGCCGGTTCGGATGTTAACATCAATACCTTACGCGGATTGGGATACCGATTAGAGCAGTGTAGTGTATGAAATTAGTCGCTCATCCACGCTCTCTCTTTCATCAGTTACTGCTTTTTTTCGGTATCCCCCTCATTTTGTTGGGGAGTTTTTCGGTTTATACCCACTATTACAGTGCAAAAAATGCTGCAAATTTAGCCTATGATCGAACGTTACTAGCTTCAGCTCGAACAGTTGCAGAACGCTTACAAGTGGTAGATGGGCATCTCTCGGTGAATGTGCCTTATGTGGTGCTCGATAGTTTCGAACTAAATAATAATGACCGAATTTTTTATCAAGTTATCTCTCCTGACGGTGAAACTATCTCTGGTTATGACGATTTACCGCCAATTCCCCCTTATTGGATGCGTTCACAGCACTATACTGCGCTAGTTTATTTTTATGATGCACAGTATAAAGGTTTACCTATTCGCATTGCTGCGTTTTATCAACCGATTAATGAAGGTGGTATCACTGGGATGGTTGAAATTCGTGTTGCGGAAACGGTCTATTCGCGGCAAGATTTCGCTAATCAATTATTAATTTCTGCCTTGATGAGTCAAGGTACCGTGGTACTTTTAACCATGGTGCTTGCCTATATTCTACTTAGTAAGCTGCTGGCACCGTTGAAAAGATTATCTCACTTAATGTTAGGCCGTTCTGCTAATGATTTAACACCCTTGCCAGATTTATTGCCGTGGTCGGATTTATCACCATTAATTGATGCATTAAACCGTTATATTTCACGCCTAAAGCGGATGGTTAGACGACAAGAACGCTTTAGTGCAGATGCTTCTCACCAATTAAAAACACCTTTAACCGTATTAAAAACTCAGGTTTCTGTCGCGATTAATAGTGCGGATGAAACTCAACGGCAACAGAGTTTACAAGCTATCGATAAAACCCTCGATAATACGATCATTTTGACGGATAGGCTTTTGCAGCTATCGCGGTTAAAAGCCCATGAAAAAGAAGCGATTACGCAGTATCGAGCCATAAATCTAGTGGAAATTGTTCACCAAACGTGTTTTACTCGGCTATCTCAAGCTGAAAGCCAAAATATTGACTTAGGTTATGAAGGTGCGGAAACGGCATGGATTAAAGGCGAGCCTATCTTATTAGCTGAGATGTGTGCAAATTTAATTGATAATGCGATTAAATACACGCCTGCAAATGGGGTGGTCACCGTTCGTGTGGTCAGCAGTGATGACCATCTTCATTGGGTCTTAGAGGTTGAAGACTCTGGCCCTGGGATCCCAGATGCGAAAATTAACCGTTCTATGGAAGCCTTTACTCGTTTAAATAATGCGTTAGGTAAGGAAGGCGCTGGCCTTGGGCTGGCGCTTGTGAAAGATATTGCTAGCTATCATGGTTCTGAACCTCAATTATTAAAAGGTAAATTACTTAATGGATTATTGGTTAGAATCGCATTTAAAGCTAGCCAAGCGCCGTGGTAAGAAAAACGCCCTTACTAAGGTGTTTCTCTGGTGACAAAGTCTAAACGCAGTAAAAGCTAGATACGTTTAGTTTCACATTGATATTAATATCTGCGATAGCGTGTTATTTGAAGGTTCGTGTTTAAAATCACAGGTTATTGTGTTTTGTTCGAGGCTTGCTATTGAGGATGATAATAATGATTCTGAATCTAACTTATTGTCTTCATTAAGAAAAGTATTATTAATAGCTAGCGATGTGTCATTTTCAACTTCATGAATAAATGTCTTGATTGATTCTAGTTTTAAATCTGTGTTGTATATTTCATCAAGCAAAGCCGATATGTCTTGGGTAATCAAATTTGAATCTTTATTTTCTGAGTGGTCTTGAATGTATGTCACGAGATCATTTTTTGTACTAGCAAGTTTTTCTTCTAGTAAATATGTAGTATCAACAGATTCTGATTTCAATTTTTGTATTTTGTTTAATTGTAAGCGTTGATTAGTGATATCTAACAATGCATCTTTAATCGTTTGACAATAGGTTTCCTCGCTGACATTAGATGTGACAGATTTTAATGGAACATAATTATATACGTTAGAAATAAAGTCATCTCTTACTGCGGTTAAATATTCTTTCTCACGTAATATTTCAGATATATTGATATTGTTTTCACTTTGTTGTAACTCTTGTTTCGTATTTAGGGTTAAATTTGAAATCATAGTAAACACTCCATGTTAATAGTTTTTAAATATTTCATTACTGTGGTCGTAGTTAATTAATATAACCTACTTAGAATGAGGTGACTAATTTTTATTTGGTATGGAAGTATTATTGATATCATTTGAAGTATTGTTTAGTATTCAAAGATGATTGTTAAAATTTAACTATATATTTAAAAGAGGAACGATTTTATTTGATGGTTTTTTTATTTTAATAATATTCAGGAAGAGCTATGGCTTGTATAAGGAAAATTATAATTTGGAGTGTCAATTTCCCCTAAAATTAACCGTTCTATAGAAGCATTTATACGTTATAAATAATATGTTAGGGAAGGGCAGGGCTTGGACTGGCGCTTGTGAAAGATATTGCTAGCTATCATGGTTCTGAATCTCAATTATTAAAAAGTAAATTAATTAATGGATTATTGGTTAGAATCGCATTTAAAGCCAGCCAGGCGCCATGGTAACAGAAACCACCTAATTCAGTAGGTGGTTTCATAATACTAAAATACAAATCTAGTAAAATAAAAATATGTGTTAATCCCGTAATGGGGCTAATATAGGTGTTAATTTTTTATGTAATGGTTGGTTGTATGCATCGCTAGTTGCCGTGTCTTGTGAAAATTCAGCGATGATCGAAGATAATAAGGATTCAAAGTCTTTATTATTTCCATTACCATCAGTGAAATTGACTCCATCAGCTCCCTCGTTAATGCGAGTTTCAATTGACATTATTTTTGATTTTTTATTCATGATTTCAATAATTAATGGTGTTATTTCTGAAGAAATTGATTTTTTGTCTTTATTTTCTGAATGAGTATAAATATATTGAGAAATCTCTTTTTCTGTCTGGACAATTTGTTTTTCTAAAGAATGAATATCATTGATATATTCTAGTATCTCTGAGTGTTCTTTTGAACTGTATATTTTAGTTAACTTCCCTAACTGTTCAGTTAAGTCTAATAATGTATACATTTTGTCTTTGACTGTTTGGTAATATGTATCTTTATCAATAGCAGGCGACCTTGATTTTAAAGGGATCTTTACATTAATGTTAGAAATCAAATTGTTTATTTCATCTTTCAATATTTTTTTCTCTACTGCTAGCATATATATGTTATCTTTTTTATCACCAAAGTTATTAGTGTAAGAGACTATTTTACTTGGTGGAGTAAATTGATGTAGGTGATTGTTTAATTCTAAATTAACAAATTTCTCGAGTGTTTTTGCTCTAAGGAATTCATCATGAAACTGAGTGGTTAATTCTTCAATAAAATTATGAGTTTCCTTCTCATTAGTCAATATCCTGCTCTCAATAATATAACTAGCTAAACTTTCTTTTAAATTTAATATGTCTTTTTCTAGCTGGGATCTATTGATTGAATATGTGGACTGGTTGTAATATAAACCTGCTTCTTTTTTTATTTCTATGTTGATACGTGACTCAATTTTATTGAATAATTCTTCTAACTTTTCATCAATATTTTTTTGATATTTTTCTTGCTTATTGTAGTCAAGTTTGAGCAAATCAAAAACTGATGCTTTGTGGTTTTTAAATTTTTCTTTAATGTTGGTCTTTAAGTTTTTTAAATATTTAATTGACTGGTTTAATTCAGTTAATAATTTAAATTCTTTATTGTTTTGGTAGTCACTCTCCTGATAATTAATTTGAGTGTCTTTATGTTGTTTAAATATATCATGAATTTCATCTAAGTATTCAGAACTTTTGACTTGGTCAAAAACGTTATGCAAATCTTTAATTTTTGTATATTGAGTATTTAACTCTGTCGTGTGTTTCATTAAGTCATCGACGGTATTATTGCTGTTGAAATGCATTAAGCTATTGCTGTTGAGTTCTCTTAGTAGCTGTTCTATGTTATTTTGATTTTTCTTAGCAGTTATGTATAAATTAATTATATTTACATCTAGTCCTAATATTCTTTGCATATGACTAGATCTAATACGCATATTCTCGACCGTTTTATATAGATATTGTTGGGATAAATCATAACTATTCTTAAGGCCTTCATTAATTTGATTAAGATCGGCACCTATAGTTTTTAGAATAATAGGTTTTTTTTGATATGAAATTACACTAGGTGAAACAAAATGGCCTTTCTTACTATGTCGTAAACCAATCATAAAACTGAATAAATCAGCGTTATATTCATTAACTAAATTGGATTTATTGAAAAGAATAGATTCTGAATTTTCAGGGATCGTATAATAGCCTTGCTTATTTGTATGTTTACTATGTAATTCTTGTAATTTTTCGAAATTTTTTTCTTGATTTTTGTCTTGTTCGTGAAGCATAGATTCAATCTGATTTAAATCAGACCATTCATCAGATCCTTCTATCTTAAATTTATGTTTTAATTTATCAATTTTAGCAAGTAAATGACAAATGGCTGTACTATTTTTGTCTAGATTATTGATAACACTTTGATATGTCTTTTCTAAGTAAATGGTATTTGTCGGTGGTTTTTTACTAACTGATAAGATTGTTGAATAGTCTATTTCCTTAAATATATTTTTACTATCTATATTTGCCAGCGATATCTGATTTTTATTAAATGTAGAACTCATAGTAAACACTCCATGTTAATGATTATTGAAAACTGCATATATGCAGATGCCAATAAAATATAATCTAACAATAGAATTTGGACTAATTTTTATTTTATATAAAAATACGATTAATATAATTTAAATTATTAGCAAAGAAACTTTTAGCAATCTCATAAGTGGAGGGAATGATATTGTTTTATTTAGATATAAAAATGATAATTGTAGATAGGTTAAGGCGCTAAAGGAAGTTAGCGCCTTTATAGGTCAATTATTAGTTAATTAGACTAAAATCCCACTCTTTTAGTGCGTTGATTGAGTCTTTGTCTTGATATTTTGCGCCAAGTTCAAGGTAATCATGGGCTTTTTGGATATCGTCTTTACTTTTGGTACCGACCCAGCCGTTATAATACATATAAGCAAGTTTGTATTTTGCCATTGCATGGTGAGTACCTTGTTCGAGGTCTGTCATATCGTAATATTTTGCTGCGCGGACATAATCTTTTGGCACACCTTGGCCAAAATAGAGCATATCCCCAGCTAAATGAGCGGTGTTACTGTCATTTTGTTGTGCGCCTAAATCAAAATAATAAAGCGCTTTCGGGAAGTCTTTTTCTATGCCGCGCTCATTATCTTTACGATAAAGATTACCTAAAATATTATAAGCGCGAGGATAGCCATTTTTCCCTGCTAATTCATAATAATAGATCATCTTTTGGGTATCTTCAGGCACTCGTTCACCACGTGCATAAGCGATACCTAATGAGAAGGCCGACATTTTGTCGCCTGCCTCAGCTTCGACGCGCTGCTTTTCAATTTGCTCGGCGAAACGACCATATTTCTCATAGGCTTTTTCATCGGCAACTTGTTTTTCAATTGCTTGTTTATCTTGGGCTGAAAGTGTATCCATTAGCTCAATAGAACTTGGTTTTTTATCAAGTTGTAATGCATAGTAATAGGCTTGCTTGACATCGCCTTTTTCTACATAAGCCTGATAAATTGCATCAAGTGCGTGAGTTGGGTGGTAATTTAACGAAATTTGATACCATTCGATGGCTTTGTCGATATTTTTATCTATATCACAATCACCTTTTAAATAGATGGTTCCCATCTCTTTGGAAAGACTTTCTGGATAATGAATATAGTGTTTGTCGGTATTTTTCTGGAAATTGCTTTTTTCAATCCATTCCTTCAAATACTGGCTTGCTTTATCCATATCCACATTATCGCTGTTTCCACAATATTGGCCAGGATAGTAAATTTGATAGAGTTTCTCCGTTGCGGATAAATCACCTTTATCGTAAGCCCGTTGCAAATAAGTTAAGGCTTTAGCGTTATCACTATTTACGTAATAGTAATACAGATTAATTAAAGCTTTGGTACGAGTGTTTTCTTCACTTAGAAGCAGTGCTAAATATTTTTGTTCGTCTTTAGGGCGATTAAGCTCTCTTTTTTTATCTTTAATTCCATCTCGATACAAATCCACCAATGCATCGAAGGCATTATTAGAAACCTTATCATCAGCTGATTTCATACCCTCTTGTAGATATTGAATGGCTAAATCATATTCAGGAGAGCCAGAGAGAATTTTGTTATCATATAAATACGTTCTGGCTAGTTGAACTTTAGAGAACAAATCACCTTTTGCTGCACCTTCAACGTAATTCTGGCGTTTTTCTTGGTTATCCTTAGTAACCGAATCAAGCGGTTGGTGAGCGGCTAAGTTGCCCGCCGCAATACTTTTCTTATACCAATCTTGCGCCGCGAGATCTCTACCGCGCGAACTATACCAATCCCCGAGTTTAATATAAGCGGTTCTATCGCCTTTTTTGGCAGGAACAACGAGAGTTTCATAGGCTTCAATATAATCATCAACCCGTTTTGGATTCGAATGTTTACGTAAATAAATAATGGCCTCATCCCAATCAGGTTCCATTACCCAAGCATTTTTTTCTTCATTTAGCACGCCCATATATCGCATCTCACTATAGAGAGCGATTGCGTGGTCATTACCTTCATCACTAGCTTGTTTCAGGTATTTAGCCGCTTCAAGGCGATCTTCTTTGACACCTTGGCCATAGAAATAAGCTCGACCCACTTTGTATTTTGCTGAAGGACTTTCATTGAGCATTTTCATGCCAATGTCATAATCATCCATATATTTGATGAATTCATTGCCCCAGCTTCCTGCTTTAAGGTAATACTCACGTGCTTTTTGTCGATTAGGCTCAACAAGCTGGCTGCCATTTAAATACTGATGTGCCAGTTTACGGGTATAGTCTTTACTGCCAATCGCTGCTAATTGGTCGTAATAACCTAGGATTTTTGCTTTATTTGCATTGAGATATTGATCCTGTTGGTAATAATCAATGAGTTCTTCAAGTGCACTTTCTTGATTGAATTTTGCACTTTTCTCTAAATATTCAAGCCACTTTTTCTGGTCGACTTTTTTCCCATAATTACCATATTTGTAAGCATTGGCGAGCGTACGTAACGCATCAGGGTCATTCTGTTTCGCTTTTAGTTGAATATTGGCAAATGAAGCTTTGGCTTTTTCAATTTCTCTTTTACGTGATTTTAAAAAGCTAAAATCAGGGTCAGAAATCTGATTGTAATAGAAAAGGGCGGTATCATAATTGGCATCTTCGCCGTAGTTACCTTCTTGATATATTTCCCCTAATTCATATAAGCAGCGGTTATTTTTGAGTGCCGCACATTTTTTATATTGAGGAACTAAATCTTTTGCGGTAAGCCCAGTAATTTGCTGGAAGCGAGATTTGTAATACGCCTTATCATTGTGATAAGTAACGCCATCAAGGTTTTGCGCGATATATAAATAAGCAGATGCACTACCCAATTCTGCAGCTTTTAAAATATAATCGTACAATGGTTTTATTTCAGCATCACTTAAGGTATCAACATTAGTTAATTGAGTGAGCTTGTTTATCCCATATAAATAGGTGATATCAGCATCTTTATTAATCAGTGGTTCAATTAATTTTTGAGCTTCAGCATGGTTTTCATATAAAGCCATTTTGACTAATAACGCTTTTGTGTCAGCGCGATTTAAACCTGTTTTTAATAAAATATCTTTAGCGATTTGTAACTGACTTGGAAGTAATTCGGCTTGTGCTTGAGGTGAATGGAGCACATTGACTATCAGGTTAGCTATTTTATTGGTTTCTGTTGGCCGGTATTTTAATAATGCTGCAGCATAATAAACCTGGCTATTATAATTTTGTTTGATTGATTTTTCATATAAATCAAAGGCCTGAACACTATTTTTCTCTGCATCTTCTTTTAGTAAATAGTCAGCATACAAATAAGCTAAGGCGTAATTTTCGCGTTTAATGACATCGTTTTTGAGGATATCGACAATCGTTTTCTCATCGATAAGTGCTTTGATATCATAGCGATAATATACTTGAACTAATAAGCGATCGGCCGTTGATGGGTAATCGTTTTCATTAAGGTTGTCGATGAGTAATTTAGCGGCTTTCTGCACATCCTGCTTAGTACCAAAAGCATTAATATAATAACGCGCTAATTGCATCTGAGCATCATAAGTGGGGTCTATGCGATTTGTTTTTTCTAAAGTAGCGAAGGCTTTTTCTGGCGAAAATAATGGGCTACCTTTAGCACTATAAACATCACTTGCTGCCACTAAAGCTTCCGCGGAGTTTGGGTATTTTTCCATTAAAATAGGAGTGTATTTAGCGACAGTATCACTCAGTTTTTTGTTTGGAAAATCGTAACTAGAAATTGCTCTCTGGTTGATGGTAACAAGTGCGTTTAAGTCGCCAAGATCTGCGGCAGCGGTGAGATATTTTTCAGCTAAAGCGTCATTTCGCTTAACATCGCTAAATGTACGGCCAGAATACACGTTATAGGCTTGATACATCGCGGGAGGGTATTGGCCATCAGCGGCATCAGTTAAATCCTGAATGCGGTCGGTGTCAGCTTTGTAATTTAAATATAATGCCTTAGGGTGTTTAGCTTCCACAAGCGGTCGCAGGTAAACCATCGCACGGTTTTTATTTCTCCGCACGCCATCGCCGGTCATATATTTTTGGTACAAAGCATAGATGGCGTTCTCATCACCACGGCTCGCACGTTCTTCTAAATTAGTGATGACTTTTTGTTTTTCTTCTTCTGTTTGTGAACCATACAATGATAAAGCCCCTGGCTCTAATTCACTCGCGTCAGAAATGTATTCTAATGCAGAGGAAAAAGAGAGGCGTTCATATTTTTTGGCTAACAGCGGATTTGGTGGTACGCCGTTACCACCTTCTTCATATATCGACGCGAGTAACATCGCGGGTAAGGGAAAGTCGTTGCTGACAAGCGGTGTTAATATTTCAACGGCTTTCTTACTGTCATTTTCAAAGTCATGAGCGATATAGCCCAAAGCAAATTTTGCCAGTTTTGAACCTTGTTCAGAAGCCAACGTAAAATATTGGCGAGAAAGTTCGATATTTTGTGGAACTTGTTCGTATTTATCAGCTAAATAAATACCCCCAACCATTTCTTGTGCTTCTTTAACACCGAGGTCAGCCGCTTTAGTTAAAGAAGTTAAACCGTTTTCATCAGTAGAAGTGTCTTCTATTAGGTGTTTATAACGGAAAAAGCCAAGGTTATATAACGCATTTTTATTGTTAGCTTCCGCCGCTTTAATTAGCCAGTTTTGGGCTGCCACATCATCAGTTTTTGTGCCAATACCCTCTTTATACATCATGGCTAAGGCAAAAGCGGATTGTGAGTCTTTATCTGCGTTTTTTTGGAATTGTTCAAATGCAGCTTGAGATTCACCTTGTTGATATAAGTCGTAGCCTAATTGTGAGGGAGAGGATGAGTTGGTGGTATTGACGAAATAAATGCCAATGGCTACAGCAATTATTATCAATATGAACAACCCAACTTTGAACGGCTTAGTCATTGTCATTCCTTATTATGGTGGTTACTTGCCACGATCCATTTAGGTTTATCGCATTATCACGGCTTATTGAATGGAGTTAATACTCCTAAAGGGGTATTTGATTTTGCTTAAGTCTAATTGGAATTCCAGAAGATTCAATCGGATTATCCTCTATCTGAAAAACGGTAATTCGATAAATCATATCAATGGTGGGCGAATTAAAGGTGATTTGAGAGGGATTTAAAATGTCACAAAGTATTAATGGTAAGGAATATGAAGGGAAATAAACGAAGGGACGGCGAGGATTTCAAACATAGCCCCACAAAGTGGGGCATATGAGTGACGACATTGCATTTATTGCTTTTGTAATTCTATTCTACTGGCAAGAATCTTCTTGAACCACCTTTTTTTCACGGCGGAATAATTCTGTCAGTGGTGTACGTAATTGTTGCGCTAACATTACCCCGAGTAATACCACACCACCACCGATTAAATGGTAGCTTTTAAGTTCTTCACCCAAGGCGAAAATAGCGATAATGGCAGTGAAAACGGGAGCTAGGTTCATAAAAATAGAGGTTGTATTCGCACCAAGGCGCATAACACCTTGGATCCACAATGCCGGAGCAACAATGGAGGCGGCAATCCCCGCAAATACCACTAAACCGATATTTTGGCTGTTCAGAGAGACATCTTCAGCTAGCAAGAAATTAGGGAGTAGCATGATAACGCCAAAGAAAACCTGAACGTACAGCGAGTCCCAGCTAGATAATTGGATTGACCAACGCTTAGTCAGAACACCGTACAGGGCGTATGCAGCGGACGCAACCAACATCATGGCTTCCCCTTGACCTAAGCCTTGAGAAAATAACGCACTTGGGCTTCCTTGGCTCACTAACCATACTAATCCACATAATGAAAGAATTGAGCCTAATATAATCCCCACAGTAGGAATAACGCGTAGCACAAAGATACTAATAATTACTGTTAGTAATGGGATCATTGAATTCATAATTCCCATAAAGGTCGCACTTACACTGTGAGCCGCATAATAAGCTAAACTTTGGTATAGCATCATCCCTAGCGCGCCTAAAATGGCGAGTTGCCACCAATGTTTCATTACCGTTTTAAAGTTTCGGAGCACCGAACGTAATACGAAAGGAGTCATGACAAGAAATGCCAACGCCCAACGGTAAAATGAGATTGCCGCAGGGTCAATGGCAGTGGATGCCGCTTTGTTAACAATGGCATTAATTGACCATAATAAAACCGCAATCAGCGGAAAAAGAAGATTCTTCATTAAAACATTCTCCCATATTGAATGGGCGCTAGTATACATCTGTCCGATTTTTTATATATACTGATAACCAGACAACCGATAACGTTTTTCAGACAGGAACCATGGAAAACTTAAAATCAGACATTTGGCAAATCAGTGAATGTAATATCGCAGAGCCTGAATTGGTGGCTTTTCGGCACGAGCAAACCGCGGCTCTCACTGAGTATAAATCCCATTCACACCCTTTTGGGCAAATGCTGTATGTGGTCTGTGGCATTATGGAAATGGAGGTGGCTGGTCAACATTATCTAGCGCCGCCAGAGTTTTGCATTTGGATCCCAGCGAACATTCCCCATGCTAGCTTTAATAAAGAAAGTGTCAAATTTCGGATCATCGATTTTTCTCATGAATATAACCAAGTGCTTGCCCAGCGGCCTTGTGTGATTAAGCTTAGCCCTATATTTCAGTCAATTATGACGGATATGTACCAACGCGGTATTGTTCAGCCTGAAACAGAGCAAGACTTACGTTTGGCTCATGTGCTGATTGACCAATTTCCATTGTCCCCTTGCCAAGATACTTATTTGCCTATTTCAAAAGACAAATTTCTTGTCCCAATCTTATTAGAGTTACAAAGCGACCCAGCTGATAACACGACGTTAGCACAATGGGCAAAACGCTATTATACATCGGAACGCACGTTATCAAGACGCTGCCAGCAAGAATTAGGTATGTCGTTTAGTGAATGGCGTCAACGCTTGCGATACTTACATGCCGTTGCCGGGTTAGAAAAGGGGAAAAGTGTCCATGAAGTGGCATTGGATGTTGGGTATAGCTCGGCATCCGCCTTTATTGCGATGTTCCAGCAGATATCAGGTGTCACACCAGACCGTTTTCGAGCGAAAGAATTTGACGTAGAAGGCAACCTCTCATAGGCATCTGGCTTAAACCGTGGCAAAATATTGTTCCACTTATCTATATAACGACACAATACAAAAAAGTTATTGATTGGGACAACAGCGTGAAAATTTTAGTCGATGAGAATATGCCATATGCTCAAACTTTATTTAGCGAGCTTGGTGAAGTGAAAGCAGTACCGGGACGTCCTATACCAGAACAAGAATTAATTGATGCAGATGCATTAATGGTGCGTTCTATCACTAAGGTTAATGAATCACTGCTTGGTAATACGCCAGTTAAATTCGTTGGAACCGCGACAGCCGGTTTTGACCATATTGATACCGAGTGGTTATCGGCGGCAAATATTGGTTTTTCATCAGCGCCGGGTTGTAATGCAATAGCGGTTGTTGAATATGTTATTTCTTCACTATTATTCCTAGCGGAACGTGATAACTTTGATTTGCGTGATAAAACAGTAGGGATCATAGGTGTCGGTAATGTCGGAGGGCGTTTAGCTGCAAGGTTATCGGCTTGGGGAGTCAAAACATTACTCTGCGATCCGCCACGTGCAGCCAAGGGGGATGACGAGTCATTCGTTTCTTTTGATGATATCCTTGAGCACGCTGATGTCATTACCTTTCATACTCCGCTGAATATGTCAGGGGAATATAAAACTTTCCATTTAATGGATGAAACGCATTTAGAAAAATTGCGCGATGGTACCATTTTAATTAACGCAAGTCGGGGTGAGGTGGTTGATAATAAAGCCCTATTATCTGTGCTTAACCGCGGAAAAAAACTGAGCGTTATCTTAGATGTGTGGGAGCCAGAGCCTGATTTAGATACGGCACTTTTAGCATTAGTGGATATTGGCACGCCGCATATTGCAGGCTATACGCTAGAAGGTAAAGCCCGAGGAACGACGCAAGTTTATGAAGCTTACTGCCAGTTTCTCGGCAAATCGTCACAAGTTTCTCTTTCATCATTACTGCCTAAGCCAGATATCAATCAATTGACTTTCAATGGTAAATTAACGCAAAACCAGCTCAAAAGGTTAGTACATCTCGTGTATGATGTGCGCCGAGATGATGCAGTGTTAAGAGCCGTTGCAGGGGTAAAAGGTGAATTTGATAAGCTGCGCAAAAATTATCAAGAGCGTCGTGAATGGTCATCCCTTGAAATTATTTGTGATGATGAACAAACGGCATCAAAACTCAATGAGCTTGGTTTTACAGCAAGTTTAGTTTGCACAAAATAGATTAGTTAAAATGAACACCTGATTAAATAACACCGATTGGTGTTATTTAATTTTTTATTTTTTAGAGGAATAGCCATGACTGAAGGTTGGAATATTGCAGTATTAGGCGCAACCGGTGCTGTAGGTGAAGCTATTATTTCACTGTTACAAGAAAGAGAATTCCCAGTCGGCGAATTATATTTACTTGCCAGTGAGCGTAGTGCAGGGGAGAGCGTACGCTTTAATGGTAAAAGTATTCAAGTTGAAAATGTGACCGACTTTGATTGGTCACAGGCACAAATTGCCTTTTTTGCAGCCAATGAAGGTGTCAGCCTACAATATGCCGAATTAGCGGCACAAGAAGGGTGCATTGTCATCGATACGAGTGGCGTATTTGCTCAAGAACCGGATGTGCCACTGGTTGTCCCGAATGTGAATCCGCAAGTCTTAGCCGATTACCGTAACCGTAATATTATTTCATTGGCGGACAGCTCTGTGAGTCAATTATTAACGGCAATTAAACCGCTGGTGGATGCGGCAGGGGTGGGGCGTATTACTTTAACAAATATGTTGTCGGTTTCTAGTTATGGTAAAGCTGCCGTTGACGAGCTAGCAGGGCAAAGTGCGCGTTTATTAAATGGTATTCCTGCAGAAGAAGGCCGTTTTAGTAAGCAATTAGCGTTCAATATGTTGCCATTACTGGCGGATACGGAAGGCAGTGTCGTTCACGAGCGTCGTTTGGTTGAGCAAGTGCGTAAGGTGCTGCAAGATGGTGGCTTGCCAGTGGCGGTGAGTTTTATTCAATCTCCTGTTTTTTATGGGAATGCGCAAGTCGTTCATTTAGAAACTTTGCGCCCAATGAGTGCAGAAGAAGCGAACGAAGAACTTGAACGTTTTGAAGATATTCAGGTCTCAGAAGAGGGTGATTATCCTACACAGGTGACTGAAGCGTCAGGTAATGACCAATTAAGCATTGGTTGTGTACGTAATGACTATGGCATACCTGAAATTTTACAATTTTGGTCAGTGGCTGATAACGTGCGTTTCGGTGGGGCACTGATGGCGGTAGAAACAGCAGAAAAACTGGCTCAGGAGCTGTTTTACTAATGTCTGAGTCTACACAGTTGTATCGAATCGCATTAGGTATTGAATACAACGGCAGTCGTTATTTTGGTTGGCAGCGTCAGCAAGAAGTGAAAAGTGTTCAAGGTTGTTTAGAAGAAGCCTTGTCAAAAATTGCAGCGGAGCCAATTAGCGTGTTTTGCGCAGGGCGCACAGATGCAGGCGTTCATGCTACAGGGCAAGTGGTGCATTTCGAAACCTCTGCCATCCGCAAAGAAGCGGCTTGGACTATGGGGGCGAATACGCATTTGCCCCCTGATATTGCTGTCCGCTGGTGTAAACCGGTGGCCGAGGAGTTTCATGCACGCTTTAGTGCAACAGCGCGTCGATATCGCTACGTGATTTTTAATCACCGTTATCGGCCAGCAATTTTATCGAGTGGCGTAACGCACTTTCATTATCCACTCGATGAAAAAAGAATGCATGAAGCGGCACAGGCGCTATTGGGTGAACGTGATTTTACCTCATTCAGAGCAGTCCAGTGTCAGTCAAAGTCGCCATGGCGTAATGTGATGCATGTGAATGTCAGTCGCCACGGTCATTATGTGGTGGTAGATATCAAAGCCAATGCGTTTGTTCACCATATGGTGAGAAATATTGTCGGAAGTCTGTTGGAGATTGGTTGTGGCAATCAAAACATTGATTGGATGGCGCATCTTCTTGAGTTAAAAGACCGTACCAAGGCAGCTGCAACCGCAAAAGCGGAAGGGTTGTATTTAGTGAGTGTCGATTACCCAGAGAAATTTGAGTTGCCTCAGAATGTGATGGGGCCGCTTTTTCTGGCAGATGAACTGATGTAAAGCGAATTTTTATTTATCTCATAATTTTTGTAAATAGCATGGATGCTATTATCAATGAGGATTTTATGGAATTTATCACTTTTATTATCGACTTTATTTTACACATCGATGTCCATCTTGCTGAACTGGTCAGAGATTATGGTACATGGGTCTATGGTATCCTATTTCTGATCCTATTTTGTGAAACAGGGTTAGTGGTCACACCATTTTTACCTGGAGATTCGTTATTATTCGTTGCGGGTGCGATTTCGTCATTAGACAGTAATGACTTGAATGTCCATTTAATGGTCGCTTTAATGATTACGGCAGCGATTATTGGTGATGCTGTAAACTACGCAATTGGGCGTATTTTTGGTGAGAAATTATTCAGAAATCCAGACTCGAAGATTTTTCGTCGTGTTTATTTAGATAAAACTCATGCTTTTTATGAAAAACATGGCGGTAAAGCGATTATACTGGCACGCTTTGTGCCGATAGTCAGAACTTTTGCACCATTCGTTGCAGGAATGGGGAAAATGTCTTATCGTCACTTTGCTTTTTATAATGTGACGGGCGCGTTTATTTGGGTATTATTATTCACTTATGCGGGTTATTTCTTTGGTGAATTACCGTTCGTACAAAAGAATTTGAAATTACTGATAGTCGCGATTATCTTTGTTTCAATTCTGCCGGGTGTTGTTGAAATTATTCGTCATCGTCGAATAGCTGCGAAAGAAAAGCGTGCGGCAGCGCAAAAAATCGATAACCACTAAGCGGTTTAGTAAGGTGGTTTAACAAGTTTTTATCTACAGTGAGATATCATTGTGGTTTAATGGCAAAAAATTACATACTGGTGATAACCAGAGTGAATCAGACAAAAAGGTCCATTAATGAGCTGGATTGAAAAAATTTTAAAGAAAGGTAACTTGACCCAATCACACAAAGCCAATATCCCTGAAGGGGTTTGGACCAAATGCGATAGCTGCGGGCAAGTATTATATGGTGCTGAATTAGAGCGTAATTTATCCGTGTGTCCAAAATGTGACCACCATATGCGAATTCACGCACGTCAGCGCTTAGAAACCTTCCTTGATGAAAACTCAACAACGGAATTGGGTAGTGAACTTGAGCCAAAAGATATTCTTAAGTTCAAAGATTCAAAAAAATATAAAGACCGTATTGCTGCTGCGCAAAAAGAAACAGGTGAAAAAGACGCGATCATCGTGATGAAAGGCACGTTGAAAGGTATGCCTGTGGTGGCTGCGGCGTTTGAGTTCGCTTTTATGGGCGGTTCAATGGCCTCTGTTGTTGGCGCGCGTTTCGTGCGTGCAGTGGAGCAAGCTCTGGAAGATAACTGCCCGTTGGTTTGTTTCTCTTCAAGTGGCGGTGCGCGTATGCAAGAAGCGCTGTTATCATTGATGCAGATGGCAAAAACCAGTGCAGCTTTGGCAAAATTGCAAGAACGTGGTTTACCTTACATCTCTGTATTGACCGACCCAACCATGGGTGGGGTGTCTGCAAGTTTAGCGATGTTAGGGGATATTAATGTGGCAGAGCCGAAAGCATTAATTGGTTTCGCAGGGCCACGTGTTATCGAACAAACTGTTCGCGAAAAGTTACCGCAAGGTTTCCAACGCAGTGAATTCTTACTTGAGAAAGGCGCGATTGATATGATAGTTCGCCGCCCTGAGATGCGTGATCGCTTAGCTGAAGTGTTAGCGATGTTAACCAATAAACCAAGCTTTAATGACACGCCTATCATCGTAGCGGAAACGGTTGAAATCGACATTAACGCCGTTGATGAACTTGATGCCCAAGAGCCAAAAAAGGATTCTGAAAAGCATAAAAAAGATGATGAGTAATCTAATCATTCCTAATGCCAAGTCTCCATTGGAGGCTTGGCTTTCTTATCTCACCGACTTACATAGTCAAAATATTGATATGGGGTTGGAGCGAGTCGGTCAAGTTGCTAGGAAAATGAACCTAACGCAACCTGCACCTAAAGTTATCACTGTCACTGGGACCAACGGAAAAGGGACAACTTGCCATACGCTAGAGTCTATTTTTATGGCATCTGGGTTAAAAGTTGGGGTTTACAGTTCACCGCACCTTATTCGTTATACCGAACGCGTTCGTATTCAAGGCCAAGAGCTCCCTGAGTCTGATTTCTGTGAAGTATTTGCCACAATTGAAGCACAACGTGCAGATATTTCGCTCACCTATTTTGAATACGGCACCTTGGCGGCGTTACAGTTATTTAAGCAAGCTAAACTCGATATTGTGATTTTAGAAGTCGGATTAGGCGGTCGGTTAGATGCGACCAATGTCGTTGATGCGGATATTGCGGCGATCACCAGTATTGCCTTAGACCATACAGATTGGTTAGGTGCAGACCGTGAACATATTGGTTATGAAAAAGCCGGTATTTTCCGCAAAAATCACTATGGAGTGGTCGGTGAACCGGACATGCCAGCTTCAATTGCCCAAGTGGCTGAGCAGCTAGGTACACAGCTATTTCGCCGTGGTACGGATTGGCAATACAGTGAGCAAGCAAATAGCTGGTCATGGAAAAGTTCACAGCGTGAATGGCATGATTTACCGTTACCCAATGTACCTTTAGCGAACGCAGCAACAGCGCTGGGTGTGGTGAGTTGCTTATTGGAAATTGATGCTGATATTGCCCAAAAAGTGACTGAGTCCGCTATTCATCAAGGTTTGAAATCTGCTCAATTACCGGGGCGCTTCCAAATTATTGGTGAAAAACCGTTAATGATATTGGATGTAGCGCATAACCCCCATGCCGCAGGGTACTTAGTCAGTAAATTAGCGGCCTTACCGGAAACTAAAAACCGTCGCATTCTCGCGGTGGTAGGGATGCTAGGCGATAAAGATATCAAAGGGACGCTTGAGTGCTTATCACAACAAGTCACCGACTGGTACCTTGCGCCATTAACTGAGTTTAGGGGAGCAGATGTGGCCCAACTTAGTCAATATTTACCCACAGCTAACCAGTTTGAAAGCGTAGAAAAAGCGTGGCAGCAAGCTTGCGTCGATGCTAATGAGCAAGATGTGATTGTGGTGTGCGGGTCATTTCATACCGTCGCTCACGTTATGATGTTATTGGAAAATCAAGAAGGATAGTGCCGGTGGCTAGTAAATTTCAGAATCGACTTGCTGGCGCCATTGTGCTTGTTGCAGTGGGGGTCATTGTGCTTCCTGCTCTGCTTGATGGCGATAAGAAATACAATGAAAATGAATTTGCGGCCATTCCTATTATCCCAAAACCAGGTGATGAAGAAGACATTGAGGCAATAGCGCCTATTGTAAGTACGACAACAACAGCTTCTTCAGAAGGGGCTTCTGAAGCCATGTTATCAGAAGCGATTACGCAGCAGCAAAACGAACAGGTTGAAACACGGCCATCGACGACGACTCCGGCACCAAGCGTAGTTGAACCCACAAAGCCAGAACCGAAGCCTGAGCCTAAAGTTGAGCCGAAGCCACAACCGAAACCTGAACCTAAGCCCGAGCCGAAACCTCAGCCACAAGGCAAAGCATTTGTGGTGCAAGTCATCGCATTGAACAATGCGAGTAAAGTTGAGGAGATAGTCGCACAGCTCAGGTTGTCTGGTTACCAAGTTTATACTGTTCCTGCAAAACCAGTGAATAATAAACTCACGCGGATTTACGTAGGGCCTGAGGCCTCAAGGCAAAGGCTAGAAGCGGCTTTACCAGAACTGAATAGGATTACGGGAACAAAAGGGATAATTCAAAGCTATAAACCTTAAAATAGAATTTAAATAATCCCTAAAAGGTAAGGGGATTTAGTAACTTACTGCGGCGATTATGATTTTTTCTTTTCGCCGCTATTTTTTTTAATTTGATAGAAAAATGGTTACGCAAACGTTTTCGTTTTCTGTTAGAATGCACTTCGCTGATGTCGCGAGTGCGAATTTTGGAATGGAATATGGTCTGGATAGATTACACAATTATCGCCATTATTGGCTTCTCGGCATTAGTTAGCTTGATCCGTGGGTTTGTACGAGAGGCGCTCTCACTGGTTACATGGGGCTGTGCTTTTTTTGTTGCAAGTACGTTTTATCCTTATTTAGCTGACTATTTTACTCGCTTTGAGGATGTGCTGGTTAGAAATGGCATTGCTATCGCCGCACTGTTTATTGCCACTTTGATTGTTGGCGCAGTCGTAAACTATGTGATTAGTTCATTAGTACAAAAAACGGGGTTGTCAGGCACAGATCGTGTTCTGGGGATCTGCTTCGGTGCGTTGCGTGGTGTATTGATTGTTTCGGCATTGCTGTTTTTTCTCGATACCTTTACACCATTACCTCAAAGTGAGGACTGGCAGCGTTCGGAACTTATTCCGCAGTTCAGTCATATAATCAGGTGGTTTTTTGACTACCTGCAAAATGCGTCAAGTTTCCTACCGGAGAACATTTCTCCGTCTGGCTGATGAGGAAAGACTAAATGTGCGGTATTGTCGGTATCGCCGGTGTTACACCGGTAAACCAATCAATTTATGATGCTCTCACGGTGCTTCAACATCGTGGGCAAGATGCAGCAGGTATTGCCACTATTGATGGCAAAAACAACATTCGTTTACGCAAAGCAAATGGCCTTGTTAAAGATGTGTTTGAAACACGTCATATGCTGAGATTACAGGGCTGCATGGGGTTAGGGCACGTCCGTTACCCAACGGCAGGTAGCTCAAGTGCTTCCGAGGCGCAACCTTTCTATGTAAACTCACCTTTTGGTATTACACTTGCGCATAATGGTAATCTGACAAACGCTCATGAACTCACTCGGAGTTTATTTGAAACAGCGCGCCGGCATGTTAACACCACTTCTGATTCTGAAATATTACTGAACGTATTAGCCCATGAGCTGGATAGGTTTGATCATTTCCCTCTCGAGCCAGACAATGTTTTCAGTGCTGTGTCCGCGATGCACAAAAAATTACGCGGTGCGTATGCTTGTGTGGCATTAATTATTGGCCATGGCATGTTAGCCTTCCGTGATCCTCACGGTATTCGTCCGTTAGTATTAGGGCGCCGCATTACTGAAAGTGGTGAACATGAATATATGGTCGCTTCTGAAAGTGTTGCGCTTGATACTTTAGGTTTCGAGTTTTTACGCGATGTGGCGCCTGGCGAAGCGGTATATGTGACAGAAAAAGGCCAATTATTTACACGCCAATGTTCTGATAACCCACAATTAACCCCATGTATTTTTGAGTATGTCTATTTTGCTCGCCAAGACTCTTTTATTGATAAAGTGTCGGTGTATAACGCAAGGTTACGTATGGGGCAAAAACTGGGTGCTAAAATTGCTCGCGAATGGGAAGACTTAAATATCGATGTGGTAATTCCTATTCCAGAAACATCGTGTGATATCGCCTTAGAAATCGCGCATATTCTTGATAAACCGTACCGCCAAGGTTTCGTGAAAAACCGCTATGTAGGCCGTACATTTATCATGCCGGGTCAGCAAGAACGTCGTAAATCGGTGCGCCGTAAGCTTAATGCGAACCGTGCGGAGTTTCGTGATAAAAACGTCTTACTTATCGACGACTCCATTGTACGCGGAACAACATCGGAGCAAATTGTTGAGCTTGCGCGTGAAGCCGGAGCAAAAAATGTTTACTTTGCCTCAGCGGCACCCGAAGTGCGTTTCCCTAACGTATATGGCATTGATATGCCAAATGCAAATGAATTGATTGCACACGGGCGCGAAGTGGATGAAATTCGCAAGCTTATCGGCGCAGATGGGCTAATTTTCCAAGATTTAACGGATTTAGTCGACGCGGTGCGTGAAGAAAACCCTGAAATTACAGAATTTGAGTGTTCCGTGTTTGATGGCATTTATGTGACCAAAGATATCGACCAAAGTTATTTAGACTACCTAGAAAACTTACGAAAAGACGATGAGTTAAAGTTGAAGGATCAGAGTGAGGTTGAAGACCTAGAGATTTATAACGAAGGCTAAATTTTCGTCAATTTTCGTCATAGTTTGGGCTACAGCGTTGTTGGCTTCACAAATTCGCCCTAGTCACGTAGTTTTCTACGCTCCTAGGGTCTCTTTGCTAGCCGCCTAGCTGTAACCCTAACTATATAGAAAATCCACAGTGATTCTGATTTTTCCCATTTTTAATCTGTAGCCTAAAATATCAAGAAAACTATGACGTCAAATGAAGGCCTAAGTTACAGTTATATCTGATTTAAAATACGTAAAAATCGAGTAAGCTAGAGGGACATTAACTGCCTATTTGGAGCGATATATGGCTGATTTCAACTCCCTCCCTGATGTGATTAAACCTTTCGCAGATAAAATCAAAGCCACTAAAAAACCGCTTGTTGAAATGACGTTAACCCCTATTGAAGACTATGTTTTATGGGATAGTCGTGTTGGGGGAATGCCGTATTTGCCACTAAATGAAAAATACCCGACGAATAGCGAAGGAACGCCACTCAAGTTACTTGCCCAAATTAATTTTGCACAAATGCCTAAATTAGAAAATTACCCTGAAAAGGGGATTTTACAGTTTTTTATTGGTGGTGATGATTTATATGGGGCTGATTTTGAGCAGCGACAAAAACAAGAAGATTTCCGTATTATTTATTGGGAAGAGGTTATTGAAGATACTCAGCAATTAACCCAAGATTTTTCTGCGGTGATTGCTGCCCATTCTGATGACTACTATACCCCCATAGACCATCAATACAGTATTGAATATACGCCTGCGGAGCAGTACATCAGCATCGATGATTTCCAATTTGGCCAGAAAATATTAGGGGTCGACAACCTCTATGATTATGAAGAGCAATTTGAAGGGGAAGATTTTTACGATGAATGGGTTGAGCCCTACAGTGATACGTTTGAATCAGGGGCACACTGCATCGGCGGCTATCCGTTTTTCACTCAAACCGACCCAAGAGAATACGAAGAAGATATTCAACAATATGAATTGCTTCTACAAATAAATACCGATTATGAAATAGGGATCATGTGGGGAGATATGGGAGTCGGTAATTTCTTTATTCACCCAGATGACCTGAAAAAACGTGATTTTAGTCGTGTGGTGTATAATTGGGATTGCGGCTGACCCAGAAATCCTTTTTGCCTTTTAACCTGTAGCGTTGTTGGCTACAGGCTAAAATAATGAGTGAGTTATTAGTCGCCTATTTAATTAATTTTAATGCTTTCTTTGCATCTGCAACCGTGGCGTATTTCGTATATAATGCTCAATTATCGTTTGCTAGGGTGGTTAGGTAGGGAAATGAAGAAACTTATCATTGGGTTAACTGGCGCGAGTGGGGCTATTTATGGTGTCCGCTTGCTTGAAGTGTTGAAACCGCTCAAAGTTGTAGAAACCCATTTGGTGATGAGTGCGGCCGCCCGTCAAACATTAGCACTTGAAACAACTTACACGGTGAAAGACGTTCAACAGTTAGCCGACCATAACTATGACAGTCGTGATATTGCTGCAGCGATTTCTTCCGGTTCGTTCCGTACTGCTGGGATGGTGATCATGCCCTGCACCATGAAAACGTTATCAGGTATTGTTCACAGTTATACTGATACGTTGGTCACTAGGGCGGCGGACGTAGTGCTTAAAGAAGGTAAAAAATTGGTGTTAGGTGTACGCGAAACGCCATTGCACGTCGGCCATTTACGTTTGATGGTGCAAGCGGCGGAGATGGGAGCCGTGATTATGCCTCCCATGCCTGCGTTTTATCACCAGCCTGAAACTATTCAAGATATTATTGACCAAACAGTTAATCGTATTCTTGATCAGTTTGATATCGAACTGGAACAAGACCTATTTCATCGTTGGCAGGGGGCGAAATAACCCTTACTCATCAGTATGTGGAGTAAGTAAGTCAGTTAGCGCTTCTTTTAACTCGATATGTTCAAATTGAAAGCCTGCCTCTTCTAACCGTTTGGGGATCGCCTGTTGGCCACCCAATACCAGCGCTGCGGATTCCCCCATGATGGCCTTAATCACAAAAGCGGGCGTTCGTACAAATGAAGGGCGATTAATAACTTCACCTAACGTGGCGGAAAATAGGTCATTATGGACTGGATAAGGTGAGGTCATATTAAAGGGGCCAGAAAGCGTTGGGTTATCTAATAAAAAACAAATTGCACGAACCATATCGTTGATATGTATCCACGGCATGTATTGTTTCCCGTCACCAATTGGCCCACCTGCACCCATTTTAAAAATGGGGAGAATTTTGGCAAGTAAACCGCCATTCGCTGATAACACAAGGCCAGTGCGTAATAAACAAACGCGAGTTTTTTCTGACTGAGCATTAGCGGCTAAAGCTTCCCAATGCTGTGTGAGTTGGTGAGTAAATTCATCATGGGGCTGTTCGTCTTCGGTAACGACCGATTGGCCCTGATTGCCATAATAGCCGACAGCAGAGCCCGATAAAAATACCCGGGGAGGGGTTTCACTGGCTGTGATTAACTCACTAAGCTGCTGAGTTAACTTCCAACGGCTATCACACAGTAACTTTTTTTGTTCCTCTGTCCAGCGCTTATCAGCAATAGGTTCGCCTGCTAGGTTAATGACAGCATCGAAGTCATTTAAGTGGGTTTTACCATTGAGAGACGTCCAGCACTCAACAGCCTTGCAAAACTGGCTATAAACTTTTTGTGGAGAGCGGCTTAATACAGTAACCTGATGCTCAAGAGAAATCAGTTTTTGGATTAGTGGTGTTCCGATTAGCCCGGTGCCGCCTGTTATGAGTATCTTCATCGCCATCCCCGTCATATTTCAAACCGCAGCGTTGTTGCCTACGTTCTGTCACCTTAGTCACATACTTGTGTATGCTCCTAAGGCTGCCATCTCTTGGCGCCTAGCTGCAATTCGAACTATTTAGGGGATATCCCCGTAGATATAATCAAACCACAGCGTTGTTGCCTACGTTCTGTCACCTTAGTCACATACTTGTGTATGCTCCTAAGACTGCCATCTCTTGGCGCCTAGCTGCAATTTGAACTATTTAGGGGATATCCCTGAGATCAGTAACAAACTACAGCGTTATGATTTAACTATAGCATTTGTGAACACAATTTGTATGATTTGCTTAGCCTGCCTTTAAAAAATTCGGTTTCATTATCACTGTAATAAGAAGTGCTTTTTATGATGGCAACCAATCACAAATTCAGCTAGGATCATTTTCATAGGTGCGGATCAATGCAGATTGGTATTGTCAGGCATACAATAATAATCAGTCTAATGATATAAGCAGTTTTAGCTTAAAAATAAAAGGTTTACAGGATGGAACAACAAACCGAAGTTGTTGAATGGGTCGATATTGTTGATGAAGACAATACTGTGATTGCTCAGGCAACACGTAGCCAAATGCGAGCAGAAAACCTACGTCATCGTGCAACTTACATTGTTGTTCATGACGGAATGGGCAAAATATTGGTTCAACGACGCACAGACATTAAAGATTTTCACCCCGGTTTCCTCGATGCAACAGCTGGAGGAGTGGTTACGCAAGGTGAAAACATTCTTGATTCTGCAAAGCGTGAAGCTGAAGAAGAGCTAGGTATTGCTGGCGTTCCTTTTGCTGAACATGGCCATTTTTACTTTGAAGATGCGCATTGTCGTGTATGGGGTGGTTTGTTTAGCTGTGTGAGCCATGGTCCATTTGCTTTACAAGAATCTGAAGTTGTTGAGGTCAGTTGGTTGACCCCTAAAGAGATCAGCGCACGCTGTGACGAATTTACGCCGGATTCACTTAAAGCGCTTTCTTTATGGTTGACTCGGAATAATGAGTTAGAAAAAACCATCACTTGTGCTGAAAACTCATAGTTGATCAGATTAAAATTGTTAAAGGGCTATTTTATTTAGTCCTTTACTTTATTTCTCCCAAAATCAAATCTCTAGCAAAGTTAATTTCAAGCTAATATATAACGATTAGTTATAACAAACTTGCAAGCTAAACGATGTATTCATTTCTACACTAGATATAATGTGACAGATCTTAACATTTATCGTTTGCGATATGATGCACTGCTCGGTGTATACATGACGCTTCGAGAGAATAAAAATGACAATTGATAAACAAGATACTTTTTTGAAACAACAACACCTTGATAACGTAACCAATAAAGCCCGTGAGATTATGGAGCGTGAAGGAATTGAAGCGTTAATCGCAACCGTGGGTGATAACTTTTATCACTTAACCGGTTTTGCGAGCTTCTTTATGTACACTTTCAGGCAAACAGGTTCGGCGATTGCGGTTATTTTTCGTGATCCTTCTATTCAATCATTGGTTATTATGAATGAATTTGAAGCGGCAAATTTGTCACTTCAAATGCCTAACGCAAGGATTAAAACATTTCCAATTTGGGTGGATGTTGATGACCCTTACAACCCGGAAAATGGCAAAGTGGTGAAGGCAAGGCCAATTAATAGCCCAATAGAAACCATTTTCAATTTACTCAAGGAGGCGTTGTCAGAAGCGGGAGTTTATTGTAAACCGGTTGCAATTGAATTAAACCAAATTACACATACAGGTAAAGTATGGTTGGATAAGGTTATTCCTGAATTAAATTTGGTTGATTCTTCGCCGCTATTTAATGAATTACGCATGATTAAAAGCCCGTGGGAAATTGCTCATCTCAGAAAATCAGCACAAATTACAGAGGCTGGTATTGCTGCTGCGAGTAAATTGATCAAAGTCGGCTGTACTTCAGCGGAATTAACCGCCGCTTTTAAAGCGAAAGTGATGGAATTCCCTGAAACGAATTATAGTCGCTTCAATTTAATTTCAGTGGGCAGTGATTTTTCACCGAAAATGATCCCTGATGACCAACCTGCAAAAGAAGGGGATTTAATTAAATTTGACTGTGGCGTTGATGTGGCAGGTTATGGTGCAGATATTGCACGTACATTTGTGGTTGGTAAACCGAATGAAAAAGTCGCTGCTATTTATCAAACTGTCTTAAAAGGCCATCAATATATGTTAAGTCGAGTTGCGCCCGGCGTTGCATTAAGTGATGTTTTCAATGAAACAATGGCACTCATTCGTTCTTCGGGTTTGCCCCATTATAACCGTGGGCACTTAGGCCATGGGGACGGGGTGTTCGTTGGGTTGGAAGAAGCCCCTTTTGTGAGCGCTGCGACCACAGAAATATTTCGAGCTGGGATGGTAATGAGCTTAGAAACACCTTATTACGGGATTGGTGTTGGCGGTATTATGATTGAAGATATGCTTCTGATTACTGAAGACGGTGTGGAAATGTTAAGTCATTTGCCTCGTGAATTGATTTCTTTCGGGCAAGTGGAATAAGGGGCGGAATATGAAGTGGTATCATTATTTAGTTATTTTCCCAATCCTAGCGTTAACCGTGGGTATCTATTATGCCAACCAAGTAGAGCCTTTTGTTATGGGCTTGCCATTTTTAATGTTCTGGATTGTCTCATGGGTGATTGTTACAGCCTTAGTTATGTTACTAATCAATATATTAGATAATAAAAATACTAAGGAAACATCATGAGCTCCGCGCTAATTATTATTACTGTTTTCTTCCTGTTTAGTATTTATCTTGCTATTCGTGCGAAGAAAGGAAAAACGATGGACCATGAAGGGTGGTCTGTCGGTGGTCGTAGTTATGGTGCACTGTTAGTTTTCTTGCTGAGTGCGGGGGAAATATATACCACGTTTACCTTCCTTGGCGGGAGTGGCTGGGCTTATGGTAAAGGCCCTGCGATTCTATATACCTTGGCAGTCAATGCTTTTATGGGGATCTTTTTATACTGGGTACACCCAAGGGTATGGCGATTCGCAAAAGATAATGATGTCAGAACGATTTCTGAGTTATTTACCAAAAAGTATCAAAGCCCGGGGTTAGGGTTATTAATTAGCTTAATATCTATTGCTGCAATGGTGCCTTTATTTGTTTTACAGCTTAAAGGATTAGGCATTATTGTTTCTCAAGCGTCTTATGGCGCAATTCCAGCAGATATTGCCATTTGGATTGGAATTATTGCAGTGACGTTATTTGTGATGATTTCAGGAATTCATGGCTCAGCTTGGACATCAGCACTAAAAGACTTAATGATTTTAATTGTGGTGGTTTTTATCGGTATTTATATTCCACTTCATTATTACGGTAGTTTTGGGGACATGTTTAAAGCGATAGATACGGCGATGCCAAGCTTTTTAACATTCTCCGAAACGGGGCTAAATATCCCTTGGTATATTTCCACAATATTCTTATCTGTGGTTGCCTATTTCTGTTGGCCGCATTATATGGCCGCAGTGTTTACCGCAAAAGATGAAAAATCACTGAAACGTAATAGTATTCTGATCCCAGCGTACAGTTTGATTATGCTATTCGCATTTTTCGTTGGTTATGCATCCATATTGCAAATTCCACATCTTGAAGGGGCGGCAGTGGATTTATCGCTGTTTGAGATATCTAAGAGCACCTTCTCACCGATTGTGGTTGGTTTTATTGGTGCGGCAGGGATGTTAACCGCATTAGTACCTGGTTCGATGTTGTTGCTAACTACTTCTAATATGTTAGCGGGAGTTGTGCAAAAAGCGATGGGAGTAAGTGAAGAAAAACGCCAGTCTGGTGTGTATGCTCGCTTTATGGTACCTGTCGTTGCGTTGGTCAGCTTGTATTTTATTTTCCACAGTAATGATACCTTAGTGGCTATTATGTTACTCGGGGTCAATATTGTCGCGCAGTTTTTCCCTGCTTTACTGATGAGCTTTAAACAGCAAAACCCAATGACATCAGCGGGTGCTATTTGTGGAATTTCTGCGGGGGTTTTATTCCTTGCGGTAACCTATATAGAGAAAATTTCTTTAGCACAATTGTTCCCTTGGTTAGGAGAAAGTTTGAGCTTTATGAATATCGGTATTGCTGCATTTATTCTGAATATTATTGTTGCAGTAGTGGTTTCATTATTTACGCGTAAAAGATAGTTAAAAATAATCAGGCAATAAAAAAGCGCTCAGTTGAGCGCTTTTTAGCATAAAGAGATGAATTAAGCGTTTTCGTTTTGTACTGCTTGGATAGCAGTTAACGCAACGGTATACACGATGTCATCAACTAATGCACCGCGTGACAAGTCATTGACTGGTTTACGCATACCTTGCAGCATTGGACCAATAGAGACTAAGTCAGCAGAACGTTGTACGGCTTTATACGTGGTATTACCGGTATTTAAGTCAGGGAAGATAAATACGGTCGCTTTACCTGCAACTGGTGAATTAGGTGCTTTGGACTTAGCAACATCCGCCATAACAGCCGCGTCATATTGTAATGGACCATCGATAATTAAATCAGGGCGTTTTTCTTGTGCTAAACGCGTTGCTTCACGCACTTTCTCAACATCACTACCCGCACCTGAATCGCCTGTAGAGTAAGAAATCATCGCAACACGTGGGTCGATACCGAACGCTTTAGCAGAATCCGCAGATTGGATAGCGATTTCAGATAATTGCTCTGCAGTTGGGTCTGGGTTGATAGCGCAGTCACCGTACACAAATACTTGTTCTGGTAATAACATAAAGAACACAGAAGAAACTAATGAGCTACCCGGTGCTGTTTTAATTAATTGCAACGGTGGACGGATAGTATTTGCCGTCGTATGAACAGCACCAGAAACTAGGCCATCCACTTCGCCTTTCTCTAGCATTAATGTGCCTAATACAACGTTATCTTCTAATTGCTCACGAGCAACAACCTCAGTCATTCCTTTGCTCTTACGTAATTCAACGAGGCGAGCAACGTATTCTTCGCGTACTTTAACTGGGTCAACAATTTCAATACCAGTACCGAGTTCAATACCTTGTGCAGCAGCAACACGACGAATATCTTCTGGGTTACCTAATAGAACACAAGTTGCAATGCCGCGCTCTGCACAGATAGATGCAGCTTTAACTGTACGCGGTTCGTCGCCTTCAGGAAGAACGATTCGTTTGCCAGCTTTACGTGCTAATTCAGTTAACTGATAACGGAATGCTGGTGGTGATAGGCGGTTAGGGCGTTCTGAGTCAGCAACCAGTGATTCAATCCAATCGCTACTAATATGACGAGCCACATAGTTTTGAATTTTTTCAATACGTTCATGGTCATCAGCTGGGACTTCTAAGCTAAAGCTTTGTAGATTCAGCGATGTTTGCCATGTATTGCTTTTCACCATGAAAACAGGCAGGCCGGTTTCGAAAGCTTGCTCACACAGCTGGCGAATAGGCGCATCGATGTTGTAACCACCCGTTAGTAGAACTGCACCGATTTCAACCCCGTTCATTGCCGCTAGTGAGGCAGAAACTAATACATCAGGGCGATCCGCTGAGGTCACTAATAATGATCCTGGGCGGAAGTGTTCAAGCATGTGCGGAATGCTACGAGCGCAGAAAGTCACTGATTTAACACGACGAGTTTTGATTTCGCCTTCGTTAACAATCTCTGCACCTAAGTGTTTTGCCATGTCAATTGCACGGGTGGCAATTAAATCAAAGTTCCATGGAATGGATGCCAGTACAGGCAGATTCAGCGCAGAAAGTTGCTTAGTATCGAGGTTAGCCACAGTCGCTTTGGTTGAATCATCAAAGATTTCAGATAGGTCAGGGCGAGTACGACCTTGTTCATCAACAGGTGCATTCACCTTATTGATAATAACGCCGATGATATTTTTATTACGTTGGCCGCCAAATTCGTTACGTACTAACTCTAAACGCTCTTGCATTTGTGTGATTGAACTGTTGCCTGGTGCAGTGACGAAAACAATCTCTGCGCCTAATGTTTTGGCAATTTCATAGTTTAATGATTGAGCAAATGAATGTTTACGCGTTGGCACTAAACCTTCAATTAAAATCACTTCCGCATTTTTTGTGTGGTCATGATAGCGAGCGACGATTTCTTCCATTAACACATCTTTTTTGGAAGAGGTCAGTAGCGATTCTACGTATTCCATTGTTAGTGGTTCAACAATGGTGGTAATACTTGAATGAGAGCGCAGGACTTCAGTGGTTTGGTCTTTATTGCCAGAGACGCGTGGCTGTGCGATAGGTTTGAAAACGCTTAATTGAACACCTTTTTGTTCCATTGAGCGAACGACACCTAGGCTAACGCTAGTTAAGCCAACGCTGGTGCCAGTAGGTATTAACATAATTGTACGGGACACGGGAACCTCTTTATTTCGGTTACTCTAATGACAAAACGATACCGCCAGCAGGTTGCTGGCGGTAGAAGTTGCTTATGCGGTTAAACGCGCAGTATCTTGGGCGATAACCAACTCTTCATTGGTTGCGATAACCAGTGCTGGGCGGCTGTTATCGGTAGTGATTAAACCTTCTTTACCGAAGCGCGCCGCTAAGTTACGTTCGTGGTCATATTCGAAACCAAGGATAGCCAGTTTCTTCAAGGTAATTTCACGAACTTGCGCTGAGTTTTCACCAATACCACCCGTGAAGATGATAGCATCAAGGCGGCCTTCCATCAGAGCACTATATGCACCAACGTATTTCGCCAAACGATGGCAGAAAACATCCATTGCGCGAGTTGCGTCTTCTTTAGTGCCGTAGTTATCTTCAACATAGCGGCAGTCACTTGTTACACCAGTTAAACCTAATAAACCAGACTCTTTGGTCAGCATCTTGTTGATTTGCTCAACACTCATACCTAAAGAATCATGTAAATGGAAAATAATTGCAGGGTCGATATCACCACTACGTGTTCCCATTACCAGACCTTCTAATGGCGTTAAACCCATTGAAGTATCAACGCATTTACCGTTAACAATAGCAGTAACAGAACCACCATTGCCTAGGTGGCAAGTGATAACATTTAGCTCATCAACAGGTTTGTTGAGTTTTTTCGCAGCTTCACGGGAAACATAGTAATGGCTTGTACCGTGCGCACCATAACGGCGAATACTATGCTCTGAATATAATTCGTATGGCAATGCATACAGATAAGCTTCCTGCGGCATGGTCTGATGGAATGCGGTATCAAAGACAGCGACATTTTTGTTGACCAGATGCGGGAAGGATTTTCTTGCTTCTTCAATACCGATGAGATGAGCAGGGTTATGCAATGGCGCGAATGGAATAGCCGCTTCGATGCCTTCAATCACTTCATCTGTGATTAATACAGAAGAGGTAAATTTCTCACCACCATGAACAATACGGTGACCGATGGAGGTGATTTGCTCTGATAGCTCAGGTTTTTCAGCAAGAATAGTGTTAACAATGAAATCCAATGCTTCGCTATGCGCTGCACCAGCACCTAAAGGCGCTTCTTTCTTAGCACCATCCATTTTCCACTTAATACGGGCTTCCGGGAGGTTAAAGCACTCAGCTAATCCAGATAAAAATTCATCGCCATTAGTTGGGTCGATGATGGCGAATTTCAGTGAGGAGCTACCGCAGTTTAGAACCAGTACCAGCTTACTTGACATGGAAATACCTATCGTTAATTGTTGTTGTGAAGCCTTTTAAAAACATGAAAAGACTCAGATATAAAAATATACCGCTAGAGCCTAGCGTATTTATGACCTGAAACATCATGATTGATATCATGTTAAAGGCGAAAAAAGTTAAAGATCGTGAGATCTTCAGGGGTTGATAACGCAGGCGCTATTCTTTTCTACAGAAGGTTATAAAAGTAAACCTCTGCACCTAGTGTTGAAATAACGACCAACAACCCCAATATATAACTGTTGTCTATCTTCAGTATCGAAGATGGATAAAGCTAAAAAATAACAAGTGCAACAGCAATTCTAAATGTGGCAGATTCTACTAAAATTATTTTATATTTTATACGTTTTTTTTAAAAATAGGGACTTTGATTGATTAAAATCATAAGTGACGTATAAAGTAGTGTTATAGCACAGGGTTACGTTGCTATTAGAATAGCTGATATTTAGTAAATTGACTTAACTTAAGGTAAATGTAATGAAATAATTTCGTTACCTTAAATGTGCTATCATTTTACCATGCGTAATTTATAAATTATTGCCTCAGTTTTTAAGAAGTCGATAGGAAACGTTTCATGAGTACATTGCAAAGTACACCGCCCGGTTTTTTTAAGCGCTTTAGATTAGGTAACCGCTATCTGAAGGCTTTTCCTATGGAGAAAAAACTGTCGCCGATATTCCCCGAAATTCGTATTAACAAGGCGGTACGCTTTGGTATTCGCTTTATGCCGCCCATTGCAATTTTTACATTAGCATGGCAAATCGCGTTAGGTGGGCAATTGGGGCCTGCCATTGCCACGGCACTTTTTGCCTGTAGTTTGCCAATGCAAGGCTTATGGTGGTTAGGAAAACGTGCGGCGACGCCTTTGCCATCCAGCTTGCTAAGCTGGTTTTATGAGATCCGTGATAAATTTACCGAAGCGGGAATTGCGATGGCACCAGTTGAACACCAACCCGATTATATGGCGTTGGCTGACTTGCTAAAACGTGCATTTAACCAGCTAGATCGTTCCTTTATGGAAGATATCTAAGGGATAATTTCTATTAAAAGGTAGATTTAACAATAAGTAATGCAAAAATAGTGTTTAGATCAATAAAAGCGATGTTTTCACTGTCTATGATTGATGTTGAATGCGAAGATAAGCCATACTTTTTTGTGGGAGAACCCTGATGGAAATGACTAACGCACAACGCTTGATCTTATCTAATCAATATAAAATGATGACCATGCTTGACCCCGATAATGCAGAACGTTATCGCCGACAACAAACCATTATTGAACGTGGTTTCGGTTTACAAATGCGTGAGTTAGACAGAGACTTTGGTCATTTAAGTGAAGATACCTGCCGTACTGTTATTGATATCATGGAAATGTACCATGCGCTGCAAGTCTCTTATAGCAACATGGCTAATAAGGAAGACATTGATGGCCGCCGTGTGCAATTTTTGGGCTTTGATGCGGCAACAGAAGCACGTTATCTGAGCTATGTCCGTTTTATGGTCAACACGGAAGGGCGTTATACCCACTTTGACAGCGGGACGCATGGGTTTAACTCGCAAACGCCAATGTGGGAAAAATATAATCGTATGTTAGCGATTTGGCATGCATGTCCAAGGCAGTATCATTTATCAGCAGTGGAGATTGCCCAAATTTTAAATGCCTAATGCTCGTCATTCTTCGCGCTGTTGCGTTCGGCGACTCGGGTCACGTACATTTGTATGTTCCCCGAGATATCTTCTCTAGTCGCCTAGCTACAGCGTGAATATTTAGAGCATATTTGCTTGTCATTAGTAAAGCAGTAACACGTGACACTGATATGCGAGCTATATGAGCAAGTTAAAACACATTAACATTTAGCCTACAGCAACAAGCACACAGCCCCCAGAACATCCACAAGCGACTTTATGGCCTTCTAATGCAACAGGAATACCATTAATCTTCATTAAGCTATCACCTTCAATGATAGTGCCGGTTTTTTTACATGAAGGACAATAAACCGAGTTGCCTACACAAGCGACCCCTTGGGTTTGTTTGGCGAGAGAAGAAGCCGTTAGAACCGTGCCGCCTGTATTGGTAGTATCATTTTTTAAAATGAGTTTTCTGCCGTTCACAAGACTACGCATTGCGTTTTTTCTCCTGATCAAGCTTTGCTAAAAGCTGTTCAAGCTGATACTTAAAATCACCTGTTTTACGTAAAAAATTAGGGTGCTTTTCTGAAAAAGTTAGCAAATACTAAAAATGTCAAAAAAGTGACCTATAAACCAAATGACAAGTAAAACAGCAACAATGCTAGCTACGCCAGCAGCAGCATACAATAGAAGAGAAATAGCGAGAACACTCCCATTTAGCGCTAACGCTATCCTGCCCGATTTTTTGTTTTCATGGCGAATAAATGAAATAGCAGTCAAAATAATGCCAAACACACTGAGCGTTATACTAATTTGTTTGGATAATTCAATTTTATCTAATAAAAGCTGTCGCTGTTCATTGGCAGGATCTACAGTAGGAGCTTGATACGCTTTTCCTTTAATTGCATCGATTGTCGCTTTTTTTATACTACTTACCTTTTCATGAACAATTTGCTCTAACTTAGGTTTGGATTGGACGTATTCACGCTCAAGGCTTTGATTAACAAGTATTACAAGAATGCTAAAAGCTCCAATGATGATGGCAATTAAACTGAATCGATTATAAACCATAGACATAGTCACTAATATTCCCTATTAAATTATCCCCAATATATCGATTGGTAATTGAACATCAAACAATTGCTATTATTTTTTTATTCGTCTCGATATACTTTAATGGCTCTACTATTTTTTATAAATTTCGTTAAGTGAAAGCTCAGTATAATTATCCTTCTCAGATGCCAAATAACTTTCGTTCTTATACATTAAATTCCATACATAGATATAAAAATCCCGAGCGGTTATACCGTCAGGTAAGTCTAATTGAGGTGCTCCAGTATAGTAGCAATCCTTTAGCTCTTTTTCTGAATAGTATGCTATCGCATACTTAAAACTATCCTTGAAACGAATTTGATACTTTAAAGGCAACATATCAATATACGGCTTAAGTATTTTATCAACAATTAAATCAATACTTGAATGATTATTCAAATTCAGTTTCAATAACGCTTCATCTTCATTCGGGCCACCATCAAGTGGAGCCCAAAATCCAGATATATACCATCTACTAATCTTTATCTTTTTCATTTCATTTTATTCCAAATATGCTATACATTTTTCCTGTTTTTTTATCAAAACCAGCTCTTACTGTTGATGTTTGAAAGTATTCGCCTTCTTTTGTATAGCCTTCCGCAACGATTCTTCCCATGTCAACATCGACACGCCCATTTGTATGAATGTTAGGATCATATAATTCACCCGCTTTTTCTATTGCTTCTAACTGATCTTGTGGATTGATAAAACGTGTTGAATTAGTTGGACTACCTTGTACTCCATCGGGAGTATATCCAGTTTTTGATCTGTATTTTTGTTGTTCTAATGTTGTACCGGAACCATGCCTACGTAAGCCATGTATATTGTCGCTACCATATTCTGCTTCAAAGTCTTGTATTTTCTTCTTATACTCCTTTTCTAGACTTACATAAGCAGATTTTACATCCTTTCTTTCAACCGTCAGAATATAATCCCGAAAATCCACCGGTTCAACATCGTGTCCCGTATGGCGCCAAACTATTCCATCATCCGCAATCGGCAGTGTTTCAGGCCGAGTATCAGACTCATGAATAGCAAAACCTTCAGGTTTTTCGACCTTTTGTGGCAACGGCGAGGGGCCCGCATGAATGATGGGTTCATTTGGAATATCATCAATCCGCGCAGAGATATTAATTATCTCCCCTGATGCCGCCACGCCCATGTAAAGGGTTGTCCCATCTGCATCAAAACGGTAAATTTCGGCTTGGTTATTAGCGCTCGGCAATCCATTTGAGGATTGATATATCGGTAAGCTCAACACTTCTCGCGCTTCGGCTTCGGAAGCCAATTCACCTTTAATCACTGGCACTTGGTCAAAGCCACTGTCTCGCTCAGTATGGTACGCAATCAGTTGAGATGCACTTGCCACCGCTGCCGCTGTGGTTCCCGTTGAGGCAAAACCCACCCGTAAACGCGTTGGGGCTGTTCCGCCTATTTCTGCAATCTCAAGTAGGTCTGGATGCGTTAAACTATCCCCATCATAGATATTTGGTATCATACCAACCAATACGCGAGCACTGTCAAACCAAGTCGACGAACCCAATCCTTTCGATACCCCTTTGGCTATTGCATAGTCATTTTCAGACTGGAAAGCAAATCGCCTTGAGTCTTGATTGATATCCGGTGGATTAATTGCTTGTTGACCCATAGCGCCGCCTGCCGCTGCTCCACCGAATCCGCCTATAGGACTCGGAGGCATAGGAGCTACGAAGGCATTGGCAGTACCAATCCCTAACAAGCTCAAAAATGAGGAAGAACGTTGGCTCGGTTGTTTCGCTGCGGCATCAATACCACAGGTATACGCGTTGTAATCACATAGCCCAAAGTTAGCCAAGTCTTCGACGGTGTCGCCCGCATCGGTATTGCCCAGACCTCTCAACGTGGATTTGGCAAATACGGGCTCTGCAATGCGTTTAATCGCAATCACGCGACGATGGTCATAGGGGAACAACAGGGGATAGCTGTTATCCCGTTGTTGATAATGCACTGAACGGCTTATTTGCCCTGTCGTCATGCGGTGGACGGTCGTTGGGGTATTAGGGTTAAACGCCCCTGCGCGGTTATTTTCACTCAGGAGATACCCCTGCTCACGGCAATAATCACTCAGTGACTTATCGTTACCTTGAATAGCCGCCGGAGGTGACAGCGTTGTCAGGGCATCGGCTAAGGGTTGCGCTTCAAGGCTAAGTGTATACGGGCGAGCCGTTAAGCCTTCCGCTTTAATCAGGCCTTGTGGGCCGCTACTGCCTTGCATCGTACGGCCTGTGCCTCGCTCGGCGAGCGAATAGGGCACGTTAGCTAAGGGTTGTCCCTTGTCATCGACCAATTGCAGCTCTAACCAAAATCGGTAGTTTTCACAGATAATGCACGATTCGACTTTCTGACTCATGACGGCTCCGTTGTCGTGGTTAACCAGCCTTGTTGCTGGGCATAGTCCGTAAATTGTGTGGCGGTGCGTGTATGGATATCCCCAGCTTGAGCTGGATGCAAGTGTAACCAATCCACTAAACGTCGGTGAAGTTGGCCTTCCGGTGTGTCGAGTGATAGAGCGACCTCTGCGTGGTTTTCCCACAGTTCACACGCCAGGTTTTCCGCTAACAGCTGGATAAATTGGGCGGAGTTTTCCCACGCAGCCTGTAAGTGTTCCCCCATGATAAACGGACGGGCTTGCAGTTCAGGAATGGGTAAAGGGTTATGCCGGGTAGGCGATTCAAAAAAAGCAGGGGCACTGGGTGTCTCCAGCATCACCTCATGAACAGGGGTCATCAGCACAGACCAATCCACCGCACGCATTTTGGGAATAAGCACATTCGCAATACGTGTGTCCATTAAACGCAGCACCACGAGCTCTTCATTCAGCTCCACCAATTGGCGGTTTTGCCAATGCCGTAACTGGTATTGCCAATCCAGCGAACTGCGATACGCCCAGCCCCATGTGTTATCACTTAAGCCTTTACGGTCAAGCAGTTGCCCCAATGGGGCATACGCACTCGGTTTTAATTGCACAAGCCACGGGCTCTGACCGATTAAATGGGCCAGTGAGGTGCTATTGTAAATAGGAAATGCCTGTTCAACCCAATCGTTGGCAAACAATAAGTCTGTCGGGTTGGGTGTGGCTAACGTATTGAGCAGTAAATAGATAGGGTCGGTATTCGATGCCGTTAACCATGTTGTCCAAGGGGTGAGTCTCATTGGTTTCCCCCATTAGGCTTAATCACCCAACTGCCCGTCGCTTGGGCTTGCATCGCGCAATAGGGTTTAATCGGATAAAGCGGTATCGCAAACGGGTCAACGCCATCCGGCAATTGAATGTCTACCGCTTGCCCTGAGCCTCCGGCACTGTCGCCAATCGCCACATTGCCTGACGTAAACACATTGCCCGGTGTCACTCGCACAAAACTGCCGCCCACTTTTAAGGTAATTTCCGTCGCCGCATCAATCACCACTTTCCCTTGGCTGGTGATGTGGGTCTCTTGACCACTTTCACTCACCAGTGCACCGTTAATTTGTTGGTGATAACTGCCAAGCACCTGTTCAGAGATATCACCTTCTATTTGAGCCTTGTGCGTCCCTTTAATGTGAAGGTGGTCATCCCCTTGAATGTCAGTAAAACGGTGTTGGTCAATACGCTGTTTGACATCCTGTTGAACATGGGTGTGGCTATCATGTTGAATATGCACATTCATGTCACGCTGGGCATGAATATATACTTCTTCTTGCCCTGCTTGGTCTTCGAAACGTAATTCGTTAAAACCTTCCCCTTTATGAGTGCACGTTTTAAAGGTGGTGCGTGTTTTTTGGGTCGGTAAATCTAACGGAGGGGCATTGCGACCGTTGTACATGCACCCCGTAATGACGGGACGGTCAATGTCGCCATTCAGGTAACTGATTAAAACCTGCTGCCCAATATGGGGGATACTCATAAACCCATAGCCATTTCCGCTCCAGCCATGCGTCACAGGTACCCAGCAAGACGCACTGTGGTCAGGGATACCACGCCTATCCCAATGGAAATAGACGGTCACTTCCCCTTTGCTGTTCGTGTAGATTTCTTCCCCTTTCGGCCCGACGACTGTCGCAACTTCATCCCCATCGGCAAGCGGCTTATATCGGTAAGGCGGACGCCACTCTTGGGTGCTGGGCACAAAGGAAAGTTGATTGCTCAGTTGGGTGCCTTCACCACCACTGTTATCCGCTAATGGCTGCACACCGTGATGGGAGACACTCACCACCTGCCATGTGGTGTTCATACGCGCGCTGGGGTGGTTAGACAAAGTAAAAATACGTCCCGGTGCTAACTCAATGCAGTTCGTTGTCGCTGAACCTACTTGCCGCTGGTTTTGTGATTGCTCGTAACGAATTTGGTTAAAAGGTTGCCCTTGTGCATCCTCTTGAAAGCGACCATAGCTTTCAAACACTTCATGTTGCTGATGAACTTCCCCAGTGACTTGGTGGCTCAGTGGGTAAGAGGGGCGAAGTTGATTATAATCTTTATCCACGCGAATATCGCTGCACAACTGCTCGGCATAGCGCCATGTGGTGGCGGTGCTGTCGGTGATATCCGTTTCAGATTGCGGATTATAGGTGAGCGAAATACCCGCTTTCATGCCTAAGTGGCGGTCACTGTAAAACAGTTGTGGACCTTCTTCGAACCAGTAATTAATTCCCTCTTCGGCAGCAAGCCGACACCAGAATTCATACAGGGTTTCACGCTTTTGAGTGATGTACTCGCGTTTCAGATGCTCTTCGGGGTGATAAAGCTGTTTATCAAATTTGATATGAGACTCGCTCAATAGCGTCTCAAGAATGTTCGGCACCGTCATATTTTGGAAAATGCGGCTGTCCTGTTTAAGCGTCATCACCCACATTTCAGGGCGTATCACAAAGTGATACCAGGTTTTAACCCCATCGGTGTTGCCTTGCTCTGCCCCGGCTAAAATGCCTTGTACTGTGCGAAGAATTTTTCCATCTCGCTTTACAGTCAACGAGGAGGCCACACCCAGCACCGTTTGAAAATCAATCTCGGGTAACGGGCTGACCGCCTGAATCGACAGTGAAAAGAGCTGGGAAAGCCCTTCTTGCAAATCAAACTGGGTCACTTGAAAGGTATTTTCAGGTAGCCCACCAATTGTGCAAGTGAATACCAATCCTGTCCCCATTTCACCATTCATAATACGCTCTAGCAGTTGACCATGGGCTTCTTGCAAGGCTTGGTCCTGTGCATAAGTTCTGCCGCCCGCATACCCACCACCGTGAATAAGCGGGTTATTTTCGGGGCTGCCAAGTCGTTTGTTTTTATTCGGGTTAGTCCAAGACATGGGAATTTCCTCTACGGGAGAAAAAGCTAAAAACGCAAACGAGCCTCTAAAGGCTCGCTAAATTTGAACTTACGCTTCGAGCGGCGCGCGCCAGTCATCGGCACCGGATGTGCCTGCAACCGTGTGTTCCCAATCGATTTTACGGTAAGACAGAGACACTTCGATTAACTGCGTGAAATCCGCTTTTGCGGGGTCTTGGCAGTGTGGCATTTGGCAATCGATATTGACGATGGTTGCATCGGTCAGGGTAGTGGTGAAGAAATGCTCTTGCTTGCCTTCAACCGATGTGCGGTACCATTTCAGTTCCACTTTCGGCAGCATTTCGCCAGACTCTAAGGCGTTATACAGCAGTGGAACGGCTTTATTTAACGCCACGGTGAAACGGAACGGCTTGTGCGCACGTTGGCCTGAAGGTTGACCGGATTGTGGGTCAGTCGGTACAGTCACAACATGAGAAAATTCTTGCACCAGCATTTGGTCTTCATGACCTTGCACATAGATATTACCGACAGAATCGGCAGTAAATGCACCGGCAGTGATGTTGCCTTGGGTTTTTCCCTCAATGGAAATACAACAGAAATCACCATGTCGTTCAAAAAACACAAAGATCAACAGCCCTAGCGCATTCAAATTTATGTCTTAGGCTCAATTCTTAACTATTTTTAATATTGAGGTTGCGTATGGGCGCCTATTTAGCGTTAACTAGTGGGCTAGAATCGATTCAACTTTTTATGTTATGTGAATTGCAAAATTAAAGGGGTAGATGTGAAATTAAAGGCAAAAGGGTTTCTATTTGATTTAGACGGTACGTTAGCGGATTCACTCGCAGTCGTTGAACGTTGCTGGTGCAAATTTGGTGAGCGTATTGGTAAAAGTGCGGACGAAGTTATTAGCTATATTCATGGTAAACCCGCAATGACCAGTTTGCGCCATTTTTTACCCGAGGCGAGTGATGAAGAAATTATGGAATACTTCCATTGGCTAGAAAAAATGGAAAGCGAAGATGTGGAGGGCGTTGTTGCTCTACCCGGCGCTATTGCTTTGCTGACGCGTTTAAATGAAATTGGTGCACCGTGGGCAATTGTCACCTCTGGTACTGTACCAATTGCTCATGGGCGTCAACAAGCGGCAGGGTTACCAGAGCCTAAACATTGGGTAACATTTGAAAAAGTGTCCAAAGGTAAGCCTGACCCAGAGCCGTTTTTACTTGGTGCCCAAGCACTTTCTTTTCCTGCAAAATCCTGTATTGCCTTTGAAGATGCACAAGCAGGCATCCATTCAGCATTAACAGCTGGTTGCCAAGTGGTGGCAGTCCATGCACCAGAAGGGATGCCTCGTCGTGATGAAATTCAAGTAATTGTGAGTTCATTGGAACAAATTTCCGTTATGGGACCTGACAATAATGGTGATTATGAACTTTTCGTGTCTAATTTGACTTAATGGTGATTTAATCAAAGAAATTCTCCGTAAAACATGCTTAACTAAATAAAATTCTTAGCAATGTTTTTTTTCGTCGAAAGGGGATATTTTGAACGGAGAATTGCTGTGGGTCTTAACCCTTCTATTGATTGCGATAGTTCTATTTACCACAAATAAAATTCGCATGGATGTGGTCGCGTTACTTGTCATTGTCGCGTTTGTGCTGAGCGATACCTTAACGCTAGAACAAGCTACCGCAGGTTTTGCTGACCCCAACGTCCTGCTAATTGCAGCATTGTTTGTCATTGGTGATGGACTTGTTCGCACAGGGATAGCCTATCAAATGGGAGACTGGCTTGTTCGCGTTGCAGGAAGCAGCGAAAGCAAAATGCTGGTTTTCTTAATGCTCACCGTCGCTGGGTTAGGGGCTTTTATGAGTTCCACAGGAGTGGTGGCTATCTTTATCCCCGTCGTATTAAGCGTTGCATCACGCATGAAAACGTCCCCTAGCCGGTTGATGATGCCATTAGGCTTCGCAGGGCTTATCAGTGGAATGATGACACTGGTGGCCACGCCACCGAATATGGTAGTGAATAGTGAGTTAGTACGAGAGGGGATCAAAGGCTTTCAATTTTTCTCTATTACCCCTATAGGCATTCTCATTTTATTAGCCGGTATTGCCTACATGTGGCTAACAAGGCGTTGGCTAGGCAGTAATGAACCCGACAAACTCCCTGAGCGTTATCGACGTACTTTCCGTGATTTAATTCGTGATTACAAATTGACGGGTAGAGCTCGCCGCCTTGCTATCCGCAAAGGCTCGCCACTCATAGGCCATACGCTTGATGAACTGCATCTTCGCTCCCGTTATGAAGCTAACGTGGTTGGGATAGAGCGTTGGCGTAAATTCCGTCGCGTGATGGTGAGTGCAACGGGGGGAACCGAGCTACGCGAGCGGGATGTTTTATTAGTCGATATATCCGTGAGTGATGACGATTTGCGCCAATTTTGTAGCGAGCAACTTCTTGAACCGATGATTTTACGGGGAGATTATTTTTCAGACCAATCACGTGATGTGGGAATGGCTGAAGTGTCGATGAACCCTGATTCCGAACTATTGGGGAAATCGTTGAGGGACATTAAATTTCGTACTCGTTATGGTTTGAACGTTGTTGGTATTCGTCGAGATGGCAAGGCACTGGATGGAAAGCTAGTTGATGAACCGCTTAGGTTAGGTGATATTTTATTAGTTATTGGTGACTGGAAATTGATCCGAATTTTATCGACTAAGCCGCGTAACTTTATTGTATTGAACCTAGCTGCTGAAGTTGAAGCTGTTGCACCCGCTGCGTCTCAGGCTCCTCATGCCTTGTTTTGTTTGGCGCTAATGGTCGCGATGATGGTGACCAATGAAATTCCTAATTTTATTGCAGCACTTATTGCCTGTTTGTTAATGGGGAAATTTCGCTGTATCGATATGGAAAGCGCTTATAAGTCAATTCACTGGCCTAGTATTATCTTAATTGTTGGGATGATGCCTTTTGCGCTAGCATTACAAGAAACAGGGGGGATTGCGCTTGCTGTCGATGCGTTAATGAAAGTGGCTGGTGGGTTAGGGCCGCACGTGATGCTATTGTGCCTGTTTATTTTGTGCGCCACTATTGGCTTATTTATTTCCAATACTGCAACTGCGGTGTTAATGGCGCCGATTGCCATTGCGGCGGCGCGTCAAATGGAGGTTTCACCACTTCCTTTTGCCATGATTGTTGGGATAGCCGCATCCGCTGCCTTTATGACTCCAGTTTCATCACCAGTGAATACCTTAGTTTTAGGGCCTGGTGGGTATAAATTTGCTGATTTCCTAAAAATTGGTGTGCCGTTTACTATTATCGTAATGCTAATTAGTATTTTGGTTGTACCGGTATTATTTCCCTTTAATTAATTTTTGTTATTTATAATCTCAAAATTACCATCAATAACGAATGAAAAGCAAATCGTTATTGATGGTTTTTTATTAAAAAAACGTAAGCGTTAATATTTATTCGTTTTTTCATTTGATAAATGAAATGCTAGCTTATTTCTGACAAATCAATGTGAGGAATATATAATATGAATAAAGAAACTGCTACACCGGAAAGGTATTATTTGGGCTTGGCAACATTTGAAAACTTTTGGGGGGAAGACTTAAGTTCTGTTGTCATTGAGCATTATATTAATAACCTTAGTAATAGCAGAACGAAAAAATATCCCAGTTCACAAACTTTGTCTAATATTGCAAATAAAGCAGTTATGAAAGATATTTTTGCATTTAAATATGAGCTCGGTATTAATGATTCATATGATTACTGGGTAGTTGAAATAACAACTAAAAGTGGCAAAAAATATCGTACAAAATCGAGTTTTTATTGTTCTATTACCTTTGAAGATAAAGGAAAAGTGGTTTTGGGGGTTAATGGGGACTTTAAGCGGCTGTATGTGCATTTTCCGTCATCGTCTGACTGTTCTACGGCATTTAACGAAGTATAATTAATAACTGCTTATGCAGAGTAGGAATATTTATTATTCCTACTAAAAAAATTAATTACTGATTTCATCAAGGGAAAGTTTAAAACCTGGGACAAATTTTTCCATAAAATAGTCCATTTCAGGGCTTTTCCTTTCTTCTAATATTTTCTCTAGGCGTTTTTTTGCAAGTTTAAATTCACTATTACCCGCGGAAAGCTCTTCTAAACATTTTAAATAAGCGCACAATGAGTCAGCTTGTTTAACCAATGAATGTTCTTCATCAGTCTGTGAATCTTCAATAATTAGCTCACGGAAGTCATCTTGCAGTTCTTCTGGTAGCATTTCGAGTAATTTTTGCTGGGCGAACTTCTCTATTTTTTTATATTCATGAGCAATTTGCTGATTATGATATTTAATCGGAGTTGGTAAATCTCCAGTGATAACTTCGCTCGCATCATGGTACATGGCTAACATGGCTATTCGTTCTGCATTAACCTGACCGCCGAATCGACGATTTTTGATGATAGCAAGAGCATGGGCAACCATAGCCACTTGTAAGCTATGTTCCGAAACGTTTTCAGTTCGTACATTGCGCATTAAAGGCCAGCGGTGAATGAGTTTCATTCTAGCAAGGTGGGCGAAAAAGTAGCTCATAAGTCCTCTTCTGTGGTGTCTGCAAACAACTAAAATTATAACGGAAATAATGTGGTAGTGATATATTTTTATTGTTTTTTAATAAGTTACTAGTTCGTAATTATTTATTAATATTTATCTTCATATTAAGATGATCATAATAATAT